>Ga0134126_10005529_pt1 | contig 15797 bp, 12 predicted proteins | sample KB31752_FD_96881 | JGI IMG/M metagenome (GOLD analysis project Ga0134126, IMG submission 96881) | Terrestrial soil microbial communities with excess Nitrogen fertilizer from Kellogg Biological Station, Michigan, USA - KB3-175-2 | ecosystem: Environmental > Terrestrial > Soil > Unclassified ...
CTTATCGCGGACACCAGCATCATGATCGCGGATAACGCGATCAATTCGCCACAGCGCTCAGGGAAAAACGGAGCGACCTATCGTTGGACCGATGGCAACGACAACGGCATGCTCACGGCCAACAACTTCGTATTCCACGGCGTCACGATGAGTCGCACGGGCACAGTGGGCGTTGAGAACTTCGATTCGCATCCTGAGGGATCGGCAACGTTTGGCAACTGCAACACTGCGCACACGGGGCGCGGCTGTATTCAACAGGCTGGTGGTGTGATCGAGAACTTCATCAGCGCCACCTACAGCGGCAGCTACGACGGGTTCGGTGAAAACCGAAGCGTCGACCAATGCCTCAACGTACAATCGCCACCGTACTTCCCAACGACGGGGCGCTACGTCAACAACCGGTTCTCGGAAATTGACCCGGCCCGGTTCGACGTCGCGACATTGTTCAGCAAGCTGCAGTCAGGCGAGTAGTCCGGATTTCGAGGGCACAATCAAACGAGCCTGCGTCCAATTGGATGCGGGCTCGTTTGCCATCCGGGAGTCGGTGCGCCGCACTGGCAGATGTTCGCCCATGCAGCCATTTTTGCAGGAGAACCCTTGGTGGAGCTCTTCGATGGCGCAGGCTGCTGCCCCGCAAACGCTCAAGCGCACGCCGTTTCACGACATTCACGTGTCCCTCGGCGCCAAGATGGTGCCGTTCGCCGGATACGAGATGCCCGTTCAGTACCCGACTGGCATTACCGCGGAGCACCGGGCGGTGCGGGAGAGTTGCGGATTGTTCGACGTGAGCCACATGGGCGAGTTCGAAATATCAGGTCAGGACGCGGTCGCGTTCGTCACGCGTGTCACCTCGAACGACGTCGCTGCCCTGGCCGTTGGGCAGGTGCAGTATTCGACCATTTTGAACGAGCGCGGGACGATCGAAGACGACTGCGTCGTGTACCGGTTCGAAGACCGGCTGATGATGGTCGTGAACGCCTCGAACAAGGACAAGGATCTCGAGCACATCCGCTGCTTCGTTGGGCAAATGCAGGTGACGCTCACGGACGTGAGCGACGACACCGCGCTGTTTGCGCTGCAGGGGCCTAACGCTGAATCGATTCTCGAGCCCCACGTGTCAGTGGACCTCTCGTCGATCGGGTATTACCACTTTGCGGTCGGCGACGTGGCCGGCGCGCGCGCGGTAATCTCGCGCACCGGGTACACGGGCGAAGATGGGTTCGAGCTCTACTTCTCTCCCAAGTACGCGAAGCACGTGTGGGACACGCTCACGGCCGACGGCGTCACGCCGGCGGGACTGGGGTGTCGCGACACGCTTCGTCTCGAGATGGGCATGGCGCTCTATGGCAACGACATCGACGACACGACGACGCCGCTCGAAGCGGGGCTCGGCTGGGTGGTGAAGTTAGGCAAAGGGGACTTCGTTGGGCGGGACGCATTGGCGGCGCAGAAGGAGCGCGGCGTTGCGCGCCGCTTGGTGGGATTCACGACGAGCGAGCGCAGTTTCCCGAGGCACGGCTATCCGGTGTACGTCGGCGGTGCAGCATCGGGGATCGTGTGCAGCGGCACCATGAGTCCGTCGCTCGGGATTCCAATCGGCACGTGCTACGTGCCGACGGCATCGGCCAAGCCGGGCACGCCGCTCGAGATCGAGATTCGAGGGCAGCGTGTGGCCGCGGAAGTCGTCCGGACGCCGTTTTACACGCGCGGAACGCATCGCTGATTGCCGGCGCGGTGGTCGTGCGGCGGGATGTCCGGGCCCGCGGCACGACCGCCCCGTTTTTGCCCCGCCTAACGATTGGAGCGCGTGTCCATGCGAATCGCCATTCTCACGGTGTCGGACGCCGGCTCGAGGGGCGAGCGCGCGGACGCGTCGGGCGACGCGATCGTGACGTGGGCTGCCGCGCGTGGAGCGAGCATCGCGCGCCGGGCCATCGTCCCTGATGACACCTCGCGCATCGTCAGCGTGTTGGTGGCGTGGTGCGACGACGACGCGGCCGACGTGGTCCTCACGACGGGTGGAACCGGCCTGGCGATGCGGGACGTGACGCCCGAAGCGACGCTGGCGGCGATCGAGCGGCACGCCCCGGGAATCGCCGAGCGCATGAGAGTGTTGTCGGTCGAGCGGTTTCCGCGCGCGGCGTTGTCGCGTGGCGTTGCCGGCACCCGTGGTCGGACGCTGGTCGTGAACCTGCCCGGCTCGCCCGGCGGCGTGCGCGATGGCCTGGCGGCGTTGGACCCGATCCTGGATCACGCCGTCGACATTCTGCGAGGCGTGGTGACGGAGCACGGTGCCGGCGGTGCCACGTCATGAAGGTTCTGCTCACGTTAGCCGACGTCGAGCCCGCGGTGCGGCTCAACGCGCTGCTCGAAGGCGCGGGATACCAAACCGCGCTCGTCTCTCCCATGGATGACGTGCCGAGCGCGATTCGCCGGGAGAAACCGGACGTCATCGTGCTCACGGGCGCGCTCACCGACGTCGCCAACGTTCAGTTAGTCAAGCGCCAACAATGGGATGGCGCAGCGGTCGTCGGTCTTGCCGACGTGGACGAGCCGACGCTGCACGAGCGGCTGCGCGCGATCGGGTACGTGGAGGTGTACGCGAAGCCCGTCGACCTGGACGAAGTCTTCGCCGGCATCCGGCGGATTCTCGATCGCCGCCGGCTGTCGCTCGACACCGGCCTCATTGGCGAGAGCGAAGGAATTCGCGAGGTGATGGTGAAGATCGAGCAGATGGCGCCGGTGTCGAGCACGGTGCTCATCGAAGGCGAGAGCGGGACGGGCAAGGAGCTCGTCGCCCGCGCGGTGCATCGCTTGAGCCCGCGTCGCAACAAGCCCTTCATTGCCGTGAACATCGGTGCGCTGCCGGAAACGCTGCTCGACAGCGAGTTGTTCGGCCACGAGAAGGGGTCGTTCACCGGCGCGGCCGAGCGTCGGTTAGGCCGATTCGAGTTGGCGAACACCGGGACGCTGTTTCTCGACGAGGTGGGCGAAGCGCCGCTCCCGACGCAGGTGAAGCTCCTGCGCGTGCTCGAACAGCGCGAAGTGACGCGTGTGGGAGGAACGCAGCCGTTTCGCGTCGACGTGCGTGTACTGGCGGCGACGAACCGACCGTTGCGCGAGCACGTCGAGGCCGGCGAGTTTCGCGCCGATCTCTACTACCGCCTCAACGTGTTGAACATCTATCTCCCGCCGCTCAGGGAGCGGCGGGAGGACATCCCACTCCTGGTGCGACAGTTCGTGCAGGAGTTCGCCGCCCAACACGACCGTCCGTTTCATGGAATATCGGCAGAAGCGATGCAGCGGCTGGTGGGGTACTCGTGGCCGGGGAACATTCGCGAGCTCCGCAACCTGGTGGAGAGCATGGTGGTGCTGGCGCCCGGACACGAGATCACGGCCGACGACATTCCGCGCGACATCCGGGATGGCGCGGCGCGGTTCCTTCCGGTTCCCGTTGGGCGGTTGGGCACCGGCCATCCGGATGACACGCCGGTAGGCGGGCGGGAGCTGGAGTTCATCATTCGGAGCTTGGTCGAGCTCAAGCTGCAGGTGGAGGAGCTGCGGCGGCGGGTCGACGACAATCGCTCTGGGGCCACGGCGCTGAGCACGGGGCCGGGTCGCGACGTGTTGGTCGGCGAGGTCGTTCCGAGCAAGCCGTCGGTGGCGGCGATCGAACCGAAGGATCAGCCGGCAGCGCCTAACGTGATCAGCATCCGGCCGGGGATGAGCATGGCGGAGATCGAGCGAACGGCGATCGAGGCAGCGCTGCGCGAGACGCAGGGCAACCGAAGAAAAGCCGCAGACATGTTGGGCATCGGCGAGCGCACGCTCTATCGAAAGTTAAAGGAGTATAACCTGCCCGAGTACCCGTAACGTAACTGTCGCTTGCGTTTAGGCACCCTTATTGGAATATTGTCTGACCACGATGTGCAAGTGATATACGCCGTATCCTCCCCGCTCGGTCGGAGTGACGGCGACGAAACTGGTCTCCGTTCGTACCCGCCGCACGTGTCTCCCGCGTTCGCCAAGTCAGGTACCTAGTGTCTGTGCCGCTCAACGCGCCGACGCCGTCGTCGCAGCCCGTGTCACCGATCGCCGGCAGTGTGTTGCCGCTTCGGCGCGCTGAAGAGCTGTTAGTCACGCTGCCGGGAGTCTTGGCGGCGCGCATCGTCGCGAGTGAGAGCGGCGCGGTGAGCGAGGTGCATCTCCTTACGAGCGCGGAAGTGAATCCAAAGCAGACGGTGCGGAACGTCGAGAGCGCGTTGTTAGCGCATCTCGGGATGCGCGTCGATCATCGCAAGATCTCGGTGGCGACAACAGTTGATCCGCAGAAGACGCTCGAGGGGAAGGCGCTGTCGGAGAGTGCGGCAGAGGCGGCGGCATTGGCGGCGCGGCGCCGGTTCTACTTCGAGGATGTCGAGGTTCGGCGGTCGCGGAGTCGCGGTGTGACGTGCCGAGTGACGCTGCGCAAGGAAGAGAAGTCCTACATAGGAGAGTCAGAGGGATCGGAATCCGAACGCTCGCGAGCCGAGCTGGCTGCGCGGGCTGCTGTCGTCGCGATCAGCCAGGCCGAGGGCGATACGCACGCGTTGTCGCTCGACGGATGCCGGTTGATCGACGCATTCGAGCGAGAGTTTGTTTTTGTCGGGATTACGGTGCGTGTTGGGCGCGAGAGCATGTTGCTGACCGGGAGCTGCGAGATCAAAGAGAGTCCCGAGACGGCGAGCGTGCTGGCGGTGCTCGACGCGACGAATCGATGGATCGGGCGGGAGCGGTGAGGCGTGGAATCGCGGGACCTGCCCGATCCAGGGTGTCCGCGGTGCCGCATCGTCGGTAGTTAGGACGGCTGTCGGTGGTGCTTCATTCCTGCTGTACGACTCTCACACGTTCTCACGACACGATCGACAAGCACAGAATACAACCCCCGATCCTCGGCTGAGCGAAGCTGAGCGGGCAGGGCCATGTAGTTGAGCGGAGCCGACCTTCAGCACAACTGGCGAGTGCCAGGTGTGACTTCACGAAAGGGAGGTGACGCAAAATGTCTTTCTTGACCCAGCTCGTTACGTCGATGTACGCGGTCGTTGCGACTGACACCGCACACTGGTGGTAAATCCGGGGACGGGGGTTCCTTCTTTTTCGCAGCGGTGCGAATGAACCGGGTCCGACTGTATGTGTCGGGGGTTGCGTTGGGCGCAGTGGCGGCAGCCATCTGCGTCTATTGGACTGCGCCGATGGTCGACGCCGGGTCCATACGCGCGGCGATGTGGATGTCCGGGTTGTCGGTCTTCGCGCTGCTTCTCGTGTATCAGTTGCCGGCCGGCGCCGGCGGGTCGATCGGGTTCATCCCGTTCACGGCCACGGCGCTTCTCTCGCCTAACTGGATCGCGGTGGTCGCCGTTTCGGTGACGAACATCATCACCGAGATCATCAGCACGCGCGACGGCGTCAAGAAAGTCTTCAACGTGGTGCAAATGTCGCTGGCGACATCGCTGGCGGTGTTGTCCTACGTGTTGTTGGGCGGGAAGCCGCTGCTCCAGTACAGCGGATTGAGCGCGCCGCGGGCGCTGGCGACCGTCGGCGTGCCGTTTTCCGTGATGGTGATCGTGTTCGTGGCGGTGAACACGGTGGCGGTGAGCGGGGCGATCGCGACCAACGACAGCAAGAATCTGCTCAAGGTGTGGCGGCAGAATCACCTGGGCAGTCTGGCGTACGACGTGCTCGCGAGCCCGGTGGCGTTTTTGCTCGCGTGGTGTTACGCGCGGTTCGGGGCGTTTGGCGCGCTCGTGCTGGCGCTGCCGCTGCTCGGCGTTCGCCAGCTGTACAAGACCAACCGGCAGCTCGAGCGCGTGAACCAGGAGCTGCTCGAGCTCATGGTCAAGGCCATCGAGGCGCGCGATCCGTACACGTCGGGCCACTCGCGCCGCGTGTCGCACTACGCGAAGCTGATCGCTCGGGCGTTAGGCCTGTCGTCGCGCGAGATCGAGCGGATCGCGACGGCGGCGCTGCTCCACGACGTGGGCAAGATCCACGAGATCTACGCGCCCATTCTGCGCAAACCCGACAAGCTGACGGCGGACGAGTGGGCGGTGATGCAGACGCACCCGATCAAGAGCGCGGAGCTGGTGTCGACGGTGTCGCAGCTGCGCGACCTGGTATCGCCGGTGCGGCATCACCACGAGAACTGGGATGGCAGCGGCTATCCCGATGGGCTGGCCGGCGAGCAGATCCCGTTAGGCTCACGGGTGGTGCTCATCGCCGACACGATCGACGCGATGACCACCGATCGTCCGTACCGCAAGGCGTTAGGCGAAATGCAGGTGCGGTCGGAGTTGGCCAAGTACCGTGGCCGCCAGTTCGATCCCAAGATCTGCGACGAGCTGTTGGCGAGCCCGATGTTCGGGCTGTTGTTCGCGTCTCCTGCCTTGCGCGATGCGGCGTCCTCGCGCACCAAGGACCTGACGGTCGCGCAGCTCGCGTAATCGGTCGCCGCGCCGCAGCGGCCTCATTCCACTCCCAATTCGGTACGAAGGCGCTCGAGGTCCGGGTCGAGCGACGGCGTGGGGCGCCTGAATCGATTCAGGTAGTCCGCGAGGAGTCGCGCCGCGTTATTCCTGCGACCGCGCAGAAGCAGCAGTTCCACCAGCACGGCCGTGGAGAAGTCCTGCCCGTTTGCCTTGCGCGTCCGGCGATGGAGGTGCGCGAGGGCCATGAGATCGTGGTCGGTCGGCTCGGCATCGCCGTGGAGCAGTCGAAGGCGCCAGCGGCAGGAGATGAGCCGCACGTCGGACCGTGGCGATCGCGCGTGCCCAACTGCGTTCTCGCTTTCGGTGATGAGGCGCTCGGCGTCGTCTAACCGACGCTCGCGAAGGGCGATTTCCGCGCCATTGCTCAGGATCGTGGATCGGCCCAGCGTGTCCGCGCTGCGTTCCATCAGCCAGAGCGCTTTCTCGAACCACGCGCCCGCCGTTTTGGTATCGCCGTCGGCCAAGAAGGTGAGGGTGATTTGGTTGGCGGCCGGCGCGGCGTAGGCGGCGAGCCCGAGTCGTTGGGCAATCTCGAGCGCGGACGCCGCGGCTTGCCGGGCTTCGGCGACCGGCGCCCCGCACAGTCGCAAGGCCGCCGAGGCGTGCGACAGGTATCGCGCCTTGTTGCCGTCGTCGGGCGCCGCGAGCTGGGCGTCGATGAGACGGCGCGCGGCTTCGAGGCCGGTGGGCGGAGTGCCGAAGGCGGTGTGATATACCATCTGGAGACAGGCTGCCGGCGCCTCGCCGGCGTCCGGTTGGGCGAGCGCCGACGCGGAGGCGCGCATCACGGATGCGGCGGCGCGCTCGTCGCACAGGTTGTCGGCGAGCATGAGCGCCCAGGCGGCCGCCGCCAATCGATGTGACGTGGATGCATTTGCCGCAGCCGCGCAGCGCGTGGCGTCGGACAACAAGTCGCGCCGATCCGACCCGAGCCGCCATTTGGCGAGCGAGAGCTCGAGCTCCGTATCGTCGTGGTTGTCGGCCGGCGCGTGCGCGTGACGTTGGAGGGATTCGAGCTCCGCCGCGACGTGGACGAACGGCTCCCAGTCGGCGCCGAGGAACAAGGCGTGGGCGCGGGCCGTGAGGTGGTGCACTTTGTCCGGGTGGGAGGTGGCCATGCGCGCGGCGCGCTCGTACAATCGCGCCGCTTCGATTGGCATGCCGAGCCCCGTTAGGCGCGTGGCCGTGCCGGTGAGGAGCTCGATGGCGCGGGTATGCTCGCCCGCGTACTGCCAATGCGCGGCGCATTCGCCGGCGAGGGCGCCTGTATCGTCGGCGGACTGGTCGCGATCCAACAGCTCGGCGGCGCGGCGGTGGAGCAATTGCCGTGCGGGCTGCGACAACCGCTCGAGCGCCGCCTCCGCCGTTAGGCGATGGCGGAGCACGATGCGGTCGCGGTCGGCGCCGATCATCCCGGCGTCGCCCAGCGCGTCGAGTCCGTCGAGCAATGCCATGCGGCTGACGCCTAACAGCTCCTCGACGCGCTGCGTGGACGAACTGAGCCCCAACACGGCGATGGCTTGCAGGATGCGCAGCGGTACGTCGCCGAGTTTGCCGATGCGCTCGGCCGCGAGACGCTCGAGCGCGGCGGGCGCGCGAAACGGCTCGGCGTCGCACTCGGCACGGAGCGCGAGCTCGGTGAGCACAAAGGGATTCCCGCCGCCGCGTGCGACGCACCATTCGATGAACGACTCGTTCTGGGCGCGACTCGAACCGGCGATCGCGCGCTGGACGAGCGTACGGCTCGCGAGGTCATCGAGCGGGTGGAGGCGCATGACGCGCGGCTGCACGTCGTCGGCCAAGTCGAATTGCCGCGCGAGGTCGGCGCGAGCGGAGGTGAGGATCGCGAGCGCGCGATGTTTGAGCGCCCAACGGGACAGCGCGCGGATGCACGTCCAGGACGCGCGATCGAGCCATTCCGCATCTTCGATGATGAGAACGACCGGCTGCTCGTGGGAGACGGCATCGAGCAAGTCGATGAGTGCGGCACGGACGCGCCCATGGAAATGTTCGCCATCGCTCAACGAGGCGGGGGCTGTCTCGTCGTCGCCGGCGGCCACGAGCACTGCGTCGAGCGTGCGCTTCGAGGACTCGGCCACGGCGATGGCGCCGCGCATGGCACGAACGCGCCGAAGCAACTCGAGCATGCCGGCGAGCGGCCGATCGGCGTCGTGCGGCTGGCATTCGACGCGAACGACCTTGATGCCGTCGAGTTGTGAGACGCGTGCAATTTCGGACGCGAAGCGACTTTTGCCGATGCCTTGTTCGCCGCACACGAGGCAGGTTTCGCCGCGAGCGGAGAAGAGGCCGTGGAGCACACGCTTGATATCGTGCATTTCCTGCTCGCGTCCGACCTGCAGGGTTTCGTGTCCATCGCCGGGATCGGCCCGGTACGCTTCGGCGATGCGGCAGCGCAGGAGCGTGGCCGGCAGGCGAATGTCGCCGGCGGCTGGTCCTAACTCCCGTAGGTATCCATCGAGGATTTCGAGCGCGCGCACCCTGCTCCCGTGGAAGGCGGCGGCTTCGGCGAGGGCGAGCGTGGCTTTTTCGTTGAGTGGATCGAGCAGGAGGCAGCGCGTGGCGAGGCGCTCGACCGCGTCCCAATCACCGCGGTCGCGTTGGGCGGCGATGGCCGCGACGAGCGCGCGGCGCAGGCCCGACGTGACGATGTCGCGTTCGCGCTCGAGCCAGTCGCTGAACGTCGCCGAGAAACGCGGTGCGTAGCCGGGGAGAAACGGACCCTGGATCAATTCGGCGACGCGTTGCGGATCGGCGGCGCGCCCGGCGGCGAGCACTTCGCCGAAATCGGTTTGCGCGGAGCGCGCGGGCAGAATGATGTGACCGCGATCGGCGCGCAGCGACGCGCCGAGCGCATTGAGGCGATAGATCGTTTGTCGCAGGCGATGATTCGCGCGCGAGGCGGAAGTGCGCGGCCAGAGCAGATCGATGATACGATGCCGCTCGACGGGCTTTCCCGCTTCGGACACGAAGAACAACGCCGATGCGAACAACGTCTCGCTGGCTTGCGTTAGGCGAGTGACGCCGACAGTGATGACGGCGTGGCCGAGTCCTATGAGATGAATCATGTGTGACGCCCCGTACCCGTGTTTCTCCGCCCGACCAAGGTACTAACGCCGAGCTCGTCACGCGAGCGTCATTTCGTAGTACAGTGTCGTACGATATGGTTAGGCGGACACACGGTGGCGTCACCCGGTGCTGCCGATGCCGCCCGTGCGATCGGAGGAACGGGTGACGGTACCGGGCGTCCAATCGAGCGTGGCGTAGCGATGCAGGATGATTTGCGCGATCCGTTCGCCATGCTCGATGGCGACGCGCGTTCCGGAAATATTGCGCACCATCACGAGCCATTCGTCGGGATAGTCGGCATCGATGGTACCTGGTGCGTTGGGCAGCACGAGGCCGCGCCGGAAGGCGATCGAGCTGCGAAGTCGCACCTGTGCTTCGTAGCCCGCGGGCAGTCGCGCGCGGAATCCGAGCGGGACGAGTGCGACATCACTCGGTTGGATGCCGAGCGTGCCGCTGGCGTCCGCGGGTTCGAACATGTCGGCGCCATCGCGCCATATGCGAACTGCGCGGCCGAGCAAGTAGGCGCGAACATCGTAGCCGGCAGCGCCGGTCGTCGCGTGGTGAGGAGCGGTGACGCCGTCGTGGAGTGGTTCGAAGACAATCGATGGGGTGGAGGTCATATCCATGTGTGTGCGTTGAATGCGTGCTTGGCCATGGCCGGCACTGGCTGTAGGTTTGGCTCGTGACCGTCACGCCGCCCAGCGGCGCCGGCTCGCGTGCCGGTGAGGGTGGGGCGCCGGCGCCACCGGCCGCCACGACTGATCCGGGCATTTCGCCTTTGGCGCCGAGTGCTCCTTCGCCGCACAGCGTGACGGCGAAACTTCCGTCGCACATCGAAGGCTGGCAACTACCCGCGGGCTGGTCGTGGGGGGCCGAGGGCGTGCTGGCGGAATACCGCCACTATCAAGAGGTCGTCGACGCGCTGGGGCGGTCGCTGTCGTTGGTGACGGTTCCCGATCCGGCGCACGGGCAGTGGCTCGGCGCCGAGGCGCGTGCGTTGGCGCACCGTGCACACTCGTCGATCCCAACGGCCTATGACTGGTGGCCGGGCGGTCCGCAGAGTCGCCGGGGACCGGCATACGTACGGCGCTGGATATCGGGCGAGAGTGTGGCCGGCAGAATCCGGCGGGTAGGGCCGGACGACTTGTCGACGTCGCTGCAGCTGCTACGGTCGACGGGGTTGGCGCTCGCGTATTTGCACACGACCGGCACGGCGCACGGGGCTGTGTGCGGCGAGTCGATCTGGTTGACGCCGACGGGCCAACTGTGGCTGTTGGCGTGGGCGTGGACGTTGCCGCGCAACGTGATTCCCGCGGGTTTGACTCCGTTTCCGGGGCGGCTGCCGCGCGCGCCGGAGTGGCCGGACAACGAGTGGCTGCCGACGCCGGAGAGCGATCAGTGGCAGCTGGCTGCAACGGCATTCGCTTCGCTCACGGGCGAGTATCCGCCGGCCGACGTGCCGCCGCTGCCATTGGTGCGACCGGACTGTCCGCAGGCGGTCGCGCGCGTGCTCAACCGGGGACTCGAGCGCGATCCGGAGAAGCGCTACCACTCCGTGGCGGCAATGCTCCGCGAGTTGGAGCGCGCTGTGGGCGGCGGTGGACGGTCTTCGCTGTACATCAGCGGCTCCATGCCGGCGATCCGTCCGTTAGGCGACGCCGAGGAGGAACGGCTGCGTTGGGCAACGGGCGAGGACTACGAGGTCATCGCGCGATTGGGATCCGGAACGTTCGGCTCGGTGTGGCGGGTGCGCGATCTGACCCTGGAGCGCGAGGTGGCGCTCAAGATGCTGCACCCGCAAGTGGCGAACGACGAGATCGCGGTGCGGCGATTCCGGCGCGAGGCGCAGCTGGCGGCGCAGCTGGCGCATCCGGCGATCGTGCCGATCTACGACTGGGACAGCAACGGCGGCGTGTCGTGGTACACGATGGAGTTAGCGGAAAACGGGTCACTCACCGATCTGGTGAAACGGTCGGGGCCGCGCACCGTGGAGCAGATCGCGTCGCACGTCGACCAAGTGTTGGACGGCCTCGCGGCGGCGCACGCGATCGGCATCGTCCATCGCGATCTCAAGCCCGAGAACATTCTGATCGATCGGCACCGTCGGTGGCGCATCGCCGACTTCGGCGTGGCGAAAATCTCCGGCGAGGAACTGCTCACCAGCACGACGGGCACGCCGGAATTCGCGGCGCCGGAGCAGTTGTTAGGCGAAGGGCAGGGACCAGCGGTGGACTGCTTCGGGCTGGCGGCGATCGTGACGTATCTCTTGTCGGGCGAACCGCCGTTCGGTACCGGCGACGGTCGCGCGATTTTGGGGCGCGAACTGTCGGGTGACGTGGACCTGAGCGCGTATCCGGATCCGATTGCGGACTGGCTCAAGCGAGGGTTGGCGCCGGCGCCCGACGATCGGTTCGGCGATGCCGCCGAGATGCGGGATGCGTGGCGGGGTGCGGTGGACCTGACGTTGGAGCCGGAGTCGCGGCCGCCGTGGTGGCGCCGCTGGTGGAGCGGCGAAGAAGGCGCGGCCGAAGGGGACGAGGACTAACGCTCCTCGAGGCGGATGAGCCGCTCGGCCGTCATGCCCTCGGCTTCGCCCTGGAAGTTGAGCACGATGCGGTGGCGGAGCACGACGTGGGCGACCGACCGGACATCATCGAGATCGGGTACCGCGCGACCGTCCATGGCGGCGCGCGCCTTGGCGCCTAACACGAGATACTGCGACGCGCGCGGACCGGCGCCCCAACTGACGTACTTGCGGACGTCGGGAGACGCTTCCTTCGCATCGGGTCGCGTGGAACGCGCGAGGCCAACGGCGTAGCGAACAACGGTCGGCGGCGCCGGCAGGCGGCGGACCAGATGCTGCAGCGCGATGAGGCGTTGCGCGTCGAGCACCGGCGTAACTGTTGCTTCGGTGTCGGACGTGGTAGCGGCGACGACGTGTTCCTCTTCGTCGGCCGTCGGGTATCCGACGCGGAGCTCGAACATGAACCGGTCGAGCTGTGCTTCGGGGAGCGGGTAGGTGCCTTCCTGTTCGATCGGATTCTGCGTGGCGAGCACGAAGAACGGCTCGGGCAGGGCATGCGTGCGGCCTGCTGCCGTGACGGCGTGTTCCTGCATCGCCTGGAGAAGAGCGGCCTGCGTTTTCGGCGGCGCGCGATTGATCTCGTCGGCGAGCACCGCGTTCGCGAAGATCGGTCCTTTGACGTACTTGAATACGCGGCGGCCGGTGGCGTGATCTTCCTCGAGCAATTCGGTGCCGGTGATGTCGCTCGGCATCAGGTCCGGCGTGAACTGGACGCGGGAGAACGAGAGGTCGAGGGCGTCGGCGAGGGTTCGGACGAGGAGCGTTTTGGCGAGACCGGGGACGCCGACGAGGAGCGCGTGTCCGCCGCTCAGTAAGGCAGCGACGAGATTCTCGACGACGTCATGCTGGCCGATGATGCGCCGGCCGATCTGATCGACGAGCGAGCGACGAGCGTCCGCCAACTCGGCGAGGAGTTGGATGTCGCGTGTGTCGTCGTGTGCAGAAGATCGAGCCGGTGTCGCCAACGCCCCCTCCGATTCGGCCGCGGGTTTGCGAAAGGTAGCGGCCGGGGAGCGGAGCGTTAAGGGTGCACGGCGGTCAACTCACGTCGTGTGCGTGCGGGGCCTACGGGAGCTTGAAGTCGGCGCGCTGCTGGAGCGGATGGTTGTTGCTCTCGAGGCGCGTGACTGCAGTGAAGTCGCCTGTGAGGCCGCGGGGATTCCAGGTCTCCTCGTAGGTGACAGTTTCATTGGCGCCGAGCAGCGTGTTGCGGACAGCTTGTGTGAACATGCGCCCTTCGCTCCAGCGCCACACTTCGTGGCCGGTGGAATCGAGAATGGCGATGTCGTGAGTTTTGCCGCTGGGGAAATCGATTTCGATGGCGTGATCGGCGACGTTGGTGACGCGCAAGCTGACGCGGACGGTTGGGCCGACGGCGATCTGGGTAGCGGCGGTGAGTGCGGCGGAGGGCGGCACTTCTTTTTTCGCGACGGTGTCCGATCGGTGCTCGTTCGTCGTGCTGGCGGCGGATTCGTTGTGTCGGGCGTGCGGGCTCCACGCCACGAACACGGCGCCGGCACAGAGTAACCAGATGACGAAACGGGAGCTCATAAGATGGGGCGCGACCGCCGATCGGGGCGGCCGGGACAGGCTAAAGAGAAGACAGAATCTGAGGCCGAAGTTATCAACACCGGGACGAGCAGTCAAGGGTGGGGTAACTCGTAAGTTGTGAGGATACCGAAACTTGGCGATTAGGAGGTTATTATGTCCGGTGGGTTTCAGCGGGGTCTTCTTTAGCTTGCGAAAAATTTCACAAGCTCCTACATTTCCGCGCGCGTGAGAGATCCAGAGCGGCGACCAGGTGCGCCTGCAACTGGGCGCGGAGGGCCGGGGTCATCGCAGCGTGCGCCGTCACCGGCGGCGTTTGCGGGGTCAGGCATCCAGCTTGTGGTGTCGATTTTGTTGTTCGTGTACGTGGGGCGGTGGTTGGACGGGAAGTTCGGTACGACGCCGTGGCTGTTGGTGTTAGGAGCCTTCGTGGGTGCGTTCGCGGGATTCTATTCCATGTATCGCGCGCTCACGGCGCACACGACGCGACGGGATGACGGCGGCTCGAATGATGATGCGCGCGGCGGTGGAGGAGGGCGGTGAAGCGGGTGGTGCGTTTCGTCGCGGCAGCGGCGCTGTTGATCGTTCTTGCTGCATTCCTGCTCGGTCTCTTGTTCCGACTGCCGGGCGACGAGCGTGCGATTCGGATCAGTGCGCTGCTGGCGTTCGCGGTGCAGGTGTTCGCGTTTGCCGTCGTGATGCTCGTGGCGGGTAGCGGGACGAACCTGTTTCCGGCGTGGGGCTTGGGGATTTTGCTGCGGCTCGCGGCGTTGGCGGTGATGGGATTTTGGCTCATGTCGGCGCTGGGTTTGCGCGCCGAGCCGGCGCTGATCAGCTTGGCGACGTTCTTTTTTGTGACGACGCTGGTCGAACCACTGCTCTTGAGACGATGACTTTTCGCGCGCTCGTTCTCGCACTGATGTGTTATGGCGTACCGGCGACAGCGGTGGCGCAGGCGGCGCCGGCATCCGCGCCGGCGGGGCAGATCCACGTGGGTCCCCGCGGCGATCGCCTAACGGGGGCGCAGGCGGGGCCGGTGGACATCATCATGCCGCACATCACCGACTCGCACATCGTGGAGCTTCCGTTCGGTCATGAGTGGGAGCTCCCGCGGTGGCAGCCGGTGCGCATCGGGTCGCTCGAGATCGACCTCTCGCCGACGAAGCACGTGGTGATGCTGATCGTCGCGGCGTTGCTCTGCATGGTGGTGCTCATTCCGGCGGCCATCGCGCACGACCGGCATACCACGGCGCGCGGCTCGCCCAAGGGATTTGCGACAGGTATCGAGGCCGTGGTGCTGTACATCCGCAACGATGTCGTTCTGGCGAACGTGGGGCCGCACGGCAACGCGTTCGTTCCGTTCGGCCTAACGCTATTTTTCTTCATTCTCTTCGCGAATCTCCTCGGGCTGGTGCCTTACGGATCGACCGCCACCGGCAACATCTCGGTGACGGCAATGCTGGCGATCGTCACCTTCGTGGTCGTGGAAGCGACGGGCATCAAGACGCAGGGGTGGCGCTACCTGCGCACGATTTTCTACGTGCCGCCGAAAGAGATTCCGTTCCCGGTCAAGCTCTTCATGGTGCCGATCATGTCGGTGGTGGAAATCATCGGCAAATTCACGAAGCCGTTTGCGCTGGCGATCCGGTTATTCGCGAACATGACGGCGGGGCACGTGGTGTTGCTGGCGTTGATCAGCCTGATCTTCACGTTCCGGAGTTACGGCGTGGCATTTCCGTCGGTGATCATGGGCGTGGGGAGCAGCTTGCTCGAGATTTTCGTGGCGTTCTTGCAGGCGTACATCTTTACGATCCTTTCGTGCGTGTTCATTGGGCTGATCCGGTCGGAAGCGCACTGAGGCGGGGAAGAGGGAAGTAGGGAGGAGGGAATGGGGTAGGGCGGAAGTGGGGAGTTGGCGCGGCAGTCCAAGCGTAGCGCGGGTGTGGAACGTAGGTCGCACAAGTTAGGCATCCGCGGGTGTGCTCCAACCGCGGGTGTGGTACCTGGTCGAACGATCGGGGAAGCTCGTTGGGGCCCGGGCCTCGGGGACGAGC
>Ga0134126_10005530_pt1 | contig 15797 bp, 15 predicted proteins | sample KB31752_FD_96881 | JGI IMG/M metagenome (GOLD analysis project Ga0134126, IMG submission 96881) | Terrestrial soil microbial communities with excess Nitrogen fertilizer from Kellogg Biological Station, Michigan, USA - KB3-175-2 | ecosystem: Environmental > Terrestrial > Soil > Unclassified ...
GAGGGCAAACCGCTCATCGTCCCGGTGATCGATTACGAAGATTTCGTCTTCGTGGCAAGCGATCGGCCGGTGTTGCTGCGTCTGCATATGCGCAACAACGGCCGGCCGTACTCTGCCGCGTGGGACGATTACATGAAGAAGTTTTTCACCTACTTCGACAAAAACGGCGACGGCACACTCGACAAGGCGGAAGCCGAACGCGCCCCCAATATGCAATTCTTGCAGAACCATCTGCAAGGAGCCATCGGCTTCCCCTACCAGGGACAGACCGTTCCCCTGGCGCAGATGGACACGAACAAGGACGGCAAGGTCAGCCCCGCCGAGTTCGCCAACTACTATCGGCGCAGCGGCTTCGCGCCGTTGCAGTTCTCCAATAACTCGAACCAGGCGAACACCGATACAGTGACGAATACGCTCCTCAAGCACCTCGACGCCAACAAGGACGGCAAACTTTCCGCCGCGGAGTTGGCCAAAGCGCCGGCGGCGCTGGAGCGGCTCGACCTAGATGAAGATGAGATGATCGCCACGGCGGAGCTTATGCCCGGCGGCGGCGATAACAACGGCTTTTTCGCTGTGAACCTCATCGTAAGCGCAGGGCCGGATGCCGATCTGGGGTTTATTGGGGTCAAGCCCGGCACGGTAGACGCCGTGGCGCTGCAAGTGCTGACACACTACGACAAGAATAAGAACGGCAAGCTGAGTCGAGATGAAGTCGCTCTCAACAAAACGCTGTTCGCCCAACTCGACGCCAACCGCGACGATCAACTCGACGCCAAAGAGTTCGCGGGTTTCTTTCGCCGCGCTGCCGATCTCGAATTGATGGCCCGCCTGGGCAAATTAGAAGCGAAGGATCTGCAAATCGCCTCGTTTCTGCGCAACATCGGTCTGGGTTCGCAGCCGGTTCGCGCCGAGATCTTCAATCCGAGCAAGCGCGAGATGCCGTTGGCGGCGAAGGTACGGCGTGAGAATCCGTCCCGGTTGGCGCTGAGCTTCGGCGATGCTCGCATCGCGTTGTCGGCCGCCGAGCAGGAGTCCGCGCGAAACAATAATCTCCAGTTTTACACGCGGCTGTTCAAGCAGGCGGACACCGACAAAAAAGGCACCATCGATCGCAAGAAGGCCAAGACCGTTCAATTCCTCGACGAGGTTTTCCCGCTGTTTGACCGCGACGGCGACGGTCAATTGACGCTTAAGGAGTTGAATACTTTCCTCGCTATGCAGGCGGACGGCTCCGTTTGTCAGATGCAGCTGAGCATCACGGACGAGGGACGCAATCTGTTCGAGCTTCTGGATGCGAATGGTGACAGTCGTTTGTCCATCCGCGAACTGCGCGCGGGATGGTCGCGGGTGAAGCTGTTGGCCAAGAGTGACAAGGGGTTGTCACGCCAAGACATTCCGCGCCGCCTGACGGTGTCGGTCGGTCAGGGACAGCGCTTCCGGGGCGCAATCGCCATGCGTGGGATGGGCAGCGCGGCGATCAATAAGGCCGCTCCGCTGTGGTTCAGCAAGATGGACCGCAATCGCGACGGCGATCTTTCGCCGCGCGAGTTCCTCGGCACCGTGGAGGATTTCCGCAAGCTCGACACCGATGGCGATGGTCTCATCAGCGTCGAGGAGGCGCGGCAGTTCAAACCAAATCCGAAATCCGAAATCCGAAATCCGAAGTAAACTCAAAAGCCAAAATCCGAAATCCGAAATCCGAAATCCGAAACAAAGACATCCCTTGTCTTTGTTTCGGATTTCGGATTTTGTGTTTGGTATTTCTTTCGGATTTCGGATTTCGGATTTCGGATTTCGGATTTCGGATTTCCCGCGCAGCGGGTGAGGATTTCCCGCGCAGCGGGTGAGGATTTCGGATTTATTTCAGAGTGTCCATACCCCGCCCGCCCAGGTAAGCCCCCCGCCGAAAGCGAGCAGCAAGACACGATCGCCAGCGCCGATGCGGCCGGTGCGCACGGCTTCATCCAGAGCGATCGGAATCGACGCGGCCGAGGTGTTGCCATAGCGATCCAGGTTCACCATCAGCTTATCGGTCGGAAAGTTCAGGTCGGCGAAGGCAGCATCAATGATGCGCTGATTGACCTGATGCGGGATCACCAAATCGATGTCGGCCGGCGTCAAATGGCACTCGGCCAAACTCTCGCCAATCAAGTCGATGATGGTTCGCACGGCGAACTTGAACACTTCGCGCCCATTCATGCGCAGAAAATCGAATTGATCGGTCAGGCGCGGATCGGCCGACGTGGAGGTGGGGACACGCAAACGCGCGCCGTTGAGACGGATGAGGTCGCCGCGATTGCCGTCGGCGTGCAGGCGAAAGGAATGTTGGCCGCGCATCGGTCCTTCGGCAACGCCAAGCAAGACGGCGCCGGCACCATCGCCGAACAACACGCACATCGACCGATCGCTGAAATCGACGACGCGAGTCAGCGTCTCGCTGCCAATGACGAGAATATGCCGGCAGCTGCCGGTACGGATGAACTGGGCGGCAACGGCTAGGCTGTACAGAAAGCCGGTGCAGGCCGCGTTCAGGTCGAAAGCGGGGATCGGACGGCAGCCCAGACCAGCTTGAATGAGGCAAGCGGTGGACGGCACCAACATATCGGGCGTGACGGTGGCGCAAATAATCATGTCCACGTCGGCGGGAGTCAGCCGGCCAGCCTCCAAGGCGAGGCGAGCGGCTTCCAACCCAAGAGTGCCCGAAGTGTCGTCGGCGCTGGCGATGCGGCGTTCCTGAATGCCGGTGCGCGAGCGAATCCATTCATCGGAGGTGTCGAGGCTGGCGGGAAATTCGCAGTTACGGAGTACGCGCGCAGGCAAACTACTGCCGGTCCCTAACAGCATGACACCGAGGGAGGTACTCATGGCTCACACCCGGACGAGGAAGGCACACCTGAGGAATCGCCGGATCGTCTACGGCGTTCGGCGACTCTGCTTCCAAGTATATTAAAGATTGTTGGTCAGACAGGAACGAATTTCCCAAAAAATCGAGCGCATGACGCCGTGATCGCACCGTGCTTGCCGGCTGATAAGCCTGGAGCGCTAGCGACGGGGTTTTCGACCCGTCGCTGGCGCGCCAGGCTCGTCAAGCGCGTCAGGGAGCGCACGTCCAACGGCGCGGTTCTTCCCAACACGGCTTGAGATCGAAAGGACGATCGTAAAATAGATCGCGCGGATAGATCGTGTTGGGCTTCATCACTTGCGGATCAACAACGCCGGCGACGGCCAGCGCGGCAACCACCAATTCCGAGCAAAACCAACTGCGCCGATCAACCCGCGAACTGCCGAACACCCGGCGATGCAGCGTACCATGCGCGTGCAACGGTGTCACTTCGAGCATGATCCGCGCCACGGCGAAATGTTTGCCCGTCTGCGCCAAGGCAAAGCGCGTCAGGCGGGCGGATTGATCCGCAGTCAGCGGAGTGCGCCGGCGGCGTACCCAAATTGCTCCTTCATGGGTGCGCAGACGGGGCAGCAAATCCATCAGGTAGACGTTGATGAAATCGTAGGGGCCGGCTTCGAGCAACGCGGGCCGGCCGTCGGGCAGGTTGACGACAATGCCGGAATGATAGGGCTTGCCGGTGTGGGCGAGGGCGTAAAAGAACCGCTGGCGCATCTTGTCGCTGGAATAGAACACGAGATCACCCGGTTGCGGCACGTAACCTTCTCGAACGACGGTCGCATCTTCAGGTCCGACGCCCGGAGGGAGCAGCCAACCGGGGTTATCCGCTGCAAACAGCCGACGTGCCCCATTGCCCAAGTAGGGCAGGAAGATGAAGAGAATCGCCAGCAGAGGAGAACATCGTTGCATGCGTGTTCAAGGTGTTGACTGCCAGGACGGACGTCTGAACCGCTCCACCGCGAAATGAATGGCGATGAATAGATCGACAAACGAGCGGCCGATTCTTGACCAGATCCCCAAGATACGCGATCTTGCCCCAGTCGATAATCCCGCTGGTGCCGGATAGGCCGGCCGTGCGGGTATAGGTTTTTTTCACTCCCTGGTGGCGAAAGCGTCTGCCGTGTGATAGGGTACGTTCTCCGCCCAACGATTGTCCGTGGATCATTCTATTTCACTGAGGACCGCACCATGATCGCTGTGCGCATGCTGGCTCTGGCTGGAGTCGCCGTGCTTGTGCTGCCGGCGCTGCCGCTGTACAATCGCGCCGCGGCCGCCGAAGCGGCAAAGGGTTTCCAGGATCGCGTTCACAAGGACGCCGACGGCAAGGAGGCCAAGTACGTGCTGTTCGTGCCGCACGATTACAAAGGCGACAAGCCGTATCCGCTGATTCTCTTCCTGCATGGTTCCGGCGAGACCGGCACCGACGGCATCAAGCAGACCAAGGTCGGCCTCGCGCCTGCCATCAAGAAGAATGAGAAAACCTTTCCCTTCCTTGCCATCTTCCCGCAATCGCAAAAACGCACCTGGCGAGCCAGCTCGAACGACGCCAAGCGAGCCTTGGACATTCTCGCCGAGGTCGAAAAAGAATATAAAGTTGATGCCAAGCGCGTCTACTTGACCGGCCTGTCGATGGGCGGTTTCGGTACCTGGAGCCTGGCCGTCGCTCACCCGAATAAGTGGGCGGCCATCGTGCCGATTTGCGGCGGCGGCGATCCCAAACAAGCGGACAAAATCAAGGACATCCCCTGCTGGTGTTTCCACGGCGACGCCGACAAGGCCGTCAAGGTTGAGGGATCGCGCAAGATGATCGACGCCTTGAAGAAGGCGGGCGGCGAGCCGAAATATACCGAATATCCCGGCGTCGGACACAACAGCTGGGACAAGGCGTATGGCACCAAGGAGTTGTACCCCTGGTTGCTGGAGCAGCACAAGAAATAGTGTTCAGTGTTCAGTTTTCAGTGTTCAGTTTTCAGTGTTCAGTAAAGGCCAATCGTTACCGAACACTGAACACTGAACACTGAACACTGAACACTGAAAACTGAACACTGAACACTGAAAACTGAAAACTGGAGGTCTTTTCATGTCCAACAAGAAGAATCGCCGTGATTTCCTGAAATCGACGGCGGCGGGCGCTTCGGTCATGGCGCTGACGGCGTCATCGTATAGCAAGGTGGTAGGAGCCAACGAGAAACTTCGTATCGGCTTCCTCGGCGTCGGCGGACGCTGCCAGCAACATATCGACGTTATTCTGCAAATGGTCAAGGAAGGCAAGTCGGTCGTGCCCGTCGCCGTCTGCGACGTGTGGAAGGGCGATCCCGAACTGGGCAACAAGAAGGGGCGGGGGTTGTATCCGTCGGCCAAGCGCTGCGGCATCAAGGAAGATAAGGAACACGTCACCAAGGATTATCGCCGAATCCTCGATCAAAAGGACGTGGACATTGTCGGCATCGCCACGCCGGACCACTGGCACGCGCGCATGTCGATCGATGCCATGGAAGCGGGCAAGGACGTGTATTGCGAAAAGCCGATGACGCGCACCATCGCCGAAGGGCAGGCCGTCGTCGATACCGCCCAGAAGCTCAAGCGTGTCATGACCGTCGGCGTACAGTCGATGGCCGATCCCACCTGGCGCGAGGCGCACAAGTACATCGCCGCCGGCAACATCGGCAAGGTGCTGCAAGGACAGACGAGCTATTACCGCAATTCCAGCGTCGGACAGTGGCGCTACTATCCCTTGAAAAAGGACATGACGCCCAAGACGATCGATTGGGATATGTGGCTGGGCTACAAGTTCGACGTGGGCGGCGTCAAGCTCGGCCCCACACCGGAGAAGATGCCGTTCGATCGCGCAGTGTGGGCGCAGTGGCGCTGTTATTGGCCGTTCGGCGGCGGCATGTTTACGGATCTGTTCGTGCATCAGACGACGCATCTGATTTCGGCGATGGGCGTGCGTTATCCGGCTCGCGTGGTCGGCGCCGGCGGCGTCTACATTGAATACGATGGCCGCGATGTGCCGGATACGGCCACGGTCGTTGCCGACTATGGCGAAGGCTGCCAGGTCATCATCTCGGCGACCATGTGCAATGATACGCAGCTGGGTGAAATGATTCGCGGCCATCTGGCGACGATCAAATTCACCGGCGGCGGCGATTACATGAAGGGCTTCGAGGTCTATGCGCAGAACATCGCCGGCGGTCCCGCCAAGCCGAAAGAAGGGTTCGGCAAGCCGGTGCATACTTTCGAGAATACCAAGACCGGCAATGCAACCTATGCCCTGTACGAGAACTTCCTGGAGTGCGTGCGTTCGCGCAATCGCGATACGCTTTGCACGCCGGAACTGGGCGCGGCGGCGTTCACCACGGTCAACATGGGCGTGTTGAGCTATCGTCACGGCAAGGTGTTGTTCTGGGACAAGGACCATCGCAAAACCACGGATGTCGATTCCGGCTGGGCGCGGCAGTGGGAGCAACGCAGCCACGAGCGCGGCAAGCCCAGCCATATCATCGGTTGGGAGGGCGGTGACAAGGGCAGCACGTTGACGCCGCCGGCCTATCAGAAGTTGGAAGGTCCGTGGAAAGACGGCAAGGATCCGGCCGACACCAGCGCCGGCTAGGAGAGGAAGTCGTTGCCAGCCCGCAGCGCCAGCAAGGGAATGTCCCTTGCTGGCGCTGCGGGCTGGCAGGGATGGATGCGGAGCAGCCATGCCTTCACGCGATCTCTTCGACCTCACCGGGCGTCATGCCCTGATCACCGGCGCGAGCCGGGGCATCGGTCTGGCGACGGCGGCGGCGCTTTCCCAGCGCGGCGCCGCCGTCGCCCTCACCGGCCGCAAGGCCGAGAATCTCAACACCGCCGTTCAGCAACTCCAGGCCAACGGCGCGGATGCGCGTTCCTTCGTCTGTCATCAGGGCGATCCGAGCGCCATCGACCATCTATTCGAGCAACTCGATCAAGCGAGTTTTCACACCGATATTGTCGTTATCAACGCGGCGACCAATCCCGTGTTCGGGCCGCTGCTGGCTCTCGATCTCGATGCTTGGCGCAAAATCGTCGAGGTGAACCTGACCGGAGCGCTGCGGACGGCACAGGCGGCGGCGCGGCGCATGCTGCCTCGGAAACACGGTTCGATCATTTTCATGGCCTCCATCGCCGGCATCGATCCGCTACCGGGCCTCGGCGCGTACAGCGTCAGCAAGGCGGGCATGCTCGGCTTGATGCGAGCGCTGGCGAAAGAACTAGGAGCCAGCGGTATTCGCGTCAACGCGGTCGCGCCGGGGTTGATCGAGACACGCTTCTCGGCAGCGCTATTTCAGGATCGCGGGGCGTATGAACGCATCATCGGACAAACGCCGCTAGGCCGCCACGGTCAGCCGGACGACATTGCCGGCGCGGTCGTGTTCCTGGCGTCGGAGGCAGCAGCGTATGTGACGGGGCAAGTGTTGATTGTGGATGGCGGCGGACGGATGGGATAAGACCATCAAAGGGCAGCCAGTCGTTTTTTGAGGAGCCGAATTGTTTGCGTTCGCCCTTCATTTTTCGGTTGCTCCTGCAATTTTGTAATCTCCCGCTCCAATCGGTGTCGCTGCCGAACTCTCATAAGCCAGACACGTTCACGGTCGGCCTGCGAAATTTCGACCACCCATTCGCGGAGTTGTCGCCATGCCTTGAGACTTCGCTTTGGAGGCACCGGGATTTTTGTCCCAAGATATTTGCAGGCTTCTCCACACAGTGGGCACGGAACATCGGCCGCATGCTGTGTCGGACGGCGAACCGTTTCCCGACAATCAAAACAGACCCATGTTCCGTTTCCCACAGTATCCTCCCGTTTGCGACCGCATTCTATCGTTACCCGGCAGTGGCAACATACTATCATGCCGAGGAGTTTTGCGCCATCTGCTTTGTCGAGCGATGACACGATGGGCTGCCGCTTTTCGCACCCATTCCCTCGTCGACCTTCTCATAAGAGGCACTAACTTTATGAAGCTCTGACGTTTTAGCGAGCCTCCCGCGTAAGCGGGGGGGAGCAGCCAACTCCCCCCGCTTACGCGGGAGGCTCGCCAGCTTGTTAGTGCCTCTAAAGGACTTTCCCTTTCGACACGATCTCCCGTAGGAATGAGTCTCCTTCTTCAAGACGCCATTTCATGTTCTTCGGAGTGCGAACGATAATGTCCAGCGGGAAGGGCGGATCGCAGGTAAGTTCGATCCGCACGGCTTGATCGAGTTGGTTGCGTGCGGGCATGACGACGAGAATGTCTACATCGCTATCGGCGTGCGGCGTGCCGTAAGCATACGAGCCGAACAGAATGATTTTCTCTGGCTGAAATCGTTCCGCCACCTGGCGAGCGAAACGGCGGATGATGCGCATGGGGATGTCAGCACCGCGATACCAACGCGGCGGAGTCTCTTTCCGGGGTGTTCGTAGTTTGCGGGCCATGCCCTCATTCTACACCATCCGCGAGACGATGCGATTGGTATAATGAACCGCTGACCGCATTCTTCAAGGAGGGGTTTCATGCGCCATGCTGTTGTCATTGATGCCGTCCGCACGCCCATTGGCCGCGCTCACGCGGAGAAGGGCATTTACCGCGATGTCCGCGCCGATGATCTCTCGGCGGATTTGATGCGTGCGCTGCTCGATCGCGTCGGCGTGCCGCCTGCGGCGATTGAGGATATTCAATGGGGTTGCGTCAAGCAGCAGGGCGAACAGGGCTATGACATCGCGCGCATGGCCGCCCTTATCGCTGGATTGCCGATCGAAGTCGGCGGCGTCACGGTCAATCGCAACTGCGGTTCCAGCTTGCAGGCCATCAACAGCGCTGCCCAGAGCATCGCCGCCAACGCCGAGGATGTGCAGATCGCCGGCGGCGTCGAGCATATGAGCCATATTCCGATGGAGGCCGGTTTCGATGCCAGTCCGCGCTTATGGTATCATCATAGTCCCGCCACCATGAATATGGGCCTGACCGCCGAAAACCTGGCGATGCGCTACAAAATCAGCCGCCGCGAACAAGACGAGTGGGCGCTGCGCAGCCATCAACTCGCGGGCAAGGCTACCGATTCCGGCGAGTTTTCGCGTGAGATTATCCCCACCTGGGGCCGCGATGAGGAAGGGCGGCGCAAGATCATGACCGAGGATCAGTGCATCCGCCGCGATACCAGCCTCGAAGCATTGGGAGCGCTGCGGCCGGCGTTCATGCCCGAAGGCGGCAGCGTCACGGCCGGCAACGCCAGTCCGCTCAACGTCGGCGCGGCCGCTGTCCTCATCATGTCCGAGGAACGCGCCAAGGAGCTAGGACTCAAACCCAAAGTGAAGGTCCGCGCCATGGCCGTCGCCGGCGTCGATCCGTCCGTCATGGGCATCGGTCCCGTACCGGCCACGCTCAAGGCACTTCAAAGAGCGGGATTGAAGCTGGAAGACATCGATCTCATCGAACTGAACGAGGCGTTCGCGGCCCAAACGCTGGCGGTGATTAAGCTACTGAAGGCGAACCCGGAGAAGATCAACGTGCGCGGCGGTTCCATCGCCATCGGTCATCCACTCGGCGCCAGTGGGGCACGCATCTCGACGACATTGATTCACGCGATGGAAGCGAGGAAAGCTCGCTTCGGACTGGCGACCATGTGCATCGGCGCCGGACAAGGCATCGCCACTATTTATGAAATGATGAATTAGCCACAGATAAACACAGATGAACACAGATAAGACAAAAACAATTCAATAATTTCTTGTCTTATCTGTGTTCATCTGTGTTTATCTGTGGCTAATTTTCTTTCGCATAGCCGTATTGCCGGATGACGTGTCCCCAGCGGCGGGTGATCTCCGCGCGTAGCTCCGGATCAAGGTCGGGGTAGCGATTCGTCTTGTAGCCGGCGCTGGCGTCCAGGTAGCTCTTCAGACGCGGCAAAAACTCCTCGAAACCGCCCAGTTCCAAATGCTCATACAGCAAACGCATCTGACCGACGGGATCGGTCATCAGATCCTCGTAACGCAATTCATGGAAGCGATTGGCGGCGAGCAACGGCTTACTCTGTTCGAGCCGAGCATAAAGGTGTGAAAACGTGTCGAAGACACGCTCCTCCAGGCCGGCGAACGTCGGCCGTTGCATGCCGTGCGTTTCGTAGAGCGACTTCCACAGGTTGACCGTCGAGCGGAAGACGACATACGGGTCACGGACGATGTGGACGAAGCGAGCGTTCGGAAACAATTCAAGCAAAGCCGGGATGCGGCAGGTGTGCGTCGGCGATTTGAGTACAAGGCGGCGTGGATTCTTGAACGTCAAGTGACGCAGGAAACGCAGAAACGCCTCTTTCCAGGCTCGCCGAGCGCGCGGCGGCAGGCCATCAAGGTCGAGCGCTTCGGGATCTTGCGGCGGATGGTTGGGGAACGCGATGGTCAAGTAGGGCGACGGCTGGCCCATCATGCACAGGGCGAATTCGTCTTCCTGCGGCCGTTCCCAGCCGGCAGGCATGTTATCCATCGGCCGATGCGCGGGCAGCAGAAACCTGAACCAGCGCTTGAAAAGATTCTCGGTCAGCAGGAAATGGTTCGGTTCCAGACACTCGTAGGTATTGGGGTAATTGTGCCGTTCGTCGAGAATGAGCAGTTCATGCAGCAATGTGGTGCCGGTGCGCCAGTGGCCGATGATGAACACGGGATCGTGTTGGATCGGTGTGCGATCGAGTTGGCTGCCATACCAGGCATCCTGCACGCAGCGCAACAACGTGTGGCCAATGCTAACGAAGGTGATGATGAAGGCGATGTACCATTTCGAGGGCGAGATGCGCAGCTGATTGCGGAGGATTAGGCGCAACCAAGCGAAGAAATCGCAGCCCTCCCAGATGTGCGGCATCCATTCACGCGAAGAGCGCGGCGTCGAAGAGGAGGCGGGGCTGGGGATCGTCATATTCCGGCGTCTCGTGTTCCGCGAATCCGCCGGTCCATTTTGCCATCGCCGCCCAGAGTCGCAAGAGTAGTTTCGTCATTCGGTGACAGCCTCTTGACTCGCCGCGTAGAATAAAAGTGAAGAGCCGCTCCACCCTGCTGACCAAACCTCATCATCGCGGAGCGGCTCTCCCAAGGCGCGGCGTAGAGCAGAGGCAGCTCGCCAGGGTTACATACCTGGAGGTCAGTGGTTCGAGTCCATTCGCCGCAACTCTCTACGTACAACATTCCGCCAGTTCCCCATCTCCCACAAAATCCACGGATAATAGGATTCAGTTCAGGCAGCGGCGTACTTCCGTGAACAGAGCTTCCGCCCCAATGGGTTTTCGGAGGAATCCTACGCAGCCGTGTGATGCCGCACACTCGGGTGTGAGGATGGTGCCGGTGGCAATGATTACCGGGACGGGCAAACGCAACCGCTTCAAGAAATTCCAGCCATCCAAGACCGGCATGAGCATATCCAACAGGATGAGGTCGGGCGTTGGGGCGCCTTCCAGATAATCCAGCGCTTCTTGGCCATGGCGCAGCGGTATGACTTCGTAGCCCTCTCCGCGGAGCAATACGGCCAGCCCCTCACGGCAGGTATCGTTATCTTCCACCACCAGAATCATCGCGCGACGCGAACCCATCGGACACCCCTCGCCGGGAAGAAACCAGCAGGAACAGCTGAGGGCGACAGCGAGGGAACTAACAGCGCAGGAATAGGGCGAGGATGTCGCGATGACGGAATAAATCCGCGTCCGGTCGCGGGTAGAGGAAAGATGTTGCAAGGGCCATCGCCAAAAGAGGGACCGCCAGCGAGAAGTCAGGGGGTTGGTGTTGGAGGGCCGCAATGACGTTTTTTTTCGCTGAACTGGCGGACGTAGTGAAGTCGGAGTTGGGGTCGTCCACGGAGAGCGAGCCGCCGAGGGCATTTACGGAAAAACAGGGTGCCACGATGCGCAGCAAGCAGACATCGTCTCCGCTGGCGGCCAAAGTCAGACCGCAGACAAGGGAGATGACAACCAAACGCCCGGAAGGATTCGTCATAAAACTCCGAAAAATACAATCTATTTCGACCTTAAGGCGCAGTCGAACGCCTGTCAAGGCGGTTCGTCCGGCGAGAACCCATTCGACCTCGGTTATGGTGAGGCTCTTGCAGCCTTTACAGGCACCGACAGCACGCGGTAAGTCCGGCGAGCCGAGCCGGACTTGAAGAAGTGCCGCTCGGCTCGCGGCACCTACCTAATGTGTGCCGCTCGGCTCGCGGCACCTACGGCCAGTAGGTCCGGCGAGCCGAGCCGGACTTGGAGAAGTGCCGCTCGGCTCGCGGCACCTACGGCCGGTAGGTCCGGCGAGCCGAGCCGGACTGGGAGTGCCGCTCAGTTCATTTTATCCGGGCCGACGAATCGACCGACCAGTTCCAGGCGATGGCCGGTAATTTCAAAGCCCTGTTGATGAAGCGTCTCAATCAGTTGCGGATCGAGTTTGTCGAGCAGGTTGGGATCGTAGGGCAGGGGTAGGTCGATCACTTGGCCGGTGTGCTGGCAGCGCAAATGATAATGCGGCTCGCTGCGGCCATCGTAGCGGGTTGGTCCGCTGTCACCGGCGATGCGATGGGCGAGATGGGCATCGACGAGCGCTTCGAGCGCCTTGTACACTGTGGCCAAGCTGATATTGGGAATGTGCTGGCGAACGGCGGCGAAAACTTGCTCGGCCGTGGGGTGCATTCGAGCGGCGTGCAGGTACGCGAACACTGCCGCCCGCTGGCGCGTGAAACGCCAGCCGGCTTGTTCGAGAGCGCGGCGCAAGGCGGCGTCCTCGAGCGGATCGGAGACAGGTTCGCGGTGAAACGTGTTCATAGAGTTCATTTTAGGTAGGCTCGGAAACAGCGTCCACCAAAGACAGACGCCGGCCGGCATCGGACTTGCGATCAATTCGCTATAATCACCCTAGCGAGTTCCTGGCGGTCAGGAACCTACGACGGTGTCATTCCAGGGAACGAGGAACCTGCTCATGACCGCACTCCGATTTGCTCTCGGTCTGGCGACGGGACTGGTTCTCGTCGCGGCGGCCTCCGCCGACGAGGCTCGCGGTCTTATCGTGCGCATTGATCCCGACAAAAAAATGTTGCAGCTAGAAGGACGCGGCCCCTGGCGCGGGACGCTGTTCGATCTCAAAGTCGATCCGAAAACCCAGATTCTCATCGGCGGACAGCCTGCGGCGTTGACCGATCTGGCACCCGGTCGGCGCATCCGCGTCGTGTTCGAGCCGCGCGACGGCAAGCCAGTCGCGCAGGTGATTCGCGCCTTTGGCCTGGGATTGATGCAACCGCGGCTAGGGCAGTCGCTGCCCGCGAATCTGCCGCCGCCGCGCAAGGCGGGTGACGGCATGGTGGGCACCCTTCAGCGCGTGGCGTTGACCGATCGCGAAATCGTCCTTATTGGTCCCGGCGCCAAGGGACCGCGGACGGAATCGACGATCGCCGTGCCGGAAAGCACGGCCATTACCAAAGATGGCAAGAACATCGCTTTCGACACGCTGAAGGAAGGCGAGACGGCGACGGTGACGACGGAGATGCGCAAGGGTCGGCTGATCGCCAAGTCGATTCAGGTGGGCGAGGCGGCGGCCGCCGCGAGACCCGCCGCCTTGCCGCCACGCCGCGAAATCATCCCGCGTTTGCGGCAGGCCCTGAAACTGGCGGATGAACTGCTTCGTGAGATGGAAGATCGCCAGGGCGAAGTTGTTCCCGATCGGCCGTGAGCATTAACGATACACAATGACTCACACACTAGCCCGGAGCGCCAGCGACGGGTTTCTTTGCCCCGTCGCTGGCGCTCCGGGCTAGTGAGGAAGTCAGTGCCACCAAGCGTCAAGGCGACCTTCCAGACGCTCCACCATCGCCTTCTGCTCCGCAGCGAGGTTATGTTCCTCATCCGGATCGTGGGACAGGTCGTACAACTCCGGCGCGCCCTTCGCCTCATTCCGGCCGGCCGGAACGATGAGCTTCCATGACCCCTCGATCATCCAGCGGTAGCGCAGGCTGCTGGCGGGATCGTGGATGTCCACGGCATTATGCGTGAAGCATTCCCCGAAGATCGCCTTGCGAGCTTGCACGGCGTCGTCATCGAGCAAATTCACCCCCGGCATGTCCTTATCGGGTTTCAGTCCCACGGCGGTTAGCAGCGTCGGCGCGATGTCGAGCGACATCGCCAGATGGGAAGACTTGCGCGGCTTGACCCGGCCCAGCCAGCGAATCAGGATCGGCGTGCGCAAGCCGCCGTCGTAGGGCGATTGCTTCGACTTCGCCGCGTAGCGATTCGCCTTCGGTTCCTGAATCCAGCCGTTGTCCGTGACATAAACGACGATGGTGTCCTCGGCCAACCCCTTATGGTCGAGATGGTCGAGAAGTTGGCCGCACGTCTCGTCGAACCATTCGCACATGGCCCAGTATTTCGCCATCGGGAGCGTGGGAGCCTTGTCTTTGTATTTGGCAAGCAGGCGCTCCGGCGGGTTGTGTGGCTGATGCGGCATCATCGGCGCATACCAGAGGAAAAACGGTTTGCCGTCGCGCTTGGCATGATCGATAAAGTCGTACATCGGCTGCATCGTTTTCCGGCCGATTTCCAATCCCTTGTCGCCGTGGCGACCGCCCATGTCGGGATCGCCCTGGCTCATGCCGTCGGTGAAACCGCCGTGGCGGAAGTTTCCCTGCCACCATTTGCCGGTCTGGAAACTGACGTAGCCCTTTCGTCCCAGGAGGCGCGGCAGCGTCGAAACTTGGTCGATGAAGCCGACCATCTCACGCCGTTTCGCCCGGTAGCCGGCGTCCTTATTGATGGCGGCTCCCTTCAATCCAGCCGGCAAGGGCGGATCATTGCTGGTGATCTTGTGCTGATGCGGATAGCGGCCGGTGATGATCGAGGCGAGACTGGGGCAGCACAGCGAACACGGCACATAACCGCGCGAGAACGTCAGACTTTGCGAGGCCAGACGATCGAGGCGCGGCGTGCGAATGTGGCGATGCCCCATGAAGGAATAATCGCGCCAGCCCTGATCGTCGGAGATGAGGAGAACGATATTCGGCGTCCGCGCCAGTTCGGAGGCCGCAAGCGGCCCGACGAAGAGCGCCGCGAACGCAAGGCTGGCGAATGTGCATCCCGAGAGTGAGGAACGCATGTCCGATCTCCTTCAGCGGCGTGCATCGTCTTTTTTGGTTTCTTGGCAGACTTGCAAATAGCCGGCACTCGACTGGAAGAAGCGCTGCCGGCGCTCGCGGGCGCGCGGTGCGGGTTCCTGTTGAAGCGCTTGCAGATCGGCAAGATTGGCCACGCAATAGGGACAGCCAATCACGTTGAGATGGAAATCGAGATAATCCTGCTCTCCCTCGTCAAGCACTTGCAGCAAGTAACTGCCGAGTTGTTCGCGGGGCGGGCAGGTGAGGCGCTCGCGACGCCAAACCGCGCCGAGCGAATGCTCGCCGCGATCGCGTTCCTGCATGGCCTGGCGCAGCGAGCGGCGCAGCGGTTCGGAATCGCGCAGCGCCTGTTCGACTCGTGCCGTCTCGGCGTCGCTCAGGGCTTCATCGAGATACGCATGCAGTTGTTCGCGCGAAATTTCGCTCATAAACATCAGGGGTTTGGAGGGACGTAAGGACTCCTCACGGCTCCCATTCAACCATCCCCTTTGTGCGGCGTCAAATACGAACTTGGCGAACGGCCAGCGTCAGCCGGCTGGTATAGACTCATGGACACTATACCAGCCGGCTGACGCCTAATGCCGTTCAGTTAAGCAGCGGGATTAACTCATGTCCATTGACCGGGAGGGCGTCGCCCGCCCCGGTCGGTCTTTTTCTTCCGCGGCCATTTGCATCGCGGACATTTTACTCTACGCGGATAGCTTCGGCTCCGCTGTTTGCCCTTGCAACACCGATTCAGACCATCCAGCAAGCACGCGTACCACACCGAACCCTCC
>Ga0134126_10005532_pt1 | contig 15793 bp, 17 predicted proteins | sample KB31752_FD_96881 | JGI IMG/M metagenome (GOLD analysis project Ga0134126, IMG submission 96881) | Terrestrial soil microbial communities with excess Nitrogen fertilizer from Kellogg Biological Station, Michigan, USA - KB3-175-2 | ecosystem: Environmental > Terrestrial > Soil > Unclassified ...
CGGCTGCTCTCTCCCGCCCGTCCGCTGTCACGTGCATCACGTCATCCCCAGGTCCCAGGGCGGCCCCACGCGCCTGGACAACCTCACCCTGCTCTGCGCGTTCCATCACCTGATCGTGATCCACCGCCGGGGCTGGACCCTGACCCTGCACGCCGACGGGACCACCACGGCCAAAAGCCCCGACGGGATTAGGACCTTGCATAGCCACGGGCCACCACCGAGCCAGGACCCGCTGTGGCCTGATACGCACGGGCCGCCCGCCACGGCCGCCTAGGTCCCCGTCTTCCGCCGCGCCCGCAGGCAACGCAGCCCCCAAATAGGAAGGGCCGATGTTTGAACTCTGACTGAGGGGCATGGTCGGACCCGGCAGGCGCTCCGACAAGCCTGTCAGGGAGGTAGGACATGCGCATCAGCACCCGCATCTCGTCGCTCGACCCGGCCATCGAGGATGGCCCCGGCGACAGCGACTTGGTCCGGCAGGTGCAGTCGCGGCCCAAGGGTGACCGGGAGCGTGAGACAGCCTGCGAGACGCTGGTTGCCCGCTACCAGGGCCTGGTCCGCTCCTGCGTGCAGCGCTACCGGGACAGCCCGGAATCTCCCGAGGAGCTCATGCAGGTCGGCTACCTGGGCCTGCTCAAGGCGATCAACAACTTCGACGTGGCGCTCGGGGACAGCCTCGCAGCCTACGCCCAGCCCTGCGTGAGCGGGGAGATCAAGCGCTACTTCCGTGATAAGCGCTGGCAGGTCCGGGTCCGCCGGCCGGTGCAGGAGCTGCGGCTGGAGCTCCGCAAGGCGACGGCCGACCTGACCCAGAGCCTGGCCAGGGCGCCGCGTGACGCGGAGCTGGCCGACTACCTGCACGTGAGCGAGGAGCGGGTCCGCGAGGCCCAGGGCGCGTCGGCGGCGTTCCAGGCGGCCTCGCTGGACGCACCGCTGCCGGACGCCCACGACGAGGGCAGCAACCTGGCCGACCTGCTCGGCGAGGAGGACACGGACCTGGAGCGCGCGCTGGACATGCAGGCGGTCTGGACGCACTGGGAGGAACTGCCGGAGCGTGAGCAGGAACTGCTGATGATGCGGTTCTACGGCAACATGACCCAGGCCCAGATCGGCGCCCAGCTGGGCATCTCGCAGATGCACGTTTCCCGGCTGCTGAGCCGGGCCCTTGGCTACCTGCGCGAGCACATCGCCGAGCCGACACACGCTCGCGCCCGCGCCGCCGCCTGACCCGGCGCGCCCTCCGCCACCCCTACTCAAGGCGCACCCCCCACCAAGGAGATCCCCCATGAAGACCGCAACCGGACTGACGCTGGTGGCGCTGGGCGCAGTGCTCGCGTTCGCCGTCAACGGCCACCCCTGGTTCCTGAACCTGCAGATCTGCGGCTGGATCCTGATGATCATCGGCGTGATCGGGATGTTCGTCCCGCGCCGCGGCTACGGCTGGCTGCGTCGGCAGATGGTGGTCCGGCGCACGCCGCAGGGCCAGCGGGTGCTGGGCATGCGGGAGAAGCGGTATCCCCCGTACATCATGATCAACCCGGCCGCCGCGGGCGTGGCGGGCACGACCACCGAGGAGGCGACGACGGCGCGGATGCCGGAGATGCCGACCGACAGCGACGCCGAGAGCTGGGCCGACGCTGACACGACGGTGGTCCCGGACAAGACGGTGGTCCCGGACAAGGAGACGGTGGAGGAGTTTTTCCAGGAGTAGTCAGAGGGCGTCGCGGCCGTTGGACTCGATGATCCGGGCGGCGACGTCGGTGACCTTGATGTTCTGCTGCTGGGAGACCTGCCGCATGCGCTTAAGGGCCTCGGTGGCGCTGCACCCGAGGGCATGCATGAGCATCCCCTTGGCTTGATCGACGAGCTCGCGGGACTGGGCGGCGTCGAGGAGCTGGAGCGCGGTCCGGCGGGAGTCGCCGTACTCGGAGGCGTTGCCGAGCATGGCGCCGCCGAGCCCGATGAGCAGCTCGGCCAGCGGCATCTGGTTGGGGTCGATGGCGCGGGGGCGAGCGCCGGACAGGGCCAGGGTGACGGCGAACTCGGCGTCGCCGTGGGCCAGGGTGACGGAGCAGCGCACGCCGAGGCGCAGCGCGGCGGCGGCGTACTCGGGCCAGCGCTCCTCGGTCAGGGTGTCGGGGCAGTGCACGGGGCCGGCGCCGGTCATGGCGGCCAGCACGGGGCCGCGCCCGGCCTGGCGCTGGGCCTCGGTGACCCAGGCCAGGTCGGGGTGGCTGGCGGCGGTGACGGCGAGCTCGCCGTCGCGCCACAGGGCGGCCTCGGCGCCGGAACAGGCGGGCACCTGGAGCACGGCCAGGGTGACCAGGCGGTCCAGGGCGCGCGGCTCGGAGGCGCCGGCGATGGTCAGCAGGTCGGCGGTCTGGGTGGCCAGGTCCATGCTCAGCACCGGCGGCCTCCCCTCAGCAGCGGACCACGGCACCCGCACGAGCGAGTATCAGCGGGTATCAGCTTGTACCAGCGGACGATCATCCTTACGCACTTAACATGCTGCCACGGCCACGGACTATCAGCGTCCGAGTATCGCCTCCGGTGCGGGGGGCGAATGGCGCATGTGCACCCGTATGACCGTGCCACCGGGTCCGGTCCGCAGCTCGACGAGATCGCAGACCTGGTGCACGACCCAGATGCCGAGCCCGCTGGCGTCGGGCGGCCGGCGGCGGCCGACCAGCGGGTCACTGATCTGGCCCTGGTCGGTGACCTGGCAGACGACCTCGCCCGGCGCGCGCCAGGCGTGCACGATGCCGTCGCCCGAGGTGTGACGGAGGGTGTTGGCGGCCAGCTCACCGACGGCCAGGACGAGGTCGGCGCCGCGGTCGGCATCCAGGCCGGACTGCTCGGCGAAGCGGGCCACGAAGTCCCGTACGGGTCGCACGTCGTGGGCGTAGCGCAGGCGCTCGGCGCCTGAAGGCATCGGGGGCAGCGGCCGGGCGGCGGCCCAGGGAACGCGCCCGCCGTCGTAGTCGGGGCTGGGGCGCGGCTCGGCCAGGGTGCCGAGGACGGGATGGGTGTGGCCGGCGCTGGCCAGGATGGGCGGGGTCAGGCCGCCCGCGTTGTAGGGGCAGAGCACGGCCACGGGCGCGCCGGAGAACGCGACATTGATGAGGGCCTCGTGGCGGACGGCCTCGCGGGCCTCGGCGGCCGATCGGGCGGGCCAGAAGGGCTCGCCGAGGAAGCGCACGGGCCGTCCGTCATGCCGGCTGATGAACTCCCAGACGGCGGAGATGATCCGGCCGGGGTTGCGGCCCAGCTCGGTCATGTCGGCGAAGGTCACCCCCGCAGCGGAGCCGTCCGGGCTGTCACCGTTCTGACTGGGCAGGCCGAGCCCGGCCCGCAGCAGCCCGGCGGCGCGCGGCGGGACGGCGACGAAGACCGGCTCGGAGCGGGCCAGGGCGTCGCTGACGAAGGGCAGGACAGCGCCGAGGTAGCCGTCCGGGGCGTGGTAGTAGACCGCCTGATGGCTGAAATCGCCGTCGGCGGCCTGCACCCAGCTCGTCTGAGTCACCCGATACTGCGTCACCGGATACGCTGCCTGACCGGTCCCTGGCCGTTGCCGTGTGGTCCCCGCACGCTCAGTAGCGCTAGCTTCCCCGCCCGGTCCTGATCATGCAGTTCCAGCCGGGGGGAATCCTGGGCGGGCCAGATAGTTGCGGCCCGGCGAGGCGGGGGACATAATGCGTGTCTCGGTGGCAGGCACGCTTGACCGCCTCTTTTCTGAGTCCAGAGACGCGGCTCACCCCCTCATCGGTATGCGCGATCGGCATGCGGGAGCGGAGCTGCATGGCGTCTCTGGAGAACTTCCCCGTCCACTGGGCGGGCCCGCGGGCGGTCGTCGCGCTGCCTGCGGAGGTCGACATCTCCAACGCCGACCTGGTCAGCGACACGCTGCTGGCGGTACTGAACCGCGGGGTCGGCACGCTGGTGGCCGACATGACCGGCACCACCTTCTGCGCCTGCGCGGGGGTCACTGCCCTGGTCCGGGCCCAGCAGCGGGCCGCCGCCAACCGGGCCGAGATCCGGGTCGCGGCGACTACCCCGGTCGTGCTGCGGGTGCTGGCGCTGACCGGGGTGGACCGGGTGCTGCCGGTCTTCGACACGGTGGGCGATGCCCTGGCCGGCGCCGCTGAGCGGGCACCAGGGCCCGAGGACGAGGACCCGGCGCCGATGACGGTGAGCTAGGGATGCTCGAAGGGGGGTGGCTGGGGCGGCTCGCCGCTCGCGTTCGCGACGACCTCGCCGGCGATGTCGCGCAGCTTGACGTTGCGGTTCTGCGAGGCGGTGCGCAGGGCGGCGAACGCCTTGTGCTGGGTGCACCGCTCCTGGCCCATGATCACGCCCACGGCCTGGTCGATGATCGCGCGGGAGGCGAGCGAGGCGCGGAGCTGGTCGATCAGGTCGGCGTAGGTGACCAGCCGCAGGCCGAGGGCGAGCGCCCCGGCCGCGGGGTCGGCGAACTTCTCCGCCCGATGGGCCTCGTCATCCCCGAAGGCCCCGGCGGTCATCGCGTACAGGCTCAGCGCGCCCACGGTCTGGTCCTGGGCGATGAGCGGCAGGGACAGGCCGGACATGACGCCGTGCTCGGCGGCCGCCGGGGCGAACCGGGGCCAGCGGGTCTCGGCGGCCATGTCATCGACGCGCACCGCCTGGCCATCCTCGAGCGCGGTCAGGATCGGGCCCTCGAGCAGCCGGTACTGCAGGTCGTTGACGGTGGTGGCCAGCTTGTCGCTGCACGCCACGGTGGTCGTCTGACGGCCGCGGCGCAGGGTGATGCCGCAGGACAGGCTGCCGGCCACCAGGCGTGCCGCCTGAACGGCGAGCTCCTGCACGAACTGCTCGATGCTCTCGGTGCCGAGCAGCACGTTCTGCAGCTCGGTGATGCTGGTGGAGATCTCGTCGTCGTCCGGGTTCGCGCCGTCCGCGAGCGTCCGCGCGGCGCTGTCCTCTTGCGTGTCCATCGTCCCCCCCGGCATGCGTCAGTGGCGCTTGGTCAAGGGATGTCAACTACCGCGGAACATGCCGCGCAAACACGGCACCAGCCGCCGGCATGGCCGGGCCCGCTCCGGGCACGGTGGAGCCATGACCCGCAACCGCGCCTACTTCGCCCTGATGGGCGGCTGCATCGCGGCCGTGGTCCTGGCCTGGACCGTCGTGCGGATATTCTCGGTGACGGCCGCGATCGTCATATCCGTCATCGTCGGCCTCGTCCCGCCTATCGCCGCGATCATCGCCAATGCCGGAGATGAGTCCAGCAGGCATCAGTAGGCAGCGAACAACCCCCCAAACTATGCTGGCCCGGCACCCATCGCAGGCGCGGTGCTGGCCAGCCTTCCGGACAAGCAAGGGTCACATTGGTCACTCGGCAAGCTACGTCGGCTCAGGCGCCCGCTCCGGCCGCGCCTGAGCCGCTTGAGGTGCTGCTCATCGAGGATGACGACGGCGACGCGCTGCTGGTCGAGGAGCTGCTGGCCGAGGCGGCGGTGCCGGTCACGGCGCACCGGGCCCGGTCGCTGGCCGAGGCCACCCCGCTGCCGCCGGGGGTCAGCTGCGTGCTGCTGGACCTGGGCCTGCCCGACTCCCACGAGCTGCAGGGCGTGCGCTGGCTGCACGAGCAGCTGCCGCAGGTCGCCGTGGTCGTGCTGACCGGAATCTCGGACGAGCACCTGGGCGCGGCCGCGGTCCGGGCCGGAGCCCAGGACTACCTGGTCAAGGGCCAGGTGGACGGGCTGCTGCTGTACCGGGTGGTGCGCTACGCGATGGAGCGGCGGCGGCTGGAGGAAGCCCAGCGCCAGCTGCGCGAGGCGCAGATCATCGCGCGGGAGAACTCGCGGCTGGAGCGCGGCCTGCTGCCCTCGCCGATGCTCGCCGACGACCGGGTGACGGTGGCGTCCAGGTACCGGCCCGGCGGCGGGCAGAGCCTGCTGGGCGGCGACTTCTACGACGTGGTCGAGACGGCCGACGGCTGGGTGCACGCGCTCATCGGGGACGTCTGCGGCCGCGGGCCCGACGAGGCCGCGCTGGGTGTCTGCCTGCGGGTGGCCTGGCGGACCATGGTGCTGGCCGGGCGGCCGATGGATGAGACCCTGTCCGCCGTGGAGCGAGTGCTGGAGGCCGAGCGCCAGCAGGACCGCATGTTCACCACCGCCTGCGTGCTGTCCATCGCACCCGAGCGCACCAGGGCCCGCATCTTCCTGGCCGGGCACCCGCCGCCGCTGCTGCTGGCCCCGGACGGCGGGCGCGAGCTGACCGCGCCCGCCAGCCTGCCGCTGGGCATCGCGGTGACCCAGGACTGGCCCGCCACCGACGTCGAGCTGGGCCAGGACTGGTCGGTGCTCATGTTCACCGACGGACTGATCGAGGGCCGGATCGGCGAGGGCGCCGAGCGGCTGGGCTCCGACGGACTGATGGACAACGTCGCGGCCATGCTGGGCCCGCGTCCCTCGGGTCCGCCTGAGGAACGCAGGCGCCGCGATGACCAGCTGCTGGACCAGCTCATCGGCCGGGTCCGCGAGCTGAACGGCGGCGAGCTGGACGACGACCTGGCCGTGCTGGCGGTCGGTTACCAGGCGACGGGGCAGCCATGACCGAGCAGACAACGACCGACCAGACGACCGCCACGGCCGACGCCGAGGCCGCCGGCCAGGGTCCTGCGGGCCCGCAGTCGCCCAGTATCATGGCCCGGCGGACGGCCAGGGTCACCGGCGGCTGGCCGGTGGGCCGGATGATCGCGGCGGGCATCGCGGTCATGGCCGTGTTCTCGCTGGCGGCCATCCTGATCGGGGCGGTCGCGCTGACCGACCTGAGCAGCGCGCGCAACCAGGTCGTGCAGAAGCTGGACCCGGCCGCCTATGAGGCCTCGCAGCTGTACGTGGCCCTGCTGAACCAGGAGACCGGCGTGCGCGGGTACGCGCTCAGCGCCCAGCGGTCGTTCCTGCAGCCCTACACCGCCGGGCGGGCGCAAGAGCAGCACGCCCGGCGGCGGCTGGGCACGCTGCTGGCAGGCCTGCCCGTGGCCACGGGCGCGCTGGGCCAGGTGATCCAGCAGGCCGACGACTGGCGCGCCAGCTACGCCACGCCGACTATCCAGCAGGTGGCCGCCACCGGCAAGCCCCCGACCAGCGCGCAGGTACAGCGCGGCAAGGGCGACTTCGGCGGCATCCGGGCCTCGATGACCACGCTGCAGCGCGACATTTCCGCGCAGCGGCAACGTTCCGGGGACGGGCTGACGCACGCCGCGGCCACCCTGAACGGCTCGTTCATCGGCATCGCGGTGGGCCTGCTGCTGGTGGTGATCCTGCTGACGCTCGGGGTGCGCAACGCCGCGATCCGGCCCCTGGCCCGGCTGGCGGGCGACGTGCGGCAGATCGCCGACGGCGACTTCGCCCACGAGCTGACCCGCAGCGGCCCGCGGGAAGTCCGCGACCTGAGCACCGACGTGGACAGCATGCGCGGCCGTATCGTCAGCGAGCTGTCCGCGGTCCGGGACATGAACGCCACGCTGGAGGCCAGGACGACGGACCTGCAGCGCTCCAACTCCGAGCTGGAGCAGTTCGCCTACGTGGCCTCGCACGACCTGCAGGAGCCGCTGCGCAAGGTGGCCAGCTTCTGCCAGCTCCTGCAGCGCCGCTACGCGGGCCAGCTGGACGAGAAGGCCGACCAGTACATCGAGTACGCGGTCGACGGGGCCAAGCGCATGCAGATGCTGATCAACGACCTGCTGGCGTTCAGCCGGGTGGGCCGGATCGAGCAGCCGCGGGTGCTGGTCCCGGCGGCCGACCTGCTGGGCCAGGCCCGGACCAACCTGGCCACGGCCATCCGCAAGACGCACGCCCGGATCGACTCCGGCGAGCTGCCCACCGTGCTGGCCGAGCCGACCCTGCTCACCGCCGTGTTCCAGAACCTGCTGTCCAACGCGATCAAGTTCCGCGGCGAGGAGGCCCCGCACGTCACGGTCTCGGCGGCGCGGGACGGCGAGTTCTGGCTGTTCGCGGTGGAGGACAACGGCATCGGGATCGCCCCGGACTACGCCGACCGGATCTTCGTCATCTTCCAGCGCCTGCACGACAAGTCCACCTATCCCGGCACCGGCATCGGCCTGGCCATGTGCCGGAAGATCATCGAGTACCACGGCGGCCGGGTCTGGCTGGACACCTCGATGACCGGCGGGGCCCGGTTCTGCTTCACCCTGCCCGTGGTCGCCGGGGCCGAGGCAGTCACCGCGGCCGACGCGGCCGACGCGGCCGACCCGGCCGACGCGGCCGATACAGACGAAGGTGCGTATGACGACGACTGAGATGGAAGGCCACGTGGTGGACGTTCTGCTGATCGAGGATGACGAGGGCGACGTCCTGATGACCCGCGAGGCCTTCGACCACTACCGGATCCGCAACACCCTGCACGTGGTCACCGACGGCGAGCAGGCCCTGGAGTTCGTCCGCCGCACCGGCGACTACGCCGACGCGCCGGTGCCGGGGCTGATCATGCTCGACCTGAACCTGCCCCGGCGCGGCGGCCTGGAGGTGCTCTCGGAGCTCAAGTCCGACCCCGAGCTGCGGGTGATCCCGGTGGTGATCCTGACCACCTCCCAGGCCGAGGAGGACATCCTGCGCAGCTACTCGCTGCACGCCAACGCCTACGTGACCAAGCCGGTGGACTTCGAGAGCTTCATGGAGGTCATCCGGCAGATCGACGACTTCTTCATCACCGTCGTCAAGCTGCCGCGCTGACGGCGGGCTGAGCGGCCAAGGCGGGGGAATATAGCCTGGATCACCGGGCAGATCTGAGCAGAGCGCTGGGGGCAACCTGCTTTGAATCGACTAACCAGGCCGCGGGCGGCGATGTGATCAGTTACCTACTGGCCTTCCTCGGGGCCATGGCCAATGCCACAGGGAACGCGCTGAACCGGAAGGCGTCCAAGGATGAGCCAGAGAAGGTCGCGTTCAAGTGGCAGCTGTTCGAGGACCTGATCCACAAGCGGATCTGGCTGTCGGCGGTCGGGCTCATGACGGTGTCGTTCATCCTGGCCTCGGCCGCCCTGGGCTTCGGCCAGCTGGCCTCGGTGCAGCTCATCATCGTGCTCGAGCTGCCGATGACGCTGATCGGCGGGTCGCTGATCCTGGGCAGCAAGCTGGCCGCCCGCGACTGGGTGGCGGTAGCCGTCATGACCGGCGGGGTCATCTGCCTGCTGGCGCTGCTGGACCCGCGGCCAGGCCCGGCCAAGGCGATCCCCTCCTATGAGTGGATCATGGCCTCGCTGGCCAACCTGGGCGCCATCGTGGTGCTGTTCCTGGCCGCCAAGGCCCACCCCGCACCGAGCGCCAGGGCCGGGTTCCTGGGGCTGGCGGCCGGCTTCGGCTACGGCCTGACCGCCGCGTTTACCAAAGGTATGGCAGATCAGTTCAATTCCGGCGGCGTTCCGGGCGTACTCACCTCGTGGCAGTTGTACGCTACGGTCACCGCTGGCGTAACCTCGGCGTTCCTGTTGCAGAACGCGTATCAGGCGGGACCGCTGACAGCGTCCCAGCCGGGAATTACGCTGGTAGATCCGATCGTCTCGACTCTTTGGGGAGTTGTGGTTTTCGGCGAACAGGTCAACCATGGCGTGCTCCTGGCCCTCACCCCGCTGCCGCTCATCGCGGTGGCCGGGGCCGTGCTAGCGCTGAGCCGCTCGCCCGTGCTGCACCTCACGCAGACCGGCGAGGACCGCACTAGCGCCGCGCGCAAGCGGGCCGACCTGGCTCGGGCTGACTCATGAGCATTGCGGTGGCCCTGGTCGCGGCCATGCTGGTCGGAACCGGACTGGTATTCCAGCAGCAGTCGGCCGAGCAGGTGCCCAAGGCCTACTTCCTGCACCCACGGCTGATCGCCGAGCTGCTGCGCAAGCGGCGCTGGCTGGCGGGCATCGGGATCATGGCGACGGGCCAGGGCCTGTCCATGTGGGCCATCGGCCACCTCCAGCTGACCGTGGCCGAGCCGCTGCTGGCCACCAGCCTGCTGTTCGCGCTGATCCTGGCCGTGCCGGTCAGCGGCCAGCGGCTGCGCCGCTCGGAGGTGCTGGGCGCGCTGCTGCTCGGCTGCGGGGTCACCGTGCTGTCGGTGTCCCGGTCGATCAACTCCCAGGGCGTCCGGTTCGGCGGGTCGGCCTACTGGTGGGCGGCGGCGGCCATCGCGGTGGTCGCGTTCTGCTTCCTGCGCGCGGGCTGGCGGCGGTCGGGCCAGGCCAGGGCCACGCTGACCGGGGCCGCCGCGGGCCTGATCTTCGGCATCTCGGACGCGCTGACCCGCCGCACCGTGGAGACGCTCAGCGGCCACCCACTGACCTCGCTGCTGACCAGCTGGCCCGCCTACAGCCTGATCGCGGCCAGCATCCTGGCCATGTGGCTGATGGAGAGCTCGTTCAACGCGGCGCCGCTGAACGCGTCGCTGCCCGCGATCACGGCGGCCGAGCCGGTGGCCGGCATCGCCCTGGGCGTGGTGGTGTTCGGCGACGTGATCCGGGTCTCCCCCGGCATGATCGCCCTCCAGGCGACCGGGATGGTCGCGCTGATCGCCGGGGTGATCCTGGTCGCCCGGGCGCCGGTGCTGAGCAGCCTGCGGCCGGCCGCGCTGCCGCACCCGACGCTGCCCCACCCCTCGCTGCCGCACCTGTCGCTGCCGCATCCCACGCTCCCCCACCCGGCGCTGCCGCGGTCGGCCCTGCCGGCCGTCGCGCCGGCCCCGGCGGTCTCGCAGGCCCCGGAGCTCTAGCCGGTGCCGGGCCAGGCTGACGACGGCACACAGCTGGCCGCTCCGCCATCCGCCCAGCCGGCCTGGCTGGAGCCGGAGCTGGCCACGCTCACCAGCGACCGGTTCAGCGACCCAGCCTGGCTGTACGAGCGCAAGTTCGACGGGGAGCGGTGCCTGGCCTACCGGTCGGGCGGCCCGACCCGGCTGCTGACCCGCAATCAGCAGCACGTCAACGACACCTACCCCGAGCTGGCCGAGGCGCTGGACGCCCAGGAGCGCTCGGACTTCGTCATAGACGGCGAGGTCGTCGCCTTCGACGGCGAGGAGACCAGCTTCAGCCGGCTTCAGCAGCGGCTGGGCGTGCACCAGCCCGGCGCGGCCCTGCTGGCCACGGTGCCGGTGGTCTTCTGCCTGTTCGACGTGCTGTGGGCCGACGGCGAGGACGTCCGGCCGCTGCCGCTGCGCGAGCGCAAGCGGATCCTGCACGGCCTGCTCAGCTTCGGCGGCCCGCTGCACTACACCCAGCACCGCATCCACGACGGCGAGAAGTACTACGCCTACGCCTGCGCCCACGGCTGGGAGGGCCTGGTGGTCAAGCGCGGCGACGCGCCCTACCGGGCTGGTCGGTCCAAGGACTGGCTCAAGTTCAAGTGCCAGAACAACCAGGAGTTCGTGATCGGCGGCTACACCGAGCCCAAGGGCTCGCGGACCGGGTTCGGCGCCCTGCTGATCGGCTACTACGACGCCGACGGCGCGCTGGTCTACGCCGGGAAGGTGGGCACCGGCTTCGACACCGCGCTGCTGGCCAGCCTGGGCCAGACCCTTTCCGGGCTGGAGCGGCCGACGGCGCCGTTCAACCACGGCACGCTGCCCCGCGCGGGCGTGCACTGGGTTGAGCCCCGGCTGGTCGGGCAGGTTGCGTTCAGCGAGTGGACCACGGCCGGGCAGCTGCGCCACCCGCGCTTCCAGGGCCTGCGCCGGGACAAGGACCCGGCCAGCGTGGTCCGCGAGAAAGCCCAGCCCGGATAGGGAGGCGAGGTCATGACGGCCGAGCGCGTGCAGGACGGCCGGATCACCGTCGAGCTGTCCCACCCCGGCAAGGTGCTGTTCCCCGACGACGGCATCACCAAGGGCGACCTGGTCGAGTACTACCACGGCCTGGCCGGCCGGATGCTGCCGCTGCTCAAAGATCGGCCGGTGACCATGATCAGGTACCCGGACGGCATCGGCGCCCACTCGATCCTGCAGAAGAACGCCCCGGACTACTTCCCGGACTGGGTGAGGCGGGCCGAGGTGCCCAAGCAGGGCGGGTCGGTGCACCATCTCATCTGCGACAAGCCCGCCACCCTGGCCTACCTGGCCAACCAGGCCTGCATCGAGCTGCACGTGTTCCTCAGCCGTATCGACGCCGTGGACCGTCCCGACCAGGTCATCTTCGACCTCGACCCGCCCGACGGGGAGCACTTCGCCCAGGCCGTCCAGGCCGCGCGGCTGCTGCGGGGGCTGCTGGAGGACGAGCTGGGGATGACCGCGTTCGTGAAGACCACCGGCGGCAAGGGCCTGCACGTGCACCTGCCGCTGATCGCCGACGCCGACTTCGACGCCTCCCGGCAGTTCGCCCGCGAGGCGTCCGAGCTACTGGTCGCCCGCGAGCCCGGGCTGCTGACCCTGGAACAGCGCCGGGACAAGCGCGGCGACCGGATCTACGCCGACATCATGCGCAACGGGTACGCCCAGACGGCGGCCGCGCCGTACTCCGTGCGCGGCCGGCCCGGCGCCCCGGTGGCCACGCCGCTGCACTGGGCCGAGCTGGACGACGCCGAGCTGACGCCGGGACGGTTCACGATCTCGACGGTGCCGGACCGGGTGGCCGGGCAGGCCGGCGCCGACGACCCGTGGGCGGGCCTGGCCCGGCACCGCTACAGCCTGGCCAGGGCCAGGGAGCGGCTGGCCGAGCTGTCCGCCTCCTGACCGTGACGGCTGACCGGCGCTAGCCGGCCTCGGCCGGGCGGCGGCCCCAGAACTCCACGGCCAGCTCAACGGGCGGGTCCAGCTCGATCTGGTGCTCGATGCCGGGCGGCAGCGGCTGGCCCGACCCGGCGGCCAGCACCACGTCCAGGGGCGGGCCGGTGTCCAGGTGGCAGCGGACAACGCCGGCCCGCACCCGCAGCACGCCCCAGACGCCGTCGGCGGTGTGATGGGGCCGGCGCAGCCCCGCGGGCAGGGACTCGTCGGTGAAGGGCCCGGCCGTGCGCAGGAGGGTCAGGTCGGCCGGCAACTCGGCCCGGTCGCACAGCGGGCAGCTGACCTCGGTGCCGATCCGGGCCTGCCGGGTGTCCGGGTCTGTCACCCAGGGCCGGTAGTTGAGCGGCGGGTTGTGCCGCATGTGCTGGCTGTGCAGGCAGGCCAGGTCGGCCACCCAGTCGCCCTCGGCGTCCTGGCGGAAGCCGGTGATCGCCCGCCTGGTCCGGCTGTCGCCCCTCACCTGAGCACCTCCTGTCCGGGTATTAATCTACGGCGGAGGGGGCACGACGGGCCGGCCGGCCGACAGGAGCGGCGATGACAGAGCACAGCGAGCGGAGCGAGCTGGAAGAGCAGCGTCAGCAGGAAGAGCCGTACGAGGAGCGCGGCGGCGAGGCCGCCTGCTGGGCTCACCTGGTCTGCCCGGACTGCGGGGCGATGGAGAGCGAAGGCCACCGCCCTGAATGCCCTCGCCATGATCGCGGACGTTCGTCAGCGAATAGCGCTGACGAACTTCCGTCCTGATGGCTGGTCCTACCGCTGGCGGCGCTCTTCGTGGATGGCATCACGCCCGGATGGGGGCAAGGATCACCGGCCGGCCAGTCGCGGCAGCAGTTCCAGCGCCGCGGCCAGATCATCGTCCAGCGGCCGGTCCTGGGTGTCGGCGGACAGTCCGCCGGCCGCCACCGCCAGCGCGTCGGCGAGCTCGGCGCCGGCCGGGCGGACCTGGCTCATCCGCAGCGCCCTGACGGCGGCGACCAGCTCGCTGGCCAGCACCATCCGGTAGGGGGTCAGCACGTCGGTGGTGGCCCTGGCCGCCTGGGTGGAAAACCCGGCGTGGTCCTCGACCCCGCGCGAGAGGACGGCCGCGCCGAGCGCGGCCGGGGCGGCCAGGCGGCGGATGTCGGCCACCGCGGCGTGGGCCACGTACTCCAGGATCATGATCCCCGAGCTGGGCTGGGGCTCGCCGGACAGGAACGGGGTCAGGCCGGTGTACCGGGGCTCGACCAGCGTGCCCAGCCGGGCCGCGGCCAGTGCGGCGGTCTGGAACAGGGCCGCTCGGACGGCGTCCAGGGCCAGGCCGAGGTAGGCGGTGTGGAAGTTACCGTTGTGCCAGACGGCCTGCCCGGCCACGTCGACCAGCGGGTTCTCGTCGGCGACGTTGATGTCGGCGGTGACGGTCCGCTCCGCGTGGGCCACGGCGTCGACGGCGGCGCCGTGTACCTGGGGCAGGGCCCGGTAGCCGTAGGGGTCCTGGATGCGGGCCGACGGCCCGGGCTGGCCGTCCAGCAGGCCGCGCATCCGGGCCGCGACGGCTTGCTGGCCGGGGCGGCGGCCGCGGTGCACGGCCTCGGCGTAGGGCTCCATGGACCCGTTCACGGCCAGCAGCGAGAACGCCGCGATGACCGTGCTGGCCCGCACCAGGCCGGCCAGGTCATCGCAGGCCAGGCAGGCCTCGCCCAGGGTGGCGGCGCTGGAGGACATGAAGGCCAGGGCGTCGGCCGAGCCGAGCGGGAACCGGGGCTGGCCGAGACCGGGCGGCAGCCAGTCGCGCTCGCCGATCAGGCACAGGGCGGCCTCGGCCAGGGCGGTCAGGTCGCCGGTGCCGATGGCCCCGTAGGTGGGCACGGGCACGGCCAGGCCGCGGTTGAGGCCGTCGGCCAGCACGTCGAGCACGCCGGGGTCGACGCCGGCGCCCCCGGCCGCGATCTGGTTGGCCCGGACGACGAGCATGGCCCGGCTCAGCTCGGGCGGGACCAGCGCGCCGCCGCCGCCGGCGTGGCTGCGCATGAGCCGCAGCCCGGCCTCCTCGTCGGCCACGGCGATGGGCTGGTCGCGGTTGGCGCCGACGCCGGTGGTCCGGCCGTAGACCGGGCGCTGGGTGGTGACCTGCGCCGCGGTCGCGGCCGCGGCCGCGGCTCGGTCCCGGCCGGCTACTGGCACCGAGACCGGCGCCTGTCCGCGGGCCGCGGCAGCGACCTGAGCGCAGGTCAGCGAGTCGCCGTCGAGCACGACCGGCGCTGAACTCATTTGTTAATCGCTCCTGTTGTGGGCAGTCCGGCGAGTCTAACCAGGCGTTTTGTGGGCAGATGCAGGGCCTGGAGGGCAGGAGGTGAGGCGATGACCGGGCAGGCGGCGGACCCGCGCACGGAGACGGAGGCGCAGCGTGACGACCGCAACCTGATGGAGCTGCTCCAGGAGGTCCGCATCGCCGGGCTGGGCGTGCAGGTGCTGTTCGGATTCCTGCTGTCGATCCCGTTCACGAAGCTCTTCGTCCGGCTGACTCCGGGCCAGCGCGACCTGTACCTGACGGCGCTCCTGCTGGCGGCGGTGTCCACGGCGCTGCTGCTCAGCCCGGTGGCCTACCACCGGCTGGTGTTCCGGCGGCGGCAGAAGGAGGCGCTGGTCCGGACGGCCAACGTGCTGGCGATCCTGGGACTGGTGGCGGTCGGGCTGTCGGTCACGGCGTCGGTGGCGCTGGTGCTCAGCTACGTGGCGGCGGGCGCGCCCGCGGTGGTGATCACCATCGCGGTGGGGGCGCTGTTCACGGGGCTGTGGTTCGTGCTGCCGCTGGCGCGGCGGTGAGGCACGGGGCCGGCGGCCCGCCGGTCAGCTGGAGGCGGCGGCGCGGCGCCGGTCCCTGATGGTCTCGATGACCAGGATCAGGGCCAGCATGAGCACCGGGCTCTCCTGGTCGGCGACCTCGAAGGCGAACCGCTCACGCAGGCCGCGCTGCTGGGCCACGGCGGCGGCCGTGGTGGCACCGCGCGAGATGGTGTACTGCCGCCCGGAGAAGTTGCCGCTGGCGGCC
>Ga0134126_10005533_pt1 | contig 15790 bp, 26 predicted proteins | sample KB31752_FD_96881 | JGI IMG/M metagenome (GOLD analysis project Ga0134126, IMG submission 96881) | Terrestrial soil microbial communities with excess Nitrogen fertilizer from Kellogg Biological Station, Michigan, USA - KB3-175-2 | ecosystem: Environmental > Terrestrial > Soil > Unclassified ...
CGCTGCCGGGCTACCCAGCGGCGCTGCGCGGCAGACGTCCTCGGAGCTGTCGCGCGGTACCGTCGCGGGCTCTGCACCCGACCAGGGGGACGACGTGGCGTTCGAGGAGAGGATCGACCCGGAGCTGCGCGAGGGTCTCGCGCTCTACCGGTCGCTGGGCTTCACGGCCACCGACCTGAGCGGCGAGACGCTGCTGACCATGCGCACCACGTCGGCGGCCCTGTTCGCCGAGGCGACGGCTGACATCCCCCCGAACGAGGGCGTGGTCCGCGAGGACCGCGCGGAAGGTGATCTTTCATAAAAAAAGCGCTGATTCTTTGGGGGATAATGAAAGGATTACATACCTTTGCATCCCCATTCGAAAAATGGGAATTGGCTTATGTCTCAACGCATCCGAATCAAATTACAGTCATACGATCACAATTTGGTGGATAAATCCGCCGAAAAGATCGTTAAAACAGTTCGCAGTACCGGCGCCGTGGTAACGGGTCCTATTCCCTTGCCTACCCGCAAAAAGGTATTCACGGTATTGCGGTCCCCGCATGTCAACAAAAAGGCCCGCGAGCAGTTTCAGCTGCATACGCATAAGCGCCTGCTGGACATCTATACTTCCTCTTCGCGGACGGTGGATGCATTGTCCAAGCTGGACCTGCCGAGCGGCGTAGATGTCGAGATCAAGGCCTGACGGGAGCCGGAGGCGCGAATCGTAGTTCTTTTGTCCATCTATAAACTTCCGGAAGGGAAAAAATAGCGCTGGATAGTATATTGGTTAATCACCTGAGAGCCTAAAGATCTAGCTGAGGGCTCCCAGGTATCACATATGAACAAGCCGTTCAGGGTTTGTTTACTGCCGGTACTTCTGTGACCCCGGGTTTCCGCGGGAAACGCAAAGAAAAGGTCGGCTGCAAACGAGGGATTGAAGATATAGACCGATGCTGCAAGCCAAACAGTAAGTCTATGCTCGGTCTTATACCCGATAGGCATAAATCTTTAAGAAATGAAAGGCATTATCGGCAAGAAAATCGGGATGACAAGCGTCTTCAGTCCTGATGGCAAACAAACAGCCGTCACGATCATCGAAGCCGGTCCTTGTGTTGTTACACAGGTGAAGACAAAGGATACGGATGGTTACACTTCCCTCCAACTGGCGTTTGGCGACAAAAAAGAAAAACACACTACTTCCGCAGAAAAGAATCACTTCGCCAAATCGAATACTGCTCCCAAACAGTTCGTCAAAGAATTCCGCAATTTTTCCATAGAAAAGGCCTTAGGCGAGTCCGTTACCGTGGACATCTTTACCGAAGGCGAGAATGTCGAGGTTGTCGGCACTTCGAAAGGTAAAGGATTTCAGGGCGTCGTCAAGCGTCATGGGTTCAGCGGCGTCGGTGAAGCTACGCACGGTCAGCATGACCGTCAGCGTGCCCCCGGTTCGCTGGGTAACTCTTCCGATGCCAGCCGCGTCATGAAAGGCGTGCGTATGGCGGGCCGCATGGGCGGCGACCGGGTGAAGGTGAAAAGCCTCAAGGTCGTCAAGGTCTTCCCGGAGAAGAACTATATCCTCGTAAGCGGATCGGTACCCGGGCATAATGGAGCTATCGTTTATATTCAGAAGTAAACTACGAATTATCATGCAAGCAGATGTTTTAAATATAGAAGGAAAGAAGACAGGCCGGACGGTGGAACTGCCGGAGGAAATCTTCGGTGTCGAGCCGAACGATCACGTGATCTATCTGGCCGTTAAGCAGTACCTGGCCGCGCAGCGTCAGGGTACGCATAAGGTGAAGACCCGCCTCGAGGTCCAGGGTTCCAGCAAGAAGCTGCATCGCCAGAAGGGTACGGGTGGAAGCCGCAAGGGCAACCTGCGTAACCCCCTGTACAAGGGCGGCGGCACGATCTTCGGTCCCAAGCCCCGCGATTATGATTTCAAGCTGAACCGCAAGGTGAAGGATCTCGCCAAGATGTCGGCTCTTTCCTATAAGGCCAGGGCCAATGCCATCGTGGTAGTCGAAGACATAAAGCTGGAGGCGCCAAAGACCAAATCGTTCACCGATGCGCTGAAGAAGCTGAATGTCGGAGGCAAAAAGATCCTGCTGGTACTGGGTGAATATGACGACAACCTGCATCTGTCTGTTCGCAACGTGCCGACGATTGAAAGCACGATGCTGGCCGACATCAACACCTACGATATCGTAAATGCCGACGTGCTGGTGATATCGGAGTCCGCCGCCAAGGTATTCGCGAGCGAAGGGGAAGAAGTAAATGCATAATTAGCCGGCCCGGCCCCTGTTGGGGCGGGTAGGGAAAAAATAAATTGAAAACGATGAAACTCTCTGAAGTTTTAGTAAAACCGATACTGACAGAAAAGGCCAACGCCCAGCAGGACAAGCTGCGGCGGTATGCTTTCCGTGTGAATCGCAAGGCCAACAAGCTGGAGATCAAGAAGGCCGTGGAAGATTTCTATGGCGTCACCGTAGTCGACGTGAATACGGCTGTCGTACCGGGCAAGAACAAGACGAGGTTTACGAAGGCCGGGTACGTATCGGGCCGGAAGCCGGCTTATAAGAAAGCGATGGTGACCGTCAAGGAAGGGGATACGATCGATCTGTACGCCGCGATATAATTCATTCAAACTGATAATGGTAACGACGCCGATAATGTCGTATAAAAGAAAAGAACATGGCACTTAAGAAATACAAACCGATCACGGCCGGGACTCGTTGGAGGATCGGAAACGCCTATGCCGAGATCACGACCGATTCGCCGGAAAAGACGTTGCTGGAGAAAGTAAAATCCACCGCGGGACGGAACAGTCAGGGCAGGAGAGCGATGCGCTATATGGGTGGCGGTCATAAGAAGATGTACCGTGTGATCGATTTCAAACGGAACAAGAAAAATATCAACGGAGTGGTCGCTTCTATCGAATACGACCCGTACCGTACGGCTTTTATCGCCCTGCTTCATTATGCGGATGGTGAAAAGCGCTATATCCTGGCTCCCCAGGGTCTGCAGGTGGGCGGGAAGGTGTCGTCGGGGGACGATGTGGCGCCCGAAGTAGGCAATTCGCTCCAGTTGAAGAACATGCCGCTGGGTACCAACGTCCACAATATCGAGATGCAGCCCGGTCAGGGTGGAAAGCTGGTTCGCAGCGCGGGTACTTCCGCGCAGCTGACCAACAAGGAAGATAAGTATGCCGTGCTGAAGATGCCTTCGGGCGAGCTGCGGAAGGTGCTGATCAATTGCTATGCGACGGTAGGGGTAGTGTCCAATAGTGATCACTCTCTGCAGAGTATGGGAAAAGCGGGTCGTAATCGTTGGAGGGGTATCCGTCCGCGTAACCGTGGCGTCGCGATGAACCCTGTAGATCATCCGATGGGCCGCGGTGAAGGTAAAGCCTCCGGTGGTCAGCCACGCAGCAGGAACGCTCAATACAGCCGCGGTCTGAAGACCCGTCAGAAGGGCAAGGGCAGCGACAAGCTGATCATCCAGCGGAAGAACGGTAAAAAATTGTCGAAATAAATAATTAAACCACTTATATGGGTCGTTCAATTAAAAAAGGTCCTTACGTAGACTCCAACCTGGAAGAGAAGATCCTGGCTATCAATGAAGGGACAGCCAAGAAAGGGGTGATCAAAACCTGGAGCCGCCGTTCTACTATTACCCCCGATTTCGTGGGTCATACGCTGGCGGTCCACAATGGCAATAAGTTCATCCCGGTGTATGTGACGGAGTTCATGGTGGGTCATAAGTTGGGAGAATTTGCGCCGACGAGGAACTTTAAAGGACATTCAAGCAAGAAGATCGCTGTTTAAGGAACCGCGAATAAATATAAACTAATGGAAGCAGTAGCTAAACTGAGAAATTATCCGACATCTCCCCGTAAAATGCGTTTACTGGCTGATGAGATCCGCGGCATGCATGTAGAGAAGGCCCTGGCGTTGCTGGAGCATCATCCGCAGCATTCTTCCACGCCGCTGCACAAGCTGTTGTGGTCTGCGGTAAAGAACTGGGAGCAGAAGAACGAAGGTCATAGCGCGGCCGATGCGGGGTTGGTCGTAAAGACGGTGTTCGTGGATGGCGGAAGGACCTTGAAGCGGATGCGCCCCGCTCCGCAAGGCCGGGGTTATCGTGTCCGGAAGAGGAGCAACCACGTAACCGTTATCGTTGACACAACCGTTGAGAAAGTTTCGGAAAACTAATTGATAAAATTTATTTAATAATAATATGGGTCAGAAAACGAATCCTATTGGCGCAAGGTTAGGGATCATCCGCGGTTGGGAATCCAACTGGTATGGCAGCAAGAAAGACTATGCTACCAAGTTGATCGAGGATAACAAGATCAGGACCTACCTGAACGCCCGTATCAATAAGGGCGGCATCGCCAAAATAGTGATCGAGCGTACGCTGAACAAGCTGATCGTGACGATCCACACTTCCAAGCCGGGTATCATCATCGGTAAGGGCGGTGGCGAAGTCGACCGGATCAAGGAAGAGCTGAAGAAGCTGACGGGTAAGGACGACGTGCAGATCAATATCCTCGAGATCCGCCGGCCGGAGCTGGATGCGAATATCGTAGGCGACACGATCGCCCGCCAGATCGAGAACCGTATCAATTATAAACGCGCCATCAAGATGGCGATCGCTTCCGCGTTGCGCATGGGCGCCGAGGGGATCAAGATCAAGGTGAGCGGGCGTTTGGGCGGCGCCGAAATCGCCCGTACGGAAGAGATCAAGCAGGGCCGGACGCCATTGCATACGCTGCGTATGGATATTGATTACGCCAATGTATTTGCCCTGACCGTATATGGGAAGATCGGGATCAAGGTATGGATCTGCAAGGGCGAGGTATTGGCGAAGAGGGACCTGAACCCCAATTTTGTCGGTGGAAAAGAAGGCGGGCTCAGCGATCGCCGGGATAGAAGGGATGGCGATCATGGACATCATGGTCATCGCGGCGATGAACACCGTCGTGGTGGTGGAGAGCGCGGTGAGCGTCGCGGAGGCGGAGACAGGGATCGCAGGCCGGGTGGTGGTGACCGTGGCCGCAGCGGCGGCGGCGGCAGGCGTTAAGCGCGGTTTATGAACGAATAAGAATAAAAGAAAGAAGTAACCAGAAAATAATTTACCGATGTTACAACCTAAAAGGACCAAGCATAGGAAAGCGCAGAAAGGACGCATCCGGGAAGTGGCAAAGAGGGGAAGCTCTATCGCTTTTGGTTCGTATGCTTTGAAATCGCTGGAAGCGATCTGGCTGACCAATCGCCAACTGGAAGCTGCCCGCCAGGCCCTAACCCGCGCCATGAAGCGTGAAGGGAATGTATGGATCCGGGTTTTCCCCGATAAGCCTATCACGAAGAAGCCGCTGGAAGTGCGTATGGGTAAGGGAAAAGGTAACCCCGAATACTGGGCTGCCGTAGTGGAACCGGGCCGTATCCTTTTCGAAGCAGATGGAGTGCCCATGGCCGTTGCCAAGGAAGCGCTCGAACTGGCCGCGCAGAAGCTGCCGATCAAGACCAAGTTCGTGGTACGCAGGGATGTGCAGGAATAGCGCCGGAGTAAAGTAAGAATATCTTAAAGTTATATACGATGTTAAAGAAAATCGATTTTGTCAACAGCCTGAAGGATCTCAATGAGAACGATCTGAAGGCGCGCATCGAGGAGGACGAGCTGCGTCTGAAGAAGCTGCAGTTCGCGCATGCGATCTCTCCCCTGGAGAACCCGATGAGCATCCGCTCGTTGAGGAAGGATATCGCACGTTTGAAGACGGCGCTGGCTCAAAAGGAAGCAGTCAAATAAAAACCGTATAAAAGCTAATACAATGGTTGAAAGAAATTTGCGTAAGACGAGGATCGGGGTGGTGAAAAGCAACAAGATGAACAAGACCATCACGGTTACCGTGGAAAGGAAAGTGAAACACCCGATCTATGGCAAGTTCGTAAAGAAGACTACCAGTTTCCACGCCCATGACGAGAAGAACGAGTGCACCGTCGGGGATGTAGTCAGGATCATGGAGAGCCGTCCGTTGAGCAAGACGAAGCGGTGGCGCCTGGTCGAGGTCGTCGAGAAGGCGAAATAAGAAATCGTAAGAAATCCAATTTTCACTCCCCCCGGGGCGGTGGGATCAAAATGTAAATAAAAATGATTCAGCAAGAAAGCAGATTGAATGTGGCTGATAACAGCGGGGCCAAAGAAGTATTGTGCATCCGTGTGTTGGGTAACAGCGGCCAGGATTATGCGGGCATCGGCGACAAGATCGTCGTGACCGTAAAGGATGCGTTACCCTCCGGCGGCATAAAAAAAGGAACTGTGGCCAAGGCGGTGATCGTTCGTACCAAAAGCAAATTACGTCGTAAGGATGGCAGCTATATCAGCTTTGACGATAACGCAGTGGTATTGCTGAATGCATCCGACGAGCCTCGCGGCACGCGTATATTCGGGCCTGTCGCCAGGGAACTGCGCGACAAGGGATATATGAAGATTATTTCGCTTGCACCTGAAGTGCTGTAAAAATATAATACAATGAGCAACAGATTCAAACCTAAGTTCAATATTAAGAAAGGTGACAGCGTAGTAGTCATCTCCGGGGACGACAAGGACCTCAAAAAGGCCCGCAAGGTCCTGGAAGTGTATCCCGACGATGCCAAGGTATTGGTGGAAGGGGTGAATATCGTGACGAGGCACACCAAGCCATCTGCAAACAATACCAAGGGCGGCCTGGTGAAGAAGGAAGCTGCCATCCACATCTCGAATATCCTGCTGTGGGATGCGAAGTCCGGAGGTCCTTCGAAGATCCGGCGCGAAAGGCAGGATGGGAAATTAGTACGAATCGCTAAAAAATCCGGGGAGGTAATCAAATGAGCACTGTAAAGTATACTCCGCGTCTGGCAGACAAGTACAAGAAAGAGGTTGTACCTGCCCTCATGAAGAAGTTCGGCTACAAGACCATCATGCAGGCTCCGCGACTGGAGAAGATATGCATCAACCGCGGCGTCAATGGAGCCGTGACCGATAAGAAGCTGGTGGAAGTATCGGTGGACGAGCTGACGATGATCACCGGTCAGAAGGCGGTGACCACGCAATCGAAGAAGGATATCTCCAACTTCAAATTGCGTAAGAATATGCCGATCGGCGCACGGGTGACCCTGCGAGGCGAAAGGATGTATGAGTTCCTGGACCGTCTTGTTGCCACCGCCCTGCCTCGCGTACGCGACTTCAGGGGCGTCAATGAGAAATCGTTCGACGGCCGCGGCAACTACACGCTGGGCATCACCGAACAGATCATCTTCCCGGAGGTCGACATCGATAAGGTGAACAAGATCACGGGCATGGACATCACCTTTGTGACCACGGCCGGAACCAATGAGGAGGCGTACGAGCTGCTGAAGGAGCTGGGTATGCCCTTCCGCAACGTTAAAAAAGATTAAAAGACTAACAGAGCGGACCCACCTGCAAGGGTGCGAACGAGGAGGAGGGGGTCCGAGCGCTAGCGAAGGACCCGAACGAGAGCCGAGCCAGTGGCCCGGGTCGAAGTTCTAAGCAGCTCCGACGAAGTTCACCGCAGGCCGAAGACCCATCATAAGCCGTGCACCGGCGATGGGTTAAATCCGGCAAAAAACCAGAGCCGGTGCACCTAAAAAAAATAAAACATGGCTAAAGAGTCCGTAAAGGCCAGGCAAAGGAAAAGGGAAGCGATGGCTGCGAAATATGCAGAGAAACGCGCCGCCCTGAAAGCTGCCGGCGATTACAAGGCGCTGGACCAGTTGCCGAGGAATGCATCACCCGTAAGGCTGCACAACCGCTGCCAGCTGACGGGCCGTCCCAGGGGTTATATCCGTTATTTCGGGATCTCCAGGGTGATCTTCCGCGACATGGCCCTGCAGGGAAAGATACCCGGTGTAAGGAAGGCATCCTGGTAATTAGGAGTCGCTGGAAGCGGCTCGACCACGGGCGAGCATAGCGAAGCCCGCGAACGAGGGTCGCATCGGAAGTGCGAGCCGAAGTTCATCAGATATTAGCCCTTTGCGCGATGGGGTTAGTTTTAGGTCGAGCCCCATTCGCGCACATTTTTTGACAACGTTTAATACAAAATATAATGGTTACTGATCCAATAGCAGATTTCCTGACAAGGATCCGGAATGCGCAGATGGCCAATCACCGGATCGTCGAGATCCCGGCTTCGAATCTGAAGAAGCGTATGACGGAGATCCTGTACGATAAAGGCTACATCCTGAAATACAAATTCGAGGATGACAGCAAGCAGGGCGTTATCAAGATCGCGCTGAAGTACGATCCGGCTACGAAGGAGCCCGCCATCAAGTCCCTGGAAAGGATCAGCCGTCCGGGTCTGCGTCAATATGCCAGCCCGTCCGAATTCAACCGGGTCAAGAACGGGCTTGGAGTTGCCATCATTTCCACCTCCAAAGGGGTCATGACGGACAAGGAAGCCAAGCTGCAGAACGTCGGCGGCGAGGTGCTTTGCTATGTTTATTAAATTTCCGGCTGCCTGCACCTTAAGCCTGTAACCTATCGGGCTGACCGGCCGGCGGCATGAACCATAAAAAAACAGAATATGTCTCGTATAGGTAAACAACCAGTCAATCTCCCCAAAGGGGTGACCGTGACCGTGAGCAACGACAATATCATCGTGGTGAAAGGACCCAAGGGCGAACTGAAGCAGGCGATCGATCGCGATATCAAGGTGGAAGTGAAGGAAAATCATGTCGAATTCTCGCGTCCTACCGACCAGATCCGTCATCGGGCGTTGCATGGCCTCTATCGCGCCCTCGTATCCAATATGGTGAAAGGCGTTACAGAGGGTTATAAGAGGCAGCTGGAGCTGATCGGTGTCGGTTTTAAGGCATCCAACCAGGGGAATGTACTGGACCTCGCATTGGGCTACTCGCATAATATCGTATTCGAGATCCCCAAGGAGCTGAAACTGGCCACATCGCAGGAGAAAGGCGAAAACCCCAAGATCTCGCTGGAAGGTACGGACAAACAACTGATCGGACAGGTGGCTGCAAAGATCCGTAGCCTGCGTAAACCCGAGCCGTACAAGGGCAAGGGCGTACGGTATGTCGGCGAGGTGGTCCGTAAGAAAGCTGGTAAGGCGGCTGGTAAATAAATTGAAAAAATGGGTGCTGGTTGGGGCGGAGCACGACTCCGCCGCCGAAGGCAGACAAGCACCGCTAAATATGCAACAATGGTTACGAAAGCAATCAGAAGACAGAAGATAAAGTTCCGCATTCGCCGGAAGATCAGCGGGACGACCCTGCGGCCGAGGTTGTCCGTTTTCCGGAGCAACACCGACATCTACGTTCAGTTGATCGACGACGACAACAGCAAGACGCTGGCTTCCGCCTCATCGAAGGACAAGGATATCGCCGCCCAGAAAGGGACGAAGTCGGAGAAGAGCAAACTGGTAGGCGCTGCCATCGCCCGCAAGGCCGCCGAACTCGGACTGAAGGACGTTATTTTCGACCGGGGCGGCTACCTGTATCATGGCAGAGTAAAGGCGGTTGCCGACGGGGCACGTGAAGGAGGACTTAATTTCTAAAATCATTTCAATGTCAAAAGTTATTTTAAACCGGGTTAAAGCCGGGGATCTGGAACTGAAAGAGAAAGTTGTCGCCATCAACCGCGTGGTGAAAACGACCAAGGGCGGCAGGGCGTTCAGCTTCTCTGCATTGGTGGTAGTCGGTAATGAGAGCGGCGTCGTCGGTCATGGTCTGGGTAAGGCCAAGGAAGTCCAGGAAGCGATCACCAAGGGTATTGAAGATGCAAAGAAGAACCTGATCAAGGTGCCGGTCATGCATGGGACGATCCCTCACGATCAGCTGGCCAAGGAGGGCGCTGCGAAAGTATTGATCAAACCGGCAGCTCATGGTACCGGTGTGATCGCGGGTGGTTCGATGCGCGCCGTTCTGGAAAGCGCAGGTGTAACGGACGTACTGGCCAAATCGCTTGGTTCGGCCAACCCGCATAATGTGGTAAAGGCGACCTTCAAAGCGCTGGCGATGCTGCGGGAGCCGATCCATGTTTCCAAGACGAGGCATATTTCATTAAAGAAGGTTTTTAACGGATAAAAACGGATAAAACTTGAGTACAATGGCAAAGATCAAGATCACACAAGTCAAGAGCGGTATCGACCGGCCCGAGCGTCAGAAAGAGACGCTGAGGGCTCTTGGCCTGAACAAGCTGCATGCGACCAAAGAGGTGGAAGCTACCCCGCAGATCCTGGGTATGGTCCGTAAGGTGGAGCACCTGGTAAAAGTCGAAAACGTAAAATAATTTTGCTGGCCGCTGGCGGCCCTAAAATCAACGACAATGAATTTACACAGCATCAAGCCTGCAGAAGGCGCTACGCATAAGCAGAAAAGATTGGGCCGCGGGGAAGCCTCCGGCAAGGGTGGCACGTCGACCAAGGGTAACAAGGGTGGTCAGAGCCGTGCGGGGTATCAGCGCAAGATGGCGCACGAAGGCGGTCAGATGCCGATCCAGAGACGGATCCCCAAGCGCGGTTTCAACAACATCCACCGCGTGGAATATAAGGTATTCAATCTGGGCCAGATCGATCAGCTCGCAGAGAAATACGGGATCACGTCTTTCGATGCTGAAAATCTGTATATCAACGGCTTAATAAGCCAGACCGACCGCATCAAGGTGTTAGGCAACGGCGAACTGAAGGCAAAGCTCAGCTTCAAGGTGCATGCCGTCAGCGGCAAGGCTAAATCCGCAATCGAAGGGGCCGGCGGGTCGATAGAAATTCTGAAATAGCCAGGGCCGCCGGAGTCGGCCGCTGACATTCGCATTTATTATGTAAATTGCATGGACATGTCCCAAGGCGTGTCCTAAATTATTTCGTGTGAAGAAATTACTACAGACTCTTAGGAATATATGGAGTATCGATGACCTGAGGAGCAAGATCATCGTGACACTGGCGTTGACCCTGGTCTATCGTTTCGGTACCTATATCGTGCTGCCGGGTATCGACCCAAGTAAGCTGGCCGCCCTTAGTGCCAACCAGGGCGGGGCATTGGGAATGATCGACGCATTTTCGGGAGGCGCCTTCTCGCAGGCGTCCATTCTCGCGCTCGGTATCATGCCTTACATCTCCGCATCGATCTTTATGCAACTGGCAACTATCCTGATCCCGCAGATGCAGAAAGTGCAGAAAGAAGGGGCCAGCGGTCAGAAGAAGATCAATCAATGGACCCGCTATATTACGGTAGTGGTGACCTTCGTGCAGGCATACGCCTATGTCACCTATCTGAAGAGTCTGGGTAAGGATGCGATGATCGATTCTTTCGCAGGGTACTTCTGGCTGACCACACCCATCATCCTTACCGCGGGGACGCTTTTCGTGATGTGGCTGGGCGAGAAGATCACGGATAAAGGGCTGGGCAACGGCACCTCTCTGATCATTATGCTGGGTATCCTTGCGCGTCTCCCGCGTTCGCTGACCCAGGAATGGCAGGCGAAGTCTGCGACAGGCAGCGGCGGCGTCCTGATCTTCGTGATCGAGATCGCCATCTTCGTGGCCATCAACATGGGCCTGGTATTGCTAAGCGTCGGTGTCCGCAAGGTGCCGGTCAACTACGCCAAGCAGATCGTCGGCAACCGTCAGTTCGGTGGTGCGCGTCAATTCCTGCCGCTAAAGGTGAATGCGGCCGGTGTCATGCCGATCATCTTCGCGCAGGCGATCATGTTCCTGCCAACGATCTTTGCCAATTTCGATTCCACGAAGGGCATCGCCAGGATGTTCTCCGATCCGCGTGACGCCGTACATATGATCGTTTATGGCGGCGTGGTTATCGGCTTTACATTCCTTTATACAGCTCTCATCTTTAATCCAAAGCAGATCGCCGACGATCTGAAACGCAATAACGGGTTCATTCCGGGTATTAAGCCGGGTCAGCCGACAGCCGATTATATCGGATCGGTCATGGACAAGATCACACTGCCGGGCGCGTTCCTGCTGGCCCTGGTGGGCATCTTCCCCGGATTTGCCCAACGGCTGAGTGTAACGCAGGGTTTTGCTTCCTTCTTCGGGGGCACTTCGCTGCTGATCATGGTACAGGTAATATTGGATACCTTACAGCAGATCGAAACACAGCTGTTGATGCGGCAGTATGACGGCCTCATGAAGAGCGGACGGATACAGGGACGCATGTCCTCGGTATCGAGCTCGGTGATATAGACCTAATCCTCGGCTCGCACGCGAAAGGGAAAAGATAAAATGATCCATTATAAGACACCCGGTGAAATAGAATTAATGCGCGAAAGCGCGCTGCTGGTCAGCAAGACGCTGACCGAAGCCGCCAGTGCCCTGAGGCCCGGCATGACCACCAGGCAGCTGGACACGCTGATCGCGGAATTCATCCAGGATCATGACGCGGTGCCTTCTTTCCTCAACTATCGCGGTTATCCTTTCGCTTCCTGTATCTCGGTGAATGATGTGGTCGTGCATGGCTTTCCGAACGACCGGCCATTGCAGGATGGGGATATTATTTCGGTCGATATCGGGGTGATCAAAAAAGGTTATCATGGCGATCACGCCTATACATTCGCTATCGGCGATCCGGGTCCGGAGGTGACGCAGCTGATACGGGTAACGAAAGAGTCCTTATACAGAGGCATTGAAAAGGCTATTGCAGGTAACCGGGTCGGCGATATCTCGTATGCCATCTACTGACATACCACAAAAAAATACGGCTACGGGGTCGTCCGCGAGCTGGTGGGGCACGGTTTGGGTCGTTATCTACATGAAGAGCCGCAGGTGCCCAATTATGGTCGCCGGGGAACGGGTGCCAAATTGAAAGAGGGTCTCGTCCTGGCCATCGAGCCCATGATCAACCTCGGCAGACGCGATGTCTACACCGAGAGCGACGGGTGGACGGTCCGCACGGCCGATCACCAGCCTTCCGTGCATTTCGAACACGATGTGGCGGTCAGGAAAGGAAGGGCGGATGTATTGTCCGATTATAGCATCATAGAAGCTGCTGAAGCAGCCAATCCTCATTTGTTTACGGGGCAGACCGTTCAGGAATCATTTTAATATCAGGCGGGCCGGGGGCGCAGGCTCCCGGGAATTCGTGCGGGGCCCGGGGCCTGCGCGCGGGTTTGAGTTTGAGCGGGAGGATGGTCATACCGGAGATCTTAGCCACGGCTGTTTCGGCGGAACGGCGGATATTTGGGTCCGACTATGGAAGAACAGGGCAAAACACTGGTCATTATCGGCGGAGGGGCTGCAGGCGTTTTCTGTGCAGCGAATGCGGCGCGTCTTCGGCCGGGTCTCCGGGTAGTCGTGCTGGAGAAGAGCGGGCGGCTGTTGTCGAAAGTAAAGGTCAGCGGTGGCGGGCGATGCAATCTCACGCATGCGTGTTTCGACATTGACGAAATGGCGAAAATGTATCCGCGCGGCGGCCATTTTGTGCGGAAGGCCTTTCACCGGTGGTTTACGAATGATACGATCGAATGGTTTGCGCAGCGCGGCGTGGCATTGAAGACGGAGGCCGATGGGCGGATGTTCCCGGTGACGGACTCTTCGCAGACTGTAATTGGTTGTTTGTTGGATGAGGCGGGGAAATGGGGTGTCGAGATTTGGACGCATGCGGAGGTAAAGGAAATTCGGCCGGTGGAAGCCGGTTTTGCCATGCGGCTCGGTGACGGGCGGGAGATCGGGGCCGATTATGTATGTATCGCGTGCGGCGGTTATCCGAAGTCCCCGATGTTCGACTGGATACGGGCGTTGGGTCATAGTATCGAAGAGCCGGTACCATCGCTGTTCACCTTCAATTTGCCGGGGGACCCGATAACGCAGCTGATGGGCGTCTCGGTCGGAGAGACGAAAGTGAAGATCAGCGGGAGCCGGTTGTTGGAGAGCGGGCCGGTGCTCATTACACATTGGGGACTGAGCGGGCCCGCCATATTGCGAATGTCGGCCTGGGGGGCGCGGGAACTGGCGGGACTGGGATATGACTTTTCGATCCGGGTCAACTGGGTACCGGGACTGAGTGAGCAGGAGGTTAGGGATCGGCTGCAGGGATTGCGGTTTGAATGGGGAGGGAGGAAGATGGGGTCGGGCGCACCGTTCCGATTGCCGAAGAGATTGTGGGAATGGTGTTTGGACAGCACGGGGGCCATAAAGGACATTCGGTGGGCGGATTTGGCTGCCCGGGACCAAAATCGTTTGGCCGGACTTCTCGGCGCTGCTACCTTTACCGTAAAGGGAAAGACGACCTTTAAAGAGGAGTTTGTCACGGCAGGGGGTGTGCAGCTGGCGGAAGTGGATCCGGGGACGTGTCAGAGCAGGAAAATAGCGGGGTTGTTCTTTGCAGGGGAGGTCCTCGATGTGGATGGGGTCACAGGGGGCTTCAATTTCCAGCATGCCTGGACGAGCGGATGGATAGTTGCGCAGAGTGTGGCGCGGGTGGCGGCGGATACAATCAAAAACTTATCATATGGGAGTTAATGCATTCGCGCCTGTGCTGACGATAAAGGTGCTGGCGCCGGCGGTGGAATTCTATAAGAAGGCCTTCGGAGCGGAGGAGGTATTGATCGTGAAAAACGAGGATGGCTCGATCCATGTGGCCGAGCTGACATTCCGGGGAATGCTTTTTCATCTTCACCAGGAAATGCCCGGGCCTGAGAAGGAGCGGGCGCCGGAGACGGTGGGAGGGACGACCGTGGATCTCGGGGTATTCCTGGAAGATCCGGACTCATTGATGGACAAGGCTTTAGCGGCGGGCGCTACCTTGGTGCACGCCATAAAGGATTATGAATATGGATACAGGCAGGGGTCATTCCGGGACCCGTTCGGTCATCACTGGACCTTGCAGAAAAAGCTGGCCAATGCGTGGACCGGGGTGATAGGGCCACATGGTGAAAAGGTGGGGTAGGACTACCCAAATGACGGAAAATCAATAGGAAATTCGTATTTTTGCAGCCCCGATCAAAAAACCCGGGGTTTTATTATGTCTGAAAACAATATTGTTAACTCAAACGCTGAATCACAGGAGACTACGGAAGTGGCGACTGCCGCGACCGCCGAGGCTACAGCGACACCAAAAGCACCTGTGCCCGTGCAGACTGCACATGACGACTTCGACTGGAGCATCGACAAACGAAACGTAGCCGTCTACACGAAGGATGAAAAGCAGAAATATGACAAAGTCTATGAGAACACGTTCGTCTCCATAACGGATGGCGAGCTGGTCAAGGGTCTTGTCGTTGGTTTGACGAAGACCGATGTCGTCGTCAATATCGGTTTCAAAAGCGACGGCCTGGTATCCCTGAACGAATTCCGCGACCTGGCCAATCTGAAGACGGGGGATGAAGTGGAAGTGATGGTAGTGGAGAAAGAGGACCGGGAAGGGCACCTTCATCTGAGCCGCAAACAGGCCCGGATCACGCGTGCGTGGGAGAAGATCGTCGAAGTGCACAAGACCGGCGAAGTGGTTACCGGTACCGTTACCAGCAAGACGAAGGGCGGTCTGATCGTCGACGTGTTCGGTATGGAGACCTTCCTGCCCGGATCGCAGATCGACGTGAAACCCGTCACCGACTATGACCAATTCGTCGGCAAGACGATGGAGTTCAAGGTCGTCAAGATCAACGAAGCCATCAAGAATGCCGTCGTTTCGCACAAGGCCCTTATCGAAAGCGATATCGAAGCACAGCGTGCCGAAATCATCAGCAAGCTGGAGAAAGGACAGGTTCTGGAAGGAACGATCAAGAATATTACCGATTTCGGCGCCTTTATGGATCTGGGCGGTCTGGACGGCCTGCTGTA
>Ga0134126_10005534_pt1 | contig 15789 bp, 12 predicted proteins | sample KB31752_FD_96881 | JGI IMG/M metagenome (GOLD analysis project Ga0134126, IMG submission 96881) | Terrestrial soil microbial communities with excess Nitrogen fertilizer from Kellogg Biological Station, Michigan, USA - KB3-175-2 | ecosystem: Environmental > Terrestrial > Soil > Unclassified ...
ACGAAGACCGAAGTTTCTAGATATCAGCGACATGGCTGGTAAATACAGATGGTGCATGATATTCCTGCGAGTGCCGATTCACAAGTGGAAGGTTGAAATCGACTTGAGCAGCCGCCCTCGGCGCAAGGGCGTTCCATGGGCGATTTATGTTCTCTCTTTCATTTCTGCTTGACATCTGCGGTAATCCGACTACCCTAGGGTGCCAAACGAGGGTTCACGTCTGCCTGCTAGCGGAACGGGCGCGGACCTTATTCGATGGCATTGAATCTGATCGAATAAGTCACCAAGAAAGAAGCAGATAACTCAGAGGCGCGACCGTAAACCAACGGCCTGCGATCAGGAGATTCAGATATGGCTACAAACGCGACCACATTGTCAACCCAGCAGGGGCCAGGAAAAGATTTCAACCTCTGGACCGTAATCTGGGCGTCGTCTTCAGGCACCATGATCGAATGGTATGACTTTTACCTGTACGGCACTCTTGCCGTTTTCTTTTCCACATTGTTCTTTCCCAAGGGGAATCCCACGGCTGCGTTCCTGGCTAGTTTAGCGACCTTCGGCGCCGGATTCGCGGTGCGCCCATTCGGCGCCATCGTATTTGGACGTATCGGGGACCTGGTTGGACGCAAGTATGCTTTTCTGGTGACGCTCACCATCATGGGGCTTTCTACCACGCTGGTTGGACTCCTTCCCACGTATGAGAAGGTCGGTTTGCTGGCGCCGGCGCTTCTGGTAGCGCTGCGGCTGGCACAAGGTTTGGCGCTGGGCGGTGAGTACGGCGGTGCGGCCACGTACGTTGCCGAACACTCTGCCGACAACAAACGCGGCTATCTGACCAGTTATATTCAAACAACGGCGACGATTGGCTTTTTCCTGGCCCTGGCGGTCATCGGATTCACCAGGTATTGGATGGGCGATGCGAAATTCCGTTCATGGGGATGGCGCATTCCTTTTCTGATCTCTGCTGTCCTGGTGATTATCTCCATCTATATTCGCTTAAAACTCAAGGAATCGCCTTTATATGCCCGCCTGAAGGACCAAGGAAAGAGTTCCAAGGCCCCGCTCAAAGATAGCTTTGGCAAGGGCAGCGGCAAAAACTGGAAGCTGATCCTGCTCGCTCTTTTTGGCGCCACCGCAGGCGAGGCCGTGGTGTGGTATACCGGGCAGTTTTATGCGCTGTTTTTCCTTCAGACGATCTGCAAAGTGCCGTGGCAGACTGCTTATCTCGTTGTGGCCGTTTCACTCTTGATCGGCACTCCATTTTTCCTGGTCTTCGGCGCATGGAGCGACAAGATTGGCAGAATGAAGATCATTTGTTGGGGATGCATGCTGGCGGCGCTGACGTATTATCCTCTTTATGCTGGCATGAAGAAGTTCTCTAACCCCGTCAATACGCCTATGCTGGTGCTGCTGGTCACGATTCAAGTGATCTACGTCACGATGGTATACGGCCCCATCGCCGCTTTCCTGGTAGAACTGTTTCCTGCCAGGATCCGTTATACCTCCATGTCGCTCCCGTATCACATTGGCAATGGCTGGTTTGGCGGGTTCATGCCGCTCATTGCAACTGCAATCGTCGCCGCAGCCGCGACGAGCACCAATCCATGGATCAAGGAGCACTCGATCTACATGGGTCTTGTCTATCCCATCGCTGTGGCCCTCATCACTTTCTTTGTGGGCATGTTCATGATCGGAGAAACCAAAGACACGAAGATATGGGCTGAGGTAAGCGTGCAGCCTGCCATTGGAGATTAGGTCAAAGTTAGCTGCCGCTTGCGCAAGAACAGCTGTGCGGGTGTAGGATAATCTGTTTCGGACTGGCGGGTGGCAGCCGTTGCCACCCGTTAGTTCGTTACGGCCCAACCCCTGCGGGCCGGTGCGAATTAGCGCGATTCGATTTAGAAATCTAGAGGTCCAGGTCATGGCTGACGCTCGCGTAATGAATGAAAAGGAACAAGAGACAGAGGTCAATGAGGCGCAGATCGCCGTCCATTGGAAAGAAGAGCAGTACTTTTACCCAAGCTCGAAATTTATTGGGCAGGCTTATCTGACCGATCCTGCCATTGATCAACGCTTCAGCGAAAAGAATTTTCCCGAATGCTTCCGTGATTATGCAGACCTATTGAGTTGGAACCAGTATTGGCACACCACGCTCGATACCAGTGACGCGCCTTTCTGGAAATGGTATGCCGGAGGCAAGCTCAATGCCTGCTACAACTGCGTTGACCGTCATCTGGAAAAGTACAGTAACAAGGCGGCATTCATCTTTGTGGGCGAACCGGAAGACGTTCCCCCAGTTTCCATCACATACCAGGAGCTTTATTATCGCGTGAATGAGATGGCGGCTTTGTTGCGGGATTTTGCCGGGCTGAAAGCGGGAGACCGCGTCACCATCCACATGCCCGTGGTTCCTGAGCTGCCGATCACCATGCTGGCCTGTGCCCGGCTAGGTGTGATCCATTCCGTGGTTTTTGGCGGGTTCAGCGGGGAAGCTTGCGGCTTACGTGCCGCGGATTCAGGCAGCAAAGTCCTGGTGACCATTGACGGCTATTATCGCAGCGGCGCGATCACTGACCATAAAGAGAAAGCAGACATCGCCGTGAAAACGGCCAAGGACGAAAAGCACACGATAGAAAAAGTCCTGGTCTGGCGCCGAGAGCAAGGAAAATACAATTCCAAGACGCCGATGGTTGGCGGACGCGATTTCTTTGTTGAAGACGTGCTGAAGAAATATGCAGGACAAGTGGTTGCGCCCGTGGCAATGCCTTCTGAAGCGCCGCTCTTCCTTATGTATACCAGCGGCACCACTGGCCGTCCCAAGGGCTGCCAGCACGGAACCGGCGGATATCTCTCCTATGTCACCGGCACCACTAAATACATTCAGGATCTCCACCCCACAGATGTTTACTGGTGCATGGCCGATATCGGCTGGATCACTGGCCACTCTTACATCGTGTACGGGCCGCTGGCGCTTGCGGCTACGTCTGTCCTTTATGAGGGCATGCCGAACTATCCTGATGCAGGACGGCCATGGCGCGTAGCGAAGCGTTTGAACGTAAATATTTTCCACACCTCGCCGACAGCGATACGCATGCTGCGCAAAGCCGGCCCCGACGAACCCGCAAAGTATGACTACCACTTCAAGCACATGACCACCGTGGGCGAGCCCATCGAACCGGAAGTCTGGAAGTGGTATCACGAAGTTGTAGGCAAGGGCGAAGCGGTGATCGTGGATACCTGGTGGCAGACGGAGACCGGCGGAGTCATTTGCAGCACCAAACCGGCCATTGATCCCATGAAGCCGGGTAGCGCCGGCCCTGCTCTGCCGGGCATTTATCCGGTGATCTTTGATGAAGAAGGCAAAGAAGTAAAGGGCGGTTCGGGTAAGGCAGGGAATATCTGTATCAGAAATCCGTGGCCGGGAATGTTCCAGACAATTTACGGTGATCGCGACCGCTTTGTGGCGCAGTACTACCGCAAGTACAACAAGAATCCCAAGAGCAAAGACTGGCGTGACTGGCCGTACTTTGCCGGTGATGGCGCTGTACAGGCTCCGGACGGTTACTTCAGAATTCTTGGCCGCGTGGATGACGTAATCAACGTTGCCGGCCATCGACTGGGAACCAAGGAGCTGGAGTCAGCCTGCCTGATGGTGAATGAAGTTGCCGAAGCAGCCGTGATTCCGGTCGTCGATGAAGTAAAAGGCCGCGTTCCGGAAGTTTACGTTTCGCTGAAGCCCGGCCAGCACAATGCCGCCGCCGTTTCAGAAGCCGTGACTAAGGCGATTGAACATCAGATCGGCAAGATTGCTCGTCCTAAAAAAGTTCACGTTGTTCCAGACATGCCGAAGACGCGATCCGGTAAAATCATGCGCCGGGTGCTGGCAGCAATTTCCAACCAGATGGATACTGGCGACGTCACCACACTGGCCAATCCGGATGTGGTGGAGCAGATTCGCGTCATGGTGCAGGGCAACCGTCCTGTCGTAACGAAAGATGTTCCTGAAGACGTAAAGCGTTTTGGAGAAGAGCGTTGACAGGCAAGCTGTAAGAAGGCTCTGAGTTTCTGTTTTGCAATTGAAAAAAGAATCGCTGAAGGATGAGGAGGGAATTATGAGCGATAAGAAGGGCAAGGGAGTATCTCGCAGAGATTTCATCAAAATCGCCGGGACGGGTGGAATCGCCGCCGGAGCACTGGGACCGGCATTCCTGTTTCCTGAACGCGCCGCGGCACAACAGAAGACGCTCAAGATTTTGCAGTGGAGCCACTTTGTTCCCGCTTACGACACCTGGTTTGATGGGACCTTCGCCAAGCAATGGGGCGAGAAACACAACACCAATGTAGTCGTCGACCACATCAACCTCGTCGATCTCAATACCCGGGCCGCTTCGGAAGCGCAAGCTAAGAAGGGCCATGATCTCTTCATGTTCCTGTCCCCGCCAGCCGCATATGAGAACCAGGTCATCGATATGACCCACGTTTATCAGGAAGTGGAGAAGAAGCACGGCAAGAAAATCGATCTGGCGCATAAATCCACTTTCAACCCAAAGACGAAGAAGTATTATGCATTTTCCGATTCCTATGCCCCAGACCCAGGCAACTGGCGGAAAGACCTCTTTTCACAGGTCGGTTTCCCCAACGGGCCTGACACCTATGACGATTTGCGCAAAGGAGCCAAAGAAATCAAAGCGAAATTCGGCAATCCATGCGGATTGGGGCTCTCACAGGAGTTGGATACCAGCATGGCGATGCGCGCTCTCTTGTGGTCATTTGGCGGCGCGGAGCAAGATGAAGCGGGCAATGTGACCATCAATTCCAAGAATACGATTGAAGCATTGAAGTTCATGAAAGCCCTGTATGAAGAGTCAGAAACACCGGAAGTGTTCACCTGGACTCCTCCGTCGAATAACCAGGCGATGCTGGCGGGAAAGGTTTCTTACGTGGCGAATGCAATTTCCATAACGCGCCAGGCCGAGCGCGAGCATCTCCCGATCGACAAGAACATCATGATCAGCCGGGCGCTGAAAGGGCCGGTGCGCCGGATAGCCGCTGAACACGTGATGGATTGCTACGTGATCTGGGAATTTGCTCAGAACAAAGAGGGCGCACAGCAATTCCTGATTGATTACATTGATGCCTTCCATGAAGGTTTTGTGGCGGGACAGTTCTATAACTTCCCCTGCTTCCCGCCGACGGTCCCCAACCTGGCGAAAGAGATCTCGAATGATCCTCGATCAACTCCGCCGGATAGATACAAGGTGCTGGCCGACGTGCTGGATTGGGCAACGAATGTCGGCTATCCGGGATATTGCTCCGCCGCCATCGATCAGGCATTCAAAAGTTGGGTGATCCCCACGATGTTTGCCACGGTTGCGAACGGCAAGGCGACTCCGGAGGACGCCGCTAAAACGGCGGAAGCCGAGTACAAACGCATCTTCGAGAGATTTAAATAAACTGAGGACTGAATGGCCGTCGTTGAAACGCGGAAACTGACCAAGGTATTTAAGCAAGGAGAGCTCGGAGCAGTAAACGAAGTAGATCTGGAAACTCGCGAAGGCGAGTTTCTGGTTTTTCTGGGACCATCTGGTTCCGGGAAAACCACGCTCTTGCGGATGATCGCCGGCCTGGAATCCCCCACGGCCGGCGAAATCCTGATTGGGGGCAAGGTGGTGAACGATCTCACGCCGCGTGAGCGCCGTATTGCCATGGTTTTCCAGAGCTATGCGTTATATCCGCATCTTACCGTTTACAACAACATCGCTTTTCCCCTGAAAGCGCAAAAAATCGCCAGGAATCTGCACAAGGAAAAGGTCGAGTGGGCGGCTGCACTGCTCGGCATCCAGGGGCTGCTACAGCGTAAGCCGCGGGAACTTTCCGGCGGGGAACGCCAGCGTGTAGCACTGGCTCGTGCCATCGTCCGTGAGCCTTCGGTCTTTCTGCTGGACGAGCCTCTTTCCAACCTCGATGCAAAGCTGCGCCTTTCCGCGCGTGAAGAATTGGAACGATTTCATCGCCGCGTTGGCACTACAACGATCTATGTGACCCATGACCAAGTTGAGGCCATGGCCATGGGCGACCGTGTAATGGTGTTGAACAAAGGCGTGGTGCGACAACTGGGAACGCCCAAAGACGTTTATGACGATCCTGCTGACACTTTTGTTGCTACGTTTCTCGGCTCGCCGCCCATGAATCTGATCGAACACGAAGACCTAATTATCGGATTTCGTCCCGAGCACTTCCGGCTAGCCGTGGACATGAAAGAATCCGACAAAGTTTCCTTTAAATTCCGCGTGGACAACGTGGAATATCTAGGCGCTGAGTTTATCCTGGTGGGCTGTCTGGTGGGCGGCAAGGCTGACGGCAAAAAAGTGATTGCGCGTCTTCTGCTGGGGCAGAGCTTTGAGGTAGGCGCCATCTATGACTTTGCCGTGCTGGCGCGGCAGTTGAAATTCTTTGACCGGACCACGGAGAAAAAGGTTCCAGCGAGGGCCGTTTCATGGCAGTAGGCACGGTGAAAATCAAGTCCGCCGGTGCTGCGCAAAGCCCAATGCTGGGCTTGGCTATGTTCAGCCCTGCGGTACTGTACATCGGCCTGCTGATTGGCGCGCCATTCCTCCTGGCCATTTTTTATGCCTTCAGCGATGCGCGCATCGGCGGAGGGCCATTGCATTATGTTGGTCTTGAGAATTTTCGCAGCATCCTGCAGAGCCCTAGCTTTCAAAAAGCGCTGACGAATTCCATCATCTTCACCATTGTGGCCCAGATCGTCGTGATTGTCTCTTCAACCATCCTGGCCATTGCCCTGGAGAAGCCGTTTCGCGGGCGCGGGATCATTCGGTTTCTGATCCTGCTGCCATGGGTGGCTCCCGTGTCGCTGGGCACAATCGGATGGAAGTGGATTCTGGATTCCATTTACAGCGTGATTACCTGGGTGCTGATCTGGCTGGGATTTGTTAGTCGATTCGCTCCACCAATGTGGCTGGGAGAAGATAAGCTGGCGATGGCATCTGTGATCCTGGTGTTCTGCTGGCGCTTGATCCCATTTTCTACGGTGATCCTGCTGGCTGGCCTGACAGCCATTCCCAAAGAAATTCCAGAGGCCGCAGCCATCGATGGCGCGGGTTTCTGGCGAACATTATTTCAGATCAACCTGCCCATGATGACACCGATTGTGGGCGTTGCCGTGCTCTTTGGCACTGTGTTTACTTTTACGGACCTGGCGGTGGTCAACCTTCTAACCAATGGCGGTCCGTACGACTCTACGCAAACATTGCCCAATCTGGCGTTTAACCAGGGCATTCAGGGCAGTGATCTGGCCGCGGGCGCTGCAATTTCAGTGTTTCTGATTCCTGTTCTGGTGGTGATTGCCTATTTCATGCTGCGCCTGGCTCACCGTGCGGAGGTGGTGTGATGGCTATAGCAGCCAAATTCAGCGCGACCACCGCCAGTGCCAAGAGGCCGTTAGGGATTACTGTCATCAGCACTCTATTGCTGGTTGCCGCCGTGGCCCTGCTGGGAATAACGCTAATGCATCACGTTGGCGGGCTCACCGGTGTGTTCAGGCTGGTAGCAGTGCTGGTGATGGTGCTAATCGCCCTGGGCTTATGGAAGCTGCACAATGCGGCCCGCACTTTTCTGTTCTTTTTGTGTGCCGCTGATGTCATCGGCTGCCTGATGGCGCTGTTTTTGTATGCCTTGCGCCAGTCGCATTACCAACTGGCCGTGTTCCTCGTGATCCAGATGTGCATCGCCGCAGCTTTGATCTGGTATTTGCGATCGGAGAGCGTAACCAGGGCGTTTGAAAACCTGAATCCCTGGCCCACCACAGTAAAGATGCTGGTGCTCACGGTCTTCACCGTGCTGCTGGCGTTTCCGTTTTACTGGATGGTGATTGCCACATTCAAGCAGAACATTGATTTGTACGGAATGGAGAACAACCCGTTCATCTTCAATCTTCCGCCAACACTCGACAATCTGCGCCTGCTGTTTACGCAGACGCGGTTCCTGCGCTGGCTGGAGAACACGGTCGTGGTTGGCGTGATCGTGGTAATTATTACTCTCCTGCTGGCGCTCCCTGCAGCATACGCATTGGCCCGGCTTACTGGCAGATGGGGAGAACGGCTGGGTATTGGGATTTTTCTTACTTATCTTGTGCCTCCGACTTTGCTGTTTATTCCGCTGTCCCGGGTTGTGGCTTCACTGGGTTTGCAGGACACCATCTGGTCGCTGGTCCTGGTATATCCCAGCATCACCGTGCCCTTTTCCATCTGGCTGCTGATGGGTTTCTTCAAGTCGATTCCCAAAGAACTGGAGGATGCCGCCATGGTCGACGGACTTACCCGGTTTGGCGCGTTCATCAAGATGGTGGTCCCGATCTCGCTTTCGGGAATCCTGACCGTGGTGATCTTCAGCTTTACTCTGGTGATGCAGGAATATGTCTATGCTCTCACGTTCATTTCGCCGGAGTCACAGCAAATGGTGGGAGTAGGAATCCCCATTTTTCTGGTGAGGGGTGATGTATATTTCTGGGGATCGCTGATGGCGGCCTGCTTAATTGCCAGCTTGCCGATTGCTTTTCTGTACAATTTGTTCCTCGACCGGTTCATTGCCGGGTTCACGGTAGGAGCGGTTAAAGGATGAAGGCGTCTTGCCGGTCCAGGAACTGCTGAAAAAGCTTTTTAAGAGAACACTTGACATAAGCGCGGCTTCAGTAGAGAGTATTCGGCGCATTCCATTTATCTTGTAGTCCGTCAGCTAGTTAGAGTGGACGAGGAGAAAAAATGCCTCCGCCACGGTAATGACGTCGCTTTTTTTGAAGAACGACAATTTCATTTTCTGAGGTGCAGAGACATGTTTCAGCAAATCCTGGCTCCCACTGGAAGCATGTGGTCTACGATCTTGCTTGCGTTGGTTCCGCTTGCCTGCCTGTTATTCATGCTGGCTGTGCTTCGCGTTACGGCATGGCTGGCCACTATCATTGCCGGCATCATCACGATCGCGATTGGCGTGCTGGCCTGGCATGCTCCCTTTGGGGCGATGATGCACTCGTATCTATATGGCGGGCTGCAGGGCGCCTGGACCATTGACTGGATCACGTTCTGGGGCCTGATTATCTTTAACACCCTGGTGCTGACCGGCGATTTTGATCGTTTTAAGACATGGATGGTGAACCAAGCCACTATCGATGTGCGCATCCAGACTCTTATGCTTGCCTGGGCTTTTGGCGCATTGCTTGAAGGGCTGGTCGGTTTCGGCTATCCATGGGCGGTTGTGGTGCCGATCCTTGTGGGACTCGGAATCGTTGATCTCGAGGCAATCCGGGTGGCCGCCCTCGCCAACAATGCGCCAGTTTCCTATGGCGCGCTTGGTTCCCCGGTACTGGCCTTAGCGGCGGTGACCGGATTGCCGCTCCTGGCTTTGTCGGCATCCATCGGCGACATGGTTGCGGTGCTGGCACTTTTGCCGCCATTCGTTCTCATCTACCTGGTCAGCGGCTGGGATGGACTGAAGGAAGCATGGCCACTGGCGCTTGTCGGTTCCTTCTCCTACATTCTGGGACAATGGCCGGTGGCGCATTACCTGGGACCATATTTACCTGACCTGAGCGGCGCGCTTGTTTGCTTCTGGGTATTGTTCTTGTTTGTCAAGGTTTGGCGACCAAAGAACATCCGTGCCTTTGGTGGAAAGATCATCCCTGAAGCACAAGTGAAGACAGCGGAAACCAGTAATGCTCTCGGAGCCGGGGGCGCTTTCCGCGCCTGGCTGCCTTATATCATCCTTGTGATTGTTGTGGTGTTGTGGACTGGCCCGTGGTCGCATCTTCCCGGTAAGTTCGCGCACAAATGGAGCATCTCCGCTATCTCATCTGTGGCCGACAAGGCAGGCGCATTCAAACCCCTTACGTCAACTTTCAACTTCAATCCACTGAGCGGCGGAACTTCCATCCTGGCTTCGTGGATATTGATTGTTCTTCTCCTGCGTCCGAGCATGGGTACTTTGAAGAAAGTGTTTGCCAAGACCTTTAAGCAGATGTGGGGGGCGCTGCTGGTGGCGTTCTTCATCTTTGCTATCGCCTATATCTTTGTCTTTGCCGGGATGGCCAACTCGCTGGCCTTCGGGTTCTCCAAGGTCGGATGGCCCTTTGTGATACTAGCCCCGATACTGGGCTGGATAGGCGTGGCCCTCTCCGGCAGCAACACATCCACCAATGCCATGTTTGGTCCCATCCAGGCGGTCACCGGCAGGCTGCTTAACTTGCCAGTATTGCTCGCTCCGACCCTGAACTCGCTGGGCGCCGAGGTAGGCAAGCCAATTGCGCCGCAGACAGCCAGTGTGGGCGTTTCCACCAGCCGGTTTGTCCGCAGTGAAGGGGAGGTAATCCGCCACAACATGGTATGGACGCTTGCTGTGCTGGGTTACCTGATTCTCATCGGGTTGCTGTTCTACTTCGTGTTCCCGACTCAAATGAGCTTGAAAGGCTAAAGCGCTGCTGAGCGCACCGCACCATGGGAACCTCTCATTAACACCACACACCGCCGGCAACGGCGGTGTGTGGTATCGGTGTGTATTTTGACATTTATATGCGATTGCCGACGTATTTCTGGTTCAGCGCTCATTTAGGGCTTCGGTTGTGAATTGGAGCTCAATTGCACAATGGCGTGTTGCAGTAAATTGAGTCCAACCGTCCATCGGCGTACCGGGTCGTGGTCACTGTCTCCAAAGCCGATCACATATATTGTGAGGCAGAAGGCGGTGACGGAAGCATTAGGCCTCTCCCAGTGGGCTTTACGTTCCAACTGAGCATTACCCCTTTTTCCCAATGGCCCTATACGACTTTTTGCCGGCGGCGGCTCAGGACAATTATTAGACACAATCTGTCCCTGCTGGCAGTAACAATGGCGAATGACCAGCTCTACCGTCGCGGCGATTTCAGGGGCGTGACCAAGCAGACGGCAAAGCTCTTTAGCAAACGCTTCATTCTTTTCGAACGAGCAACGATCCTTCTCGTTCACAAAGATCAGGTCAACATAAGAAACAAATTTTCGATCGCCGAAGATCTGTTCTTCCGGAGCGACTTCACTGCTCGGCCATGCGTCACATTTGGCTGTGGCCAGTGGGAATCCAGCGGCGTTAATGCGTGATAGAAACAAGCCAAGTTCCGGGTAAGCTACGGCTTCAGGGATTTGCAGCACCAGCTCAGGATGGATTTTAAGATCATAGTAGCGGACGCGGGGATCATTGGAGCGCCACGGAATTTCCAGTGCCGGAGCGTCTCCACCCAACTCGACCGAGAAGTCGGCTTGCATCAACTCATTCCATGATGCTGGAAGAAATGCACAATCTGGCGTTCTGCCCAGCGCCCGTCATAGCCATTGGGCTGCGCAAGAAAAGCGCAATGGCCGCCGTGAGCGGTTTCCAGCAGCGTGATGTGCGGATTCGCCAGGATCTTGGCGCGAGTATCCGGTAGTAGACGGATAAAAGGATCGTCCATGGCATGGATCACCAGCGTGGGAAGAATGATTTTTTCAATCACGCGGTACGCGCCAGAGCGTGTGTAGTATTCCTGCGCATTTTCAAAGCCGCAATAGCGCGCGGTAATCACATCATCAAATTCGCGGATGGTGGCGGGAAAGCGGTCGAGCTTTTTATACCTGTCAGGAAACAACTTGCGCTTGCGCTCATAAGTGCGCATCAGGCTGACAAGGAATTTCCATTCGTAGATACGATTCCCCCCCACATGCATTGCGTCTGCCGATGCGGCCAGGTCTGCCGCAGGAGAAACCGCCGCTACCGCTTTCAATTCGGCAGGCGCATTCGCGCCCAGTTCACCGGCAAGCTTCAGCACCAGGTTTCCGCCCATCGAATAACCAATCAGTCCCACGCGCGAAACTTTTCGCTGTTCAATCACGGTGCGCAGCACCGCGCCCACATCGCTTGACAAGCCAGAATGGTAAAGCGTGGGCGTCAGCTTTCCCGTGCCCCCGCACGTGCGCATGTTCATCCGGACAACGTTCATGCCGGCGTCCCACGCTTTGGCGGAATTGCCAATCACGTATCGTGAAAGGCTTGATCCCTCAAGCCCATGGACGATAATCACCGTCGCTCGGCGCTCTGCGTCAGCGTGCCAATGGCAGTGGCACAAGACCTGCGTATCGGCATCTATTCGATACAGGCATTCTTCCGGGGCAGGCAGGTTGTTTTTGCGGTGAAGGAAGTTGCCGGCCAACGTCATGGCGTGCCGATTGCGCAGATAACGGCGCGGAACAAAGGGATCGAAAATCGGGTCTCGTGGGTTTTCAGCCATGATAGTGCAAATTAGCTTTTGCGCGTTCGCCTACAATCCTTCGCCTATAATAGTGATGCTGTAATATTTTAACTGAGCCATCAATATGCCGATTTTTGAATACGTCTGCCAGCAATGCAACCACCAGTTTGAAGCCATCGTAATGAGCAAACAAAAAGCCGCCTGCCCCAAATGTGAGAGCAAGCGGCTCAGCCAGCAGTTGTCCAGCTTCGCCGTGGGAGGCGAAAAGTCCCGTGCGGCGGCTCCTGCGGGCGGCGCGTGTGGTAGCTGTGGCGACCCTCGTGGTCCGGGCGCTTGCAGCATGAATTAGCGGTGTGTCCAGTACAAACCACGCGACGGACACTTCCATTGTCGCGAGCCGCGCCGCTGAAATCGTGTAAAATGGGTTTCTAGCCTTTACGGTGGGTATAGTTCAGTGGCAGAACGCCAGACTGTGGCTCTGGATGTCGTGGGTTCGACCCCCACTACCCACCCCAATTCCATAATTTAAATCGCGTGATTAGCGGAAGTGTACGGATGAGACGACTTTGTTCATCCTGCGGCGATTCGCCCTCACGTACGCTCATCACTATCCTGTCGTCAGCACCACTTTCCCGATCGACTTTCGTTGCCGCAGCAGCTCCATGGCTGGCGCGACATCCTTGAGATCAAAGTGCTGCGAAACATGCGGCTTGAGTTTGCCCTCTTCAAACCAGTGCAGCAGTTTGGCGTAAGAATCGCGCAGGAGCTTGGGCTGGCGCGCCTGGTAGCTGCCCCAGTAAAAGCCGATCACATCAATGTTCTTGACCAGCAGGATATTCGCTGGAATCTGGGGAATGCGTCCGGAGGTGAAGCCGATAATAATGATGCGGCCACCCCACGCTATGGAGCGCAGGCCGGCGTCAAAGGCGTCTCCGCCCACCGGATCATAGATCACGTCCGCGTTGTGGCCGCTGGTAATGGCCTTCACCCGCTCGCGAATGTTTTCGCGTGAATAATCAATCAGGTGGTCCGCGCCGTGCTTTTTGGCGATAGCAAGCTTTTCCGGGCCATTGGCGCAGGCAATCACGTGCGCGCCCATCGCCTTGCCAATCTCCACGGCCGTAAGCCCGACGCCTCCCGCAGCGCCGAAGACGAGCAACCATTCGCTGGGTTGCAGGTGTGCGCGCCAGTCAAACGCGCCGTGCGATGTCCCATACGTTACGGGAAAACCCGCGGCGGAGGTGAAGTCCATGGAGTCAGGAATCTTGTAAACGCGGTTGGCGTCAACAACAACTTCTTCGGCATACGCGCCGGTGCCGGTCAGCGCCATTACCCGATCGCCAACGCGCAACGTGGTCACGCCCGCGCCTACTTCAGTCACCGTGCCGGAACATTCCATGCCCGGTGTGAATGGAAACGCGGGCTTCTCCTGGTATTGTCCGGAGATCAGCAGCAGGTCGGCAAAGTTGATGCCTGCGGCCTGCACCGCGATCCGCACCGCGCCATCTTTGATGTCTGGCGAAGGAATGTCTTCCACTACAAGTTTTTCCGGTCCTCCCCACTCTTTGCACAGCACAGCGCGCATGGCGATCTCCTTTTCAAACGCGATATTGTAATTGACGCAGCGAACCCACGGGGCTGAGCAGGCATTTATGCCTGCGTACAATCACAAAGTCTGATCGGCTTTAGCCGCTAAGATAGTTAATTAGTTCTGCGGCAATCCACCATTCCTTAACTGCACTGAGATTTTTATCGTCGCCAACGTCTTGCCGTCTGCGCTTGCCGAGCACTCGATTTCCTGCCGTTCTTTCGTCTCTGCTTTTGGCGCATCCACCAGCACTTGCCAGTAGTAATCGCTTTGCGGATCGAGCGTAAGGCTACCCGCGCCGCTCTGGGTCGTCCAGCCCTCCGGCGTCTTCACAGCAATGCTGATATTTTTTGCCGCATCGGTATGATTGTGCAACTCCAGGGGCACCAGCAGCGTCGCTCCGCGCTTAATGGCAATCTCCGGTTCTTTGGCCTTCGGTAATTTTGTGATTCCATGTGCGCGGAAAAATTTCTCATAGAATCCCCATGGTCCGCCCAGTTCGACAGAAAGTGCCGCAGGTTGCGCATAGGCTTCTCTTTGCGGCGGAACAAATGCGATCTTTCCCGGCGTGATTCCTTCAAAAACATCTCCTGTGACGCTCCCCGGCGCCAGCGACTTGCCAAAAACAAAACTGCCTTCGCCGCCCCAGTTCTTTTCCTGTTCCGCAACCTGCTTCTCGTCCATCTTTTTCAAGCCTTCAATAAAGTTACGATACTGCGTCAGGTGATACTTAAAAGTCTCAAAGCCTGCTCGCCAGTAAGGAATCTTTAGCGTTCGCGAGATCCCATTCGTCTGATACGTTGGGCCAGTGCCTTTAAAGATGTCGTCCGCTGCGTCAGGAAAGTAGTAAAGCTTCTTCGTCTGCCACGGCTGCAAGCCGTCAAGCAGCGTCTCGTTTACTTTTACCGGCCCTGCCAGTTGCGCCGGAAAGACGGAAGGATCGCCTGCGCTATCGAACGCCTCAGTCGCCAGCACGCCCGCCGCCTGATGGTCGCCGTGGTTTTCACCGATAAAAAATCCCGGCATCCACGTAATAATCACCTCAGGGCGCGTCAGCCGCACCATTCTGACCATTTCTTCTTCCACCCGGCCCTGATGCCAGTTCGACAGTGACTCCAAAACATTTTGGCTCGGCGTATCGTGCCCACTCAAAAACCAGACATTGTTAATGCCCACGCTATCCAGCGCGTGCCGCAACTCCATCTCCCGCACCGCGCCCAGCGATTGCGCCCGTTCCGGCCCCATGTTGTTGTGTCCGGCTTCGCCGTGAGTTGTGTAGATCACCGCAACGTGCTTGTGTTGATCGATCAGTTGCACCAGATAAGGAACCACGCCGGTTTCGTCATCCGGGTGCGCCACGATCAACAGCACATCAACTTTCAATCGTTCATCCGGCTTGAGCAAAGGAGGCGTTGGGCTGGAAGTGGGCGTTTGTGCCGCAACAGTGACGCCAAGCAAAATCAGCACGGCCATCAGGCGAAGCATTCTCATCAAAGGGGTCCTTCCATGGAAACGGGAATGATCTATCGCAGAGTCAATGGCGCGCTACATGGATTCAAATTTTCGCAACATCCCTCACCCTTCGCGAACCTTGATCACCAGCTTGCCTCTCACGTGACCGGCTTCGCTTAGCCGATGAGCTTCAGCAATCTGCTCCAGCGCAAAAATTTTTTCTACCACAGGACGGACCTTTCCCGCTTCGATTAGCGCACTGATCTTCTCCAGCTCGCCGCCACGAGGTTTAACACGCGTCATAGCCAATCGTTTGCCACCCAGCAATCCGCGTGCAATGCCGGACACCATTCCCCGGATCGACGTCGCAAAAAATCTGAGCTTCCCTGCGGATTCTTTTGGAATGGGCGCAGTTAAAGTTACCAATCGACCACCCACTTTCAGCGCCCGAAAAGATTCTGCCCAAACGCTTTCGCCCACGCCA
>Ga0134126_10005535_pt1 | contig 15789 bp, 19 predicted proteins | sample KB31752_FD_96881 | JGI IMG/M metagenome (GOLD analysis project Ga0134126, IMG submission 96881) | Terrestrial soil microbial communities with excess Nitrogen fertilizer from Kellogg Biological Station, Michigan, USA - KB3-175-2 | ecosystem: Environmental > Terrestrial > Soil > Unclassified ...
ATGGATTTGCCACGCACAGTGAGCGCCCTTTCTAACTGCTTCGTCCCTCTGGTCCGCCATACGCCAGAGGGTACCAGAAAAGATTGTCCCCGTAGCAAGCTACGGGGAATCACAAGTTGAAGATGCCTTATTGACCTATAGCCTCAAATTACGGAAGAAAATTGAGGATGGCTTAAAGGATATTCGTGCCGGCAGAACCCTGGCGTTGTTCGACTACCGGACTGCGCGATTCAAGAAGAAAACGCATACGGCGTGACCTACCAAGTATTCCTGTCATTCTGCGCGCAATGCGATCTCGATCACTTCTCCGATAAGATAGCCAACCAGATTCTCGCCTGCTGCGCCAGGCTTGCTGACGATCCGATCCCGGATGGAAAGCGTATCAAGAAGCTACAGAGGTTTGGGTCGGTACTTTATCGACTACGCGCAAGAGACTATAGGATCGTCTTTACACGAACGGAGACTCGTATCGATATTGCGCGCATCCCCAACGGAATCTCACCGCCAGGCCCTCCCAGCACCAGACGTGAATTTCTCGATTCATCCGGCTCCTATCATCCCACCGGTGACGCCGCACCCCACTGCGCGAACAGGTTCGGTTGACGAGCTTGTACTCGGTGCAACCAGGATCTCCGCCGCTTGCAATGGGGTGACGTCTGCGCCGTGCGTCGACTTCGCGGAACCTCCCCTCATCATAGATGAAGCACCGTCTCCAGCACTGCCGCGATAGTGACGTTCGGAGCACACAAACTCTCCGATCCCTTTTTTATCGCTCTCGTTTCGCTAGAATCTCGATGCCGTCAGCGTCACATCGGTGTCCGGCCACGCTCGGCGGAAGCGCGCTTCCGTTGCGTCCGCTTCAGTGTTCTTCCCCTGCGCCCGGAGCGCCTGTGCGAGGCCGAACAAGGACCAGCCGTTCTCAGGGAAACGTTTGAGGTCTTCGCGATACACCTTCTCGGCCTCGGCATTTTGTCCCGCTTTCACCAACGCTGCGCCGAGTGAGTGCCGAATCGGGTAGTACCACTTGGGCGGTTCGAAGTAGAGTCCCGCGTCCTCGATCTTGGCCGCTTCCCGGAAGTGGGCGATGCCCGCGTCGAGGTCGCCGCGGCGAGTCGCGATCTCACCGGACAGCGCGTGCACGGCGATCGAGAGCGAGGTCTTGCCTTCAGCACCTTCGGGCGTCGCTGCGTCGGCCGCCGTCACCTGGTCGAGTGCGGCTTGCGCCTCAGCCCACTCTCCCTTGGCGGCATGCGCCACGCCTCGGGCGTAGGAGGCCATCGCATACGAGAAGCGGATATCTTCAGGCGGAAGCGGTTCGGCGAGCACCTCGTTCCATTTTCCGAAGGTCGTGAGGGTGAGGGCATGGTACGGCAGCATCTCCTGCAGCATCCCAACCTGGCGCGCGGCATCGAGGTTTACCTTGGTGGCGAGTGTATTGGATGCTTCGATCGCCTGCGCACTACGGCCCGCCATTGTGGAAGCGAAGGCGAAAAAGTGGATGTTGTGCGGGTAGTACGCGAGTGGATAGACGCCCATTGGGCGCTGGCCTTCGATGAACTCCTCGTCCGTATGGATGGCATGGTGGTTGGACTGCACCGCGTCGTTCCATCGGCCGACGCGGATGAAGATGTGCGAGGGCATGTGCACCATATGTCCTTCCCCCGGCATGAGCCGAGCGAGCCGTTCGGCGCACGGCACCGCGGCCTTCGGGTTCACCGCTTCGACGGCGTGGATGTAGTAGTGGCACGCGCCGGGATGATTAGGGTTGCGCGTGAGGACCCTCTCCAGCTGGCGTACGATTTCCTTGGTTTCAGAGTAGGGAGCGCCGTCGGGCTTCCAGTAGTTCCATGGACGGAGGTCCATCAACGATTCGGCATACAGGGTCGCTGCGTCGAGATCCTTTGGATAGGTCTTGGCGACCTGCCCCATCGCACGCGAATACAACGTGTCCAACCGGGCACGATCGGCCGGAGGATCCGCTTCGTAGCGCTGTGCGAGCGCCTCGATGTACGCACGCTCAGGCTTCGTAGCGTGGGACTTGAACGCCAGCGCTTTCTGCAATGCAGCGTAGGCGGCGATTCCGCTCGCCTTGTCCATAGAAGCGTTGACGTGCGGCCCATAGGCGAGTGCGATTCCCCAGTAGCACATGGCGCAAGTGGGATCGAGCTCTGCGGCGCGGGTGAACGAGCGGATCGCTTCCGCATGGTTGAATCCATAGACGAGTCGCAGGGCCTGGTCGAAGTACTGCTGTGTGGCTGTGACTCGAGTGGTGATACGTTTGTGATGAGAGCCGAGGTTCGTATAGAGAGGGACCTTGTCAGAAAGGCTCGCTGGTGGCGCGGGCTCGTCCGTCGATTCTGTGGCCCAACTGGGAGCGGCACAGAGGAGCAGAGCAGCTGCGGCTAACGCAGTGATGTGTGATGACTTCATGACGTGCCTCCTTCCAGTCAATGCAAGTAATCCTAATGGTTTCATGGCAGCCTCCTTCGTGGAAGCCGGATTGTATCCGGCTTTACGTTGTTCTACTGAATGCAAGAATACAGTGAGAGATCTCGTTTCCTTTTGAGATTCCCTATCAGGCCCGAATACCGATCACTTCCAGATATTCCGCAAACACGGTGGTGCAGTCCGCCCCGGCCCGATTGTGTGTTGTCCAGAGCGACTCGAGTTCCCGGCGCAATTGGGCTTGAGCATCGGCATCGACCGATGCGAATGCCCGATTCGTGGGCCCGTAATACAGGCGAAAGAATTCCACGACCTCCGATGGTGGAAAGGGATAGGTGAAGAGGTATTGCCGCCTCGTGAGGTTGAGTTCCGAAAGTCCGTGGCCAAGCCTCTCACGGACGGTGGCTTCGTCGCCCCACAAGACAGGCGCCGGCATCCCGGACGGCGCGATGAATTTCGAAACCGCCTTGAACATCTGCCCGACGAATCCTTGGGGCGTCCAATTGCCCATGGCAATGGTGCCCCCCGGTACGCACACACGGAGCAATTCCTGAGCAACCTGCTGAGGTCGCGGGGCGAACATCGCGCCGATCAGACTAGTCACCACATCGAAGCTCGCGTCATCGAATGGAAGCGCCTCGGCATCGGCCTCCTCGAAACGAGCCCTCAGTCCTTCCGCCTGTGCGCGGGCCCGTGCTCGCTCCACTAAGTTGCTTGCGATATCGACGCCCGTCACTTCACTACCGTCTTTCGCCGCCATCAGCGCCAATTGCCCGGACCCATAGGCGACGTCCAACAACCGGCATCCCGGCGCGATATTGAGCCGGTCGTGGAACTCTCGTGCGCCACCTTCCATATACCGCAAAAATCGATCGTAGTCCCCGGCTGTCCAGATCGATTTGAGCCGAGCCTTCACACTGTCCATTTCCCCGATCGCTGCACTCGTCATGATGGCCTCCTTCCTTGATTTCCATGGACAGCGCGGTCTCTTGCACCTCGCTGTCTCTGTTCGCACTATACCGGACAAGCATATTGGCGTCTTATCAGTGCGTCTGGCTCTCTTAGCAGGAGCATGCTAAGCTGCGGTTCGTTTATCCGGGCGTCCGATTGGCTTAGCAGGACTCCTTACTTGTAGCAATCGATATGAACGTGCTCTCTGAAGTCCTGAAAGACGTAAAACTGGACGGCGCGGTGTTCTTCTATGGCGAATTCTCGTCGCCCTGGTGTGCAGGCCAACCCGACGGAGGTACAATAGCATCGTATCTCCCAGTCCCTCCAAAACACGTCATTATCTTTCACATGGTCACCGAAGGACGAGGTTACGTTCGTACCGAGGAAGACGGCCGGACAGTACCCCTTGAAGCCGGCGATATTGTAATGGCCCCGCACGGCGATGCGCACCTGATGGGCAACGGACCTCCCATCACACCGATCGACAGTACGACACTCCTTCGACCGGTGCTGGCCGAAGGACGTATGATCTCTCAATTTGGAGGTGGAGGAGAACTCACCAAACTGATCTGCGGCTACTTGACCTGCGACTTGCAACTCGGTCAGGTCTTCCTGGCCGGACTCCCCCCGATCGTCAAGGTCCATATACGGGACAGCCCATCGGGACAGTGGTTGGAAGACAACTTTCGATATTCCGTCGATCACGCTGAGGCAGCAGGCCCAGGCGGCGCCGCCGTCATCGCCAAATTGTCCGAAGTGTTGTTCATAGAAACGTTGCGGCGGTACATCCAGAAATTGCCGCCGACGCAAACGGGCTGGCTGGCCGGCGTGCGGGACCCGGATGTGGGAAAGGCCTTGGCACTCCTGCATAAGCTGCCGGCTCAGCCCTGGACAATCGCCTCCCTGGCGAATGAAGTCGGTGTGTCTCGTTCCGTGTTGGCTGAGCGATTTCGGCATTATCTTTCAGACACGCCGATAGGATATCTCACACGCTGGAGGTTGCAGCTCGCCGCCCAATTGTTAACGTCGACCAACAAGAGCGTGGCCGAAGTGGCAAACGACGTGGGATATGAGTCGGAGCCCTCCTTCAATCGCGCCTTCAAGCGGCAGTTTGGGGTGCCCCCGGCACGGTTTCGCAGTCACGTGAAGCGGACTCACGCTTCCTCTCCCGCTCCCAATCAACAAACGGATCGGGCAGCTCACCGCTAGGCAGCTCAGTTTCGCCGCCCGATTCCAATTTGGGCTTCACCCGCTTTCCGACCGGTTGCTCGAGCACAGACTTAATGGCATCCGGGCTACCGAGGTCCACAGGACACCATGAAGCCTTGATTCCGCCATTACAAAGTACTTAGATAGACTCGGCTGGTCAAAACGCAGGATGTCGATACGACTGCAAGGCACATGTTCTGTGCAGTAGGAGCACGATGCTGATTGACACATCCTTACTGAGCGAGACTGAACAGCGATTTGGGGAACGGCAGGCCATGCGTGAGAGAGGTGTCAGGCTCATTCGCGCAGAGAATCTTCTGCAGGCCGACTCGCCGGAGCGGGTACAAGCGCGATTGAACCGCTTGGGAATTGATCGACGAGTGGCGGAACGGTGGCCGGCACAAGGACTGATCGCTGGAACGAGACGAAACGACGAATTTTGGACGACGCTGAGCTGGCCAAGGCCCTCAGCAGTACGGAACAGGAGAAGGCGGAAGCTGTGACGGCCGAAACGCTGGGAATCGAGCCATGGGCCATGCTCCCTGCGGAGATGGAGATCAATGAACTGCTCTTGGAACGGATCGTAGGTCGAAACGATTTATTGGGCATTGCCTACATGGATCGCGGCCTCGTCGCAAGTCGAACCGTCGGGTGCGTACGACTCTTCGACAACGGGCGTTGCGTAGGCTCCGGTACCGGGTTCATGGTGTCGCCACGATTACTGCTGACAAACAACCATGTCCTCGAAAATGCAGCGATGGGGCGCCAGGCGCGCGTCGTCTTCAATTTTCAGGATGACCCCGATGGCAACGCTTTGTCGCCCATTACATCTTCGCTGGACCCCGACACCTTCTTCCTCACGAGCCACCCGTTGGATTTTACTCTCATTGCCGTGAGTCGACAGGCGACGGAAGGAACGGTCGATCTCGAGGAGATCGGATGGTCTCGGCTAATCGAGGCCGAAGGCAAGGTGATCAATGGTGAATATGTCACGATCGTCCAGCACCCGAACGGTCAACCCAAACAGATCGCGCTGCGCGAGAATCAGATCATCGACGTCTTGGACAATTTTCTCCACTATCACACCGATACGCGCCCGGTTCATCGGGATCACCTCTGTTCAACGATCAATGGGAAGTGGTGGGGCTGTATCACTCCGGAGTTCCCAAGCGGGATTCACAGGGAAGGATTCTCACACGCGACGATACCTTCTGGACGACAGTTATGGGAGAGAGGGCGATCCACTGGATTGCCAATGAGGGTGTACGGATCAGTCGAATTCTAAAACACGTCAAAAGCCAATCGCTCAGTGGGGAGGAGAACCGGTTGAGAGAGCAGATCTTTGAAGAGAAACCGCCTCTATCTCGTACAGAGCCGTTATCAGTATCCGTCGTCGGATCAGATCGTACCGTGGTAGTAGATCTTTCGCAATCACCCGTGGCCGAAGCACCAACCACCACGGACGGGGAAGCGACCTGGACCATTCCCCTGCGGATCACGGTCCACGTAGGCGAGTCGCGGTTGAATCAAGGCTCCGCTCAACCAGTGCTGGCGGGAACCGCTGAGTCTCAACCGAATCGGCCGACCCTACCGGCAGTCGCGGCTACACCAATGGATGCCGAAATGACGGCTGCCATTGAAGAGGTGCGCCGCGCAGGAACCAGGTCCTACTATGACAAGGCGACAGAATGAAGCTCCCCGCAGCAAGCTGCGGGGTATCACAGAACTCAATTCCGAAGACTTCTCGGAAGGAGAGGCCAACCCCGTAGCGAGCTACGGGGAATGTCAAGTTCAAAGGCTCGGAAGAAGTACCATAAAGAAATCTCCCTTTCTCTTTCTCCTGCCAAGTTGTTCGGCAAACTATCCGGTCTTGTCACCGGCACGCACGCCACCAAGCCTCCGTACCGACCAGGCAAGGAAGTCTATCCTTGGATCGATCTCCGCTCTAATCGCAAACTTCGCAGCATCTACTCGGGTAAAGAATTCGAGCCCGAAGAGCTCATCCGGGAAGATTTTCGTATCGAGCAGGTGCGGGCAGCACGGCTTCGCGAGCTTGCATTACGGGAATCGACTTTAACCGTCACGCAGTCCAAGAGCGCATGGATTTTTTAGAAGCCTCCTCGCCGTTCAATTGCGAGCACGTCGTTCCACAATCCTGGTTCAGGAAAATGGAGCCGATGAGAGGCGACCTGCAGCATCTCTTTACCTGTGAATCGGGCTACAATAGTTTTAGGGGCAATACACCGTATTTCGACTTCCCTGATTTTAAAGAAATCGTACGAAATGATTGCGGTAAACGGGAAGAACATAAGTTCGAACCGGGTGGTGGGAAAGGGACGGTCGCGAGAGCGATGCTGTATTTTCTTCTGCGGTACCCAGGGGAGATCAACCGAACGGCGAAAGAATATACGCAAGATCGTCTCGCCACGCTCCTCAAATGGCATAAAGACTTCCCCGTGGATGACTACGAGCGGCATCGCAACCAGGCGATTTTCGAACGACAAGGAAACCGCAATCCGCTCATCGACCATCCAACGTGGGCGGCCAAAATCGATTTCCGGCGGGGCTTGGGACCGGGATAACGAGCCGCGCAATATGCGGCCCTCTAGCAGGTTGCGGAAAAACTCAGTTGACGCCAACAATATGGCCGGAAGTTCCGTTCGGTGCTAATGCCAGGGTGCTCAAAAAGGCTGCTCAGCAAGGCCGTAGCGAGCGAAGAGGCGAGGCGTACGCTGTGGTACGTTGAGCCTCTGAGCGATGCGAGAACGCCGCTGGCGGACTTTTTCAGCAGCCTGCTAGCTGAGACCCGCACGGTATCCTGCCGCACATCTCGGCGTATACTGCCTCTGGTTCTTCATCGTTCTTAAAGAAGGTATGCAGCCGTCCATCATTCGCACTATCTTGCTCGTTATTCTCTGTCTGCCACTGTCAGGTTTCGATGACCTCACCCGCCGCTCCGTTGAAATTCTGCCTCGCTGGAAGAAGGGAGACTCGTTTGCGTTTGCGCTTACCATTACACGGGCCCGAGAAAAATCCGTAGATGGCCGATCAACCGTCTCGGGGAAAACCCGCACGCATTTTACCGTTGAAGTCCTCCGCGCAGATGACAATGGATACCTCGTCGGGTGGACTGCGGGAGACACGACGTTTGAGGCCTCTCTTCCATCGGAAACTTTCCTGCGACAGGTCGTCGACGTCATGAAAGGCAAGCAGATCGTTCTCCAGGTCGACGATCACGGAACCATCACAGGTGTCCAGAATTGGAAGGAACTTCAAAGTGAAACCTTGAAGGCGATGGATGCCATTCTAGCCAAGGCATCGGACTCACACAAAGGAGGCACCAATCAAACGCTTTTGTCGAATCTACGCGCACAATGGGAAACCATGTTTGCGACGAAGGAGCAAGTTGAACAACTGTGTACTCGGGACGCCAGGATCTATTTCATGGCCCTTGGGAGAAAGTATGCGCTCAACGAACCTCACGAGTACAATGATCTGCTTCCGAATCCGATCGGCGGCGATCCATTCCCGACACGGGCAAGAATCATCTTGAAGGCGTTCGATCAACAGTCTGGGCAAGCCGTGTTGAGTTGGAGCCAAACGACCGATCCCAAACAAGCCGCACGCATTTGGGAATCTATGATCAAAGACCTGGCCTCACGTCGAGGAAAGAAATCACCAGAGGGAGAATTCGCTAGGACTATCTTCATGGAAGACAAGGCGGACATCGTGGTCGATGTCCGCACGGGATGGGTAAACAGACTTACGCTGACGCAGTCAGTCAATCTCGGTACACGTAGCCAAATAGACACGACGACCATCGTCAGATCTGTGAAGTGAGCACGACCGGAGAGCCCAACGGTACGGAATAGTCCAATTACCGTCATTGCTCTCCCCCTACCCTCGACCTACTCGACCTTGAGTCGTCTACAGGATTTGGTTAGACTATGTTGGAATCACCGTGAGGGAGGTGGCGAAGAGCCTTGAGGAGAAGACTACATGAGCATAGGGATACTATTACCGTTGACCGGTGTCATGAGCATAACCTTAGCCATTTCGTCAGTGACATTCGCTCAAGGTTTGCCTCCTATCGTGAAGCAGAAAGTCGAAGCGGCGCAGAAGCAGGTGAAGACGATCGGTATGGAAGAGTATCGGAAGATCGTTGAGAATCCAGGTGCTGCTTTGATTGTGGACGTACGGGAGCCGCATGAGTATGCTGCAGGGCATGTACCTGGAGCGATCAATATTCCCCGCGGTGTGCTCGAATTCAAAATTTGGAGCCACGTCGGCTTTCCGGCCAACGGCGAGATGGACCGCTCTCTCATTCTGCAATGTCAAAGCGGCAGTCGCGCCTCACTTGCGGCACAGTCGCTTCAAGGTCTGGGGTTCACGCAAACGACAGCAGTCGTCATGAATCTCGAGGACTGGCAGAAGGCCGGCCATCCATTCACAAAGTAGCCTACCCGCATCTCGGAGCACGTTCGCCTCTCTTTCAGACGAGCATGTATCGCCTTATGCTATGGAGCACGACATGATCCCAGACGCTTCCCTCCGAGTGGTTGCGCGTGTCAGGGCTAAGACTGAGCACGTCGCACAGGTTCGGGAAATCTTATCTGCGCTTGTTGAACCGACCCGCCGCGAATCGGGATGCCTCAGTTACGAGCTTCTGCAGAATAGTTCCGACCCAGCCGACTTTGTGTTCGTCGAGAAATGGGCGAGCGCGGCGACGGAACATACGCATTTCGCCACTCCACACGTCTCTGTTGCACTGCAACGGTTGGTGGGACTTCTGGCCGCCGAGCCGGAGATCTGTCGGTACAAGGTCTTAAAGTGACGTGGTGAGTGAGATTCTGTTCTGTCCAGCTTCGCTCAAACCTACGCCTTCGCCATCCATTGCGGCGGTGCTATACTGCACAACCATGATGCCTGTCACACCGGATACTGAACTCTCCATATCTTTTGAAAACCAGCGTGCGGTTGTTTCTCCCTGGGGAGCTTCGTTACGACGGTACCTGCTGATCAACGACGGAGGGCGGGAAACGGATATCGTGTGGGGCTATTCGGGAGGCAGCGGGAAGCGAGGCGGACAGGGCGACGTGCTCATCCCGTTTCCCGGCCGCATCAGCGATGGACGCTATACATTCGAGGGGCGATCACTGCAGCTCGAATGCAACGACAAGGAAGGTCCGAATGCCATTCATGGATTCGTTCGCAGTCTGCCATGGCGCGTGCAAGAAGCTCATTCAAACAAAGTGACGCTTGAGATTCGTCTCGACGCTGATACGTATGCTGCACGAGGCTATCCCTTTTCACTTGCCGTATGGGTGACGTATGAACTCGGCGCCTCTGGGCTCACCTGCACATTCACCGTCAAGAACGTCGGGCAACAGGCAGCGCCGGTCGGAGTCGGATTTCATCCCTACTTCACCGTTGGAACATCATTGATCGACGAGGCTGAAGTGCAGATTCCGGGAACCGCCTATTTAGAATTCAACGAGCGGCTCGTCCCGACAGGGGCGATTCTGAGCGTGATCGGCACACCGTGGGACTATCGACGATTTCGTGAGATCGGCCGTCAGCGCTTCAACCATTGTTATGTACAGCTCGAACGCGATGCCCAAGGAATGGCCACGGTATCCCTGCGTCATACCGCACGCAGTCGCACGATCGACGTTACGATGGATCATATCTTTTCCGCAGTGGTCGTATATACCGGAGATGCCATTGCAGACGCGCCCCGAGCCGCGCTTGCCATCGAACCGATGACCTGCGCAAGCGATGCGTTCAATCATCCGGACTGGGGGCTGAAGCGGCTCGTTCCCGACGAAACATTCTCCGGACGTTATAACGTGCGGCATCGAGTCATAGGAAGAAATCCTGTTGACCCCTCGGATTGAGGCTCTGCTTCGGCCATGACGTTGGTTGGATTCTTCGAACAAGCGAGCCCGACGACGGCTTGCGCCTTCGCTCGGGTCTTGGTGTCTCAAAGGGGCTATCGATCAGGCAATCTTCCGGATGTTGGAAGGCTTGCCGCCGATAAGATCGCGGTGGAGCTGGCGAAGTTTGAGCTGCAGTTCTTCGAACGACTCCCCTTGAACATACTGGTCAGGAGAGCCCTGCGGACAGCCGCGCCACTTACCTTGATCTTGCCAGATAGTGTATTTCGTCATGTCTCAGAGTATAGCTGCAAGTCAAAGTTCCGAACAGAATTTTGTAAATTTCCAACGAGTCGCGCACAGAAACGAGACGGAAACTCTTCTGTGCGAGGCTGATTCCTCGCGCGACCGGCTTTCCGAAAATATCGCATGGTTCTCAATACTGTTGACACGCAAGCAGTGAACTATCAACAGATAGCCGCAAACCAGCTGTCCTTTCGAGTAGCAGCATCCGGGTCCGGCGATCGATTGGTACTCTGTCTACATGGGTTTCCGGAATCCGCCATTTCATGGCGGTATCAGATCGCTCCGCTGGCGCAGGCTGGATTTCAGGTCTGGGCTCCTGATCTCCGGGGATATGGTGGTACAACACGGCCGACAGGCATTGACGCCTACCGAATTGAATCCTTGATGGACGATGTCACCGGACTCCTCGATGCCGCTGAGGTTCAACGCGCCATTCTCGTCGGGCATGATTGGGGTGGAATCATCGCCTGGTACTATGCGATGCGGCACGCCGATCGCGTGGAAGCCTTGGTGATTGTGAATGCGCCGCACCCGGCCTGCTTTGAGCGGGAAGTGCGGCACTGGCGTCAGCTGCGCCGTTCCTGGTACATGGGCTTTTTCCAAATTCCTTGGCTTCCGGAAGCGACATTGTCTGCCGGTCATGGTTATGTGCTCGGTGAAATCTTCGGGCACATGACGATTCATCGCGAGCAGATGGCTGACGATCTCGTTCGGTTGTATCGACGGCAGGCCTGCGAGCCGGGAGCGCTCACGGCCATGGTGAATTACTACCGAGCGGTCTTACGAGGCGGCGGAGCGATACGTCAGCGAAGGATGGGATATCCTACTGTCCCCATCCCCACACTGGTGATCTGGGGGTTACGCGATCATGCACTCGTCCATCAGAATCTCGATAGGCTGAATGATTTCGTCACCGATCTGACGGTGGTGAAGATCGCCGACGCTGGACATTTCGTGCATGAAGACAAGCCGGAACAAGTCACGCGAGAAATTCTGACTTGGTTACATAATAAGCTGACTGCATGATTCATCGATTCAAGACCTCTTACCCTAGTGTGGCTACTCAATTCCAGGAACTACTGTGAGACCATCTATGCAATCAGGCGTCAACATGACAGAGCACGTAAGAAATCGATTGGTTAGTTGAGCCTGCAAATCTGTGCAACCTTCAAAACGGCAAACGCTACGGTTAACCCGGTGTGGCGATTCCTGAAGGTTCAGTGCCGGTTAGAAACGGATTGCCCAGCAGCGGAGTTAAGGGAACCAGTGCACCTGTTCCCGTTGTAATCGTATATGCCGACACACCGCCTCCACGATTCGCGACATACAAGAACTGTCCATCCTGAGATATCGTGATTGCCGAAGGACCCGTCCCTGCCGGTGTCGGATTGGGAGTACTCCCCGAGATCGGTACGAGCGTGAGCAGGCCGTTACTTCCTATCGTGAACGCCGACACATTCCCTCCCCCATTCGCGATATAGAGAAAGGCCCCATTCGATGCGACTGCAATGCCGTTCGGAGTGGTACCCCCTGTGGAAAGAGGATTCAGGTTGGAGCCGGCGGAGGTCACCAGTGTCAATAGTCCTGATGTTTCAACCTGAAATGCCGTCACCGTGTTGGATGCACTGTTGGTCACGTAGAGAAATTGCCCGGTCGAAGACATAGCGAGTGCGGTGGGCCCTGTCCCACTGACCGAGATAGGATTCGTGCCGGGCCCAGCCGACGGCACCTGCGTTAGGAGCCCGGATGTTTCAACCTGAAATGCCGTCACAGTGTTGGATGTACTGTTGGCCACGTAGAGAAACCGTCCGGTTGGAGAGATTGCCAGTGCGATGGGCGATGAGCCCCCGGCAGCGACGGGATTTGGATTTCCCGTTACCTGCGGGACAAGCGTCAGGACCCCGGCTGTACCAATACTGAAGACGGTCACACTATCGGATCCGCTGTTCGCGACGTACAGGAATCTTGAATCCCGGGAGATTGCAACTGCTCTCGGCGCCGTACCAACCGGCACCGGATTCGGATTGGCCGGAGTCGGCGACGCGAGCAATAACGCACCATCGGTGCCGATTCTGAACGCCGTGACATTATTCGCCTGGTTATTGGTCGCAAAGGCAAAGAACCCGTTGGATGAAACGGCAATGGACGAGGGAGCCGAGACATTTGCAAAGGGAGATCCGGGGAGCGCGGAGAGCCCGCCGGTTGCCGCATTGATGGTGTATCCTGACACGTTATTGGAGCCGCTATTGGTGACATACACAATCGATGTTGTTCCAGGCCCCCCTCCTAACGTCCCTCCAACTCCTCCAAATGTTCCTCCGCCTCCATCTCCATCCCCACATCCAGCCGGAAGTAGGACCAATGGTAACAGCCATGCCCGCAGTACTTTATTCACGATCGAAACCTTGTGAGCTCCTCGGAGGACCATAGCTCGGTTTATATCACTCTCACGAAGCACAAACAATGACGCAGTTGAGTACGATACGGTCGTGATGTGTGATCAACGCAGGGTCGGTGTGAAGTGGCAACAAGAAACTTGGCGAGGGCTATTGAATATTGGCATTACTGCCATCTCCGGTCTACGCGTCTTCGCGCATAAGAAGCCCGCAGCGCATTTGACTGAGCCGCGGCTACCAATCTCCCTATAGAAGGAGACTTATGGACGACCTGGAGATGCGATGCCGACCGGCGTATTCTCTGCTGGAAACGGTGATCCGCTCAATGCCGTGAGCGCGCCAGTCCCTAGAATCGTATAGGCGGAGACATTATCACTATTCCCATTCGCCACATACAAAAATTGGCCGTTCGGTTCAATAGTGATCCCGCTTGGCGCTGTTCCTGCTGACTCAGTTTCCAGCAGCGACAATCCTCCCCCCTCCCGCGATTGTAAAAGCTGATACATTGCTGGATCCCTGATTGCTTACGTACAGGAACGATCCGTTCGGCGACGCGGCCACTCCGCTTGGCGACGTTCCTGCTCCAAACGGAGAGGTCCCTAGCGCGGTTAATGCACCAGTCGCTCCATCGATTGAGAACGCTGACACATTGTTGGATCCTTGGTTGCTCACATACAGAAATGATCCGTTCGGAGAGACGGCTACCCCGCTCGGCGTTGTCCCTGCGTTAAACGTCCCTGCAACTGGGGTTAATGCTCCCGTCGTTCCATCGATCGTGAACGCCGACACATCGTTGGATCCTTGGTTGCTCACATACAGGAACGTGTTGTCGGGCGACACGGCTATCCCGCTCGGAATTGTCCCTGCGTTAAACGGGCCTGTAACTGCGGTTAATGCCCCCGTTGTCCCGCTAATCATGAACGCCGAGACGACGCCGTTACTATTGGCTACGTACAAAAACCGTCCGTTCGGCGAGGTAGTCACCGCAGTTGGATTCGCTCCCGCATCAAAGGGTGATCCACTTACCGGCGTCAACTCACCTGTTGCCGAATTGACGGTGAAAGCGAGCACATTATTCGTCGCTTGATTCAAGGTTACATATGCAAAGGTGCTGTTGAATGACACAGTCATTGCGGTCGGGGCAGCTGCTAATGCAACCGGAGAACCTACAACTGTCAACGCTCCAGTCGTTTCACTGAACGTATAAGCCTGCACCTCGGGAGGAGAGCCAGAACTTATGACATATGCGACTGGCACTCCCCCTTCTAATCCTCCATCCCCTCCTCCTCCACTCGGACAACCTGCCGACAACACCAACAATGGCAACATGAGCCATGATAAGAATTGCGTGTTCATATGGTGTCCTTTTGCTGTGTCCTCAATAAACTACTCGTTTTCGTATAGCACGAGAAAATACGTACACCAACTAAAATGACTTTTTTCGTTGGACTCTGATCGGTTCTCGCTGGCACACTGCATGGCCGACCAGCAGGGAGCATGATCGATCTTGCATCACTCACTCATCATTCTCGGATCCGGCTACACCGCCAAGTTTCTCCTGCCGCTCGCCCAGCATCGTTACTCTCATGTCTTCGCCACCAGTCGGGATCCGGATCGGCACCTTACACATCTAAGTCTTGACCAGCGGATACGATTTGATCTGGCACGGCCTGAGACATGGCAGGCGATTCCAGCATCAACCGACCTCGTGTGGTGCTTTCCCGCAGTACCGAACGAGTTGGTCCAGAGGTTCGCTGACGCCGCATTTCTACGAGCCCGCCGTCTGGTGGTACTCAGCAGTACCTCCGCCTACAACGACTACACCTCAGCCGAGTACCCTCCACCATGGACTGACGAAACAGCCCCGGTTGATCTGACAAAACCTCGCGTACAAGGTGAGGAACTATTGCGAAGTAATTATGGAGCTATCCTGTTACGAGTTGCAGGGATCTATGGCCCTGGCCGCAATCCCATCGAGTGGATCAGAACAGGCCGAGTGAACCGCTCTCGAAAATATGTCAACTTGATTCACGTTGAGGATCTGGCATCGTCGTGCCTTGCAGCCCTCATGCACGCTGACCCCAGCGGAACTTACAACGTCAGCGATGGAAATCCGAGAACCTGGATGGAGATCTGTCAGATGGTCGAGCAGCGATGGAATATTCGATCCACTGCCTCGCAAGAATTGGAGCCAAGTGGAAAGCGCGTGTTGAATAACCGGATGTGCGAGTTACTGAAATTGCATGGCACAGATCTGCGCTATAGGGATCTATTCGAGACGCTTGACTTGCTACAGCGGAATTCGATCAACGAAGCAATGCCATTACGGTGAGGCACACGATCAGGTTGTTCGTCGCATGGGCGACCATGCCGGGAATCAGGCTCCCTGTCCGTTCATAGATCCATGCCCAGAGGAATCCGCTCCAAAAAACGCTGAGGAATCCAATCGGGCTATAGCCGTGGGCCAGAGCAAAGACACTAGTGCTGATCAGGGCGGCAGGAAGAAATGCGAACCGGCGGCGAAGCATCGCGAACAGTAATCCACGAAACGCCAGCTCCTCGAAGATCGGTGCGAAGATGACGTACTCGAGGATACTCACGGCCAT
>Ga0134126_10005539_pt1 | contig 15784 bp, 11 predicted proteins | sample KB31752_FD_96881 | JGI IMG/M metagenome (GOLD analysis project Ga0134126, IMG submission 96881) | Terrestrial soil microbial communities with excess Nitrogen fertilizer from Kellogg Biological Station, Michigan, USA - KB3-175-2 | ecosystem: Environmental > Terrestrial > Soil > Unclassified ...
GGTGGATAGGAGTGAATCTTATTTGGACGGATCGGCCGGTTTCATCGCCTCCGTCGCTGCACTGCCAAGCTGGAGCGAGTACTTCTTACCAGAAAAGTGCAGAGCCTTCAGTTCACGGCTTCCGGCTGCATTGTTCTGGATTTCGGTGGCATCTTCCGTTGCTTTCTGGTCTGACTCGACCAGTTTCGCCGGCACCGTTGCCACGGTCTTGCCATTTCGAACGATGTTTACCTGCACAGCGGGACCTGTGCCGTCCCACTTGGCGGTATAGTTGCCGGCCGCGAGCGTCGTGCCATTCACCTGCACCGGAGTAGAAATCTGAAAGTTCCCCTTACCGGCGTCGCCTCCAAATGCCGTGGTGGCCAGTGCGGTGGCGAGCAACAACAACATCACGAGCTTGAGTGATTGCATAGATTTCATGAGTCACAGCTCCTTGATCTCTCCCGAAACGTCGGGAAACGGCTGGGGGCAGCCCGCGCTGCGACCACGTAGCAGAAAAGCATTTGCGTTTTTCTGCCAAAGGCCTAGAATTCTTCGCGTGAGTCAGAGGGCCGGACAGACAAATGCCCGCCTCTTTGCTCGTGGCTGTTCGCGCCTGGGGCTGCCAAACCGTGGGCGCGTACAGCCTCTTATTTAGTTCTGCCCTGCAGACCATCCCTCAGACGATCTGCTCATGCATCACCTTAAAATACGTTTGCAACTGCGCAGAAGTTTCAAACCCAATCTGCGATGCATACTCGTTTAGACGGACTCGCGAAAACCGCGTTAGCCCCTCAGTAATTAATCCTTGTAAAGCTTCCTGAATCCTTGTAAAGCCTGCTCTTCAGATGTTCGGAAATGAACGTTCGAAAATGAACAGCGTCAGGCCGGAGCTGATTTACACTCGTCGCCACTGATATGCCGACAAATTTCTTAAACCGCATATTGACTCAGTTAGAGGAGAGTAAGACTCGCTTTGGTCGGGGGGAAGCTGCCAAAGCAGAGCGCCTTCTGGCAACTCTCTCACGGCGTGTGTTCACCGACACAGCTTCCCTGCTACGGCTGCACGAAGCAGCTCTCTTTCTGCGTGCGTTCCCGCACAGTCCGAGCGTTTTGCGTTCTGCTGAGAGAATTCTGCTTTCCATGCCTGGTCGCATAGGTAGGCTCAGAGCACGTGGCGCTGATATGAGTGTGTTTGAGGACTTCGATGGTTCTGGCGTGGCTGGCACGACAATGCAGGACACTCTAGGTTTCGACGTGGCCCGATGGCTCGTTCGGCGGTTGCCCGGCGATGTCGAGATCGCGTGGGACGAGTACGACGATGAGCGGGCCATGGGCGAGATCTGGCCTCGCCTGCTGCCCCTTCTGGAAGAAGATGCGTATGTGGAGGCCAATATCCCATGGCGGCAGTGGCTGCTTTCAGCCCGAGGCATCGGTCACGATCTGCAATGGCTCATCAGGAGCTTTGAAAATCTGCCGATCGGCGAACGCGAGCGCGCTGAGTTGTACAACCAGTTGCGTTTGCCTCTGCGCTGGAAGGTTAACGATTTTCGCTTCTCACGGAGCGGTAACTGGGAATCCCCGCGGGAGATCTTTTATCATCGCGAGCCCCTGATCACGCGCAACCAGGTCCACCTCCTGAAAGAGCTCGATCGCCCGAGTCCAAAGTTGAAAAGGCTCACCCGCAGCCGTGGCGAAGAGGTAATGACCAAAATACGTGAAGTGATGGCCGTTCGATATCGCGAACTCTATGGCACAACGCTCGGCGATCCCAATTCTGTGCTGCGGTTCGACGCTGCCCGGGGCGTGGTGATGTATTTGTGGAACCTGCCACCTGACCGGCGCCTGCCGCTGCGTGCCTACGTGGCTGGATGTACGCTCAAGAATGGCGTTCCTATCAACTACATCGAGGCGATCGGAATCTGCGAATGGATGGAGGTGGGCTTCAACACCTTTTACACCTTTCGAAATGGCGAAACCGCATGGATCTACGCGCAATCACTGCGATTCCTTCTTGCCATGACCGGAGCAAAATGCATCTCCATATACCCGTACCAGATTGGGCAGAATAACGAAGAAGCGATCGAATCAGGCGCGTTCTGGTTTTATCGCAAGCTGGGCTTCCGTCCCGGACGCAGGGATCTCTTACGGTTAACCGAAAGTGAAGAGGCCAGGATCGCAACTCGTAAGGGCTACCGTACTTCGCCACGGATTTTAAAGAAGCTGGCCGAGAGTCATGTCTTCCTCGAGCTCCCAGGCAGCGAGCCAGGAGCGTGGGACCGCTTCTCTGCGCGACAGATCGGCTTTAGGGTCAACCAGCGTATGGGAAGCAAGTTTGGAGGCAATAGCCAGCGTATTCGGAAAAAATCCGTCGACTCTGTAGCAAGAACGTTGGGAATTCAACCTTCGCGGTGGAATCCCATTGAGCGCCAATGTCTTGAAAATTGGTCTCTGGTCCTGGCCCTCATTCCCGATCTAAACAGGTGGCCGGCGTCGGACAAGCAGGATTTGGTGCAAATCATTCGAGCACAAGCCGGCCGCGATGAAATGCAGTATCTCCGTTTAACTCAAAAACAGCAGCGCCTGCGAAAGGAGTTATTGAAATTAGGGTCAAACCGGCCATCGTCGCAAAAGAATTTCCGGTCTTTCTGACCTGTTAAAATCATCTATTAAGGCTCATGCTTAAGAACCTGCGGCCACTTTTTCCTTATCTTAAGAAGTATCGCTGGCCCCTGTTCTGGGGCGCACTGACAGTCTTTGGCAACAACGGTATCTGGGTCTATTTTCCGCAGGTGTTGCAGCGCGCCGTGGACAGTCTGAAACCGGGCGCTATTCGTCACACATTCTTTGTCTATTCCCTTCTTCTGCTTGGAATTGCCATCACAAAGGGCATCTTCCAGTTTCTGACGCGCTGGATAGTGATCGGCGTTTCCCGCGAGATTGAATACGATTTGCGCAATGACATGTTCGCGCACCTGTCGCGCCTCGAGTTCAGCTACTACCAGAAGAACCGCACCGGTGACATCATGGCGCGGGCTACGAATGACCTGAATGCCGTGCGCATGCTGCTGGGGCCGGCAATCATGTATTCGGCGAATACGATTGTCTTCACCGTGGCGGCACTGTTTTTCATGTGGCATATCAGCCCCAAATTGACGATATGTGCCTTTTTGCCGTTGCCCCTCGCCAGTATCATCATCCAGTATTTCGGCCGCAAAATTCATGAACGCTTTGAGCGCATCCAGGCACAATTCTCAGATATTTCATCCCGGGTTCAGGAGAATCTCTCCGGTGCGCGGTTGATCCGCGCTTACGTGCAGGAAGAGCCGGAGATTGCGCTCTTCGAGCGTTCCAACCGGGAGTATGTCAACCGCAGTCTGCCTCTGGCTCGTTTGATGGGCATGCTCTGGCCCGCACTGGAGTTTCTATTGGGGCTGGCATATGCAATGGTGCTATGGCTGGGACCCCGAGAAGTCCTCCATCACCGTATGACGGTAGGCCAGTTTTATGGCTTTTCCATGTACATTCTGATGCTGACGTGGCCGGTGATTGCTCTTGGCTGGGTCATCAACATCTTTCAGCGCGGCACCGCCTCCATGGGGCGGATTAATGAAATTCTCACGGCCGAACCGGGGATTACCGATCGCGATGTGACCCCGGAACTTTTGGCTCGGCAGGCGATCCGCGGGGACGTTGAGTTTCGCAACCTGAACTTCGCCTACAACGGCATCCCTGTTTTGAAAGACGTGAATCTGGAAATCCCTGCCGGCACCAGCCTGGCAATCGTTGGTCCGACTGGCTCGGGCAAGACGACCCTGGTCAGCCTTATTCCCCGAATTTACGATGCTCCTCGGGGTCAAGTGCTGATCGATGGATATCCCATCCGTGACTATCCAGTCGAAGCTCTTCGCCGCAGCATCGGCTTTGTGCCGCAGGAGACCTTCCTCTTCAGCGACACCGTACGAGAGAACATTGCCTTCGGTGTGGAATCGGCTTCCGAAGAGCAGGTGCATGAAGCATCCGAGGCGGCCAGTATCGCAAGCGATATTGAGAGTTTCCCGGATGCGTATGAAACCATGGTGGGCGAGCGCGGCATCACGCTTTCAGGTGGGCAGAAGCAGCGCAGCGCGATCGCCCGCGCCATCATTCGTGATCCGCGCATTCTCGTCCTCGATGACGCTCTTGCCAGCGTTGACACCTATACGGAGGAAAAAATTCTGAATCACCTCCGCGAAGTTATGCAGGGACGCACTACGATTTTCATTTCTCACCGCGTCTCCACGGTGCGCAGTGCCGACCGGATTGCAGTGCTGCATCACGGGCGAATCGTGGAACTGGGTACGCACGAAGAGCTCCTGGAGCGCAATGGCTACTACACAGAGCTCTACAACAAGCAGCTGCTCGAAGAAGAACTGGCGCGGGTCTAGCGTGAGACGCATTGTTGTCCCGGAATTGCTCGATACCGACACAGGCACTCGACAAGAGGTCGAAAACTCACTCACCGATTTGCGCATGTTCAATCGCCTTTTCGGCGGAATCCATACCACCTCCCAGGTGCTGCGGAAAATTGCGAGGCAGTGCGGACTGAAGAAAATCGTGTGGCTTGATGTGGCAGGCGCCACTGGTGACGTAGCCGCGCTCACGCAACGCTCACTTCAGGATGCCGGCATCGAGAGTGAAACGGTCATCCTGGATCGCATGACCGCTCACATGAACGGCAACTTTGCGGCCGTGTGTGGTGATGCGCTTTCCCTGCCTTTCGCTGACGGCAGCTTTGACGCGGCCGGCTGCTCGCTTTTTGCACATCATCTGGAACCGGAAGAGATCCAGCGTTTCGCTCGTGAAGGACTGCGTGTTGCGCGACACGCTTTCTTTATCCATGATCTAATACGCCATCCCGTACACCTCGCGCTGGCTTATGCTGGATTTCCTCTTTACCGCAGCCGTATTACCCGGCACGATGCTCCCGCCTCGGTGCGACGCGCTTATACCGTCAGCGAGATGCAAACGATGCTGCTGGCCGCAGGGGCGGGCCGGATAGAAATCGAGACACATTTTCTCTTTCGCATGGGGGCCATTGCTTGGAAGCCGACTACGATGTGATCGTTGCCGGAGCGGGTCCGGCCGGTTCAGCCGCCGCCATCACCGCAGCGCGTAGCGGCGCCCGAGTATTGCTGCTGGACAGGGACCATTTTCCACGGCACAAAGTCTGCGGTGAATTCGTTTCGGGAGAAGCGCTCAGCCTCTTGCGTGGCTTACTCGAAGGTCAGCAGTTCGAAGCTCTTCCCGAAATCAAGTCAGCAAGAATCTATGTCGGAAAGAAGGCTGGGTCGGTGCGCGTCTATCCTGCAGCGCGTAGTATTCCCAGATTCGAACTGGATTCCGCGCTCGTGGACGCGGCAAGAAAAGCCGGCGTGGTGGTCCGCGAAAGTAGCGCTGTCCGTCAGGTCTTGCCGGGCAAGCTGTTCACCATAACCATGGAAGAAACCACGCTGAAGGCCAGGGCTGTGGTAAATGCAACCGGCCGATGGTCTCATCTGACGCGTTTCAAACCTTCCAGCAAGCAGAAATGGGTTGGGTTGAAGGCCCACTTCAGCGAAGGCTCACCGCCAGCCTCCGTTGATCTTTACTTCTTTGATTCAGGCTATTGCGGGGTGCAGCCGGTTCATGACGATGTTGTGAATGTCTGCGCGATGGTGGATGCCGACCGAGCTACCTCACTTGAGCAGGTTTTTGCCATGCATCCAGCGTTATGGCGGCGCAGCCGGGATTGGGAGCAGCAGTTCGCAACTGTCAGCACCTCTGCTCTGCACTTCCGCCAACCACAAACGCAAGACCGCGGTATGTTGCTGGCAGGCGATTCCGCCGGATTCATCGACCCCTTTGTAGGTGACGGCATTTCTCTCGCGCTTCATAGCGGGGTTTTGGCGGCTGAAAGCCTGGCTCCCTTTCTTGCTGGACGCTCATCTCTGGCTGATGTTCATCGCGACTATGGTGCAGGGTATCGAAAGAAGCTTGCTCCGGCGTTGCGCAACGCTGCGCGGCTTCGCCGGCTGCTCTCTGCTCCGGCCTGGCTTCAATCCGGGCTGGTGGGAATCGCCGGAAGCCGCCTGGTTGGAGGATTGCTGGTGCGCAGCACGAGGGCGCAACTCTAATCTCCAGCGGAGCCGGAAAGGTTGTCTGGAATATCCCTACGGGTGTGTTGCAGCGCGAGCGCGTTTCATCACACGACGCGCGACACTCAGCAGGTCTGAAATCTCAAAGGGCTTGACCAGGCATAATATGCCGGTGGAATCCACGAACGATTTCACAGCCGGATCAGACACATCGGAAAGGACCAGAACGGTCTTGGTTACCAGATGTGGACGTTCCTGCTCAATGTAACGGTACACATCCTGACTAGACCACGAGCCCGGAATTTTGCTGTCGAGGAAGACGGCATCAAAATCCTGCTGCTGCAGGAGTTCAATCGCCCTTGCGCCACTATCGGTAGTCACCACATTCAATCCGGCAGCAACAAACACCTCGCGCTCGAAATCCAGCAGAGCATCTTCGTCATCGACGAGAAGGAGGTTACCTTCCAGGCGGGACTCGCGACGGGCGACAATACGGTCATTCTCGGTCACGGGTTTTTCACCCACCGCCACTGGAAGCCGGACTTCAAGCATTGCGCCGCCCTCGGGGTGATTATGCGCGGTGATCTCGCCGCCGTGCTCCTTCACGATGCCGTAGCAGATGCTCAGGCCAAGACCGGTTCCCTTGCCGACGCCCTTGGTCGTGTAAAAGGGATCAAAAACGTGCTTGGGATCGAGAATACCCGGGCCGGAATCATGGAACCTGCTTACGACATGACCGTTGTCGCTGAACACGCGGACACGAAGCACGCCGCCCGCCCCGCCATCCATCATGGCATCGGCCGAATTGTTGACGATATTGAGATAGACCTGTTCGAGTTGATGAGGATCAGCCACGACCGATGGCAAAACAGGTTCGAATTCCCGCTCCACGATGATGTTATTGACTTTGAGGTCGTAGTCACGAAGAGAAATGGTGTCTTCAATGACACTGCGCAGGTCCACATGAACGCGTTTGGGCTTGTGCTGCCGCGCGAACGAAAGCAGGTTCTGAACAATGCGCTGGGTCCTCTGCGCCTGCTTGTGCAGTTTGGTAATAAATTCTTCAACCCGAGGTTCAAGCTTTTCGCTTTCCAGCAGCTGCGCGTATCCAAGAATGGCCGTGAGCGGGTTGTTTAATTCGTGTGCGACACCGGAAATCAGCTGGCCCACGGCTGACATCTTTTCGCTCTGCAGCAATTGTTCCTGGGTCAGGCGCAGGTTCTCATAGGCTTTTCTGGTCTCGTGATAGAGCTGGATTTTTTCGATCGTGGTCGCGAGCTGGCGGCCGACCGCGATCATCACGCCCTCTTCGGACCGGGTAAAACGCCGCGCGGACCGGCTGCTGGTAGCGAGCACACCAAGAATTTTCTCTTTGCGCCATAACACTACCCACATCCACGCCTTCAGGCCTTCCACTGCGATAATCTTCTGTACGATTTCAGGCAGGCTGTTGTTGCTTTCATGATCCACGATTTCTACGTGGTTGGCCCGGAGCGATTCAACAAAATCAGCCGGCAAGGCAAAAGACTGGCTGTCTGAAACGAAGGAACTGCGGTGCCCGTAGGCAGCCTTTTTCACCAACTGGTTCGCCTGATCGTCAAACAAATAGACCGAGGCTGTGTCCGTGGACAACAGTTCCATGATCTGAAGCATGCTCAACTGCAAAATTTCATCGAGATCGAAGGACTGATTGAAGGTAACAGCGATATTGTTGAGGACGTAGAGTTCACGGTTGCGCCGCCGTATTTCATCCTCAGCACGTTTCATCTCAGTAACGTCCATCAAGACGCCCTGGTATCGCTCGATCCGCCCAGAAGGATCGCGAGTAGCAAAGCTGCTTTCGATGACCGTGATCTCGCGGCCGTCTTTGCGTCGCAGCTGGTATTCAAAGTTGCGAACGTAGCCTTGACGCGACATTTCGCTGAGAAACTTGCTGCGATCATCCTGATCAACATAAACGGACTGGATCACATCCAGACTCAGCACTTCCTCTTTGCTGGAGTAACCCAGCATGCGCACGAACGCCTCATTGCAGTCCAGAATTTTGCCCTCGGGAGTGGAGGCAAACACTCCCTCATGCATGTGGTTAAAGAGCGAGGTATAGCGCTCGTCGGCAGCCCGGGCTTCAGTAATGTCTTTAATTACGTGAACCGCGCCGCCAGTGCGGCCGTCCGCCGAGTATTTGGAGGTTGAAACCACGGAATACCCGCCGAAGCATGGATCCTCTTCCCCCGAGCAATCGGCATGAACACAGTAAGGACAACCGCTCCAGCTGATTCCCGCGCCCGGCAAAACATCCTCGCACAACTGGTTCAGTACCTCGGCCTGAGTGCGGCGAAGTCGCTTGCTCAGGGCCTGGTTCGCTCGCACAATGCGGTATTCGGAGTCATGAGCAAGGATGAAGTCGGGGATGGAATCAAACGTCCTCTCCCATTCATTGCGTGATTGCGCTACCTGCTCAGCCAGCCTGCGATTTTCAGCGGCAAGTCCGAGTTGCCGTGCCGCGGCTTTCAAAAAATTCTTTTCGCTCGCCATGTGCGCGCGAAAGTGTGCCATGCCCAGCGCAAAAATCCCTATCTGAGAGTGCCTTCCTTCCACCGGGACCAGAAGCACGTGGTGGATCCTGTCTCCCCTTAGAATCGAGGCAACTTCCGGCGCGGCTTCCGCGGACCGCATGACATAGACCTGGCCTTCACGCAATGCGAAGCCACTGACACTGCGATTCACGTCGATAAATGAACCCTGCCGGGCAAACCCTGGTGATAAGCCTCTATGTGCAGCCAGCACCAGCCTGTCGCCCTCCAGCACCCTGAACCAGGCGGCCTTCGCGCGGCTGATCTGGGTAAGTTCCTCCAGGACCACCGCGACGGTGGGTTCAAAATCCTGCGAAGCTGAAATCTGATTGGTGATGGTGTTGAGAACGTCGAGGCGCTGGATCTGCACGCGCGAATCGTCAAGAACGATCATTACCATGCTGATCCCGAGCAACAGATCGATCAGAAACTCATGCCATATTTGTGTCGAAGGCCGCGGGCCGACGTGAAGATGCGGCAGGACAAGCATCACGGCCAGAAGCCATCGCCCTACATTCAGTCTTCCCCATGCGAATCGAAGGAGCTGGAGGGATGCGGCAAGCAGTACTGCTCGCCACGAAACCTGCACAATCCGTTCGGCCAGAATCTGTGGAGTTGAGCTCCCATAGACGAAGGCCCCCAGGCCGAGAGAAATCAATAAAATAATTCCGGCGGGAACAATGAGCCTTTTTTCGTCGACATAGAAAAAAACGGCGCCCGCAAACAGGCCCATCGCGACGATGAATGTAGCGAATGCGAGAAATGGCCAAACAGCCGACGATTGGTGTCCGGCGAAGGCTGCAACCAGAAATCGTGATCCCGTGTAGGCCGTCCAACCCGCAATCCACAGTTCCAGGTAACGCTCGCGAAAACTCCTGTAAAGAAGGATCGCTCCTGCAAGAAGAATTAAAAGGGTCGAGCCTTCGGCAAGGAAGGCGTATTGCAGTGCCAGATCCATGTGCACCAATGGGTACGGAGTTTGGGGTCAGTTTTGGGGTCTCTTATATCATAAATTACCTTTGGTACCAGAAGTTTGTGCATTTGGTCATTGTATTTCCGGTAACGGTGCGTTAGATTTAGAATCCCCCCAGCAGGAAAAATTGAAAATTCACAATGGCTATTGAACGCATCCTGGTCGTTGACGATGAGGAGCCCATTCGGGAGATCATCTCGTCTATGCTTAATGCCGCTGGCTATAAGACGCGGCAGGCCTGTTCCGGTATGGAAGCGTTGGCCATTCTGAATGCCACAGGCGAATTTGAGCTCATGCTGTCTGACTTGATGATGGCAGAGATGGACGGCATCGCCCTGCTGGAGCGTTCCAAAGAAAAATTTCCTGACATGCCGGTCATTATGGTGACCGCTGTGCACGACATTTCCGTTGCACTGGCCGCTATTCGCAACGGGGCTTACGACTACCTGCTTAAACCTTTTGAGCGTGAGCAGCTTCTGGCCATGGTACGACGGGCGCTGGAGCATCGTCGTCTAAAGCTGGAAAACCGCGCCTATCAATCGAACCTGGAATCCCTGGTGGCCGCAAGAACTGAACAACTTCGGCAGGCCATGACAGACCTGGAGCGCTCCTATGACATTACTCTTGAGGCTTTAGGAGACGCTCTTGATCTGAAGGACGCCGAGACGGAAGGTCACTCCAAGCGCGTTACCGCTTTCACGATTGCCATCGCACGGGCAATGGGGCTCTCCGGAGAGAAGATCCGAGTCATTGCGCGTGGCGCATTTTTGCATGATATTGGCAAAATGGCCATTCCCGACGCCATACTGCTTAAGCCCGGCACCCTTACACCGGAAGAGACCGAAATCATGCGCGAGCACTGTTTCCGTGGCTATCAAATGCTGAAGAAGATCCCATTTCTCGCTGAAGCCGCGGAAATCGTTTACTCCCATCAGGAGCGGTTCGACGGCACTGGTTATCCACGTGGCCTAAGCGGCAACGAAATTCCCATGGGCGCGCGGATCTTTTCGGTCGCCGATACCCTGGATGCAATCACATCGGATCGCCCTTACCGCGCTGCACGATCCATTGCCGTGGCCCGCGAGGAAGTCGAGCGTTTTTGCGGACGTCAGTTCGATCCTGAAGTGGTTCGCGTGTTTATGGAAATGCCGGAAACCATCTGGGATGATTTGCGCAAGGAAATCAACTCGCAGATTTATAAATTCACTTATCCCATAAAGAGCATTCCGGTACTGACAGCGAGCGGCAAAATCACCTAAAGGTCCTTCAGACAAGCCTCTGTTTGCCGTGTGTTTCCAGTGATTGCGGTCGACACACCGCGATTTTCATCCTCGTCAGACGGCATCCAACTCTGTGGATTAGAATCCCTGTTGCGAGGTGAACGTATGGCGGTTCTCACGGATACGGAAGTGAAGCAGTCGCTGGGAAAACTGCGTGGATGGCAGCAGAGTGGCAAGGCAATCCAGAGAGTCTATGAGTTCCCGGATTTCAAAGCGGCAATGCAGTTTGTCAACAAGATCGCGGACGCCGCTGAGCAGGCGAACCATCACCCGGACATTGATATCCGCTATAACAAAGTGACTCTGGCTCTGGTTTCGCACGATTCGGGGGGAGTGACAGAAAGAGACGTGCGGATGGCCGAAACGATCAACCAGCTCCCTGGCTGATCAGGCCTTGGAATCTTCCAGCGCTTGCGCAAGGCTGTCCAGGGTGCGTTGCATGGTAGCCAACTGGTCATCCAAAAACTTGCTGAAGTCACCCCAAGGGTCGCCATGCTCCATGAGGTGATCAAAAATGCTTCGCATCTGCTCGCGGCCCCGGTCGGTGACGCACAGCAAGCCAACGCCGCTTACCCCCAGAACCGCGATCGGTATCAACCAGTTCTTCATCTCTCAACCTCGACCCAATCGTTTCAGGACATAGTCCTGAGTACTAAGATGCATGTAGAGTGACCAAAAGTACGAGGTTTGTACAGTTACTTCGGTAATGTCCATTCTCGCGCCGCAACAGATCAAGCTTTTAAGGGTTATTACCTCCTGAGGGCGAGTGAGCAGGCTGTTCCGGTTCCTGGCTGGGTGTCTCACTTCGCGCTAAAACAATCATTTTAAGGACTCATGAGGTAACTGCCATGAAGGTTAAGTGGACGGCCTTTGTCTCCGCACTGGTGCTCGCGATGGCCATGAATGCCGTGGCCCAGAGCGACACAGACGGGCAAGGAAATTCACAGGACACGCCCGTTTTGAAAACGCGACCAGCGCCCGCTCCCGCGGCGCAGCAGCCCGAAACGGGTGTTTACGCTCCCAGCCCCGTCTATGGCGCCCCTCCAGACGCTCTGCCCGAAGGCAAGCGGTTCATTATCAAGCTCAAAGACACGTTGGATACAAGGAAGCTCAGTGACGGAAAACATTTTAAGGCGGAGCTTCGCGAAGACCTGCTGACACCCAGCGGCCTGATCATTCCCCGTGGGCGAACCATCAAGGGCCACGTTGCCCAATATGAGCATGGCTACACCGGCGCTCGCCTGATGCTGGCGATGGACGAAATTGAAACCCGGCATGGATGGGTCCCTCTGATAGCAACCGTCACAGGGGTTCCCGGGGATCCTTCCATCAAGTCCAGCGGAGATGAAGGCGAACTGGTGAAAAAAGGGCCGGACAAGAAACGTGTCATCACCAACGCTGCAATCGCCGCAGGAATCGGCGCAGTCAGTGGTTCTGTGATTGGAGGCGGTAAAGGTGCGGCTATTGGAGCTGCCGCAGGTGCCGGAATCGGTAGCGGAACCAGCCTCCTGTTCAAAGGCGGCGACATGAAACTTGATAAGGGAACGCAACTCGAGGTCAGGCTGGAGCGCGATTTAGTAGTTCCACATTAAAGCATTACCTCAAACCTTAAGGGGGGCTGCGGCTCCCCTTCTATAACATGTGTCAGCTTAATGGAAATCACGCAAGAAGGCGGAGATTCAGCTGGCCAGAACGGCATCTAAACGACTTATGGCTGAGCGCCCAATTAACGGAACACCAGGCAGCCGCTTTGTGCTGTGCATGCTTGTCATTTTGATTTTCCTGATTGCACTGGTGTTCACGGTCCGTAAACACACGAATCCTGAAGGGAGTCCGGGCACCCGCCCAAGCCAGCGTCTCCACCCCTGAGTTGCCCTTTTCGCCTCGCCCAGCTACACTCACCTGTTTTTCCGAAAGCTCACGTTTAACTCTTCTGGAGTCGATGATGACCCTTCGTCAGCCTCTGTTCATGTTCATTTGCGCCATTTTCTTCCTGTCCTCGTCCTCTTTTGCCCAAAGGAATCGCCAAGCAGCCCCATCTCCAGCGCCGACACCTGCAGAGACAGGCGCCAAGCCACCTGCCCCGCCGGCAGAGCCCAAACGTGAGATCCCGGAGGTCGCGCCAGTCGTAACGCACCACGAAATTCACGTTGGCGGAAAGACCCTGCGCTATACCGCGACGACAGGCATGATGCCGCTAAAAAATACCGATACCGGCGAGGTGGAAGCCCACATCTTCTACATTGCTTATACGCTGGACGGACAATCGCCAGAGAAGAGACCGCTGACATTCTCCTTCAATGGCGGGCCCGGTTCTGCCTCGGTCTGGCTGCATATGGGAGCAATTGGCCCCAAGCGCGTGAGAATGCAGCCGGACGGCATGATGCCCGCCCCTCCCTATCAACTCGTCGACAACGAGTACACATGGCTTGATCAAACAGACCTGGTTTTTATCGATCCCGTGGGCACAGGCTACAGCCGGGCAGTCAAGCGTGACCTGACGAAAAAGTTCATTGGCCTCAGGGGCGACATCGAGTCTGTAGGCGAATTCATTCGCCTTTATCTCGGACGTTACGAACGCTGGTCCTCGCCACTCTTCATGGTCGGGGAGAGCTACGGGACAACGCGGGCAGCCGGCCTCTCCGGATACCTGGTGGAGCATGGCATTGCGTTCAACGGGATCATGCTGATTTCCAGCATCATGAATTTCCAGACTACCGATTTCTCCGTCGGCAACGACCTGCCCTATGTGTTGTTCCTGCCCAGCTACGCCGACATTGCCTGGTATCACAAGAAATTGGGGCAGGAATTTCCGAATCTGGATAAGCTCCACGCCGAGGTGGAACCGTGGACGATTGGTCCTTACAACAATGCGCTGGCCAAGGGTGACCGGCTGACGCCTCAAGAGAGAGCTGATGTCGTCGAGCATCTGGCGCGCTACACCGGTCTCAGCAAGAAATTCATAGAGCAGCACAACCTGCGCATCACGGAAGGCCAGTTTACTCGCGAGCTTTTGCGCGATGAGGGCAAAATCGTCGGGCGTCTGGACGGGCGCTTTACTGGTGATACGCGCGAGAGCGACGGTCCTGGCGCCGCAGGTACTACGTTCCCGAATTCAGATCCCAGCATGGCCGCCATCCGGCCTCCCTACACCGCCATGTTCAACCAGTACGTGCGGACGGAACTTGGCTACCACTCAGACCTCGAGTATTACATTCTCGGCGGAGGCTTCCGCTTCGACGAGTGGGACTGGGGCGTGCAGCGCGGCGGCTTCCCCGACACGGCGGAATCGCTTAAAGACGCTTTCGACAAGAATCCCTTCATGAAGCTGTTCATCGGCTCAGGCTATTTCGATCTCGCCACGCCATACTTCGGCACCCAATACACGGTGAACAACATGGGATTGAATGCCGACCAGCATAAAAGAATAACCCTCGGCTACTACGATGCCGGTCATATGATGTACATCCGGGACCAGTCCCTGGGCGAGTTGAAGAAGGATGTGAGCGGGTTCATTCAGGGAGCGCTGAAGTAATCGCAGGATCGCCGACATCGCCGTCATCGCGCGACATCGCCGCCATCGGCAGGAACGTGTTCGGAAATGACCCTTTGGCAATTTGCTTTCTAATGCGGCTCCTTAGCATACAGACTGACTGAACCATGAGCGTTGACAAACACCATGCTCTTCGAGCAAGAACAAAGGCCTTTGCCCTGCGTATAATTCGTATGTCCCAAGCGCTTCCAAGAAGCCGAGAAGCAAACGTGCTTTGCCAACAGGTCTTGAGATCAGCAACTGGTATGGCCGCTAAATTATCGTGCTGCTGGAAGATCAAGGTCGAAAGCTGAGTTTGTAGCAAAGATGGGAGTCGTAATTGAGGAGGCTGATGAAACAGTCTTTTGGCTTGAGATGCTCGCGGACAGCGGATTAGTGCGCCAGCAAAAGCTCGGGAACCTCCAAACAGAAGCGAATGAGCTTCTGGCAATCTTTGCTGCGTCTCGCAGAAACCGCTCGAGATTGATTCGCCGTCCCTAAACCCGATGACGGCGATGTCGCGCGATGACGTCGATGTCGGCGATCCTTAAGCTTTCCCAAAAGGATTTTCCAGGCTCGGACTTTGCGGCGTAAACAATTCCGCGCCCTTTTCCGTGATGTGCATGTCGTCTTCCAGACGGACGCCGAATTCTCCTCGGATGTAGATGCCCGGCTCGTCACTGAAACACATATTCGGCGCAAGAGGCGTGGTGTTCCCGCGGACGAGATACGGCCATTCGTGCCCGTCCATGCCAATCCCGTGGCCAACTCGGTGAGTGAAGTATTTGTAATCGGGCCCATAGCCGGCGTCGCTGATGACTTTTCTGGCGGCGGCATCCACGGCTTGGCACGGAACACCAGGTTTCGCGGTGGCCAGCGCAGTTGACTGCGCCCGGTGGACGATGTCGAAGACTTTCTTCATTTTGTCGCTGATCTTGTCCGGCTTCCCGAGAACGACAGTACGGCTGATGTCTGATTCGTAATCCTGAACGTGGCAGCCGCCATCCATAAGCAGAATTGTGCCTTCACGAAGGACCTGTGGCTGCGCTGAGCCGTGCGGCAGAGCGGAATACTCGCCAACCTGAATGCTGGCGCCACCCTGAAAGCCCTGTTGCTGATGGGCAAGCTCAACCAGGCGGCCAAAGTCGTGCTGCGTCATTCCTTCCCTGCTGGAAAGGTAGGCAGCCTCATACGCGGCAAGGGTCACCTCATTGGCCAGCTTCATCAACTGGAGCTCATGGGCGCTTTTGATCATGCGACAGCCGGCGGTCACAGGCGTGGCGCTGACGATCTGGAGCGCAGGTGCTGCTTTGGCAACGCCATCGGTGTAA
>Ga0134126_10005540_pt1 | contig 15783 bp, 17 predicted proteins | sample KB31752_FD_96881 | JGI IMG/M metagenome (GOLD analysis project Ga0134126, IMG submission 96881) | Terrestrial soil microbial communities with excess Nitrogen fertilizer from Kellogg Biological Station, Michigan, USA - KB3-175-2 | ecosystem: Environmental > Terrestrial > Soil > Unclassified ...
ACAAACAGATCGTCGACCTCTGCTGCGACGCCTGGAACAGCCTGGTCGATCAACCCTGGCGCATCATGTCCCTCGCCACCCGCCAATGGGCCCATGCGTCATGATCAGTGAGTCTTGGTATAACTATTCTGCCTCTATTCAAGTCACTTGACTAGGCGGAAAATTGGTGGAAGGTTTTTCGTAAACTTGAGAACATTCGAGGCAGACAGGGAGGGCGCGATGGCCGAGCGCAAAGGCCGCCACGAAGCGGTGGTCAAGATCGCCTGCATCCAGATGGAACCCGTTGTCGGGGAAAAGCAACGCAACCTGAGCCGCAGCATCGAGCTCATCAGCGCCGCAGCAAAGAAGGGCGCCAACCTCGTTGTTCTGCCCGAACTCTGCAATTCGGGGTACGTCTTCGAGACTCGCGAGGAAGCATTCTTGCTATCCGAAGAGATTCCAGGCGGGGAAAGCACACTCGCATGGGCGGAGGCAGCTGCGAGGCACAACCTGCATCTCGTTGCCGGCATAGCCGAGCGCGAGGGCAGTGTGCTTTATAACAGTGCTGTCGTGATCGGACCGAAGGGCTACGTCGGCGCCTTCCGAAAGGTCCATCTCTGGAACGAGGAGAACCTGTTTTTCGAGCCAGGCAATGTCGGCTTTCCCGTCTTCAAGACGCCAATCGGCCGAATTGGATGTCACATCTGCTATGACAGCTGGTTCCCGGAGAGCCACCGTCTCGCGGCCTTGCAGGGCGCTGACATCATCTGCATACCGACCAACTGGGTTCCCATTCCCGGCCAGGACCCGAAGCGCGAGGCAATGGCCAATATCCTGGTGATGGCGGCTGCGCACAGCAATTCCGTTTTCATCGCGGCGGCCGACCGGATCGGCAGCGAGCGCGGGCAGCCCTTTATCGGGCAGAGCATCATCGTCGGCAGTGCCGGCTGGCCTATCGGCGGCCCTGCCAGCAGGGACAAAGAAGAGATCATCTATGCCGAAGCCAATCTTTCGGACGCTCGGCGCAAGCGCAACTGGAACGAATACAACCAGCCGCTGCGCGACCGCCGCACCGACGTCTACAACGAAATGCTCGGCAGTCGGCACCAGGCCGACTGGTACTGATCAACAGCCAGGGAACGGTCAAAACCATCAGGTCTGGAAGGATGCTTCTTCGTCCAGGCAAAACCCAAACAATCGCAAGGATCGGACCCAGGGAGGAATTGCTATGCCAACGAAGAAAATGAGGCAGTATTCGTTGTCGCGCCGGCGCGTTCTCAAGCAGGCGGGCGCTGCGGGCGTCGCCCTCGCGGTACCGGCATTTGTCCGTCGCGTGTCGGCAGCCGAGGCCATCCGCGTCGGCGTGATTTCGCCGCTGACGGGCGCGTGGACCGTCTATGGCAAAGCGCATAGTGCCGGTTTTCAATTGGCGGTCGATGAAATCAACAAGGCTGGCGGGGTCCTCGGCCGGCAGATGGAAATCGTGATCGGCGACTCCCAGACCGAACCGCGGATCGTCGTCGAGCAGGCTAACCGCCTGATCCGCCAGGAACGCGTCGATTTCCTTGCGGGCACCTTCTCCTCGGCTGAGCGCAACGCCGCGGGCCCCGTGGTGAAGAGCGCCAACAAGGTGCTCCTCTATCCCACGTTCTACGAAGGCCAGGAGCAGGAATATTACCCCGGGGTGTGCAATCCGAATATTTTCATGTTCGGGCCGGAGCCGACCCAGCAAGTCTGGCCGCACATGGAGTATATGATGAAGAACTTTGGCAAAAAGTTCTTCATGATCGGATCCGATTACGCTTGGCCGCGCGTCACGAACCAGGTCACGAAGAAGAAGCTCAATGAGCTTGGGGGAAAGGTCGTCGGCGAAGTCTACATCCCCTTCAACACGCCCCAATACGAGTCGGCGCTTCGCGACATCCGGAATTCCGGGGCGAACATCATTTTCCACACACTAACGGGAAGCGATACCGTGAACTTCCGCCAGCAATTCGCGGCGGCGGGTATGAAAAGCGACTTTGTGTTGTGGACCGTCGACGACGAAGAGGTCGTTACGTCTGGGCTTGGGCCTGCGGTGTCATCCGGCGCTTACGTCAGCTTCGACTACTTCATGTCGATCAAGCAGCCGAATAACATCGAGTTCCTCAAGAGGTTCAAGGCCAAGTTCGGCCAGGATGCGCTGATGAACACCGTCGGCGTGGCCATGTACAATGCGGCGCATATGGCAGCCAAGGCGATCGGGAAGGCAGGCGAGGTCAGCACCGATGCACTCCGGAAGAACCTCAAGGACATGACCTTCGACCAGGCGCCGCAAGGCTCGGTTCGCATGCGGGCTCTGGACAACCAGCTCGTCGTGCCTTCCTATCTAATGAAGGTCCGCGAGGGCTGGACCAGCGTTAACGACATGTTCGAGGAAGTGCAGTCCTTTCCCTCCGTCGAACCCTTGGACGCTCGCTGCAAGACGCTGCCCCTATGAACGGCGATCGACCCAGGTAACCGGGTCCATGCGGCGCCGCTCGGTCTTATTCCGGCGGGGCCGCGCTTCGTCGGGAACGAGACCGGGAGACGATCGAAGCATGCACACAATCATCAGTGTGGCTATCGACGCCACACTGATTACGATGGTTCTGGCGCTCGCGGCCTTCGGCCTGGCTATAATCTACGGCCTGGTCGGCGTGGTTAACATGGGGCACGGCGCGATGCTGACGCTGGGCGCCTATTTGACCTGGGCGGCCGCGAGCGCCGGGGCGCCCTTTTTTCTCGCCGTCCTGCTCGCCGGCGCCGGTGTCGGCATCGTCGGCCTGCTCCTGGAGCATCTCGTCATCCGGCATTTCTACAAGAGCCCGTTCGATACGCTTCTCCTGACATGGGCCTTCTTTCTGGTGACAACCGAGATCATCAAGATCGTATTCGGGACGGACTTTCGAAACGTGGCCAGCCCGTTCCCGGGCGCAATCGACATCGGCACGTTCAAGTTGCCCGCCTACCGGACCTTCGTCTCCATACTTTCGGGATTGATCATTGCAGCCACCGCGGTGGTGTTCTTTCGCACATCGATCGGCATCAAGATCCGGGCCTTGATCCAGAACCCGGAGGTCTCGAGCCTGCTGGGACTCAACATAGCGGCCACCTACAAGCTCGTCTTTGGCTTCGGGGCGTTCATGGCCGGCCTGGCAGGCGGCCTCATCGCTCCCATGCTGAGCATTGACCCCTACATCGGGAACATCTTCCTGGTCAGGTCCTTCTTTGTGGTCATCGTCGGCGGCATCGGGCAGCTCCTGAGCGGCACAGTGGTTGGAAGCTTTGTCATCGGAGGATCCGAGACGATCTTCGCGCTGTTCACCTCGCAGGTCGTGGCCCAGGCGGCCGTCTTCCTGGTCGCGATCGTCCTGTTGCGCTTCCGCCCGGAGGGGGTGTTCCGGGATCAATGAGCCAGATTAGCCTGTCTTTGAGACGCCGCAGCGCCGGCGTCGACCGGCGATTCTTCGCCGGGGAAACAACGGCGGCCGCCGCCCTGTTTCTGATTCTTGCGGCCGTGCCGCCCATCATAGCGGGCTACCCCACTTACATCCTGCCCCAATACATGCTCTTCGGCGTGCTTGCCATGTCGCTCAGCCTACTATGGGGCTTTGCGGGCATCGTGAGCTTCGGGCAAGCTGCGTTCTTCTCGGTGGGTGCCTACGCCATGGGACTGATGATGCATCAGGACTATGGCTTTAACCCGGCTTATGCGGGCATCCTCATTGCCATACCGGCAGCGACCCTTCTCGCGGCCGTAACCGGCTACTTCCTCTTCAGCGCCGGCGCTCGCGCAACCTATTTCGTTCTTGTAACGCTCGCGCTGTCGATCAGCGCCGAGCAGGTGGCCGTAAGCCAGTCCGGGATCACAGGCGGCTGGAACGGGCTCTTTGTCGACCGCATGGAATTGACCTTCGGTCCCTTGGGTGCAGTCAGCCTGACTGACGATGCCCGGATGTTCTACTTTGTTCTGGTGATCGTTATTTGCGTCTATCTCCTGATGCGACGGCTCACAACCGGCAAGTTCGGAAAGGTGCTCGTGGGCATCCGGGAGAACGAGAACCGGCTGACGGCGCTCGGCTACGACGTGGCCTTTTACAAGACGCTTGCATTCGCCTTGTCGGGGGGCGTGGCCGGCCTGGCCGGCGCGCTCTACGCAACACACGCGAATTTTGTCTCGCCATCCCTGGGCGGCGTGTTGTTCTCGACTCAAGCTGTCGTGTGGGTCGCGATCGGTGGACGCGGGTCACTACTCGGCGCTCTGGCCGGCGGCATCGTCGTCTCCTCGCTGACCAACTACCTGAGCGCCGTCATTCCGGACTATTGGCAATTGGCGCTTGGCTTCATCTTCATCGTCGTCATCGTGTTCTTCAAGCGAGGCTTGGCCGGCCTGCTCGAATCGGCCTTTGAAGCCTTGAGGCACTGGAGAACCGCGCGATGAGCGCGTTGTTGCGAACCGAGGGCCTAACCAAGCATTTCAGGGGTCTCGTTGCGAACGACGGCATCGACTTCAGCCTTCGGTCCGGCGAAGTCAGATCGATCATTGGTCCGAACGGCGCCGGAAAGACGACCTTTCTCAGCATGATCTCCGGCCACCTGCCTCCGACCTCCGGCCGGATCTGGTATCGAGACCGCGAAATAACCAGCTTCTCCGTGGTTCGCCGCGCGCGGATCGGCATCGGCCGCAAGTTCCAGACGCCAACGCTCTTCGAGAGTCTGAGTGCGTACGAGAACGTCGAGCTGGCCGTCCTGCGCACGGAATCTCCTCCTGCCAAGCGCGAAGCACGCGTGAACGCTGCCCTGGGAACGGTGAGGCTGGCCGAAGGCCGGGATACGCCGGCCCAGTTCCTGGCGCATGGTCAACGGCAATGGCTCGAGATTGCGCTCCTCCTGGCCAGCAACGCCGAGCTTCTGCTGCTTGACGAGCCTACCGCGGGCATGACCGTCGAAGAGACCGCGGCAACGGCCGAGCTGATCAACCGTCTGGCACGCGAGCGCAACTTGTCGATTATCATCATCGAGCACGACATCAATTTCATTCGCGACCTGGCCGCGCGCGTCACCGTGCTTCACCTGGGGCGCGTTCTGACCGAAGGTCCGTTCGAGGAAGTCGCCGCGGACCAACGCGTGCGCGAGGTTTATTTGGGCAGCTGAACGATGGAGCTACGGCTTGAGAACGTGACGGCCGGCTATGGGGATATAACCGTCCTGAGGGACATCTCCCTCTCGGTCGGGAGCGGGCGTGTGCTTGGCGTTCTCGGCCGGAACGGAATGGGAAAGACGACACTCATACGCACGGTTGCCGGGCTCATCACACCCGCTGCTGGCCGGATCGTGCTGGATAGCGAGGACATCTCGAACTTCCCGCCGCACCGCCGCGCGGAGCGGGGTATCACGACTGTCGTCCAGGGTCGCGGCATCTTTCCCAAACTGACCGTCCACGAAAACCTGACCATGGGGCGCATTGCGTCCCGTAAGCCGAAGCGAAACCGCTTCGACGAGGTCCTGGCCTATTTCCCTCGGCTAAAAGAGCGTCTCACCCAACCGGCGGGCACGATGAGCGGCGGCGAGCAGCAGATGCTGGCGATCGGCCGTGCTCTGATGACCGATCCGAACATTATCCTGCTGGACGAGCCGTCCGACGGCATCATGCCGACGCTCGTTCACCAGATCGCCCTGACGCTCACGGAGATAAACAGAAGTGAAGGAATGACGATCGTCATCGTCGAGCAAAACTTGCCGATGGTGTTCCACATGGCTGATCACTGCGTGATCATGGAGAAAGGTCGCCTGGTCGCGGAAGGCCGGCCGGACGAGGTAAGCCGCAGTGATGTCATTCAGCAGTACCTGGCGCTCTAATGTTCCGGGCAATTTAGGACTCGTCTGTATTTCGGCGTGCAAAATTGACCGCATGATGGAGTGGGCCCCTTGGGGCGGACAGGTGTCAGGCTGCTGATTTGACCGTGGCGACACTTGGGGTCTCAATCGTTCCCAAGGGCGCGCTGCGAAATGCGAATATCGGCCAGTCGCGGATAGTCGCGGTATCAGACTTGGGTGCCTATCGGGAGGTCGGCGTCATAACAAAGCGCGGATTGACTCTGCACTTGCATTCTTAGCAACTGATCAGGCTAATCCGCTCGAGCTTGCAAAAGATGGACTTACGGAGCCGCGATGCGAAGCCATCCGTCACGCGATCCCTTCGTTTTGCAGAAGTCCCAAGTTGGAACCACCTCTATCGACGAAGGGAAGGCACCCGTGCGCTGCCATTCGCAGCTCACCGCTTGGAGGTTGATTTGCCCAAAGACCCTACTTCATGAAGATGCGGGGTCAGGTGTGCAATACGCTGACGACCCAGTTGCAGCTTTGTCAGCCTCCTCAGGACGATTGTCCGCAGCGACGTTTTCTCAATGAGAAGGGCGAGGGCGTCTTCCACATTGGCTTCGAGGTTACGGACGTCAACGCTACTGAGACCGAAGGTGTCGCCGCGGGCCTCAAAATAAAGATGCGTGGTCGCCGCACGAATGGCAGCGGCTTCAGATATTTTGACACGGCCGACCAGGCTGGCGGTGTCACTCTGCTCGTTCGCGAGACGCCGCCCGGCAGCAAGACCTGATCAATATGCGCAAGATCGATCTCAATTCGGATCTCGGAGAAAGTTTCGGCCCGTGGTCAATGGGTGACGACGTGACGATGATGTCGCTCGTTACGAGCGCCAATGTCGCATGCGGCGGCCACGCGAGCGACCCAGAGACAATGTTCAAAACTCTGTCGTCCGCAGCCGAGCATGGCGTCGTGATTGGGGCGCATCCCGGTTATCCCGATCGGGAGGGTTTTGGGCGACGGGTTATCCCGATGACAGAAGGCGAAATCGAGCGGGTCGTGGCGGGTCAAATCGGCGCCCTAATGGGGATAGCTGCGGTTGCTGGTGCGCGAGTGAGATATGTCAAGCCCCATGGCGCTCTTGGGAACCTCGCGGCCGATGATCGCGGGGTCGCAGACGCGATCGCCCGCGCCGTCAGGGCGATCTCTGCCGATCTCGCAGTGCTGGCGATTTCGGGGACGGAGCTTGAGCCCGCAAGCGAGGCTGCCCACCTTCAGGTCTTTAGTGAGATTTTTGCGGACCGAGCCTATCTGAATACAGGACGCCTTGTGCCTCGCTCACGGCCCGGCGCATTGATTGAAGACCATGACGCGGCTGGCGATCGATTGCTGAAATTCCTTCAGTCCGGCCTCATGGCGACTCTGGAGGGAGGCGCCATTCCGCTTCAGGCCCACTCGATTTGCGTACATGGGGATAGTCCTCATGCGGTTACGATGGCGCGCACTGTGCGCGCGCGATTGACGGATCAGAGCGTCGAAGTGGCTTCATTTCTCGGTGAGCCGTGAGAGGCTTCTCGGAACGGCCGTCGCCCCGCTATCGCCCCGTTGGCGAGCACGCCTTGCTTGTCGAATTCGGCGATACGATCTCGGAAGAAGCGCATGCCCAAGTGCTGCGTCTGGACGCTGCGCTTTCCGCAACGGGGTTCGGAGGGTTTCGGGAGTCAGTTCCGGCCTATGTAAACGTTCTGATCGAGTTCGACCCAGCCATCGCTGATCACCGGACGACACAGACCGCCGTTGAGGCGCTTTTTGCGTCGGGCGCCTCAGTGACGAACGCGGGGGAGACCCGTGAGGTGCTCGTTTGTTATGACGACGAGCTAGCCCCAGATCTCCGAATTGTCGCCGGACAGACGGGTGTCGGCGTCGAAGAACTGATCGCCGCGCATCTGAGCGGCGACTATCGCGTCTATATGTATGGATTTGCGCCAGGTTACGCCTCTCTGGCCGGCGTCCCGGACGCGATCCAATTGCCTCGAAAGGCTGCCGCGGTTCGTGACGTTCCAGCGGGAAGCCTGCTCATCGCAGGTCCGCAGTGTCTCGTCACGACTCTGACAATGCCGAGCGGCTGGTGGAACATCGGGCGCTCACCAACCCAAATTCTGACAAAGGATGAGAGCCGTCCCTTCCTTTTCAATATCGAGGATCATGTCCGGTTTCGTCGTATCGGCCACGCCCTGTTCGATGACCTGTCGAAGGCGTGAGAGATGGCCCGCGCCATCTTTGCAGTCCGGAGCGTCGGACCGCTCGTCACAATACAAGATCGCGGGCGCTACGGGTTTCTTCGCTACGGAGTGCCCGAATCGGGGCCTATGGATCGCGACGCCTTCGAAATCGCGCATGCGGCTCTCGGCTATGACGCCGACCGCGCGGCGATCGAAGTCTCTATAGGAGGAATCGCTCTCGAGTGTGTTGAGGGATCGGTCACTCTCTCCGTGGCCGGTGGGGGCTTTTCACTAACCTTGGACAAAATGGCCCTGGGTTCCTGGGCCGTCGTGAACGTGCGCGCGGGTTCATGCTTAACAATAAGACCCGGCCACTGGGGGAGTTGGACTTACGTTGCCTTCGTTGGCAGGCTTAAGGTCGGGGCGTGGCTTGGAAGCTACTCGACCCACGCGTCATCTGGATTCGGCGGAGGTCGCGTAGCGACGGGGCAATCGCTGGAGATTGAAGACGCCGAGTTGCGCGAGGAGCGCGTCCGTGAGATCGATTGCCCAACTTGGGCCCGGCCACGAACACAGCTCGATGTCGTGTTAGGACCTCAGGACAGGTATTTCTCCCGAGAAAAGCAGGAACAGTTCGTTTCGGAAGCCTTCACATTGACGGATGCTTTTGACCGCATGGGCGTTCGGCTTTCCGGCCCTAGGCTAGAGCCTGCCGCGGCACTCGACATGCCCTCCGAGCCGACCGCCTTCGGATCCATCCAAGTCTCGGGCGACGGAGTGCCGGCCGTCCTGCTCGCGGATCATCAGACAACGGGCGGATATCCAAAAATTGCGACGGTTGTTTCAGATCAGGTCGGCGGCCTCGTTCAGCACCGAACCAGAAGTCAGATCTCATTCCGACGCGTCGAACCTCAAGCGGCGATTCAGGAGCTTCGCGCACGTCGCAAGCACCTGGCGACCTTTCTTGAAAGTTTGAGAGCCGAGCCCACGACGCTTCTGCGCCGTCTGATGTCCGTCAATCTGATCGACGGAGTGACGAGCGGAGCGCCGGAAGCATGAGGTGTCGGGCCACCGATCTTCCAGGCTGGCCGCGGTTTCGTCTCCGAGCTTTATCAGGCCTTGCCTGAGCTCGAGACGCTCGCGAAGCCTGTTGGCCGAAGGACGAGGAAATGGATCCTCGAGGAACCCGCTTTGCCCGCAATCTCGCAACGACGAGATCTTTGTCAGGCGCTGCCCGTCCTGCCGAGCAAGCCAGCATTGATATTCGGAATCAACGGGACTGACGATGCCTGTTTTTAGGCTTCGCTGATGCCGCGGGATCGACCGTGGCCCCCTCCGTGCCACCGCCATAGGGCGGGTCGACAGGCGCGCATTTCCAGTTCATCCTGAGGGAAGAGGATTCATGAAGCTTACCAATAAGGTCGCAGTGATAATGGGCGCCGCGCGAGGCATCGGCCGCGCAACCGCCGAGCGCTTTCTAGCCGAGGGTGCCAAGGTCGTCATAGCGGACGTCGATTCCACACGCCTCAATTAAACAGCGAAAGCCATAGGCTCGCGAGGGAAGGTTTTTGCCCGTGTAACTGACGTCAGCAGAAGGGATCAGGTCGAAGCCCTCATCGCTTCCGCGGTCAATGAATTTGGCCGCGTTGACATCATGGTCAACAATGCCGGCATAGCCATGATCCAGGATTTTCTCGATGTGACCAAGGCCGACTACGACAAGGTTCTCGGCATCAACCTTGAGGGAGCGTTTTGGGGGACGCAGGCTGCCGCGCGCCAAATGATCGCCCAGGGCGGCGGCGTCATTATCAACATGTCTTCGATCAACTCGGGGCTCGCCAATCCAAGGGTCGCGACTTATGCCATCACCAAGGGTGGGATGAACCAGGTCACTAGCACTGCGGCCGTTGCTTTCGCGCGCAATGGCATCCGCGTGGTCGGTGTCGGACCGGGCACCATTGACACCGACATGGTGCGAGGCGACTTTGTCTCCGACGCCGCTGATCAGGCTATTCTGGCTCGCACGCCGCTCGGTCGGTACGGAACAGCAGCCGAGATAGCGGCGGTAGTAGCTTTTTTGGCGAGTGACGAAGCCTCGTTATCACGGGTGAGACAATCTATCCGGATGGCGGCCGGAGAGTGTTGAACCACGTGATGCCCACGAAATAGGAGGCTCTCGGTGCGAGGCACGTAGGAGACGAGGATGCAGCGTCGCGGCCGCCCGCCGAATACGACCGCGAGGATGCGTGCGCCAGCGGACAGAATAGAAGCCGCCAGCGAAGCATCACGCGCTAGTCTAACGCCGAGCATCCACTCGCAGTGGTCGGGTCTCGTGATTGTTCGGCAGCTCCAGAAGCATTCTCGCTAAGAATTCGGTCCGCCGCACGGAGTCTTCTCGAGGCGGCGCTTTCACCTTGTGGCTGCCTGATTGATCCTCCATAGTTCCGCTTCGCTGCCAAGCTGAAAGCGCCTTGTTGGCCGCGCGCACCAGAGAGACGCTCACACTAAGAGAGAAAGGGACAACATGAGCACACTATCGCGTCCAACGCGCCGCGACCTTATGGTCCTCGGCGCCGCCTCCGGCCTCAGCGCCGCAATGACGCCGCTCTTCGCAACGAGCGTCTTGGCCGGGGGAACGATCAATTTCGCCGACATCGGCGTCGGCGACCCCGGCGGCGATTGGTCTCGGTACACCAAGACGAGCGGCTTCAACGTCAATCTGGTCGCCATCGGAAATGCGCCGTCGGCTATCCTGAACACCCTGGTGGCTGGCGGGGGCACGGCCAGCTACGACGTGATCAACATCGTCGGCGGCATGCAGAAGCCTCTCGTCGAGAACAATCTCATCGAAGTCGTCGACACTGCTCAGTTGCCGAACTGGGCCAAAGACAAGAACATCGAGGAGTTCCTTGGCAAGGGCGAGCCAGGTTTCAACTTCATCGGCTATCAGGGCAAGATCTACGGCGCCCCGACCGTGCTGCAGGGCGATTCCTTCGCCTACCTCCCCGAGAAGACCGGAAAGCTCGATTCCTACGCCGCCCTTTTCGATCCCAAATGGAAGGGCTATGTCGCGCTCGAGGACAACTACACGACCGCCGGCCAGAAGACTGCGCTCTATCTCAAGCATGCGAAGCTGGCCCAGATCGCCAATCCGGACGACATGACGGCGGACGAAGTCAAGACCGTGGTCGACTTCCTCATAGACCAGAAGAAGAAGGGCCAGTTCCGCGTGATCTGGTCCTCCTTTCAGCAGGCCGTCGACCTCATCGTCAACAAAGAAGTCTACGTCATCGACTGCTGGGAGCCGATGGTGTTCGCGGCGAAGGGCAAGGGCGTCGACGCCGTCTACGCCGACCCGAAAGAGGGGTACCTGCTTTGGGCGATGGCAGCCTATCTCACCAAGAATCCGAAGCGAAGCCCCGAAACGACGAAGGCCGCCTACCAGCTTCTCGACTTCATGCTGGGCGGCTGGTACGGCGCCAAGATAACGGTGTTGCGCGGCTATATGACCAACACCGAGGCGCCGGTTTACGCCAAGGAGCATCCCGACGAGTTCCCGGCCGGAGAGGCGCAAAAGGTCGCCGAGATCACCGCCAACGTCCGCCGGAAGTTCGCCCAGGGCGGCACGTGGCAGAACCGCTGGCCGACGCACGTCGACGTCTACGAATCCGAATGGGCGCGCTTCAAGGCGGCATGACGGAGGGATAGGGCGCCGTGGTTCGGTCGATCGTTCTGCGGGCCTTTCTTCTGCTGCCGATCGCTTTCGTCGCCGCCTTCCTTCTCGCGCCGCTCGGATTGACCATTGCGGTCAGTTTCTGGCAGCGGATCGGGCTTTCCGTCCGCCCCGCCTTTGTTTTCGCCTCCTATCTGACCTTTTTCGACAGCGTGCGTTTCGAGGTCCTGACGAGGAGTCTCCTGGTCTCGATCGAGGCCACGGTTCTGAGCCTCTTCGTCTCGTATCCGATCGCCTATTTCCTCGCTTTCAAGGCCCGGCCCGACGCCACGCGGCTCGCGCTGCTCCTGTTCACGACGCCGTTTCTGGTGAACTACGTCATCCGGGCCTTCGCCTGGACGTATCTTCTCGGCCGCACCGGCCCGATCAACACACTTCTGACGTCGGCCGGAATTGTGAGCCGCCCGCTCGACTGGCTCCTCTACAGCGACTTCAGCGTCCTCGTCGGGCTCATCTCTTCGTACATGCCTTTCATGATATTTCCGATCTGGCTGTCGCTCGCCGGAATCGACAGGGCGCTGATCCAGGCGAGCTGGTTGCTCGGCGCCTCTCCGTCGCGAACGTTCTTCAGCGTGACGCTGCCGCTCTCGCTACCCGGCGTGTTCGCCGCGGCGATTTTCTGTTTCGTCAGCTCTTTCGGCGAGAGCGCCATCCCGGTCATCATGGGCGGGGTCGGCTATCAGCTCATGGGCAATACGATCACGAGCGCCATGGACGTGCTAAACTATCCGCTCGCTGCGGCGATGTCGACCGTGGTGGTGCTTGCGATGACGGTCCTGCTCATGGGCTGGTATCTCCTCTTCGACATGCAGAGCTTCCTCGGGAAGATCCTGAACTGGCGGGCGTGAGAGGTATGGGTGAGAACGTTCGCCGGTCGCACGCGCTGGTCTGGCTCTATGTCGGCTTCGTGCTCCTGTTCATCTATCTGCCGCTCTTTCCGCCGCTCATCTTCTCGGTCGTAACCGGCGAGACCGGCGCGCCGGCCTTCACCCTCTCCCGATACGCCGAGATGTGGCGGAACCCGGTGCTTACCGATGCCATCGTGACGTCGCTCGAAGTCGGCGCGATCGTCGCCGTGATCGCGCCGCTCCTCGGCCTCGCCGCGGCGATGGCCATTCGCGAATTGCAGACGCCCCGGCTGATCCTGTCGCTCGTGCTTCTGCCGCTGTTCATCCCGGGAGTGAGCGCCGGCCTGGCGACGGCGCTCTTTTTCCATCTCGTCGGCGTCCCGCCGTCGCTCGTCGCCATCGCCATCGTGCAGGCGGTATGGGCGCTCCCCTTCGCGACCATCGTCATTCTCGTCGCCATGACCACCTTCGATCCGGTCTATCTCGAGGCGGCGTGGATGAGCGGCGCCGACCGGCTGCGCGCGTTCATCGACGTCGAACTGCCGCTCATTCGTCCAGGCATCCTCGGCGCCGCGACATTCTCGCTGATCCTCTCTTTCAACGAGACTGTCCGCACTGCCGCGGTCCAGGGCGGCTACAACACGGTGCAGACCTACATCTGGGCGACCTACAAGCAGATCGGCCTCTCGCCCACGCTCTACGCCCTGATGGGGCTGCTGATCGTCTTGACCTTGATCCTGGTCGCCGGGTTCTTGCTTGTCGGGGCGCGGCGGAGAACGGGCTAATCCTCGAGCGGCACCACCGCGTCTGGATCGAAGCCGACGGTGACCGCGCTCCCGGGGGTGACGGGAATGTGCCGCGTTGTGGTAGCGACGAGCCGCTGCCCGTCGCCGAGTTCGACGACATATTCGAGAACGGTGCCCCGATAGGTGCTCTCGACAAGAACGCCGGGCAGCCGAAACGATCGCTCCTCGGCATCTAGTCCGATGTGAACGTTTTCGGACCGGATGGCGATGTGGGCGCCGCCCGTCGCCACGTCATCGGCGGCCGCAGCCTCGATTGGGGTTTCCGCCAAGCGGTACATGCGCGCGTTGTCCGCCCCACCGAGAGGCGCGGCTTCAAGCACATTACAGTCACGAAAGAAATCGGCGACAAAGCACGTGCGGGGACGCTTGTACAGGCGCTCAGGTTCATCGCATTGCGCCATCGCGCCGCCGTTCAGAACCGCGACGCGACTGCTCATGGTCAAAGCTTCCTCCTGATCATGGGTGACGTAGAGAAATGTCGTGCCGGTCCTTTTGTGGACGTCCGAGAGCTCGGCCTGCATGGCCCGCCGAATCTTCTCATCGAGCGCGGACAGCGGCTCATCGAGCAAGAGCATGCGCGGTGAGGGCGCCAGCGCGCGAGCCAGCGCCACCCTTTGCTGCTCTCCGCCACTGAGATTGGATACGCTCTTCCCGGCGAGGCCGGCGAGGCCGACAAGGTCGATCATCTCGGCGACGCGCCGGCTTATCTCCTCACGCGGCGCTCCTCGGACTTTGAGGCCGTACCCAACATTTTCTGAGACGTTCATGTGTGGGAATACGGCATATTGCTGGAACATCATCCCGAGATTGCGCCGCCAGGGCGGCACGCTCACGACATCCTTTCCGTCAATGAGGATTCGCCCGGAATCCGGGGCGACCAAGCCAGCGACCATGCGAAGGATCGTTGATTTTCCGGATCCGCTTGGACCGAGGAAGGTGAAGAACTCCCCCCGGCTCACCGTTAGCGACAGCCGGTCGGCGGTCACCGTCCGTCCGAACCTCTTCGCCAGACGATCAAGCTCGAGAATGGCGTCAGCCATATGGGCCTATGCGCCGTTTCGCAAGGCGACGGCAATCGCTAGCTCCACCGCGCGAACGCAGGTCGCCAGTTCCATAGACGCGGTGTCTGCGCGCTGGTGGGCCTCGAGAACTTGCTCAACCTTGATTTGGCGCAGGAGCTCCGCCACCTGGCTCGGCAGGTAGGGAACATGAATGAAGCCGCAGGCTATCCGCTCGGAGGCCGACTCCGCCGCCGACAGGAAGCTGTAAAGGGAAGCGTTGCACAAATATGTCCCGGCCGTGTTCGAGATGCGCGCGGGGATCCCGGCGTCCAGGAGAGCGTCCACGATCGCCCGAACCGGGACAGTCGCGACTCTGGCGGCGTCGCCGCCGTCGACGACCGGCTCATCAGCCGCCGAATAGCCGGCATTGTCGGGGATTTCGAAGTCCGCGACATTGAGCGCCGCCCGTTCGACGCGAATGAGCGGCTCTCCAGGCCAGAGCCCGACGCTGATGACGACGCAGGGGTTTACGTCACGGAGCAAACTCTTCGCCATCCCGGCGATCTTCGCGAAGGAGACCGGCAACAGCCGGGAAACCACCGGCGTATTGGCTACACTCCTGCCGTCCAGCGCCCCGGCGATCTCTGCGGCCGGATTAACGCCGCGGCCGCCATAAGGGATGAAGCCTGTAACCAGCGCCGGCCTGACCACTAGCTTCTCCTTGTCGCCTTACCAGAAGGGATCCCGAAAACAGTAGAGAAAGATCTTTTGGACGGCAATTGGTCGGGCGGTTTGGAGACACCGCCGCGTGCCGGGTCGGGAGATGACCATCCGGATCGACAAGGTGGGCGAGGATATCGCAGCCAGAAGGGCTATTGTGGAACGGCACAACCGCAATGCCTTGGAGGACGAGGACCGCGGTGTCGCGCCGTGACAAATCCGGATGTGCCACCAGGCCGAGACGTGCGCTGCATCATCGTATCAACGGTAACGCAAGTGGTCGAGTTGCGGTCTTTCGGCTCGCAATTGCTTTGCAAGCCGATGGTCGACCGACGCGCTCCAGCGGACGTCCTACTCTTCGAGACCGCCCAGATTTTTGGAGCGCCTTCCGAGTTGATTCCGTTCAAGATGGAAGGCGGTATGCCACAGGTACCGCTAGGCCCATCTGCCGCGCACAATCACATTTTGCGCCGACCGCGTAATGGTTTACGAGTGAGCGAGCCCTTATAGTGTCAATCGGCGTCGAACTTTGCCCCTCGATCGGCGTCCAAGATTGCCCCCATTTTGGAGACGCGCGCTGACGGTAGCGCTCGCGGCGGCGTAGCTGGTGTGGGTTGCGCAGCCGGGGCGAGC
>Ga0134126_10005541_pt1 | contig 15780 bp, 13 predicted proteins | sample KB31752_FD_96881 | JGI IMG/M metagenome (GOLD analysis project Ga0134126, IMG submission 96881) | Terrestrial soil microbial communities with excess Nitrogen fertilizer from Kellogg Biological Station, Michigan, USA - KB3-175-2 | ecosystem: Environmental > Terrestrial > Soil > Unclassified ...
CGGCCTACGCGACCAATCTCGATCAGATGTTCTGGCTGCGCCTGATTGCCGGACTCGGCATCGGCGGCGTCATTCCGAACGTCGTTGCCATCAATGCCGAGTCGGCGCCGCGCAGGCTGCGCGCCACCTTGGCGCTTGTTACGGTCGGTTGCGTGCCGCTCGGCGGCGCCTTTCCGGGTATTGTGGCCGACCTCTGGGGGCCGACGCATGGTTGGCAAATTCTGTTCACCGTCGGCGGCATCGTGCCGGTTGTTGTTGCGATTGCGGCGATCTTCGCGTTGCCGGAATCGATCAAGTACATGGCGCTGCATGAAAGCCAGCGCGCCCGCATGGTGAAGCTGATCGGCATCATCAGCCCCAGCTATAAGGTGCCGCCAAATGCTCGCTTCGTGATCGAGGATGAACGGCAGTTTCCCGGCTTCAATCCGGTTTATCTGTTTCGCGACGGACTCGCGCTGATCACGCCGCTGTTGTGGCTGTTGTTTGCGTTAAATCTGATGGGATTCTTTTTCCTGCTGAGCTGGACGCCCACGCTGCTGGTGGCGGCCAAGCTGCCGCTGTCGACGGCGGGGCTTGCTATCTCGAGCTTGCAGGTGGGCGGCACCGTCGGCGCGCTATTGCTGGCGCGCTGGTTCGAACGCCAGCAGTTCCTCGCGATCGCGGTGGTGTTTCTGATCTCGGTGCCGATCGTGGCCTTGATCGGCTATGCCGGAATATCGTCGGTTCCCGCGCTGATGATCACAACGTTTTTTGCCGGCTTTTGCGTGCTTGGCGTGCAAACCGGCATTAACGTCGCCGGTGCGCTGGTTTATCCGACATCGCTGCGCGCCAACGGATCGGGATGGGAGCTTGGCATAGGCCGTATCGGCTCGATTGTCGGTCCGCTTTTGGGAGCGCTGTTCGTCGGCATGCCGGTGCAGCATCTTTACGTCTGGTCGTCTTTGCCGTTCCTCGCCGGGGCGATCGTTTGCTTTATTATCCACCGGCTCAATACCGAGCGCCTGAAAGAACGGCCGTACCTGCAGCAAGCGCCGGCGCCGGCGGAATGACACGGCGCGTTCAGGTAAGCGGCACCGTCAGCGGATTATAGGAATAGAGCCAACTGTTGCGGTCTTCGCCCTCGTTGCGCCTGGCGAAGCGGGCACGAATTTCCGCGACCGAGCGCAGGTGGAACAGCTCGCGATTGTAAGTTGACTGCGCGACGACACGCGCCGTGCGTTCGACGCGATTGCGCTGATAGAGGTCGAGCGCCTTGGGTACCGACGGTATCATGTCGAGTGCACGCGTGAGCACGGCGGCGTCCTCAATCGCCATCGCCGCGCCTTGCGCGAGATAAGGCAGCGTCGAGTGCGCGGAATCGCCCATCAGCGTGACGCGGCCCGTGCTCCATTGCCGCATCGTCGGGCGCGTGTGCAAGGACCAGCGGTAGCATTGGTCCTTGTCGGCGCCGTCGATGACGGTCTGGATCGTGGAATGCCAGCCGCTGTAATCGTCCTTCAATTTTTGCCAGGGAAATTTTACCGTCCATGACTCGTCCGATACTTCGGCCGTTTCCACGCAACCGACGAAGTTGAGCAGCGCGCCGCCGCGCAAGTAGTAGCAGACCGCGTGCAGGCCCGGCCCGACGAAGACGGACATGACCTTGTCGAGCGGGTCTTTGACGAGCCGCTCGACGGGCACTGTGATGCGCCACGCGGCATCGCCGGTATAGGTCGCGACCACGTCGCCCAGCATTTGCTGGCGCACGACCGATTTGAGGCCGTCGGCGCCGATCAGGACGTTGCCGCGCGCGCTCGATCCATCCGCGAAATGCAGTTCGACGCCATTTTCGTCCTCGGCGTAACCGACAGCCCGGCGATTCAAATGCACGACATCGGGATCGAGCTCGCGCGCTTTGGCGGCGAGAATTTCGTGGAAGTCGGCGCGATGCAGTTGCGTATAGGGCGCGCCATGCATGCGCTCGTGTTCTTCGGACAGGGAAAATCGCTGAATTTCTTCCCCGGTGTCGTGCAGGCGGAATACGTAGGCGCCGGGATGGACTCCGGCTTTGCGGATCGCCGGTTCGAGGCCGAGATCGCGCAGCACGTGCATGGCGTTGGCGCTGATCTGGATACCAGCGCCGATCTCGGCGAGCTTTGGCGCCTGCTCGTAAACTTCGACCTTGTGTCCGGCTTTCATGAGGCATGAAGCGGCGGCAAGACCGCCGAGACCGGCGCCGGCAATGAGAATTTTGTACTTCGGCATTTTCTTCTTGTTCCTAGAACGGTTCGTAGTCGCGCAGCGCCGGTATGACCTTTTCGCCGAACAATCGAATGGAGCGCATGAGATCGTCAGCGGGCAGGTCGGAAAAACTGAACTCGCCGAGGAACGTGTTGAACAGGCCGTGTTCGGCGGCCGCCCGTAACTTTCCGGCCACGGTCTCCGGCGAGCCGATGAATACCAGCTCGTTGCGCATCAGGTAGTCCGGATCGAACAGGTTAGCCATGATTTCCGAGGCGCCCGGCTCGCCGCGACCCGTGAAGAACTCGGCGTGCTTGCGGGCTCGCTCGGCGAAGCTTTCGCCCGGCTGTGCGGGCTTCATGAAGCCTTCATAGGCGCGGCTCGCACGAAAGAGCGCCGTGTCGATCGCCTTCTTGTCCGTTTCGTCAACATAGACGACCGTGCAATAGGCGATCTTCGGCTTGCGCGGCCAACCTGCCTTCTCCCAATCGGCGAGGAATTTCCGGTAGCGGGGCGCGGCGTCGGCGCGCGGATAGATCAGGAAATAGCCCGGGTTGATCCCGTTTGCGGCGCAGAATTCGAGCGTTTGCGGATCGCGGCTCATCATCCAGAGCGGCGGGTGAGGGCGCTGGAACGGCTGCACCGCCAGCAAGGCGCTGTCGGTATGAAATTCCGCGCCGTGAAAGGAGAATGGCTGCGTCTCGCCATAGGCCGCGCGCAGGTAATCGACGAATTCGAGCGTCGGTGATTTGCGCAGGCTGTAATCGAAGCCGAACGGCTTGAAGTAATCCGGATTGATGCCGGGCACGAGCCCGAGCTCCATGCGCCCGCCCAGCATCTGGTCGACGATGGCGATTTCTTCCGCCAGCCGCAGCGGATGATAAAGCGGCACGATGTAACCCATCGGGCCGATCCGCAAGCGCTTGGTGCGCGCGCCGGCGCCGACCGCGAACAGGCTGGGCGAAGAAATCCAGCTTTCGTCAGGCCGGAAATGATGCTCCACACAGAAGGCGTAGTCGAAACCAAGCTCGTCGCACAGTTCCAGCTCGCCCCACAGCTCCTCGTACCGCTGGTACGGCGTCATCCCAGGCTTCGCCCATACGTGGCTGAAATGCGCGAATTTCATGCCGACTCCACAAATATTCCTTGGCGAGGATGACCGATCGCTGACTTAGATTCTGGTTCGCGTGTTGCGAATGCCGCCAGATTTCGGCGGGCTCATTGTTTTGGCGACTTCGCGAGCGCAGTCAATAAAAAGTCGTGCTACCGGGCTGAGGATGCGGTTTTTCAGCGTGACGATGCCGACCGGATTCTGTGCCATCACCATATCGACCGGCAGAATTTTAAGCGGCAGATTTTTCATGCCGAATTGCAGCAACGACCCCGGAAACACCGCGAGATAGCGCCCGGTCATCAATAGCGCGCAATGCACCTGGATCGAGGCGGTCAGAACAGTTTTCTTCGGCAGGTCGAGACCTTGCTTCTCGAATGCTTCGGCGAAGAGCATTCCGGCTACGTTGGTGCGCGGTGGCGGAAGGCTCCAGTGCTCGTCCACGAGATCGGCGAGCCTGAGATTGCGGCGGCGGCACAGAGGATTGTGCGCCGCCGCCACGATATACGCCCCCTCGTAAAAAAGGGTTTCCGCCTGCAGGTCGTCTTCGGCGAAAGGCTGCTTGATCCGCCCGACTTGCAAATCGATTGTCCGCCCGCGCAGCTCGTGCAACTGGCCCATCCAGACGGAGAGTTGGGCGACGTGGATCGAAATGCGCGGGTGCTTTCGCGTGAGACGATCGATGACGTGCGGGACAAAACCCCCTTGCATCGGTTCGCTACAGCCGACGCGTACCTCGCCGATCGTAGGATCGGCGAGGAATTCGAGTTCGTTTACCCCCTGCCGCAAATCGTCGAAAACGGCCGTCGCCCATTTTTGCAGCGCATTGCCGTAAAGGGTGGGCGTAACCCCTTGCGCGGTTCGATCGAGCAATTGCACGCCAAGCGTCCGTTCCATGTCGGAAATTGCCTTCGAGACGGCGGGCTGCGAAACTGCAATCTGGTTGGCCGCCTTGGCCATGCTGCCGCACCGGATGACGGCCATCAGCATATCCAGATCGCGCAGCTTGAGCCGGCGTTTGATACGCTGATCCCAGGGCATATGTCCGACTGCCTATATCGATAGGTTATAGCCATATTACAAAATCGAGCTTCTATTTATAACGCGCGCGGCGCTTTGTTTCAAACCAGAGTTGCCGCTGAAGAGATTGCTGAGGTGCCCCATGACAATATCGCGCCGCGACTTCTGCATTGCCGCCGGATTGGGTTTGCCGGCTTCCCTGATGGTTACACCGGCGCAATCGGGAGCCTACCCTAACAGGCCTGTGGCGATGATTTGTTCGACGCCGGCCGGCAACGGGCCGGATGTCATCGCGCGCATTGTTGCAGACGGTTTGACGAAAATCTGGGGAGAGCGTGTCGTCGTCGAGAACCGGCCAGGCGGCCGCGCGATCATTGCCACGCTCGCAGTCAAGAAATCCGTTCCAGACGGCTACACACTTTACGTCGCAATTGGATCGACCTTCGTCATTCTGCCCGAAGTGCACCCCGATCTGCCGTTCGATTTACAGCACGATATCGTGCCGATTGGGCTGATCGCCGAGCAGCCGTTTGCGATCACCGTCGATCCAAAGCTCGGATTGAATTCGCTTGCAGATTTGATCGCTGCGGCAAAGAAGCGTCCCGGTGAATTGTTGTACGGCACCTTCCGTGGATCCGCTCCGCACCTTGCGGTCGAGGATTTCCTGTCGAAGGCCGGTATCAAAATGAAATTTGTCGCGTATCCGAGCACGGGAAAGATGATTGGTGACGTGATGAGCAGCACCATTGCCGTGGCCGTCGAAAGCCTGTCGGGGTTGGGCGGGGCGATTGCGGGCGGGCAGATCAAGGCATTGGCGGTTTCGTCGGCCAAGCGTCTGCCTGAATATCCCGACCTTCCGACCGTTGCCGAAACCATTCCAGGCTATACGGCCAAAGGCTGGTTCGCCCTCATGGCGCCGGCCGGAACGCCGAAAGCGATCCTCAAGAAGGTGAACGCCGATCTTAATGCGGTGCTTGCACAGCCCGAGGTAAAACGGAAGCTTGCAAGTTTGGGGACCTATTCACACGCAACCACCCCGGCGGAGACGGCGCAATACATTGCCGACGAGCGCGCGTTCTGGAAGCCGGTCATCAAGCGGATGCATTTAATGAATTGAGTGGGCACGAGGACTGTGATGGGCCACGCGATTGCGCTCGACGCTCGACTTCATGCCTATCTGATTTCGAGCGAGCCACCCGAGCACGAAGAATTGCGCAAGCTGCGCGAATATACGGCAACGATGCCGAATGCGCGATTTCAAATCGCGCCGGAGCAGGGGCATTTCCTTGGCTTTCTCGTCCGGCTGATTGGAGCGCGTCGCGTTCTCGAAATCGGAACGTTCACCGGCTATAGCGCGCTCGCCATGGCGCTGGCGCTGCCGGCGAACGGGCGAATCGTGACCTGCGATGTCAACGAAGAATGGGTGAATATTGGGTGTTCCTATTGGGCGCGGGCACAGGCCGCAAAAAAAATCGAGGTCAGGATCGGTCCAGCGCTCGATACGCTGGCGACACTTACAAATGATCGTGCCGAGGCCTTCGACCTAGCGTTCATCGACGCCAAAAAAGACGAATACGACGAATACTATGAAGGTGCGCTCAAGCTGGTGCGGCCGGGCGGATTGATCGTGCTCGACAACATGCTGCAAGGCGGGCATGTCGCCGATCCCGCCGACAACGGTCCACGCACGATTCCAATCCGAGCGCTGAACGAAAAGATTTCGCGCGATGCCCGGGTCGATCGCGTCGTGTTACCGGTCGGCGATGGAATGACGCTGGCGAGGCGGCGATGATTTCGCGCAAGGCTTGGCGGAGAATTCACACGATCTACGAAGCCGTGCAGGCGGCGTGCGACGTGCCTGCAATCGTGAAGCCGTTGAAATTCGATGGCGAGCTTATAGCCGGATGGTTGCTGCTCGTCGGTCTTTTCGTTGCCGGAGTCGGCATAGAGAGGATTCTTTCGAGTACCCCCAGCTATTGTCGTGTTAATTCCGCTTACCCACTGATGCATTCAGACGCCGATGTGGCGATGATCGTAAAGTCAGGTATGTCCTGTCCGGTTTTGGTCAGGACAGGGGACGCCATCATCAATGACCTAAAAATCATCTCTGCGCCACAACATGGCGTAGTGGTTGACCGCGGTCGGACCGGAGTCATCTATCGCGCAGGACGGGGCTTTTACGGCGAGGATTTCTTTGCCTTCGAATTGCGCGGAAAGGTGCGCGCCCATGAGATCGTTAGCATCGTCAGGGTTGCGGTGACGGTCGGCGACGGGATGACCCTGGCGAGGTTGCGATGATCTCGCGCAGGGCTTGGGCCAGAATTCACGCGATCTACGATAACGTGCACGCGGCGCTATGGGCCCTCCTTTGCGCCTTCGTCGTTTGGACCGTAGTCGTCGTCGTTCCCAAGCTTCCGGCGGCACGGGAAAAGTTCGAGCGTGTCCGCGCGCAAGAAATCGCCGTAGAAAACAAGTTCTATTGCGAGAAATGGGGCATGCCAGTCGGTACGCATACGCACACGCTGTGCACGCTCGATCTTCAACAGCTTCGCGCGAAGATCGCGAAACGCATGGCGGACGAATGGAACGAGTTTTGACTGCGTGGTCCGCCGGCTAATGGTCTTTCAAAATGTTCTTCAATCGCTGCGGCGACACCGGAAGTTGCGTCACCGTGCCAGAGATGCCGAGGGCGTCGTCGATAGCCGACGCGATCGCCGCTCCGACGGCGTTGACGCCGCCTTCGCCGGCGCCTTTCAGGCCGAGCGGATTGAGCGGGCTTGGCGCGTCCTCTGAGATGATCACACCGATCGGCGGCGTCTCGTGTGCGGTCGGCATCAGGTAATCCGCGAACGTGACCGAGAGCGGTTCGCCGTTCTCGTCGTAGAGGAATTCCTCCAGCAGGGCACCGCCTATGCCTTGCACTACGCCGCCGACGATCTGGCCTTCCACGAGCTTGGGATTGACGGCTTTGCCGATGTCATAGGCAACGAAATAACGCTCGACCCTAACGGCGCCGGTGTCGGAATCGACAGCGGTAACAGCGACGTGCACGCCATAGGGATAGACCATGTGCGCGGAATCGAATTGATCTTCGGCGGCAAGCTCGCCTTTTCGCGCGCGGGCGACGTCGCCGAGCAACATCGATGGCCCATGTTGCTCGCCTTTGCTCACGACCTGCCCGTCGACGATCGTGAGATCGTCGACATTTTTTTGCATCAGTTCGGCGGCGGCGGCGAGTGTCTTTTCGCGCAGCTTAATCGCGGCGAGCCGCGTCGCTTCGCCGGCCATTACCGTGACGCGGGACGCGAACGCGCCCATGCCCTTGTCGATGCGGTTGGTCTGGCCGTGAATAACGCGAACGTGGGTGTAATCGACGCCAAGCGTGTCCGCGCAAATCTGGGCAATGACGGTTTCAACGCCCTGGCCGAGAGACGCAACGCCGGTAATGACGTCGACACCGCCCTCGGGCGCAATTTCGATGCGCACTTTGTCGAATGGGCCGAGCCCGCTTTTTTCGACGAAGATTGCGAGGCCTGCTCCGACTTTCTCACCTTGGTTCCTTCTTGCTCGCAATTCGTCCTGTAGAGCGTCCCACTTGGTCGCGGCGAGCGCTTTGTCGAGCAGCAGCGCGTAGTCGCCCGAGTCGTAAATTATTTCGGTGCCCAAAGTATCGAGCCCGAGCGTGTAGGGCATCGCGCTTGTGGCAATCAGATTTCTTCGCCGGATTTCAATGCGATCGACGCCGACCTTCGGTGCAATCGCGTCCATCAGCCGCTCGCGGACGAACGTCGTCTCGTAACGGCCCGGTGCGCGATAGGTGCCGCATGGCGTCTTGTTGGTGAGGCGGATGTGGCCGATGGCGCGATAGGCCGGTACGCGGTAGGGCCCAGGCAGCATGGCGGCGGCGAGATCGGGCACGGTGGCGGCATGCGTGCGCATGTAAGCGCCGTTGTCGTGGAAAAACTCGTCTTCGATTCCAAGGATGTGGCCTTGTGAATCGATCGCGGCGCGCACTTTATGCTGCTGCTGGCGCGAATGATTGGCCGCGATCAAATGCTCGCGCCGGTCCTCTATCCATTTGATAGGCCTGCGTAATTTCAACGCGGCGGCGCAAGCCAGAACGTCTTCCGGATAAAGCTCGCCGCGAATGCCGAAGCCGCCGCCGACATGGCCCTCGAACAACTGCACGGAATCCTTTTTACGTCCAAGCAGTTGCGCGATCGTGTCGCGATTCCAGTGCGGCACCTTGGCGGCGCCGTGCATTTCCAAAATATCGTTAGCCCCGTCGTAGCGGGCGATGGCTCCGCGCGTTTCGATCGGCACCCCGGAATGGCGGCCGATGGAAAGCTCAAGCGAAACAACCGCATGCGCGTCGCGGAAGGCGGCGTCGATATCGCCAAAACCCTTGCGCAGCACGCTCGGCTCAGTGCCGAGATTGTCGTCGAAGAAGCCAATGTCCTCGCTGGCCGAGAGCGTCGGCCGCCGTTGCTCGGTCTCGATTACGACGAGTTCGGCCGCATCCTCGGCGGTGTAGGCGTTTTGCGCGAACACCACGGCGACCGGATCGCCGACATAGCGGACATATCCGCGCGCGAGCACGTATTGCCGGTACGGTTCGAGCTCCTTCAGGCCGGTGAGCCGGAATCCGATCGGGGGAATCTCGGCTACATCGTCCGCGGTCCACACCGCATGGACGCCCGGATACGCGCGTGCCGCGGCAGTGTCGATGCGGAGGATTTTTCCGAGCGCGACGGTGGAGCGCACCACGCGCATGTGCAACTGGCCGGGAAACGAAATGTCGGCAGCGAAGCGGCCTTGCCCGGTGAGCAGCGGCCTGTCTTCCAGCCGTGGCACCGAGCGGCCGATGAATTTTTGTTTTTGGTCAGGCATAGCCGCGCGCCGCAGCGTAACTCTCTCTCCCCGCGTGCGGGGAGAGAGTTGGGGTGAGGGGGCGTGTCAACGTATGCGAACTATTGATGCGTTTCCGCACCAGGAACGCGCACGCAAGCGCACATGTTCCGACCTCTCCCCGCAAGCGGGGAGAGGTGAAGAAAGAGCGCGCGATTTTCTTCATTTCTGACAGAGCGCTTACTTTCTACGCATTTCCTTTGCCGCCGCACGCACGGCCTTGATGATGTTCTGATAGCCGGTGCAGCGGCACAAATTCGACGCCAATACGTCAAGGAGATCGTCATCGCTGATGTCGGGCTCGCGCTCAAGCACGCCGACCGCTAGCATCAGGAACCCCGGCGTGCAGAAACCGCACTGCAAGCCGTGGTGATCCATGAACGCCTGCTGCATCGGATGCAGCGTGTCGCCGTTCGCCAGGCCTTCGACTGTGCGGATTTTCTTGCCGGCGGCCTGAACCGCGAACAACAGGCATGAGCGCACGGGCTCGCCGTTGACGATAACCGTGCAGGCGCCGCAGACGCCGTGCTCGCAGCCGATATGCGTGCCGGTCTGCCCGCAATCCTCGCGGATCGCATCGGCCAGCGTGCGGCGCGGCTCGACGGCGATGGCGTAATCGCGGCCATTGATGGTGAGAGTGATGGCGGTTTTATCGGTCATGCCGGCAAGCCTATAGATGCCGCCAAAACCACGGCTGTCATGCCCGCGAAAGCGGGCATCCAGTAAGCGCGGACGCTCACTGTGGCGTGATGTCGTGCGTCACGCGGAGCTTGGCGGTTACTAGGTCCCCGCCTTCGCGGGGACGACGACTGAGTTTTTCGCAAGGTCATGCCTTCACCTTCGTCTTCCGCAGCGCGGCGCGGATACGCTGCGGCGTCGCGGGAATTTCCTCAATCGCGACGCCGAACGGCGCGAGCGCGTCATTGATGGCGTTGACGATGGCCGCCGGCGCGCCGATGCCGCCGCCTTCGCCCAGCCCCTTGGCTTTGGTGATCGAATTCTCGCTCGGCGTTTCCATGTGATGGAGCTCGATTGGCGGAATTTCGTGCGCGGTCGGCGGCAGATAATCGGCGAGGGTGGAGGAGAGGATGTTTCCAGTTTCGTCGTAGATGATCTCTTCGAGCAGCGCGTTGCCGATGCCTTGCGCGACGCCGCCATGCACTTGCCCGTCGGCGATCATCGGATTGATGATGCGGCCGGCGTCTTCCGCCACCAGATATCTATCGACGGTTACGCGCCCAGTTTCTTCATCGACCTCGACGATCGCGGCGTGGCAAGCGTTGGAAAACGTGCCGGGCGGATCGTAGGTGGCGGTTTCGGTCAAGCCGGGCTCGATCTCGCCCTTGAAGCGATGCGTTTGGGTGTAGGCTTCGCGCGCCATCGCCGCGATCGAAATCGAACGATCGGTGCCGGCGACCTTGGCGTGGCCGCCTTCCAGGACGATGTCGCCCGCGGCGGCCTCCAGCATATGGCTGGCGATCTTGATGAGCTTGGCGCGCACTTTCTGCGCGGCGATCAGCATGGCGCCGCCGGAAATTACCAGCGACCGACTGGCGAAAGTCCCCCAGCCGTAGGGCGCTCGGTCGGTGTCGCCGTGCACGACTCTGATAACATCGGGCGTAACGCCGATTTCGTCCGCGATGATTTGCGCCAAAGTCGTGCGCAGGCCCTGGCCGTGCGGTGAAGCGCCGATACGCGCCTCCACGAAGCCGGATGGGTCTATCGAGAGGATGACCGTCTCCCAGCCGACCGTGACATCCATGCCGCGCGCGGCAAAAGCCGGGCTGCCGTAGCCGGTGCGCTCCGAGAAGGCCGAAAAGCCGACGCCGAGATAACGGCCATGGGCGCGCGCCTGCTTCTGCCGTGCGCGAAAGGCCGGTACGTCGATGGCCTCGACCGCCATCTCAAGCGTTTGCTTGTAACTCGCCTCGTCGAACACGAGGCCGGTGGCGGACGTGTAAGGAAATTTGTCGATCAGATTGCGGCGGCGGATGTCGATTGGATCGATGCCGAAAGCCGCGGCAGCTTTATCCATCAGGCGTTCGAGCGTGAAAGTAATCATCGGCCGCGATACGCCGCGATAGGGCGCCATCGGGCAGGTGTTGGTAATGACGCCGCGCGCGATGCACGAATAGGCCTGGAAATCGTAGGGTCCGGGCATTTCGGCGAGCGCCATCAGCGGTTCGACGCCGGAGGTGGTTGGATAACAGGAATAGGCACCGATATTCGAGATAATGTCGGCGTTGAGCGCGAGCAATCTGCCGCCGTCGCCAAACGCGCCTTCCAGCGTCACGTGCAGGTCGCGGCTGTGAAAGCTGGCGATCAGGTTCTCGCGCCGGTCTTCGGTCCAGGCGACCGAGCTTTTGAGCTTGCGCGCCAGCCACACCAGCAGGACGTATTCGACGGCAAGCGACATTTTCTGCCCGAAGCCGCCGCCGACGTCGGGCGCGATCACGCGCAAATCCGATTCCGGCATGCCGAGCACGTCGGCAACGGCGGTGCGCGTGAGATGCGGCATCTGCGTGGTGCAGGTCAGGGTGACGCGGCCGGTGGCGGCGTCATAGGCGGCGTGACCGCCGCGTGCTTCCATCGGCGTTGCGTTCTGGCGGCGCGAACGCGCCTCCACCTTGACGATTTTTGCGACTCCGCTCCAGACTGCGTCAAAGCCGGGCGTCTTCATGCGGCCGTCGAGGATGACATTTCCGGGCGCTTCCGCGTGGATCTGCTGTGCCCCGCCCGCAAGCGCGGCGTAGGCATCGATCATCGGCGTGCCGTTCGCGATGTCGACTGCGACAGCGTCGGCGATGTCTTCCGCTTCTTCCTCGCTCGCCGCGACGGCAGCCGCTATCGGCTCGCCCACGAAGCGCACGACGCCGTCGGCCAATATCGGCTGGCCGATCGGCCTGTAATTGAATTTGTGCAGCATCGGCGTGATCTTTTTCACGCCGTCCAGATCGGCTGCTGTGATGACGGTCGCGCCGTCAGGCGGCGTAATGGATTTTATTTTTCCGCTGGCGAGCGCGCTGCGCACGAACCGCACCCAATGCGTCGCGGGGAGATCGGCGGTGAAGCGGCCGCGGCCGGTCACCAGCGCCGGATCTTCGACGCGGCGCATGGAGCGGCCGACCCATTTCGTGCCCGAGCCTTTGGTAATCCGCTCTTTGGCATGCGCCGTCATGACGCCGCCTGTTCAAGCGCCCGGCGCACGACGGCGCGGACGAGATCGCGGCGATAGTCGGCGCTGGTCTGGATGTCCTCCAGCGGATCGATCGCGTCGGCGGCTGCTTCGGCTGCGGCGCGAAACACTGCATCGCCCGGCGTGTTGCCATTGAGCGCGGATTCCGCCTCCGGAATACGGCGTGGCTGCGGTTCTGCGCCGCCGACACCGACACGCGCATCTGCGATTTTGCCGCCATTCAGGCGATAGGTGACGAGCGATGCCGCCATCGCGAAATCGCCAGCGCGGCGGCTGAATTCGTTGAAGCCGAAAACCGTGCCGGCCGCCAGCAGCGGCAGCCGCGCCTCTGCCAGCAACTCGTCCTCCGCCAGCGTCGTGGACATGATGCCGGCAAAAAAATCCCTGGCGGCGATGAGCCGCTCGCCGCGCGTGCTCATCGCAACGATCGTGGCATCGAGCGTGGCGGCGGTGAGGCACCATTCAGACGCCGGGTCGGCGTGCGCGAGGCTGCCGCAGAAAGTGCCGCGCATGCGGATCGGATAATGCGCGATATTGCGCACGACCGCGGCAAGCAGATGGCCGAGCGGGCCGTCTTCAGCCGGTTTGTGAAAGGCGCCGTGACGCACGCGCGCGCCGATCGCAAGCTGGCCGTTCGCGGCCGAAAGTCTGTCGAGGCCTGCCACCTCGTTGATGTCAACCAAGTGTGCCGGCCGCGCCATGCGGAACGCCATGATCGGGACGAGGCTTTGCCCGCCCGCCAGCACACGGCCATCCTGCGGCGCGACCTCCGCCAAAATCGCCAGCGCTTCGTCGATCGTCTTCGGCACGTGGCGGACGAAGGGGGCGGGCTTCATGCGGAGAACCTTACCAGATAATCATTTGTACACAAACGATAGCCCGTACGTGCGGATTGTCAAACCGGTCAACGGTCTCGCTGGCCTCGCCTGCCGCCATCTTAGGAAAAGATGCGCGCGCCCGGCACCAAGCCGAGCTTAAGGGCGGCTCAGGTTCCTACTTTCAACTCCGACACCAAGCCGCGCAGCGCGGCGATGGTGGACAGCGGCACAACGCGGCCGGTGCGCGGATTTTGCGACGGAATGCCAGCGATGGTCATCGAGAAGTTCACGGTGTCGGAATCGACATCGATGCGATGCGTGTTGCGCGTCACGGTCGGGTCGGCCCAGATTTCGAGCCGCGTGCGGTCCGGCCCGATGCCGGCCAGGCTGAGTGCAGCCGCGACGTTGACATTGGCAGGGAAGCCGCGCGCGCCCTCGCGCGCCGTTCCATCAAACACCTTCAGCGGCTTGTCGAGATTTTTCACCGAGATGTTGTTCTCGATCAGATAAGGCGCCCCCTCAAGGCCGGCTGGCGGCTTGCGCGTCACCATCTTGACGGAACGAATCGTGCCTTCGTTGGCGGCGCGCACGGCGTCGAAGCCGATCAGCGCGCCGGTCGGCACCAGAATGCGCGCGCCGGTTTTCTTGGCGCGCTCGACCAGATCCCAGTTCGGCAAAAGCTGCGCGACCGACAGCGGCATGAACAGCTTGCCCTTGTCGATGACGCTGATGGCGATATCGCGGAACAAGGCGGGCGGAAGACATTCGACGACCAGACCGCATTCTTCGGCGAGCGCGGTGTAGGTGCGCAGCGCGATGGCGTCGCCGAGTTGCGGCAACGCGCGGCGCGCCTTGTCGGCATCGCGCACGGCGACGGCGGTGAGCGCAAGGCCGTCGATGCCGTCGATCAGCCGCCGCGCGACTTCAAGGCCGACTGCGCCAAGCCCGGCTATGCCGATTTTCAGAGGTTGTGCGTGGGGCAAATTGAACTCCGTCGTGGATACGGTCCAAGCGCAGAGACATATACTGATGTCATTATCCGCGAAAGCGATGATCCGGTAAACGCAGACGTGGCGGAAGCCCGATCGTCTAGGGCGTACCGGATATCCCGCCTTCGCGGGGTATGACAGCGTCACTCACCGCCGCTCCGAAAACTTGGGTTTCCGTTTTTCGAGAAACGCGCGCACGCCTTCCTGATAGTCCGGGTTCATGCTCGCTTCGCGTTGCAGATCGCGCTCGAGATCGAGCTGCGTGTCGAGGCTGTTGCCGGCGGAAGTGTCGAGCGCGCGCTTGATCAGCGCGAGGCCCTTCGCCGGCATCCGTATGAGACGCTGGCAAACGACGTCGAAAGCGGCTTCAAGGCCGTCGTCGTCGACTGTCTTCCAGATAAGGCCCCATTTTTCCGCGTCTTCAGCCGTGAGCGGCTCGGCCAGCATCGCCAGCCCGCGCGCGCGGGCCCTCCCGACAAGGCGGGGCAAAAACCATGTGCCGCCGGAATCGGGAATGAGGCCGATAAGCGCGAAAGCCTGCACGAAGGTTGCCGAGCGCGCGGCGACGACGATGTCGCAAGCGAGCGCGATGTTGACGCCGGCGCCGGCGGCGACGCCGTTGACCGCGGCGACGACCGGGAACGGCATCGCGCGGATGCGGCGCACGAGTGGATTATAATAAGCCTCCAACGCGCCGCCGAGCACGCGCGCCTCGCCCGGCTCCTTGGTGAGCCGCGTGGTGAGGTCTTGCCCGGCGCAGAAACCGCGGCCCGAGCCGGTGATGACGAGCGCGCGGCAATCGTTGTCGGCTTCCGCCTCCATCAACGCGACGCGCAGCGCGAGATGCATAGCCTCGTTGAAGGCATTGAGTCGATGCGGCCGGTTGAGCCTGATGATGCGGTAGCCCCCGCGTCGCGACACGACGACGGCCGGTTCTTTCAGTTCCTGCAAGGGTTCCTGGTCGGCCATCGTCTTGTCTATCGCTTGAGGAATTTGTCGAGCGCGCCGGTCTCGATGTTGCCGCCAGCGTGGTCGGCGGCAATGCGCTCGTAGAAGCGCGCGGCGGCCTGCATCATTTCGTTTTCGGGGCGATCCTTGCCGATGAAATCGGAAATCTCCTCCATCTCGGCCACCCAGCGATAGGCCTTGGAATACATGCTGGGTATTTGCGGGGTCAGGTAGCCGAGTAGATCCGGGCGGCTTTCGGCCAATTCGGCCTGGAGTGCTTCCGCGGAGCCTTGGCGCGTGGCGGCCAGCATCATGGCGGCGCCGAGCGCGGTGAAGCCTTTGGTGATGCCGGCATAGGACATCTTCATCGCCGAGGCCGCGCCAACTGGCCCCGCCTGAACTTTCGTCGTCAGTCCGTAATCGCCCAGCACCGCGACGCGCGATGAGTCTGGGCCGGACAGATACAGGCGGGTCTTGCTGGAATCGGGGTTCGGCGGTGGGCCGATGATCCCGCCGTCGACGAAGCTGGCGCCGGTCTCCCGCACCACGCGGTCGATCTTCAGAACCGTA
>Ga0134126_10005542_pt1 | contig 15779 bp, 16 predicted proteins | sample KB31752_FD_96881 | JGI IMG/M metagenome (GOLD analysis project Ga0134126, IMG submission 96881) | Terrestrial soil microbial communities with excess Nitrogen fertilizer from Kellogg Biological Station, Michigan, USA - KB3-175-2 | ecosystem: Environmental > Terrestrial > Soil > Unclassified ...
CGCGGAAATCGCATAACGGCGCAACTTCAGCGGCGCCGTAAGCTTCCGCGCAATCATTCGCAAGCTTTTGCCACGGCCGCGCAATCTGCTAGAGGGGTCAGTTTAATGAGAATCCGTTCCAATCCTCTTTGTCCCTCCTGATTCCCCGACCCATCACCCCGTCAAAGAATCTGAGGCGCGACAGACACTCTGTCGCGCCTTTTTTCTTGGATTCGACCAAATGCACGCGCGGCAAGCTCCGCCACAAATGCACGATGGGATCGTAGCGCGGCGGAGCCGCCAGAGTTTAGTCCGATTTCGCTCAAAACTATTGATAGAAGACAGGCCGCAGCGGGAAATGGGTGACACAGTCATTCCGGTCCTTGCCCTACGAAATGAAACGGATCATATTAGCGGATTGGGAGAGATGTGTCGTTCCGGTATGGCGGAGAGAGGGAGATTCGAATGTCCATATGTTTCCCTTGAATCGTCGAACAATATTTACAGTGTTAGTCGCGAATACCCCGAAAATAGCCCCTATCGCGTTTTGGGATCGAGCGGGAGGGTTAAGCACCCATCACAAAACCCGATTACAGTGATTATTCGCCTCGTCCCGATTCCAGCTTGAAGAGCGAACTCAGATCAGTTTATCCACCAATCCATCCTCCTCAAAAGATAGGAAGCGCCTCAAACCGACCAGCTTTCTAGGCTGGGTGCTCGATACCTGCCTTACCTGCCGCAGACTCTAAAGGCCGCGATGGTGATCCTTTGCGTTGGCTATTTGGGACGGCAAGTCACGCCATTTGTTATCACGTGTCCGATAAGGCTAACGACTCGTCGTCCACTTGAAAGGTCTCTCACCGGACTGCAGTGAGCCCTGCCCGTTTCGCATTGCCGGCCTAATCTCGCCCTTCACGAACTCGAATAAGCGCACCGGTGTTTGGCTCCAGGGAGAGGCATCAAGAGACTTGAACCACCTTCCGTTAACAGCCGTCCGCGCCGCCCCTCACCCTGCTGCCACCGGTTGCCATAACCTCCTATGTGTTGTTCAGCGTATGCCTTCCCTATTTCTTCTGTCTTGGTATCGGTACACCCCAGATTATGACCGATTGTTGAGGTAGTATGAGCACAAAAAGGGGCACAGTCTCCTGGGGTCAATTTGGGGTCCACCCGCATTGACGATGATTGTCAGCGGAAAAACCTGTCGGTCTTGATGGTTTATCGTGTTGAGTGAGTTTCTTGGATGTGATTGGCGTGAGAAGTTCGCGTGCAATATTTCGAAATATGAAAGCGCCACTCCGCTATTGCCTTGCGCTTTTCTTCGTCCTGGTGGCGTTGCTTGGTTCGCTCGGTTTGCAGGAGCCCTTCAGTAACCCTTCCTGGTTTCTCTTCCCTACGGCGGTCCTGGCAGCAACGTGGATTTGCGGAAACGGACCGGGCTGGCTTACCGTCTGCGTAAGCACCTTTGCCGTCCAGTACTTTTTTGTTCCGCCGTTTCGCACGTGGATTTTAAGGCCCGGCGACATTCCGTTCTTCGTTTCATTCGTCGCCTGCGAGGTGGTCGCCAATCGTATCGTGGCGTGGCGGGTCAAGACGGAGAACGCTCTCAGGGAAGTTCGCGATCAACTGGAGGTTCGGGTCGCCGAAAGGACCGCGGACCTGGAGAACGCGAACAAGGCCCTGCGGGAGCAGATGGCCGAGCAGCGCCGTACCGAAGCAGCCCTGCAGGCGACCCGATCCGAGTTGGCGCGCTTGGCTCGCACGACGACCGCAGGGGAAATGGCCGCTTCGATCGCACACGAAGTAAATCAACCGCTCGCTGCCGTGGTGGCAAATGCCGATGCCTGCGTTGCCTGGCTTGCTCGGCAAAAGCCCGATCCTGGTGAAGCACAGGCTGCGGCTTTGCGCGCCGTGGAAGGCGCGACGCGAGCATCCGCAGTCATCGCGCGGATTTGCTCACTGGTCAGTAAAGCCGCGCCGCAGAGAGAGCCAGTCGATATCAACAGCGTAATTGAAGAGGCACTCACGTTGACCAAGGGGCAAGTGGTGCTGAACAAGGTTTCGCTGTCGCTGATACTGGATCCGGTCTTACCTCTGGTATCCGGCGACCGAACACAGCTACAGCAAGTCATCATGAATCTCATCGGCAACGCGATCGAGGCGATGGCTAAGGTAACCGAGCGTGACCGAATATTGGAGATCCGGTCACAACGTGTGCCGGGCCGGAGCATTTCTATCTCCGTGCAAGATTCGGGAGTCGGCATCAGCGAAGCGTTAATGTCGCGACTGTTCGAACCTTTCTTCACAACGAGGGCAGAGGGTATTGGGATGGGCCTCGCGATCAGCCACTCGATCATTGAAGCGCATGGTGGCCGGCTGTGGGCAGAGTCTAAACTGAATGAAGGAACGGTCTTTCGATTCACGTTACCGGAAATACAGGCTTCGATAGATGAAAAGCACTGATCCGATCGTGTTGATTGTCGATGACGACGCGATGGTCCGCGAGGGCATGAACAGCCTGGTGCGATCCATTGGCCTGCGCGTACAGACGTTTGCATCGGCCGCCGAGTTCCTGAGCGCGAAGATCCCGGATGTCCCAAAGTGCCTGATTCTCGACGTTCGCATGCCGGGACAAAGCGGTCTCGATCTTCATCGCCAGCTCAAGCAAGCGAATATGGAGATTCCCACTGTCTTCATTTCCGGTCACGGGGACATTCCCATGACGGTACGCGCAATGAAACAAGGCGCTATGGAGTTCCTGACAAAACCTGTGCGCGGGCAGGACCTTCTGGATGCCGTGCAAAACGCGATTGAACGCGATCGCACGCTGCGCAAGGAACGGGCGGAAATAGAGTTCCTGCGCAGACGCTTCGAATCTCTTACACCACGCGAAACAGAAGTTCTCAACTTCGTCGTAGCCGGACTTCTCAATAAGCAGATCGCCGATCAATTAGGAACAAGCGAGTTGACGGTCAAGACGCATCGCGCGCACGTGATGGAAAAAACGCAGGCCGATTCATTGGCAAGCCTCGTGCGTATGTCTGAGAAGCTCAAGAACTATATCGATAAGTAACTAGTCGTCTCCTCCTAAAGCAGGATAGCTTTCACGCACTCCCGTTGCTAATCTCGAATTGTCGGGTGGATTAGTTGAACCCCGTATAAGGAGACTCCAGGTCGACGGGATTGTGTCAAACGTCAGGCTCTTGGTCGTCGATGATGATGAAGCCCCACGCAGATTGCGCTTGGGGCTATCTGATCAAACCCGAGCGCCGTAATGTCCTGCTTGAGTGTGAAACGCAATAACGATGAGAGGAGAGAGGCAGCCGTGCAAGGCACAGTGAATAACAATCGGGCGAGGTTATGTTTAAGACGGCCGAGCACCGGAGTACGAGGTCCGGCCAGGTCAAAGAAAGGAAGCGTCGTGAGGGTCGAAACAATCGTTGTAACGGAATCGGATTATGAGCGCCTGCATTCCCTGATCGAGTCATCGAGACGGCTTCATCAACGTGATGCCGAGCGGATCGACGAGCTGGAAAGCGAACTGAACAGAGCCGCTATCGTGAAATCCAGCGAAGTATCGTCTGACGTGGTCACAATGAATTCGCGCGTGCGAATGAAAGACCTGAGCAGCGGCCGCGAGCTTACCTATCAACTCGTGTTTCCGAAAGATGCGGACATATCTGAAAACCGGATCTCAGTGCTTGCGCCAATTGGAACGGCGTTACTGGGATACCGAGCCGGTGCAACTGTCGAGTGGCGGGTACCCTCAGGAATGCGGCGTCTCCGAATCCTGAATGTGGAATATCAACCCGAGGCAGCCAGGACGGCCGCTTAGCACGGGATTCATTTGAAAGCGACCTAAGCTGGGGTCCTTGATGTAAAGCGCATTTAGCCCAGTGTATATACGGAGGAGTCCATGAGGATTGCAGTTCACAACTACCATGCCGATCTTGCCGAAGCTCTTAGGTCGTACGTGGAGCGCCGATTGAAGTTTGCCCTGGACCGCTTCGGAGGTCGAGTGGACGAGGTTACGGTACGCATCTGCGGAGACGGCCCCGAAGCGAACAATTGCAGAATCAGCACCGAGGTGTCGCCGCTGGGCCGCATCGCAGTGGAGGACAATGACCCTGATCTATTTGTCGCCATTGATCGCGCCACGGGAAGATTGGGCCGGTTGTTCGGGAGCGAATTGAAGCGTGCACGAGACGCCAGAGTGGGGCGAGAGTCCGTCCGGCTAGTGGCATGACTGTACCAGTCAAGAGCTGAAAGTCGGTGGCATTCACTTTCGAATCATGCCACCGACTGCCATGCTATTGTTAGTCAGGTGATGACACGGTCTCACCCGATGACGACCGTTCGCAATGTCATGTGTTAAAGGTCCAATGGCAGGGTCATGCAGCTGCCATTCTAGCCGCCGTCGGCAGGAAGTTGGTCAGATCATGTCGCACCCGGAACAAGACGCCATCCTTACCTTCAGCTCCATCTTCCTGGCGGGGACGTTATTGGTCGCTTTGATGATGTTCATCGTTAGTCTCATCCTGGAGTAATGCGTGGCGACAGCAGTGAAAAGCAACCCTGCGGAGAAGATTCATGGAAACACAGTCTATGATAACTTCATTTAATGATGATTACTTCGTCTTCCATAGCCAGGATCATGACCTGCTGGCCCAGGAGGAGATTGCCAAAGCCGTTGGGCAACATGAGCGTGAGCATCCATCAAGTGAAGTGGATCCGATCACGCCCGCGGCACCGGGAATGGCGCGAACTTCGTTTATTTTGTTCGCATGATGCAGCGGGGCACGTTCAAAGAGGACAATGGACGACCGTTGTTGCTCGTCGCGGTGATTCTTGAGATCCACGAGCCGGGTTTCGGCCGGACCGTAGGTAAGGGTCGCATCCTGCAACTCGTGTTGTCCGCCGGCATCGCACACCGACCGATCCAGGGTATGGTTCTACAGAACGAACTCCAGCATGGTCTTGCGGCTCTGCTTGATCAGATCGCTGTCGGTGGTGACCATCAGACCATCCGTCACGGTCGTGGTGCATGCCGTCTGCGGCTTGGGTGTGCGGGCGATTTCAAGCAGGCACATGCGGCACGCGCCTGCAGCGAAAGCCCCGGTAATAGATCACGTAGAGAGCGTTAGCACCATGCCTTTCGATGAAGTGTCGCTTTCACTGCGACCGGACAACGTGACAAGCTGCTCCTGCGTGAGCCCACACCGATTGCAGACGCTCCCAACTGCCCAGGGATCTTCTACGCCATTCTCGGCGAGGGCTGCAATGAACCTGCGTGGCTCACCCAGGTCGCTCCAGCCGACCTCACCGCAACTTGCGACAAGAAGTCTCTCCGTACTCAAGGACAACACATCTCTCGAGAAATCGGCTCCTACGAGTCCATCGTAGAGCAACTGCATCTGCTTCCCTTCAGATTCCAGGTCGCCGTCCGTGAGCATCGCTTCGAAGGTCTCAACGAGTACCGGAGACGTGTGCCGGGTCATTTCAAGAAACGCACCTGCACTGCCGATCATTACGAACGTGTTCCAAAGACAGCCTTGAGTCAGCAGTTCTCTTGCAGTGTTGAGAGGCGGTTTCTCCCAAAAGCGAAGGACAGGAGCAATTCCATCTTCACGTTCGTTGCTCAGAGCACTCTCAGGCTCAATCCAACCGTATTCCGTTTCCGGGCGCTCGGCTACAGCACCGAGGAGAACCACCGAATCGCGCTTTACGTCAACGACTTGGAAGGTTCGCTCGATAGTAGAGATGAATCCGTCTTCATTTGCGAAGTAGTGATCCGAGGGGAAGAACGCGACCAGCGCATTCTGATCTGCGCGAAAGATGTGCAACAGGCTCCAGAGAATTGCAGGAAGAGTACCCTGGTTGCGGGGTTGAACAATCTTCTGAGCATCGGGTATGTATTTCAGTTCTTCTTTGTAGAACGGTTCGTGTTTCTTTGTCAGCACGAAGAGCATGCGATCCGGTTCAACAGTCCTCGCGATTCTCTGCCGCGTATAGGCTAGGAGAGTTTCGCCGCCTATCAACGGGCAGAACTGTTTAGGCCTATTGTCGCCGCAGGCCAGTCGCGTCAGAGGCTGCAGACGTGTCCCATCGCCGCCCGCGAGAACGACGCCCCAGCGGTGCTTAGCTCCGCTGGGCCACACATGGCTTGCCTGATTCTGATAGCCGACATCGACCCGTTTGTTCTCCGAACGATGCATTGTTTCTCCTCTAACGCGAATGTGTCTGCAAGCGCACTTTCGAACAATGGAACTCTTGTCCTCTGGAATGTGTTGCGCGTCTTGCCGTCGGTGAGAACGGCAAAATGCTGACGCAACAAGTGAAATAGGTCGGGATCGCACGCCCTCAGTGGAAAATAGCCTTGTTGCGTGTTAACGAGGCCATTCCGGCGGTTCACATTCGGGGCACTGGTGATTCACAAATTCGAGTGTGCTGAAAATCTCCTTAATGCTCGGAGGCATCGAATGACCCGGCGCAACATAGGTTGCAGCAATCTCACCAAAGCGATCAGTCAAATAGACGAGCGCTACCGGGCGGCCGCTGCTATCTGTTGCGCCGGAAAGGCGGTACACAGCAAGCGCCTTGTCATGAAGGAGAATAGTCGGCGAGCAATTGGCCGTTGCGTTTTCGCTCTCCTCCGGTCCGTAAGGAACGACTGCTAACAGGGTTGCATTTTCTTCTTCGAGCGCCTCAGCGTGCCGCGCAACGTCCTCAAGAAAGGTGCGCATCGCATCCAAGTATCCGGGAAACACCACGACGAGATCAGAACGGCCACGGAAGCTCGAAATTGAGACGCTCTCACCACGAGAGGAAACGAGCGTGAAATCACGGATCATGAAACCAGGCCTTTGCATGCCCATCCCCGGGTCAACTCTCGCCCCGCCGCCGATTTCTGCTTGGATCATTCGATCAGCCTTCCGCTTACATCTCCATTCTCGACCTCTCACGTAGCGCCCAGAAATGAAGCAAGCGTCCTTTGGAAAGGTACATCTGTCATTGATACTCAAGAGCCTGGTGTCGCTTAGAATCGGATAGGTTAGAAGCCTTCAATTACGTAGTGCAAACGCCTATGCAAATACATCGTGAAGACGCAATGGCCGGGAAAGAACCTCCACATGCGGTTTCTCCAGCCTCGACGGCCATCATGGGCAACGTTTTGGATGATTTTCGTCGCTGGGGATATTTGCAGGCTAAGCTGGACCCACTTGGTCAGTACTTGCAGCCACAGACCGTTCCGGAGCTCGAGGCTAGCGGACCCATCGCCGATAAGGCTCGCAAGTTGTACTGCGGGACGACGGGCATCGAGTTCATGCATCTCGCGGACCCTGCAAAACGCCGTTGGATCGAAGAACGATTCGAGAGTGATCGGCGTGCGCCGGACCGGCGGCGAATCCTCAGCCTTCTGATTCGCGCCGACATCTTCGAGCAAGTACTTCAGGCTCGTTATCCGGGTACGAAGCGATTTTCGCTCGAGGGTGTCGCAGCGTTGATTCCTTTTTTAGACACCCTGCTTCATGACGCGGCCGGGCGGGGACTGAGGCAGGCCGTACTCGCGATGAGCCATCGTGGACGCCTCAACGTAATGGCAAATGTAATCGGTATCGCACCCGCTACGATCTTTTCGAAGTTCGAAGATATTGATCCCCGCAGCGTTCTTGGCAGCGGCGATGTGAAATACCACCTCGGAGCCACAGGTCAGTGGAAAGACCCAGGCGGCAATATGGTCGACCTTCACCTCGTATCAAATCCCAGCCACCTTGAGGCGGTTGATCCGGTAGCGATGGGCCGCGTACGAGCTAAGCAGGCACGGCTTGGCAGACAGGGCGAGGAGTGCGTGTTGCCGGTCTTCATCCACGGCGATGCCGCTCTGGCCGGCCAGGGCATTTGTGCAGAGACGCTCAACCTCGCTGCCGTGAATGGATTCTCGGTGGGAGGAAGTGTCCATGTTGTCGTGAATAATCTGATTGGCTTTACGGCCAGACCCGATGAGTCAAACTCATCTCTTTTCGCCTCCGACGTGGCAAAGCGCCTCGCCGTTCCGATCTTGCATGTCAATGCGGAAGACCCTGAAGCAGTCGTCCGTGCCGCTGAGTTCTCGGTGGAATACCGCTATACCTTTCACAGCGACGTACTTGTTGATCTGATCGGGTACCGGCGCTACGGCCATAGTGAAATCGACGATCCCACCATTACACAGCCGATCCGCTACGCTCGAATCAAGGATCATCCTCCGCTGCACACAATCTACGCAGAGCAAATTGGAGAGGATCCCAAGCCGCTCGTAAGCGAGATTCAATCCGCGATGGGAGCCGAACAAGCTGCTGCCAGCCGCATGAGAAAGCCGTCTCCCCTTGCAACTTTGCCAGAGTACTGGGCGCCATATCACGGAGGCTGTTATGACGCCAATGACGAGGTAGACACCGGCATTCCTCTGGAGCGGTTGCACGAGATCAGCGAGAAACTGATCGCCTATCCGCATGGCTTTCACATTCACCCGAAGGTTACCAAGCTCCTCGAACAAAGGGGCGAGATGGGACGAGGCAAGCGGCAGGTGGATTTTGCGATGGCCGAAGCTCTTGCCTTCGGATCGCTTCTTCTCGGCGGCACGCGGGTGCGCTTGAGCGGCCAGGACAGCCGCCGGGGTACATTCAGTCAACGCCACAGCGTCCTAATCGATACCGAAACGGAAGAAAGCTCGATACCATTGTCCCGTCTTGCCCCACAACAGGAGCGATTTGAGGTATACAACTCGATTCTTTCCGAAGCCGCTGTGCTCGGTTTCGAGTACGGGTTCAGCCGTGATTATCCCGAAGCATTGGTTCTGTGGGAGGCGCAGTTCGGCGACTTTGCGAACGGCGCACAGGTCATCATTGATCAGTTCATAGCAGCAGGCGAGGATAAATGGGGATTATTGAGCGGACTGGTCCTGCTGTTGCCTCACGGCTATGAAGGGCAAGGGCCAGAACACTCCAGCGCGCGAATCGAACGCTACCTGCAACTAGCCGCCCGCGACAACATCCAGATTTGCCAACCTTCTAATGCCGCGCAATATTTTCATCTCCTGCGTCGTCAGGCGTTGCGGTCGTGGCGCAAGCCCTTGATTATCTTCACTCCGAAAAGCATGCTTCGCCACCCGGACGCCGCGTCGCCATTAGGGGCCTTGGCTGCACCGAGATTCCAGAAAGTTCTGGCGGAAACAGAGATAAAGAATCCGAAACGCCTATTATTTTCGAGTGGCAAGATCGGCCACGAACTCCGACAAGAGCGCGCCCGGCGCAACGATACCAGCACAGGAATCTTATCCCTGGAGCAGCTCTACCCCTGGCCCGAAGCGGAGATTGCGGCAGTTCTCGACCGGCATCCAACAGCGCATGAGATTGTATGGGTCCAGGAAGAACCGGCCAACATGGGAGCACTCTCGTTTGTCGTGCCGAGGCTTCGCCGAATCGCGCGCGGCCGCCAGGTGCACACGGTGAAGCGTTCAGCAGCCGCCAGCCCGGCTACCGGCTCCGCCAAGGCACATGTCCTTGAGCAAAAGACGCTTCTGGCTGCAAGCTTTGGCGGCGAGTTCAAGGGATCGTAACGGATATGCACAAATCGAGACCCCACTGGGATGGCGAGCGTGAAAAGATTAACAGCCAGATGCTCGAGAAGCATCTGGGCAAACTCCCGCCCGCCATTTATTACATCACCGGGCCGCCTGGATTCGTTGCTGGGATGCGTGCGATGCTCGCGGAATCCGGCGTGGATGACGACAACATTCGAACCGAAGAGTTCGGCGGGTATTGACTTGAACTTGGCGGCTCCGCGGAGGCTTCGCTCGCTTCCAGTCAGAACTTCGAACCGGCGTGCAGCCACTCGCGCGGATACGTATGTCACGCGCGCAAGTACAAATGATCTATTGACGAGGAGTTTGTATCGGTCGAATTCTCGATGCGTATCAAGATCGCGCCTCTTGAGGCCGGGTCAAGGAGGCCACGATGGCTTTCGAACTCTTGATGAGCGTCGGCCACGGTGGCATTACGGCCGCCACAGGTATTGTTACGCATGCTGCTTCTCAAAACACTTTCAACGCGATTCTGTCCCGAGTTGTCATGTTTGGACAGACTGGCGACTTGTTAGAACTCCTGTTCGGAGCAGCGACTGTTGTGATGGGAACAATTGGTCTACTTCGATGTCTACGCCCGAGCGCATGTGATCCTGGAGGTGCTCCGATTGACGAGCACAGCGATCCATCGAACAACCTCGGTCACGCGCGACATGAGGGTTCTTCGGATCGCCAGCCCGAGGTCACTATACGGCTCGAACGCGGATTTCTCCGAATTCTCGATCGGCATCGGTGCGTCGTAACAATTCATCGACTACCGGGTTGCGCCCGGGATAGTGGACGAGAAGTCTGGTATGCGCGAGGAGAGAAGTAGCCATTAAACGAGGTGGGCGGGTTAAAGCAACCGCGTGAACATGGTTGTCACCGTTCCTTCTCGGCCGAAGCACGATCTTTCATCACATCGATGGCGAGCGCTGAGTGCGCGACGGCGCCTCCGGCTCGCATCTCGGCAGCCACCCAGATAGCCTCCATGATCTCCTTGTCAGTCGCTCCCTTGGCAAGAGCACTTCTGGTATGTGCGCGGATGCAATAAGGGCATTGCGTCACATGAGCGACAGCAATCGCTATGAGGTCCTTCGTCTTGGCGGGCAAGGATCCGTCGGCAAAGACCTGCCGGCTGAAAGCTCGCCAGGCGTTTAGGGTTTCAGGCGTGACCTGTTCGCGTTTCTTTGCGATTTCGAGCGTTGCAGCAGGATAGAGTGCGTCTTCCATGTTTTCGATTCCTCATACGAAAGATGTTGCCGATCGGGGATTAATTGAGGCGGAGCGTCGCAATGGGGGACACTTCAAGCAAGACCAGAGACACCATGAGCGAACTGCTAGGCGGTCGACACACGCGCGGACTTCGGCCCAGATCGCATTCGCTTCTCTGCGCGGCGCCCGCTCGATCCAGCAAGTCACCAAAGGCTTCTCTCCTAACTGCGGGACAGCTCGAGGTCGACCGCGCGTGGAAACAGGATGTTGTTCTCGAGATGAACATGTCTGTGCAGATCGAGCTCAAACTCCTTGAGACCATCGAAAAAGGTGTGGTAAGTCGTACAGGCATATTCAGGCGCGATAAAATCGCGGCTCAGACTACGGATCTCGGCGAGCAGAACCCCTGCGTGATCGTGCTCCTGGATGAGCAGGGCGAGGGGATTCCCGACAGAGACGCGAGATTCCGCCGGCTCGGCACCAGCACTCACTTTTTCTGCTTCGAGTTTCACGATCATGGGGAATGCGACAACCTCTTCTTCCGCCAGATGGTCGGTCAACGCTTCGGCGAGTTCGGCCAGTCTTGCTCGAATCAACGCCAGCTCCGGGTTCGTGCCCCCGTGCGCCTTGACCACTTTCATAGCCAGGCCAGATAGCCGCGGAAGCTCGTCCTTGCAATAGGCGTGATGAATTGCCACGATATGTTTCGTCAGGTTCGCAAGGGACTCCTTCGTCCAGTCCTTCACTCCGGCCTTCTCGCTGCGGGCAACAGCTTCGAGCGCAGCAATCACGGCGTCGACGTCAACGTCCTTGGCCGCGCACGCCTCGATGAGCCGCTCACCGCCTCCGCAGCAGTACTCGATGCCAAACTGCTCGAACACGCGTATCGATGACGGCTGAGTTTGTGCAATCTCACGAACGGTTTGTGTGGTAGTAGCCATGTTTCTCCTCCCGGCGTTTCTCGCCCATTTCGATTAGATATTCGGTAACAGGTCGAAATACTCGTCGTCTTCGTTCTTTCCGCCTTCCCCCTTGCCCAGCTTCTTCTCCGATTCGACGAACTCGATGCGCTCGATCCACTTCACCATCTTGTAGCCAAGTTGATTCTCGACACGGAGCCGCAAAGGTGCGCCGTAGACGGCAGGCAGCGGCTCGCCGTTCATCTCCGATGCCAGCAGACATTGCGGCTTCAGCACGTTTTCAAGGCTTTGCGTGTCATAGTAGGATCCGCCATAAAGGGCTGGACCGAAGGAGAAGAACGCTACAGTATGTGCTTCTGGCTTTGGGCGCACATGCTCGATGAGTGTCTTCATCGGGATGCCGCCCCACTTGGCAATCCCGCTCCACCCCTGGATGCAGTGATGCATGGAGATGTGCTCCGCCTCGCCCAGTTCGCGCAGGTCAGCCAGCGATAGCTCAACGGGGTTCTCGACGAGACCGCCGACCTTGAGCTTGAAATCGCGAAAGCCGCTTTCAACATAATGCTTCCAATCCTCGCGAATCGGGACTTTCCCATTGGGCCAGAAGTACGGCGAGATGTCTTTCTCGGAGTACATCTGTTGCGGAGCCAGGCGGTTCAGCGTGAGCAACTGCATCGGATAGGTCACGGCTTTCAGCGCGCGCTGCAATGTGCGTGGCATATACCAGGAGGAATAGTGCGCGGCAATCCAGCAAAGGACGACCACACCGATGCCCACGAACCCGAGCCAGATTCCCAGATGGCTTTGGTCATCGGTCCCGAGGACGATGTGGTTCATATTGCGTTTGAATCCCGTCATGACCACCAGCGTGATGTGCACGATCAGGAATGCCAGAAAGCTAAGCATCGTCAGAAAGTGAATCGATCGTGCCGACTGGCGTCCACCAAACATTCGTGCATACCAGGCAAAGTGGTTCACCACAGCCGGCGACATCGCAATGCCAGTCAGAATGGCGAGCGGCCCGAAGACAAACACGACTGTGAAATACGCAATCTGCTGGAGTGCGTTGTACCCGTAGAATCCGTTTGGTTCTTGTGGCAGATGAAACGTCGCGTAGTGGACCCACGTGTTCCACGCTTGGAGGACTACCGTGGGTGACGTGGGTATGAGCCTTTTCCACTGGTCTGTCGCAAAGAGCATTGAGACAAAATACAAACCGCAAAGAATGAACCCATGCACGTCAATGAAGTGCCAGACGCGCGCGATGCCGATCGTATGCCGGTATCCGGGCGTTCCGATGAGCGGCGATAAGTAGCGTGCATCGTCTTTTGCTGTCCAGAGCCGATCACGCGGAACCTTAATCGGTGTGAATCGAATCCATTCGCTTCCCGGGGTGCAGTCATCGTTGAAATAGAGTCGCGGATGGTCGGCCAGGATGGAAAGCCCGCTCCGGATCAGGAGGGTGACGAAAAGAAAATTGAAAAAGTGACAATAGCGAACCCAAAGCGGAAATCCGTGTGGCCCGGCGAAGTTGTTGGGATAGACGACGGGAACGGGTGGAATGCGCGGCAGCCCGGCAGCTCCTAACTCTATCCACGCTGCCAGCACCAGCAATGCAATCACTGCCGCCGTCCCGATGGCAATCGACGGTCTGACCCAGATTCGAAAGCGGCGATCCTCCGGGTAATGGACGGCTCGATGTTCAGCACCAAAAGGGATCATTCTCACACCTGACGGGATACAGCAACCAGACTGATCTCAGTCTCGTCTTCCAGAGCGTGGCGCCACAATAGTCTGTTCATACCGCTCGGAGAGATGAAGGTACTTGCCGGGAGCGGACCCGACGAGCCACTCTGTGTTTGCGCGCTCGGAAGCAGGGGGTGATCATGACGGAACGGGCAGATCATGCGGCCCTGCGTATTTCCCGATCATCGGAGAAGCCATGCGATACGACTTTCTGGTCGACACCTACGACACTGAGCGCCTGAAGGTGTTGAGTGTGTGGAGCGAGTTTAGAGATGAGGATCTGCCGGAGAGGCCCTCCAACACCGACAGGCGCGGGCGGAGCGTTCACGAGCACATGGTCCATCAATGCGTGAGTGAAAACACGTGGTTCGTCAATATGCTGGGAATTGAAATAGGTGCCCCGCCCCTTCCGACCTCGGAAACCCGGCTCTGTTTCATCCAGCGTTACGCAGAGGACAGCACAAAGCGGCTTCGAGCCCTGCAATCAATGGAGGAGCCGTGGTGGGAGGGGGAAACGAAGTTCTTCGACGTTGCGCGCTCGCGCGCCTGGGTCATGACACGAAGGATTGCCCATACATCCCACCATCGTGGCCAACTGATGGCCTTGTTGCGGATGCTCGGGCGCGACCTGCACAGCAACTATGGCCCGACCGCCGATACCGGCGGATTGATGCAGAACCATGCGCCGACGATTTACGCTTATTCCTCCCTCGACGCGCTACTCGATGGCGAAGCTGCTGGCGGGAGAAAATCGGTATTGCCTGGAGCGGGAGGAACAGCCGTAACGGAGAGGCCGGACAAGTAGCTCGGCACCGCACCGAAAGCGTGGTGCTCCGCTTCCTTAGCCCGGAGCAATCAGCTTTGAGATCGCAATTCACCGGGGCTGCTGCCTTCTTCAGGGCGGCGAAGGCGCGGATCAACTCCGGCGGCATGCGGACTTCGCCAATCGCGAAATGATGGAGCAACCGCTCGGGTTGAGCTCTTCAATGCTGCGTTAGGGAGACAGCAATCTCTCCCATGACGTCGGTCTCGATACGAACCTTTGGTTGGGTATCCATCTGTCCTTCCCAATGCCTGCCGATCGCCCGCGCGCTTGCCACGGGCGAGGTCAGTCCCCTGCGCTAAATTCTTTGCTGGCCAATACTCGGGATGCGATCGCAACAATCATCCCGCTTCAGAATTGCCCGATCTACATCCCCTCAGAACAGTGACAACCGTTTGCTCGATGGTACGGGCGCTTCATTGAGATGTGGCCTCGCAAAAGCCAACCATAGAGTTGGCTAAGAAGCAAAAGATGCGGCTTAGCCGGAAAGAAACACGCTATGAATACTAGCAATCATCAAAGATCGTCAATATCGCTCTTGGCACTGGGATTATTGAGTTTTGCATGTTTAATGGCAGCAAACGTTCCCTCAGCTATCGCTCAAAGCCATCCACTGCACTCAAATGAAAAGGCTCCAACGATCAAGGCCGCCGACATCGTTCGTGATCCATCCGACCTGCCGCCGCCGGTTGGGGATCGCGCACCTGCCGTGGTGAAGGTAACTCTCACATCCAAGGAATTAGTAGGCGCATTGGATCCGGTAAGCGGCACGACCTACCGCTATTGGACCTTCGACGGCAAAGTACCGGCTCCGTTTGTACGAGTGCGGCAGGGCGACACGATTCAAGTTACTCTCGTGAACGCGAAAGACAGCACCATGGTTCACTCGATTGATTTTCACGCCGCGATCGGGCCGGGCGGAGGAGCGGAACTCACCCAGGTTCCGCCGGGGCAATCGAAGACCTTCACGTTCCTGGCGACCACTCCAGGACTGTTCGTGTACCACTGCGGCAGTCCGATGATTGCGCAGCACATCGCGAATGGCATGTACGGCCTTATTCTCGTCGAGCCGGCCGGTGGCATGCCGCATGTCGATCACGAATACTACCTCATGCAGGGCGAGATCTACACGACAGCACCAAAGGGCAAATCCGGCCTGCAGCAATTCAGCACGGAGAACCTCATGGCGGAGAACCCACAGTACTACGTCTTTAACGGGGCCGTCGATGCAATTACGAAGGAATATCCGCTTCAGGCTAACGAAGGCGAGACCGTGCGGATCTATTTCGGCAACGCTGGGCCGAACGCAACCGCGTCCGAACACATGGTAGGTGAGATTTTCACGCGCTTTTACCAGCTCGGTTCACTGTCCTCGCCACCGCTTGCGGGAATTCAGACCGCTACCGTCCCTCCGGGAGGTGCAGCGATCTTCGAGCTCAAGGCCAGCAATGCTGGGCAATTCACACTCATGGATCACGCAATATCGCGGATGGAA
>Ga0134126_10005543_pt1 | contig 15777 bp, 15 predicted proteins | sample KB31752_FD_96881 | JGI IMG/M metagenome (GOLD analysis project Ga0134126, IMG submission 96881) | Terrestrial soil microbial communities with excess Nitrogen fertilizer from Kellogg Biological Station, Michigan, USA - KB3-175-2 | ecosystem: Environmental > Terrestrial > Soil > Unclassified ...
ACAAAGCGCCGGTCGCAATAGGGGCATTCGACGCTGGTTTCATCGCCCATTTCCAGGAAGACGCGGGGATGGCCCAGCGCCCCGCCGCCGCCGTCACAGGCGACGCGGGTGGAGTCGGTTTCGATGATCTCGGGAGCCTCGACAGGCATCGGGAAGTTCCAAAAACGGCAGACGGCCGGGATCATACAAGTTAAGATTTGAGGGGCAAGGGCCAGGATTGACAGATGGTGACCCTCTCGAAAATTTACACCCGAACCGGGGATTTGGGGGAAACCGGGCTGGGCGATGGCAGCCGCATTTCCAAGGCCAGCGTGCGTGTTGCGGCCATCGGCGCGGTGGACGAGACCAATGCCGCCATCGGCATCGCCCGGCTGGACAGCGAAGGCGAGATGGATGCCATGCTGGCCCGCATCCAGAACGACCTGTTCGACCTGGGCGCCGACCTCTGTGCGCCCGAAGAAGGCCGCAAAGCCGAAGGCCGGCTGCGCATCGCGGAAAGCCAGGTCGAGCGGCTGGAGCGGGAAATTGATGGCATGAACACGCAGCTTTCGCCCCTGACCTCCTTCATTCTTCCCGGCGGCACGGCGCTGGCGGCGCGGCTGCATCTGGCGCGGACCATCGCCCGGCGCGCGGAATGCGCCATGGTGGCGCTGGCGGCAGAGGAAAAACTCAACGCGGCGGCGCTGCGCTACATCAACCGGTTGTCCGATCACCTGTTCGTGATGGCGCGCGCCGCCAACAATACCGGCATGGGCGATGTGCTCTGGGGTCCGGGCGCTAATCGCGATTTATGAGCAGAAATCCCGAAGCCTGAGCGACAGCGAAGGCTGCGCCCGGACGGGCGAAAATTGATAGCTATTCCGGGCCCAGGCGGCGGCCAAAAACAAACGCCAGAATTACACCCAGTACACCTGTTGCCGCCCAGCCCGGCAACGCCAGGAACGAATAGACGCTATGGGCCATGAAGGCGGCATGGTTCTGCACCCAATCCTTGAAATGGTTGAGGCTGGCGGGATGGAGCAGGCCCCAGACCGTGCCCAAAGTGCGCACCGACAATTCGCCGCCGCGCTCCAGCGACGTGACCGCGTCGGCGCCCAGGAGCATCAGGGCGATCACGATCAGGATCAGGCTGACAAGGCGCATCAGGACGGCCATGGGGACACTTAACCTGCCGTTCCCCGCCGGGACAAGCAGAAGCGGAAAGCCACGTTAATCCCAAAACAAAACCGCCCGCGAAGCGCTTCGCGGGCGGCTTTGCAGGCTGGTTAAGCGGAGATCAGGACTGCGGTGCTTCCGCAGGTGTCTCGGCCTTCTTCTTGCCGATGTCCTCGCCGGTGACCTGATCCACCTGCTTCATGGAAAGGCGCACCTTGCCGCGGTCGTCGAAGCCCAAGAGCTTCACCTTCACGGCCTGGCCTTCCTTGACCACATCACTGGGCTTGGCGACGCGGCTAGCGGCCAGCTCGGAGACATGGACCAGGCCGTCCTTGGGACCGAAGAAGTTCACGAAAGCGCCGAAATCCATCACCTTGACGATCTTGCCGTCATAGATCTGGCCGACTTCCGGCTCGGCGGTCAGGCCGCGGATCCACTTGATCGCCGCCTTGATCGACTCGCCGTCGGCGGACGCCACCTTCACCGTGCCGTCGTCCTCGACATTGATCTTGGCGCCGGTCTTTTCCACGATTTCGCGGATCACCTTGCCGCCGGTGCCGATCACGTCGCGGATCTTGTCGGTCGGGATCTTGATCTGCTCGATGCGCGGGGCGTGTTCGCCCAGTTCGGCGCGGGCGCCGGTGATGGCCTTGTTCATCTCGCCCAGGATGTGCATGCGCCCACCCTTGGCCTGCTCCAGCGCGACCTTCATGATTTCCTTGGTGATGCCGGAAATCTTGATGTCCATCTGCAGCGAGGTGACGCCGTCTTCGGTGCCTGCCACCTTGAAGTCCATGTCGCCCAGGTGATCTTCATCACCCAGAATGTCCGACAGGACGACATAGCGGTCGCCTTCCAGGATCAGGCCCATGGCGATGCCGGCGGTGGGCTTCTTGATCGGAACGCCCGCATCCATCAGCGCCAGCGAGGTGCCGCAGACCGTCGCCATCGAAGACGAGCCGTTGGACTCGGTGATCTCCGACACGACACGGATCGTGTAGGGGAATTCCTCCTTCTTGGGCAGCATCGGATGGATGGCGCGCCAGGCGAGCTTGCCGTGGCCGATTTCGCGGCGCCCCGGCGAACCCATGCGGCCGGTTTCACCGACCGAGTAGGGCGGGAAATTGTAATGCAGCATGAAGGTTTCCTTGCCGGTCCCCATCAGGCTGTCGATGAACTGCTCATCCTCGGCGGTGCCCAGAGTGGCGACGACGATCGCCTGGGTTTCGCCGCGGGTGAACAGGGCCGAACCATGGGTGCGAGGCAGGATGCCCACTTCCGCCAGGATCGGGCGCACCGTGGTCAGGTCGCGGCCGTCGACGCGCTTCTTGGTGTCCAGCACCGCGTTGCGCATCACATCGGCTTCGACGTCATGCAACAAACCCCCATAGACATTGGCCGGCACCTGACCTTCGCCTTCGCCGACGAACTGTTCGGCATACTTCTTCTTGATGGCCGACAGCGCATCGCGGCGTTCGAACTTGACGGGGATCTGGAAAGCCTTGGACAGTTCGGCGCCGGCCGCGGCCTTGATCGCCTTGCGCGTTGCGGCATGGACGTCTTCCGGTACCGCCCGCGGATCCTTGGCCGCCTTTTCCGCCAGGCGGATGATGGCATTGATCGCCGTCTGCATCTGCTCATGGCCAAACACCACCGCGCCCAGCATGACCTCTTCCGTCAGTTCCTGGGCTTCGGATTCCACCATCATCACCGCATCGCGGGTGCCCGCCACCACCAGATCGAGCTGGGATTCCGGATAGGTGTCGATCAGCGGGTTGAGGACATACTCGCCGTTGATGTAGCCGACGCGGGCAGCACCGATCGGGCCCATGAAGGGCAGGCCCGAAAGCGTCAGCGCCGCGGAGGCGGCGATCATCGCCACGACATCGGGATCGTTTTCCTGATCGTGGCTCAGCACCTGGGCCACCACCAGCACTTCATTCTTGAAGCCGTCGGCGAACAACGGGCGCACCGGACGGTCGATCAGGCGCGAGATCAGGGTCTCGCGTTCGGTCGGGGCGCGCTCGCGCTTGAAATAGCCGCCCGGAATCTTGCCGGCGGCGTAATAGCGTTCCTGATAGTTGACAGTGAGGGGGAAGAAATCCTGGCCTTCCTTGGCCGACTGGGCGCCGACGGCGGTGGCCAGCACGACGGTTTCGCCATAGGTGGCCAGCACGGCACCATCGGCCTGGCGGGCGATCTTGCCCGTCTCAAGCGTCAGGGTGCGGCCGCCCCATTCGAAGCTTTCCTTGTGAATATTGAACATTTTGATTTTCTTTCATCATCGCCCGAGAGCCGGATCGCTCGCGGGCCTTGCTTATGGTCCCCCTATGGGACCCTGCTCAGCGGAAGCTCATCCCCCGCAAAGCAACAGCACGGCCTCAAGGCTTTGCCCCGAGACCGTGCCAATTCTGTTGGCGGACGCCGATCAGCGGCGCAGGCCCAGCTTGGAGATCAGGGCTTCGTAGCGCTTGGCGTCCTTGGCCTTGATGTAATCGAGCAAACCACGACGCTGCGACACCATCTTGATCATGCCGCGACGGGAATGATTGTCCTTGGCGTGGGTCTTGAAATGCTCGGTAAGGTTGGAGATGCGCTCCGACAGGATTGCGATCTGCACTTCCGGCGAACCGGAATCGTTCTCGCCGGTCGCGTATTGGGCGATCAGCTCTTTCTTGCGTTCAGGCGTTATCATCGGTCATCCGTGATTTGAGAAGTTGAAGACGCGAAACGGCCGAAGCTCTCCTTCGGCGATTTCGGCCAATGCCACGGGCGATCCATCCGCGTCCTTCAGAAAGACGGTCTGGCCGTGGAGCTCGCCGTCACCGAGTCCTTCCCGAATCCGCGCGAAGAGGCCGCTGCGGATGAGGATGGGGTTGCCGGATCGGATGCGAACCGTATCTGGAGCCGAAACAGCCAGCGCCGGGATGCCGTCCAGCGCGGTTGCCAGGGGCCTCAAATACCCAAAAGCGGCGGGACTATGCATAAAAGGGGTCAGGGTATCCAGCCCGACTGCATCTTTTTCCTCCCAGCTGCCAAGCCGGGTCCGGCGCAGGGCCGAAACATGGCCCAGGGTGCCCAGGGCCTGGGCGATATCGCGGACCCAAGAGCGGACGTAAGTCCCTTTACCGCAAAGGATTTCGAACTCCGCCGAATCCGGCCCGGCGGTCAGCAGCCGGGCCTCGAACACTTCCACCGGCCGGGGTTCCAAGGTCACCTGCTCCCCGTCCCGGGCCAGGTCATAGGCCCGCTCCCCGCCCACCTTGATGGCGGAATAGGCCGGCGGCACCTGGTTCAGGGTCCCGATGAAGCGGGGCAGCACAGCCTCGATTTCAGCCTGGGTGGGACGCTTGTCGGAGGTGCCCGTGACCGCGCCCTCAGTGTCGTCACTATCCCGGCTTTCGCCCCAGGTGGCGGTGAAGCGGTAGGTCTTATCCGCATCCATGGCGTAGGGGACGGTCTTGGTCGCCTCACCCAGCGCGATCGCCAGGATGCCGGTTGCCAGGGGATCGAGCGTTCCGGCATGGCCGGCCTTCTGGGCATCGAAGATGCGCCGCACCGCCGCCACGCCTTGCGTCGATGTCATGCCCTTGGGTTTGTCCAGGACCACCCAGCCATGGACGGGATTACCCTTTTTGCGGCGTCCCATCAGTCTTGATCTTCATCATCATGGGTTGCAGCCAAATCCCGCTGCACTTCCGGCGACTTGAGAATGGTTTCGATCTTCTGCGCTTCGGCAAAGGATTCATCCTCGACGAAACGAAGGTCGGGGGTGAACTTCATGGCGATCAGATGTCCCATCTCGCCGCGCAAAAATCCCTTATGCCGGTTCAGCGCCGCCACGATCTCTTTCGCGTGCTTGCCACCCAGAGGTTCGCAATAGACCGTGGCATAGCGCATATCGGGCGACGGCTTGACCTGGGTGATGGTGACGGAAACGCCCTCCAGCTCCGGATCGCGGATTTCATGCTCGCGCAGCACCTGGGCCAACGCATGGCGCAACGCCTCCCCGACCCGCAGCTGGCGCTGTGATGGCCCCGAAGGACCATCGTGGCGCCCGGTGCGGCGGGCGCCGGCATGACGGGGTGATCGGCTGGTGGGGCGGCGGGACATCTGACTAATTCTCCGGATAACCGAACTGGCGCACGAACGGCGCCAACATGGGAAGAACAAGGGTGAGTTCGCGGCCATAGCGGCGCCATTGCGCCAGGCCCGCATCCGACAGGCCACGCGCCACCTGGGCGCCGGAGGGCGTGTCGATATTCTGCGCCGCGGCGCGGGCCGCAAAAGCGCGCATTTCCTCGCGCCAGGAAAGACCCAGGACATCGCACAGCCGGTGCGCCTCGTTTTCGAAACCGGTCACCAGGCTTTCGTGGCGCGTCTCGGTGATATCCAGCGCCAGCTTGCCGCGATAAATGCCGATCAGCCGCATGACCGCCGCATAATAGGCGGCCGTGGTTTCGAGGGTGGTGAACTCATACATGCCCGCGTTCATGCCAAAGCGCCGGCGGAAACAGGACAGCACCACATCGCGCGGATCGCGCAGCGCCAGGATGATTTTCGCACGCGGGAACAGTTTGGCGATCAGCGGCAGAAACACTGAATTGAGCGGCATCTTGTCGATGAAGACCGGCGAGGACGGCGAGACGCCCGCTTCCGCCACCCGCTTCCAATAATGCCGCCGCCACGATTCCAGATCGCCATCGGAAAGCCCCCCAAGCCGGTCGAGATCGGCGTTGCTGCCGAAGAAGGCCACGGCCGAATCCTGCAGGCAGGTACGTTCTTCCATCGCCGTCACCTCGGGATGGCTGGCAAGCACCTGTTCCAGCAAAGTGGTGCCGGAGCGGGGGAAACCGACCAGAAAGACATGGACGCGCGCAGACTCCGGCGCGGTCGCGCGCCAGGCGGCAGGATCGGCAGCCGCAAAATAGTCCGCCAGGCGCGCTTCACGCGCGGCCACGCTTTCCAGCCCTTCCATGTTGGGCGCATATGCCTCGCGCAATAGGGCCTTGGACTGGGCATAAGCGGCGAAGGCTTCAGCGGGCCGGTCCTGCGCGTCCAGCACATCGCCGGCCAGGCTCAAGGCGAAGGCGCGGTTGATGGCACCCAGATCAGGGCGCTGCGAAATCGCCGCCACCACACGTTCGGCGGTGACAATGTCTTTGTCCGCCAGCGCGGTCTCAGCCATGACGATACCGGCGGTGACGTCATTGGCGTCAATCGCCAGCGCGCGGCCCGCGCGGTCGCGCGCCGCCTTCAGATCGCCGCGCTGCACCGCCAGCAACGCCAGCCGCGACAGCGCCGCCGACTGAGCCGGATTCAGAAGCAGCGCCTGTTCAAATCCGGCACGGGCGGCGTCCAGCTCGCTCAAATCCTCCAGCGCGAGAGCCCGGGCGAAGTGCGAGCGCGCCTCCGGCTTGACCCTGATCGCGGCATCGAAGGCCTCCACCGCCTCGCGTGGACGGCCCAACCGGGACAGGCACTCACCCAGGGCATAAAGCAGGTCCAGGTGATTGGGCATCTGCTGGCGGGCGCGCAGCAAGAGCGGCAGGGCGCTATCATTGGCGCCGGCGCGCATGCGCCCCAGCGCCGCCAGTGACAACAGAGTGGGATGCTCGGCCCCCGCGCCCACCGCATTTTCGCTGAGCGTCATCGCCTTGGACATGTCGCGCGCCCACAAAGCCGCCTCCACCGCCGCAAGGGTCTGGGCATGCCCGGCTGAGAGGGGCCCGCTCGCGGTCATGCGTTACGCCGGATGAAAGGCGTCAGAGCGCCGCTCTAGAGCGCACGTTGAATTGTTTCGACCTCGAAACATTCGATGACGTCACCCTTCTGCATGTCCTGATAATTGGCGAAGGCCATGCCGCATTCCTGGCCGGTCTGCACCTCACGCACTTCGTCCTTGAAGCGCTTGAGCGTGGAGAGCTCGCCCTCGTGAATGACGACATTGTCGCGGATCAGCCGCACCTTGGCGCCGCGGCGGACCACGCCCTCGGTGACCTTGCAGCCCGCCACCTTGCCGACCTTGGAGATGTTGAACACCTCCAGGATTTCGGCATTGCCCAGGAACTTCTCGCGGGTCTCGGGCGTGAGCAGGCCGGACAGCGCCGCTTTCACGTCATCCACCAGATTGTAGATGATGTTGTAGTAGCGGATTTCCACGCCCTCGCGCTTGGCGCGGTCGCGGGCCTGGTTGTTGGCGCGGACGTTGAAGCCGAACACGCCGGCACCGCTGGCATGGGCCAGGATCACATCGCTTTCGGTGATGCCGCCAACGCCGGACTGCAGGATCTGCACGCCGACCTCGTCGGTGCCCAGCTTGGCCAGCGCGCCCTGGATGGCTTCGGACGAGCCCTGCACGTCGGTCTTGAGCACCAGCGGCAACAGGCGCTTTTCGCCGGCTTCGCGGGTCTTGAGCAACTGATCGAGCGTCTGGCGTGACGACGAAGCCTGGCGCTGTTCGCGGCGCTTGCGGCCACGATATTCGGCCACCTCGCGGGCGCGAGCTTCCGATTCCACCACCACCATTTCATCGCCGGCTTCCGGCGGGGCCGAAAGACCTAGCACCTCGATCGGCGTGGAAGGCCCCGCCGACTGCACGGTCTCGCCGCGCTCATTGGCCAACAGACGCACACGACCCCATTCGGCGCCGGCCACGACAATGTCGCCCACTTTCAGGGTGCCGCGCTGCACCAGCACGGTGGCCACCGGGCCACGGCCCTTGTCCAGCTTGGCTTCGACCACTGCACCTTCGGCGGGACGGTTGGGATTGGCTTTCAGATCCAGGATTTCGGCCTGCAGCAGGATGGCTTCTTCCAGTTTGTCCAGGCCCATGGCCTTGGTGGCGGAGACTTCGACGGACTGCACCTCGCCGCCCATGTCTTCGACCTGGACCTCATGCTGCAGCAATTCGGTCTTCACCCGGGTGGGATTGGCATCGCCCTTGTCGATCTTGTTGACCGCCACGATCATCGGCACGCCGGCCGCCTTGGCGTGGGCGATGGCTTCCACCGTCTGGGGCATGACGCCGTCATCGGCCGCCACCACCAGGATCACCAGGTCGGTGACCTTGGCGCCGCGCGCGCGCATCTGGGTGAAGGCGGCGTGGCCGGGCGTATCCAGGAAGGTGATCTTCTGGCCCGATTTCAGGTTCACCTGATAGGCGCCGATATGCTGGGTGATGCCGCCGGCTTCGCCCGCCGCCACGTCGGTCCTGCGCATCGCATCCAGGAGCGAGGTCTTGCCATGGTCGACATGGCCCATGACGGTGACCACCGGCGGACGCGATTCCAGATGGGAATCCTCGTCCTTGGCGCCGGTCAGGCCTTCCAGCACATCGCTTTCGGCCACGCGCTTGACCACATGGCCATATTCCGTGGCCACCAGTTCGGCCGTGTCGGCATCGATCACGTCGTTCGGCGTGGCCATCATGCCGTTCTTCATCAGCACCTTGATCACGTCGACAGTTCGCCGGGCCATGCGGTTGGCCAGATCGGCCACCGTGATGGTTTCGGGAATGGTGATGTCGCGCGGACCGGCGGGCCCGGCAGGAGCCTGCTGATGGCCCTTATTCACGCGCTGCAGATGGCGGCGATAGCTGGCCACAGAGCGCACGCGTTCGTCATCGTCGGACAGCGCGCGGGTGACGGTCAGCTTGCCGCGACGGCGTTCGCCTTCGGCCTTCTTGGGCGCGGGCGTCTTGGGCGCCCCCGGCTTGCCGGGGCCGCCTTTCTTGCCGCTCTCTTCTTCCTCTTCATTTTCCAGGCGGCGGCGCGGAGCTTCCGCGGCTTCCGGCGTCTTGGGAGCCTCGAAGCGGCGGGCCGCTTCCTGCTCGGCCCGCTTTTTGGCGGCTTCATCGGCGGCCTTGCGCGCTTCTTCTTCGACTTTGCGCTTTTCGGCGGCGGCGTGCTCGGCCTTGAGCTGTTCTTCCTCACGGGCGCGGCGCTCGGCTTCCTGTTCCGCCAGGCGCCGGGCTTCGCTGTCGGAGACGCGCGCATCGGCCAGAGCCGCAGCGCGGCGGGCCTTTTCCTCTTCGGACAATTGGCGCAGCACCACACCGCCGCGGGTGGGCGCGGCCGGCTTGACCGCCTCGGCCTTGGCGGCCACGGGCTTGTCTGCCGGTTTCTCGGCAGCCTTGGCTGTCGGCTTGGGCGGGGTGGCGGACCGCTTCTTCTCCACCACCACGGCCTTGGTGCGGCCATGGCTGAAGCTCTGCTTGACGGTGGAAGTTTCCGTCTTCTTCAGAGACAGCGTCTTGGCCGGCCGTTTGGTTTCGTCAGTATCGCTCATGAATCTCTTTCATTCCGGGCCGGGGGACGGGCGCGGAAACCCGAAAGGCGTTCCGCGTCCAGGATAAGTCGTTCCGCCAGGCCGCCCGGCTGGACGGCGGCATGTATCACATTCTCGCGTCCCAGCGCCAAGCCCAATTCGGCGCTGGTCAGGCTTTCGATCACCACGCAGTTCAATTCCATGCGATGCGCGGCGGCGTACAATTTGCGCTTGCCGTCGGCAGCACCATCGAAGGCTTCGATCAGCACCTTCGGCGGCTTGGCCCCTTCCAACGCACGCAGCACATTGTCGAAGCCCAGCACCAGCGCGCCGGACCGGCGCGCGATGCCGAGATCCCCCAGCATGCGCGTGACCAACGCCTTTTCGGCACGATCGGCGAGATCGGTGGTGGCGGTGACCTGTGTCTTGGCGGCGCGGGAGAAAAGTTTCTTCTCCACCGCTTTGGCGATGGCCTGGCGCGAAGCTTCCACCCACAGGCCCCGCCCCGGCAGCTTGGCGGCCACGTCGGGCACCACCACGCCATCGGGGCCGGCGACAAAGCGCAACAGACGATGCTCGGGCAAAACCTCGCCCGACACGATGTCGCGCCGTTCGCGCGCGTCCGCGCGCGAACCGTCCAAAGAGTCGCGCGCGCCGTGTTCCGTCTCTTCCATTTTGTGCGCCAGAGCTGTCATCAGGCCTCGGCCGGCTCCTCGCCCTCGCCGCCTTCCTCAGCGGCTTCTTCTTCCACCGGCTCTTCGATCCAGCCGGCCTTGACCCGCGCCTTCATGATGATGGCATTGGCGTCATCGCTGCTGAGATTGAAGCCTTCCAGCGCCCCAGGAACGCGCACGCGCTCCCCACTTTTGCCATTGGCGTCCTTGCTGGTCTCGTAATAGCCGATCAGGTCGTCGGTAGCGCAGCCCGCCAGGTCTTCCAGGGTCTTGACCTCATGTTCGCCCAGGGCGACCGCCATGGCGGGCGTGACGCCTTCGACGTCCAGCACGTCATCGGTCACGCCCAGGGCGCGGCGCTTGTCGTCCAGTTCCTTGTTGCGGGCTTCGATGAATTCCTGCGCCCGGCTCTGCAGCTCCTGCGCGGTCTCTTCGTCAAAGGCCTCGATCTGGGCCAGCTCGTTCAGTTCGACATAGGCCACGTCCTCGATGGTGGCGAAGCCTTCCGAGGCCAGGAGCTGGGCCACGGTCTCGTCCACGTCCAGCGATTCCATGAACAGCTGGGTGCGCTGGGCAAATTCCTTCTGACGGCGTTCGGATTCCTCGGCTTCCGTCAGGATGTCGATCTGCCAGCTGGTGAGCTGGGAGGCGAGGCGCACATTCTGGCCGCGACGGCCAATGCCCAGCGACAACTGCTCGTCCGGCACCACCACTTCGACCCGGTGGGTGTCTTCGTCCAGCACCACCTTGGTGACTTCGGCCGGGGCCAGGGCGTTGACGATGAAAGTCGCGGGATCGGGATTCCACGGAATGATGTCGATACGCTCGCCCTGCAGTTCCTGCACCACCGCCTGCACGCGCACACCGCGCATGCCGACGCAGGCGCCGACCGGATCGATGCTGGAATCCTTGCTGATCACCGCGATCTTGGCGCGGCTGCCCGGATCGCGGGCCACGGCGCGGATCTCGATCACGCCATCGTAGATTTCGGGCACCTCCTGGGCGAACAGGCGCACCATGAACTGGGGATGGCTGCGCGACAGGAAGATCTGGGGGCCGCGGGCTTCCCGACGCACGTCATAGATATAGGCGCGGATGCGGTCGCCGGCGCGGAAGCTCTCGCGCGGGATCATCTCGTCGCGGCGGACAACACCTTCGGCTTTGCCGAGGTCCACCACCACCGAGCCGAACTCGGAGCGCTTGACCACGCCATGGACCACTTCGCCGATACGGTCCTTGTATTCGTCATACTGGCGCTCGCGCTCGGCATCGCGCACCTTCTGCACGATCACCTGCTTGGCGTTCTGGGCATTGATGCGATTGAAATCCACCGGCGGCAGGGTCTCGGCGATGATGTCGCCGACCTGGGCGTCCGGGTTGCGGCGGCGCGCATCGGGGAGGCTGATCTCGGTCTTGTCGTTTTCCACCAGCTCCACGACATGCAGATAGCGCGAGACGTGGGTCTCGCCCGTCTTGGGATCGATATCGACCTTGATATCGTTCTCGGTGCCGTAATGAGCCTTGGCGGCGCGCTGCATCGCTTCTTCCATCGCGGTCAGCACCACCTGCTTGTCGATGGACTTGTCGCGCGCGACGGCGTCGGCGATCTGCAGAAGTTCGAGCCGGTTCGCGGCTACGGTGGAAGCCATTTCAGTCTCCTAATATGGGTCGCTCCGGCTCGCGCCGACGCTCCCGGGTTTGCGCGCGTCCCGCGCTTTCAGATCTTCGTTGATGAGCTTGTCGGTGAGCACGAGCTTGGCATTGGCGATGGCACGAAAAGGAAATTTGAAGTCGGCATTGTCGGCACGGATTGCGACATCCTGACCATCCATGCCCAGAAGGGTACCGCGGAAGCGCCTGCGGCCTTCAACGGGAATGTTGAGTTCGATCTTGGCCTCATGGCCGGCCCAGCGGGCAAAATCCATCGGGCGGGTCAACGGCCGGTCGATGCCGGGCGATGAGACCTCGATCTCGTAGTCGCCTTCGATCGGATCTTCGGCCTCGATGAAATCCAGGAGCGCGTGACTGAGCGCAGTGCAGCCTTCGACATCCATGCTGCCGTCGGGCCGCTCGGCCATCACCTGCAAGGTCTTGCTGGCGCCGCCCATGATGCGCAGGCGCACGAGTTTGAAGCCCGCTTTTTCGATCACGGGTTCAAATACCGGTTCCAGATGCGATGCCGCTTGGACGCTCAAAACCAAAGCCTTTCGCCCGCGGCGGTCTTGCGACCGCCACACAACAGCTCTTGTTGTTTGGGATGGCGCGGATATACGCCCGGAAGGCCGGTTTTACAAGACCTCAGTGCCTGGCAGGCGCGATGCCGACATTCACTTCGCCGCCCGGAATCGGCTTCTGAAGAGCTTCCTTGCGGGCCTTTTCCGCTTCCTCACGCTTGGCTTTTTCGTACTTGGCGATGGGGGACGGCAAAATCATCATCAGCAGGAAGGCCAGGGTGCAGCCGGCAGCGATCAGCACGACCCCGATATCGCCGTAAGAGGTGCGGTAATAGGGCCGGACGTCGTCGTCATCGTCGTGAGAAGGCTTTTCCATGACGCGTTTTTATCGCGCCTGGCGCCTGAAAGCTAACGGCGCGCAAACCTCAAAAAACAGGGTGGGCCCTTGATCGCCTTGGTTTCATAGCGGGTCGGAGGCCAGTCGGAGGGCCGGCTTTGCCAATCGCCGGGCCCATCGGCCAGCCAGTCAAAGCCTGGATGGGCCATCAGCCGCTCCAGGGCAAATGGCAGATAGCTTTTATCGTCGGTGGCAAAACGCAGTTCCGCCCCCGGTTTCAGCACCCGGGCGAGATGGTCCAGCATCTCCATCTGAAGGAACCGGCGCTTGTGATGCCGGGTCTTGGGCCAGGGGTCGGGGAACAGAAGAAAGAAGCGTCCCAGGCTGGCGTCCGGCAGGTTTTCGATGATCTCGCGGCCATCGCCTTCGTAAAGGCGAACATTGTTCAGTGAAGATTCATCAAGTTTTGTCAGTAGCTTGGCCATGCCCATCTCGTAGGGCTCGGCCCCGATCAACCCGACATCAGGATTGGCCCTGGCCTGCCAGACCAGATGCTCGCCGGCCCCGAAGCCCACCTCCAACCACAACTCCCGAACAGCGTTCGGGAACTGGCTGAACGGGTCGCGGCCGGGGTCATAGGCCAGCTCGCCTAACAGTGTTTGGCGCAAGTCCGCCTGACGAGCCGACAGTTTTGGGCCTTTCCGCCGGCCATAGAGCTTGCGGCGGTGCCGGTCGGGATGATCGGGCTGGTTCATCGGGCGATTTAAAGCATAACCGCCGCCCCGATGGATTCGGGACGGCGGTCAGGCATTCAAGGCGTTGGCCTCAGGATAGCGCGGACTTGATCTGGTCGGCGAGGTCCGTCTTTTCCCAGGAGAAGCCACCCTCATTGTCGGGCTGGCGGCCGAAATGGCCGTAGGCGGCGGTACGGGCGAAGATCGGCTTGTTCAGGTCCAGATGCTCGCGGATGCCGCGCGGCTTCAGGTTCATCACCTGCGGCAGGATCTTTTCCAGCTTGGCTTCCTCAACCTGTCCGGTTCCGTGGGTGTCCACATAGACCGACAGCGGCTCGGCCACGCCGATCGCATAGGCGAGCTGGATGGTGCAGCGGTCGGCCAGGCCCGCAGCCACCACATTCTTGGCCAGATAGCGCGCGGCATAAGCAGCCGAACGATCGACCTTGGTGGAGTCCTTGCCGCTGAACGCGCCGCCGCCGTGCGGGGCCGCACCGCCGTAAGTGTCCACGATGATCTTGCGGCCGGTGAGGCCGCAGTCACCGTCCGGACCGCCGATCACGAAAGAGCCGGTGGGATTGATGTGCCACACGGTCTTGTCGTTGATCCATTCCTTGGGCAGCGTCTCGCGGATATAGGGCTCGACGATCTTGCGGATATCGGCGCTGGTCTGGCTTTCATGGGCATGCTGGGTGGACAGCACGATCTGGGTGGCTTCCACCGGCTTGCCGCCCGCGTAACGCAGCGTGACCTGCGACTTGGCGTCGGGCAGCAGGGTCGGTTCCTTGCCCGACTTGCGCACCTTGGCCAGCAATTCCAGTATCTTGTGGCTGTAGAACAGGGGGGCCGGCATCAAGGCCGGGGTCTCGCGGCAAGCATAGCCGAACATGATGCCCTGGTCGCCCGCGCCTTCATCCTTGTTGCCGGATGCGTCGACGCCCTGGGCGATGTGCGCTGACTGGGCGTGCAGCAGCACTTCGACATTGGCGTTGCGCCAGTGGAAACCGTCCTGCTCATAGCCGATGTCCTTGATGGCCTTGCGCGCCGCTTCCTCGACATCGCCGGCCTGCACCTTCTTGGGGCCGCGGGTCTCGCCGGCGATGACAACGCGGTTGGTCGTGCACAGGGTCTCGCAGGCGGCGCGGATGTCCCAGGGGCTCATGCCTTCCTTGGGACCTTCGCGGAAGAACAGGTCCACCACTTCGTCCGAGATCCGGTCGGCGACCTTGTCAGGATGGCCTTCCGAAACGCTTTCGGAGGTAAACAGATAGTCGGAGCGCGCCATGGAAAGACCCTTTGTCTTTAAGAGGCGGCCTTCTTTACAGGCTTTGGCCGGGGGGTCAACAGGATATGTCAAATATGACATATGCTTGGCAGTGATAGCAGTTCAGGACGGGATTCCCCCTTAAGAAACCCGTGCTATACAGCGATTTATTGATGACCCCTCCGGCCTGCGCATCGCAAAGCGATGCTACGGCCACCTACCCCTTGCATGCGCTTCGCGCACGATGGGGAGGGGGGCCTAAAGCCGCGGAAAGAGATTGCATGCGCACCGCCACTGTCGAACGCAAGACCCGCGAGACCGAGATCGCCGTCTCCCTGGACCTGGACGGGACGGGCGACGCCGACATCGACACCGGCATCGGCTTTCTGGATCACATGCTGGAGAGCTTCTCCCGCCATTCCATGATCGATCTCAAGGTGCGGGCCACCGGCGATCTGCATGTCGACTATCACCACACCACCGAGGACACGGCCATCGTCATCGGCCAGGCGGTGAAGCAGGCGCTGGGCGACTTCTCCGGCATTACCCGCTTCGGCTGGGCGCTGATCCCCATGGACGAGGCCCTGACCCGCGTGGCGCTGGATATTTCCAACCGGCCCTATCTGATCTGGAAGGTGACCATCCCCAAACCCAAGCTGGGCGAGATGGACACCGAACTGTTCAAGGAATGGTTCCAGGCCTTTGCCCAGAATGCCGGCGTCTGCCTGCATATCGAGAATCTGTACGCCGACAACAGCCATCATATCGTCGAGACCTGCTTCAAGGGACTGGCGAGAGCGTTGCGCCAGGCTGTCACGCCTGACGAGCGGCTGGACGGCGCTTCGCCTTCCTCCAAGGGCAGCCTCTGAACTAAGCTGGTCGCATGATCAGTTCTTCCACCGCGGCCGAGGTCGCGCGCGGGGTGAGCCGGCTTCTCTTGGAAGAAGGCTATTCGCCCATCCTGGAATTCACTTTGCCCAACGGGCGGCGGCTGGACGTCGCCGCGATCGGGCCAGGTGGAGAGATGCTGGGCGTGGAAATCAAGGTCGCGCTGGCGGACCTGAAGGGCGACGCAAAATGGCCGGAATATCTGGACTATTGCGACCTGTTCTATTTCGCCATCCCGCCGGATTTTCCCGAAGAGCATGTGCCGCACCAGACCGGACTGATC
>Ga0134126_10005545_pt1 | contig 15774 bp, 13 predicted proteins | sample KB31752_FD_96881 | JGI IMG/M metagenome (GOLD analysis project Ga0134126, IMG submission 96881) | Terrestrial soil microbial communities with excess Nitrogen fertilizer from Kellogg Biological Station, Michigan, USA - KB3-175-2 | ecosystem: Environmental > Terrestrial > Soil > Unclassified ...
CATGAAATTAGTAATTGTGGAATCGCCTGCAAAGGCAAAGACAATCGAAAAGTATTTACAGACACTCGACAAGGCGAGTGACTATGTAGTGCGCGCGTCTGTCGGCCATGTGCGTGATTTGCCGAAATCAAATAAAAAAGCGATTGATATTCCTGCGGGATTTGTCCCCCACTACGAAGTGGTGCCGGGCAAAGCCGACATTATTGCCGAATTAAAAAAGCTCGCTAAAAAGGCCGACGAGGTGCTGCTTGCAACCGACCCCGACCGCGAGGGCGAGGCTATTGCATGGCATATAAAGGAAGAGCTGGGGCTCAAAAAGCCCGAGCGCATCGTCTTTCATGAAATTACAAAAGAGGCTATTGCCGAAGCGATAGCGCATCCGCGCATGATTGATGAAAATCTGCGTTACGCGCAAGAGGCGCGCCGTGTCTTGGACCGCTTGGTGGGCTATGATCTTTCGGGACTCATCTGGAAAAAGGTCCGTTACGGACTTTCAGCCGGTCGCGTACAGTCGCCGGCGCTGCGCATCATAATGGAGCGCGAGCGCGAGATCCGCGCCTTTATCCCCGAAACGTACTACACCATTACCGCCAATACTAAAACTCCTAAAAATGAGTCGCTTACCGTTACTTGCAGCGAAGAGCCGCGCGATAAAAAGGTCACCGACCATATAGTAGAGTCGGTCAAAAAAGACGGCCTCACGGTGGCGGGCGTATCCGAGACCGAAGCCAAGCGCAGTGCTCGTGCGCCATTTACCACCTCAACCTTGCAGCAAACTGCCTCATCGCGCCTCGGCCTCTCGCCATCTAACACCATGCGCATCGCGCAAAAGTTGTACGAGGCAGGACACATTACCTACATGCGCACCGACTCGACCAACATCGGCAAGCCTGCGCAGGCGGCAATACTCGCGATGGTTGAAAAGGAGTACGGCAAAGAGTACGCATCGGCCAACACCTACACTGCCAAATCTAAAAATACCCAGGAAGCGCACGAAGCAGTGCGCCCTACCAATGTTGCCAAAATGTCTGTTGGCACCACGCCAGAACAAAAAAAGTTGTACGAACTTATCTGGGCGCGTGCAGTGTCGTCACAAATGGCCGACGCTAAAGTGTTGCGCACCAAAATTGAAACTGAGACAAAAGACAAGTCGGTGCCATCTTTTACTGCCAACGGTTCGCGCGTACTCTTTGACGGCTGGCTCAAGGCCGACCCCGATGCGCGCGGCGAAGATGTCGAGTTGCCTAAAGTTGAAAAGGGCGACGTGTTAAAAATTGTAGACGTTAGCGCCGAAGAAAAACAGACAACACCGCCGCCGCGCTACACCGAAGCGGGCTTGATTAAAGAGCTTGAAAAGCGCGGCATTGGCCGCCCTTCAACCTACGCAAGTATCATGCGCACCCTCGACGCACGTGGCTATGTTGTTAAAGAGGGTCGCAGTCTTAAACCCACCGACACCGGCGACGTTGTGTCGTCATTTTTAGAAGAGTACTTCCCCACGTACATCGGCGACACCTTTACCGCCGAGATGGAAGATGAATTGGACGATATTGCCAACGGTAAACGCGAGTATGTAAAAACACTCAGCGATTTTTACGGGCCATTTTTGAAAGAAGTAAAAGCTAAAGACAAAGAGGCAGGCAAAATTACCGACCTGGGTCCGGCTCCTGCCGAATTCCCCTGCCCAATTTGCGGTTCACCGATGGTGTTTAAACTGTCGCGCCAGGGCAAGTTTATGTCATGCAGCCGCTTCCCTGACTGTATCGGCGCACGCACCGAGCTCGGCGAAGTGATAAGCAACGACCCGGCTAAACCTATAGGCAATCACCCCGACAGCGGCGAGGCTATCTACGTGCTTAACGGCCGCTTTGGGCCGTACGTACAGTTGGGCGAAATGCCCGAAAAAAAGAAGGGCGTCAAAATGGTAAAGCCGCGCCGCGCCTCAATCCCGAAAGAAAAAGATCCGGCAACACTTACTATTGAAGAGGCTGCAACCTACCTTTCACTCCCGCGTGTACTCGGCAATCATCCCGAAACCGGCGAACCTATCACCGCATCCATCGGCCGCTTTGGACCGTTTGTGGTACACGGCAAAGACTTCCGCTCACTAAAAGTAGATGACGTGTATACGATAGAACTCCCGCGCGCGCTGGAAATATTTAAAGAAGAAAAAAAGAAACGGGGGTTTGCAAGGAAAGCTAAAGCATAAAAGAACCCCGGACAATTGTCCGGGGTTTTTTGTCTTTACCACCACAAGTGGTTGTTTCTTGGTCTTTTTCCTCGTTTAAGTCGTTCGAGCTGTCTGCGACGAACATTGGCTTTGCGCGATTCGCGCACCCTCTCAATTTTCATCCTCAAAGACCAGCTTTTGCGCCCGCCTTTATTTTTGTACTTAGGCTGGCGACTTGGTTGCGAAAATCGCTCAATACGAGCAAGCGGTGTAAAGGCAGTGGCAAGTGATGCAGCTGCGGCCAACATCCCAAGTGAACGAAGAAAACGCATGTCATATCTCCCTCTAAATATCCAAAATAGTTATACTAGGAACTATATACTAAGTAAATAGGGCTTAATGTAAGCCGCAAAAAGAGTACAATAGACCTATATGGCAGGAGTACCCACGGCAAAAGACATACTCGACTGCATGAGCTCGCCTACCGCCGAGGACAAGGCTCTGGTTGAAAAGGCCTACAATTTTGCAGCCGACGCGCACAAAGACCATAAACGCTTTAGCGGCGAGCCGTATCTTTTGCACTTGGCCGAGACAGCCAAAGAGTTGGCCAAGCTTGGCATGTCGGGCAAAACAATTGCGGCGGGACTACTCCACGACTCTATTGAAGATGTAAATGTTTCGCCGCAAACGATTGAAAAAGAGTTTGGCAAAGAGGTGCGCTTTTTGGTTGAAGGCGTCACCAAACTCGGCCGCTTTAAATATCACGGCGCAGAGCGGCATCGCGAGTCTTTGCGCAAACTGTTAATCGCCACCGGCCAGGACGCGCGCGTACTTATCATTAAGTTGATGGACCGCTTGCACAATATGCGTACCCTGAGCCACGTGCGCCCCGACAAGCGCAAACGCATCGCGCTTGAGACAATAGAAATTTATGCGGCTATTGCGCACCGCTTGGGTATGGGCGTTGTCCGTAAAGAATTGGAAGACCGCGCGTTTGAGTATGCCTACCCCGGGGAGTTTGAAGCAATTAAAAAACTTTTGAAGGAGCGCGAGAAAGAACGCCAGGAACGTTTACAAAAGATGGCACGAACGCTGGGCAAAGAGTTGGCGCAGGAAGGCATGAAGAACTTCCACACCGACTTTCGCGTTAAGGGCGTATGGAGCCTGCAAAAAAAGCTCGAGCGTAAGGAGGGCGATATCACCAAAATTTACGACATCTCTGCAATACGCGTTGTCGTGCCCACCGTTGCCGACTGCTACCACGTGCTGGGTATTGTCCACAAACTGTGGCAGCCTTTGCCAAACAAAATTAAAGACTACATCGCCTTCCCCAAACCCAACGGCTACCAAAGTTTGCATACCACCGTGTTTGCCGGCGACGGCGGTATTGTTGAAGTGCAGATCCGCACCGAAGAGATGCATCGCGAAGCACAGTACGGTATTGCCGCGCACGTGGCCTACAAAGAGCTCGATGGCGGCAAAGGTCAGCCCGCCTCGTCGATGGCGCCGGGTCGAGGCGGGTCTAGTTTTGACTGGGTTAAAAGTTTGATACCTGGCTTCCAGCGCCGCGAGAAAAAGGCTGACAAAGATGGAGAGTTAGATACCGCCAGCCTCAAACCCGATCGCTCGCGCTATGGTGCACCCTCGGCCCCCGAGTGGCTCAGTGAATTGCCCGAAGAGCTAGAAGACCCTGATTTGGACATGACACTGCGCAGCGACATTTTTACACATCGCGTGTTCATCTTTACCCCAACCGGCGATGTGGTGGACTTACCTGCAAAATCTAGCCCGATAGACTTTGCCTACGCGATACACTCTGACATTGGTGACCATGTGTTTGCTTCAAAAGTAAACGGCAAAATGGTCCCGCTTGATACCGTACTGCATAATGGCGACATTGTAGAAATAGTCACCAAAAAAACCTCCACACCCAAATCAAAGTGGCTGGACTTTGCACACACGACCCTAGCCCGCCGCCACATTAGGCTTGCGATAGAAAAGGAAAAGAAAGCCAACCCGCAGATAAAATAATTAGCCCAAATGCGCGTGATCGTTCCACACAAAAATACGCCACTTCCATTTTGGTGATTCAGCACGATATTCTAAAACGGTTAGCCCCGTATTTTGTGATTTAAATCCATGCATAAAGCCTTGCAGTTCGTTAACGGTAATTGCCGGTCCAAATACGGCATAGGCCAACATAGTACGAAGAAAGAAGCCATGCGTTACAACAGCTAAATGATCCTCAGGCTGCTGAATAAAGAGATCCAATGCTTTTCTTGCTCTTTCAATCAGATCATCAAAATTTTCTTCATCAGACTGACGCACGCCAGGCGCCATTTCATCATTCAGCTTTTTAAAAGCATCGACCACTTCAGGATCATTTATGCCACGCTCATTAAATTCTGAGGGACCTCTAATTTCACCCAAGCCTTCGTGCACCTCAAAGGGTACACCAATCTTCTGAATAACAGCTTCGGCAGTTTGCTTCGCCCGAAGCATATCGCTTGAAATTACTTTTTGAATAGGCAATTTTGAAAGACGTTCAGCTATAAAACCAGCCTGTTCAAAACCCTTTTTGGTGAGAGGATGATGGCCCATGCCATGAATCTGCTTTTCGTTTGCTCCACTCTCGCCGTGCCTAACAAAGTAGACGTACTTCATATCGAAAAAGAGTTGGGGTCGAAGGTATTTTCATCTATGGATTTTTCCTGCTCGCTACGGTCGTCGACAGGTGCAGTGTCTTGGGCTGCAGCATCGGCAAATTCGTGAGGAAAAGTCTGGCCTGCCGAATCCTGCAGCGAGGATTCGGACAGGAGACCCGAGGACTTTTCTGAGGGAATTTCCGATGCCGCTTTTGCCTCTTCCATCCTTTTAGCGATCATATTAAAGATCGCGCGCAGGTCGTCTTCGTTGGTAAAGTCTATTGCCAGTTTGCCGCCGCGCTCTTTTGTTTCAATCACGACGCGCGTACCCAATGCTTCGGTCAATTCCCGCTCCATTGCCAGCACGTCGGGCGAGTACATATACTCTTTTTTGCGCACCCGGTCGGTGGCAATGCGGCGCGCAATAGCCTCGCTGTCGCGCACGGTCAGACGCTTGAGCAAAATCTCTTTAAACAGCACCAGCTGCTCTTCCGGCTTGTCTGCAAGCATGAGGAGCGGCCTCGTGTGCCCTTCGCTAATCCTTCCTTCGCTTAAAGAGTCTTGCATTTCCTGCGGCAGCAAAAGCAGGCGTATGGTGTTGGACACATACTCGCGGCTCTTGCCCACCTTTTCGGCAACCTCGGCGTGTTTAAAATTAAATTCTTTTACCAAACGGTCAAACGCTTTGGCGCGGTCCATCGGATTTAGATCTTCGCGCTGCAGGTTTTCAATTATTGCAATTTCGAGCTTTGTTTTGTCGTCATCAAATGCAGCGCGTATAAGCACCGGCACTTCGCGCACGCCGGCAATTTTACTGGCGCGCAAGCGACGCTCGCCTGCAATAAGCTCGTACTCGGTCGCCATGCCGCCCGGCGTCTCCACCTCTTTGCGGCTTACGGTTAAAGGCTGTATCACGCCGTACTGGCGGATGGACTTTGCCAAATCGGCGAGCTTGCCTTCGTCAAACTCTTTGCGGGGTTGAAAGGGGTTGGGCTTAATCTTCTCTACCTCGACCCAAAAAATCGCGTTATTGTAAAATTGTGACATGTCCTCCTATTGTAACCGATTTGTGCCGGGAGGGAGAATCGAACTCCCATGACCTTGCGATCGACGGATTTTGAGTCCGTTGCGTCTACCAATTCCGCCATCCCGGCGGCACAGATACAAAATACCATTGTTGTTGGTCCTATGCCAGTTTGGTATAGTCAGCCCAGAAACAGCAGGAGGAGAGAATGCACAAAAATAAGTTCTTTGAAATGGTAGAGCGGCGCTGGGCTGCCGGCGCGCGGGTGTGCGTGGGACTCGACCCCGATATTCGGAAGATCCCCCAGGATATACTGAATTCAAAAAAGACATCGTCGCCTTTGCTTGAAATAAATAAAAAGACGATCGAAGCAACCAAAGATTTGGCGCTGTGCTACAAACTCAACCGGGCTTTTTATCCCGGACCTGCCGGGCTTGAAGCAATGCGCAATACTGTTGCGCATATCCGTAATATAGCAACGGATGTGCCAAGCATCGATGATGCAAAGTACGGAGACATTGGCAATACCAACTACGGCTATGTTGAAGAGGCTTTCGGCTATCTCCAGTGCGACGCGGTCACCGTACATAATTACATGGGCCTTGAAGCAATGGAGCCATTTTTGGCGCAAAAAGACAAAGGCATCTTTGTATTGTGCCGGACTTCAGACGAAGGGTCCGAAGAGTTTCAGGATCTTATCGTAGATACCGGCAGAGGCTTTATGCCGCTCTACCAGGAAGTGGCGCACCGCGTGGTGTGCCATTGGAACTACAACCACAACTGCGGGCTCGTGGTTGGCGCTATGGTCCCTGATGAATTGGTAGAAGTGCGCAAGATCGCCAAGACCATGCCTATCCTTATACCGGATTTTGGTTCGCAAGGCGGCGACGTCCACGACGCAATGCATGCCGGATTGGGCAGGCACGGCGGCACCGTACTTCCCAGCTCTTCAAGTGGCATCATGTTTGCTCATGATCCAAAAGCAGCTGTGCAAAAGCTCACCGATGAGATAAACGCGGTACTTGAAAAAGTCCCCGCATAAAAACCGCGCCTTCCCCATTTTGGGAGGGCGCTTTTCTTTTATACAGATAGTGGTAGTTTGGGTAAGGAAATGAACCTTACAGGAGTAGTGTTATGCATCCAATGTTTGAACACGCAGACCTCGGAAATTTTACAGCCCCGTCAGGCGCGGTGCTTGAGTCGTCCGATCTTTCTCTTATATGCGACCTGTACGAAACAAAATCTGTCACGCGCGAGGAAGAGCCGGTAACGCTCAAGTCCGGCCGACGGTCAAACTTCTATGTGCATCTGCGCGCAGATCTTACCGATCATCCCAAAGTGTTGGGAAAGTTGGGCTATAAAGTTGCAAAGATGGTGCGCAATACGCCGATGCCTTCACTTGGTCGGCCCTGTCTTATCGGTATACCTACGGCTGGTACGGCAATTGCGCAAGCGGCTTCTTTTGTAGACACTTTTATGGGGTCTCGTAACGGGCCGTCAATATTCTTTCGTACCATGCGGAGTGTCAAAAAGAATCACGGCAAAAACCAAACTTGGGTCGATGGCGTCATTGATCTGGAAAGTCATGCATATGGCACGATTGAAAATGTCACCACCACTTCCGGCAGCCTGATTGAAAATATCGGGCGGCTCGAAGAAGATGGCTATCCAGCGCGCTCGGACATGCATCACTTTATTGTGGTCGACCGGCAACAAGGCGCAGCCAAAGGTCTGCAGGAAGCGGGCATTAAACATGTCCATGTTCTGTTTACCCTGCACGACATAATCGCCGCGTTTGCACACCTGCAGCTTGGCGAATGGAATCAGTCTCACTGTATTGAAATCGAAGAAGAGTGCAGACTCCACAGGTAAACAAAACGCCCCGATAAGGTTCGGGGCGTTTCTTTGTTTCTCTTTTATTCCTTGGGAAGGTCGTACTTTCCTTCCTTAATGTCCCTTACAAACTCTTGCCATGCTTCCGGTGAAAAAAGCATATGCGGTCCGTCACCACGCTTGTTTAGAATAGTGCCGCCCTTGGTTACTTCTACATTGATCATTGGCGTCTCGTGAGAGTGTGCCATTTGTTGCCCTCGTAAAGAAATCCTCTATCATTATAGCAATAAATTTTGTACAGTGACCCCATGCATAAAGTGATAGCCATAGTGGGGCCAACGTCCTCGGGCAAAACCGCCCTTAGCGTTTGGCTTGCCAAACGAATTAAAGGAGTGGCTTGCGCTGGTGCTGAAATAATTTCGGCCGATTCTCGCCAAGTGTACAAAGGACTCAATTTGGGCACCGGAAAAGTTACCCGCAAAGAGATGGCTGGCATCCCACACCACCTACTTGATGTCGCCAACCCTAAAAAAGTCTTTAGCGCGAGCGATTTTAAAAGATTGGGTGAAAGGGCGCTTGTGGGCATTTTTAAAAAACAAAAAACGCCCCTGGTGGTTGGCGGCACGGGCCTGTATGCCGATGTGCTATTGGGCCGCATGGTCTTGCCCGAAGTGCCGCCTAACCCTAAACTCCGTGCCAAACTTGAAAAAAAGTCTGCTGCGCAACTCTTTGCTCTGCTTAAAAAGAAGGACCCTGAACGCGCTGCTAACATCGAGCCGACTCATCACCGCCGTTTGGTGCGCGCGCTTGAAATTGCCGGGGCTTTAGGCAAATCCCCCGCCAAAGCCGGAGCGATGGAGGGTCAAGAAAAGTACGAAGTACTGTGGCTCGGATTAAACCCAGGCGCAGAAGTTTTGCAAAAGAAAATATGTAAGCGTCTGCGCGAGCGTTTAAAGGCCGGCATGCTTGCTGAGGCAAAAAAACTGCACAAAGAAGGGCTTTCGTACAAACGTATGGAGACGCTTGGTTTAGAGTACCGATATCTAGCTCGCTTACTGCAAAGCAGAAGGGCACCTTCTGCATCAGATGCAGAAGGTGCCCTTCTGCAGGAACTCGAACGAGAGATCAACAAGTATGCCAAGCGCCAAGCGCGCTGGTTTAAACGCAATCCAAACATTATTTGGGTTGCCGGTAAATCAGAAGCGCTCAAACTCTCTAAAAAGTTTTTGGCTACTGGCCTGTAGTAGGCGTGGTTTTGGGCTGGAAGGTCGTTTCGACACCGGCGCTATAGCCGGTAATAAGCCATTGGTTGTTGTACTTGGTAAGCGTCAAAGTAACCGGAAACTCCGCCGCAATGCCGCCATGCGCCACCTCTTCACTGGTGACCTCTATCACCATGCCCTGCACCGTGTACGAGCCGTCGCCCTTTTTGGTAACGGCAGTAATATTTATGTTCGAAGGCCATGGGCTTGAAAGTGCACGGCCCGGCGCAAACGAGTGGTTTGCTTGCCACTCTTTTATAAGGCTCGAGCTGGCGTATGGCGAGTACGCATCGGCAATTTCCTGCAGCGCGTCAGGCGCTGAAAGAGATACCTTTTGCATTGTAGTGCCAAACTGGGTAACGACGGTGCGAACTGAGGAGTCGTCGACGATATCCTGCGCCACCTGACGCTGATGCTCGTAAGCCGTTGCGGCAACAACAAGAGCGGCTACAACAATAGCGAGGATTACAATGTTTTGTTTTTTCATCATATAGAGTGACGCACCAAAGATGCGTTGCTTACCAGTATAGCATTTGTCTGTACCGTATCGGCGGGCGATGAGGGAATCGAACCCCCACTAGCGGTTTTGGAGACCGCTGTTCTACCACTAAACTAATCGCCCTTTTCTTTCTAAAAACACCCCATAGTTGGAGTGTTTAGCTACTATACCCTATTTTGAGCCTACTTTTTAGCCTCTTTAAAAATGACGTGCTTGCGCAGCTTTTTGCTGTACTTTTTTAGCTCAATTTTGCGGGTAACGAGCTTCTTGTTTTTGCGCGTCCAATACACCTCGCCGGTGGTCGCGTTCTTTAAAATGATGAGATTATCCTGTGACATAAGCCCAAGTACTATACCCTATATGGCTATTTGGCGCAACCGCTATTGGGTAACGTCGCTCAAAAGGGCGGTAGCCGTTGCGCGGGGTACACCCTCTACGACAAGTTCGTTTATGCTCCAAGAGCCACCACCACCGTCTACTAATATCCACTTATCCTGCGTTTGGTCGTACTTCAAAAGCGCTTCGCCACCCAAGACATTGCCTGCATACACCTGAAGCGCATAATTTCCCTCAATTACCGTTTGATATAACTTCGTATTATCACTGGGGTGCTTAGCCAATTCAGCTTCATATGCTGCTTGTACCGCTTCTTTGGAATTGCTGTCTCCTGGAGGCGGAGGCGTTGTAACATTTGGTACAGAAACCGGCGTCCCGTTACCCTGCTGGGTAGAAGCTGTCGGGGTTGGTGATGATTTTACATAAAGTGTTATGCCTATGGCAACGCCAAGTACCACGACAAGCGACAACAAAATAATAAGGGTACGATTCATATATTTAATTATTTACCCGATACACCTTTCCAGCAACACCCATTAGGGTTGAACCACTTTGATTGACGAATGCGGCATTGTTGCTCGAGTTTGACAGTGCAGTGGTGCACCCTACAGTGTCACATATGCCCACATGACTAACCGTATCGCTCTTCCAAATAATAATATCTCCCGGTTGCGCTTCGCTGGTAGGAATTGCGGTACCGCGTCCGTTATCCAACACCGCTTGCATGCCGGCCACACTGTTACCGTCTAACGGTGTAACACCGTCATTGGTAAGTATGTTATTTACCGCCCATGCGCACGACACTCTTCCCGCGCCCGGGCCGGCAAGCGTACTCTGACCAATATAAGCTTCAGCGGCGGCGGCGATGCCGGTTTGAGTTACATTACCGTTACCGGTTGATTGATTTGAGCTTAAATTAAGTGCCGCATCAAGAGCATTACAACTTGCCTGATCGCCACTGTCACAATTGTCACCCAACGTATCTTGCTGTGATGTGGTTAGTCTTCCATTTGCCGGAATGTCATTTAAGTTTGCTATACAGCTTGCCTGATCTCCGTCATCGCATGCGCCCTGCAGTGCGTCTGATACCGAATTAGCCACACTCTGAGTTGTGTCGTTTGAACCAAGAGACCCATCACCCGCCGTCCCCGCAATACCGGGGCTGCCGCTTACAACATTTCCACCACCATCGGTATTTTGTATTGCACCTGCGTTGCCCGCTATAATTGGCAAGTTGGCAAGCACGGTACTTATGCTGCCGTTAACGGGCCGGTTACCGGTATCACACGCTATGGTAAACCATTTGCCTCCTGCAAATGGGCTATTGCCGGTAAATATTATATTGAGCAGCGTGTTAATGATGAGCCAAGCGCATATGGCGATAAGAAAGCCGATGAGTGCGTCTTTAAATATGCCTTTGGCTTTACTAATGTTGCCCAGATTGCTCGCAGAAGTAATGTACAAAAAGCCCGCATAGGCAAATAATGCTGCAGCAATTGGAATTGCAATACCGATTGCAAAGGTCATTACGTTTTGAATGAGCTGCGCCAAGTTGCATGCCTGACAGCCGGTTGATGATGAAGATTCGTTGCCTCCGGTAAATTGACCGTAGCCGCATGGCACCAAGCCACTACTTTGGCCACTGGGTTGTGGAGTCGGCGTTGCAGCAGTAGTTGGAATAGTCGCCACTGTTTGTGCAGCCGTAGTGCCTCCACTTGCAGAGCTAACCGCAACACTTGCTTGGCAGTTGGTAGTGCCGCCCGGGCCGGTAAACGCGCCAAAGTATGTGGTGACTGCCGCTGACGACGGCAACAGGTTGATAGAGCCGCTGGGGCCGACATTGCCGATGTTGGTAATAGCTCCTGCGGTGGCGTTAACGCTGGTCCATTTAACCGTTACACTGCCGCCGACGCTTATGCTCGATGGCGTTACGGTAATTTGGCACTGGGGCGGCGGGGCGGCGGCATAAATGAGCGCCGCCGGCGCGAGCAAATAGCCAAGCGCCAAGACGCCCGCAAAAACCCGCATACCAAAACGCCCAAAAGTATACAAAGAAGTGCGCAAAAGAGCCTTCATACGAATGCCTCAATTGTATCACCCGTTTAAACGCAACAGTCGACAATACCCACAAAAAACGGTATCGTATTGGAGTTAGATAAAATGCGTCGGTGGTAGAGTGGTCAATTACAACAGGCTGTAAACCTGTCGGCTTCGGCCTTCGGAGGTTCGAATCCTCCCCGGCGCACCAAATAAAAATCCCCCAATTGGGGGATTTTTATTTTATTTACTTTCGGTCGGCTGCTTGTCTTCGAGCACCGTGCTCTTTACCGCCTTGCCCTTCTTTTTGACATCAAAGACAAACTCGCCTTTTTTGAAGTCGACTTCTACCGAGCCTCCCGACAGCACTCCGCGACTGACCATAAGACTTGCCACTTTGGTGAGGATTTTATCCTGAATGAGGCGGCGCAGCGGGCGGGCGCCGTAGCGCGGGTTGTACCCTTCTTTGCCAAGATACTCGTACACATTTTGGTTGATAGTCAGCGTAATGTCTTTAGCCGCCAAGCGTGCAACGACCTCTTTAACCTGGATGCCCACAATATCTTTGACTGCCTCAGGGCTCAGGATGTTAAAGATGATTATTTCGTCGATGCGGTTTAAGAATTCGGGGCGGAAGTAATCTTTGAGCGTCTGCTCTACCTTTTCTTTAGCCTGTACGTAGTTAGACTCCTGCGTTCCGCCTGAAATAGAGAAGCCGATCTGTTCCATCTTGTCGATATACTGCGCACCAATGTTGCTGGTCATAATGATGACCGTATTGCGGAAGTTAACCTTGCGGCCTTTGGCGTCGGTCAGCTGACCGTTATCCAAAACCTGCAGCAGGATGTTAAACACTTCCGGGTGAGCCTTTTCGATTTCGTCAAAAAGCACGACCGAGTACGGGCGATGACGCACCATCTCTGTTAAGCCGCCGCCTTCATCGTAGCCAACATAGCCGGGCGGGCTGCCAATGAGTTTAGATACCGAGTGCTTTTCCATATACTCCGACATATCAACGCGGATCAGAGCCTTTTCGTCATCGAACATAAACTCGGCCAGTGCGCGCGTGAGTTCTGTCTTACCAACGCCGGTAGGGCCAAGGAACATAAAGCTGGCTATCGGGCGATTGGGGTCTGCAATGCCGGCGCGTGAGCGCTTGACCGCGTCTGCAACCTTTTGTACGGCCTCGTTTTGGCCAACCACGCGCTCTTGCAGCTCCAGTTCAATACGGCTCAGGCGGCGAGCCTCTTCTTCGAGCATGCGCGAAACAGGAATGCCGGTCCACTTGGCAACTACGGCTGCAATATCGCTTTCAGTAATTTCTTCTTTAAGGATGCGGCGCGTTGACTGCAATTTTTTGAGCCTCTTTTGCTTTTGTTCAAGCTCGCGCTCGAGCGAAGGGATTTCGCCATAGCGGATTTCGGCTGCACGCGAAAGGTCTACCGATTGCTCGGCGCCGTCTGCCTCGATGCGCAAACTCTCCAGCTCTTTTTTGATTGATTTAATATCGTGGAGTGTCTGCTTTTCATTCTTCCACTTTAGTTCGAGCTCGCCGGTCTTTTCTTTAAGCTCGGCAATTTCCCTTTCGATATCTTTAACTCGCGTCTTAACCGTGCGCGAGCCATCTTCATCAGCAGCTTCTTTGCGAAGCGCCTCTTTCTCTACTTCCAAACGCATTATTTTGCGATGTGCCTCTTCAAGAAGCGGCGGTTTATTTTCCAGTGATATGCGGAGTGACGAAGCAGCCTCGTCGATGAGGTCAATTGCTTTGTCCGGCAAAAAGCGGTCGGCAATATAGCGGCTCGAGAGTTGTACTGCCGAGACAATGGCATCGTCGGTAATGTGTACGCCATGGAAGAGTTCGTACTTTTCTTTTAATCCACGGAGGATTGCGATAGCATCGTCGATTGCGGGCTCCATGACGTACACCGGCTGGAAGCGACGCTGAAACGCCGGGTCACGCTCGATGTGCTTTTGATATTCGCGCAGCGTCGTGGCGCCAACCACGTGCAAGTCGCCACGCGCAAGCGCGGGCTTGAGCATATTGCTGGCATCCATGGCACCCTCGGCAGCGCCGGCGCCTATCATGGTGTGGATTTCGTCGATAAACAGGAGGATTTTGCCCTCGCTGCGCTCAATTTCTTTCATGATGGCTTTGAGGCGCTCTTCAAACTCGCCGCGATATTTGGTGCCGGCAATAAGCGAACCTAAGTCGAGCGAAACTAATTCTTTGTCGCGCAAGCTGTCCGGCACATCGCCGGTTGCAATGCGCTGAGCTAAGCCTTCGGCAATGGCGGTCTTGCCAACACCGGCCTCGCCGATAAGTATCGGATTGTTTTTGGTGCGGCGGCTCAAAATTTGAATAACACGCTGGATTTCTTCATCACGGCCAATCACCGGGTCAAGTTTATTTTCGAGCGCCGCTTTGGTAAGCGAGCGGGTATACTTTGGGAGCGCGCGGTATTTTTTATTTTCACCCTGTGTCGCGGCGGCCTGCTTTTGTGCACGCAACTCCGCGAGTGCGCGGACAATTGCCTCGCGCGTAATGCGGAAGCGGCTCAGCAAGTCGCGCGCAGTGCCCGGTACATCGAGGATTGATATAAAGAGGTGCTCGGTTGAGACAAATTCGTCGTGCAGCTCGGCTGCGATTTTGGCGGAGCGCTCGAGCGCCTGTACCAACTCTGGCGTAAGGTACAGCTGGTAGCTCGGCGAAAGTACTGCGCCGCCGGAGACGCCTTCAAGAGCCTCGAGCGTGGTGTCGGTTAAAAGGATTACATCAATCTCGAGCTTGTCGAGTACGGATGCAACCAATGACTCCTCTTGTAAAAGGAGTGCGCCCAAAAGGTGCGTCGGGCTGACTTGATTTTGCCCCCGCTCAACCGCCAGCTCATGAGCACGGCGGACTGCCTCTTTTGCTTTGGTGGTGAAGTTGTTAAATGGTGGCATATAGTTTTTTAGTTATCTATTTGTATTTACGTTCCTGATGGTGTTTTTGTTGCAGATGACGTTGCGGTGGTGGCTGGCGCTGCTACGGATGGCAAACTCGCTAAGGTATAAAAGGTATTGCCGTCGCTTAAAGAGTCGGTCGTCGCCAATCCTACCACTTCGCCAAACAGTGTCATGATAAGCGATCCGGGTGTAGCTGACGTGACGCTGGCTTCAACTTCATTGCTATTTTACCGGAAGCGCCGCAATGATACCCTCGCCCACAATGTCGGTACCGGTGCCGCCAATCCTTATAACACTCTGACCCAGTTGTAGTTTCGACGGGTCGGCAATGGGCGCTGCGGCAAATCCGGTTGACGTGCCCACCTGCACAGTTATAAGTTCCAGTGATGACGAAGCGCTCTGGCCTTTAGGAATAGTAACCGGGACGCGCGTGCCATCTGAAAGTATTGCCTCAAAAGAATCAAATGCCGACGCATTGATTGAATCTTTGTCGGTTATTGCGGTGCCTTTGCTGTCTACTATTACACCGCGCGCAATGAGTTGATCATCACCTTTGCCGACAATACGCACTACTGCTTTTTGCACGGTGCCGATGGACTGCGCTGCCAAGTCGTCATCTTTAACGACAACTGTTTTAACGGTGGTAGCAGATGCGGCCGATGCACCCTGCGTTGCGGGCACGACCGTTTGTACGGTGTGCTCGACTATCTGATTAATTGTTTTAGTAACGGCGGGCGGTGCCTGGTCCATGAGGGACACGGTGACAATGCCGGTGACGATGGATGTCATAAAGCTCACCAATAAAGTGAGGAGCACTATTTGATGTTTTGTTAGGTGCTCCAAGTCCATACGTAACTCTATTATACCAGATTTTTACGATTCGCGATAGCGGCTGGATACTTTTGCCAAAGACTCGGCAATAAAGGTTGCGTCAGCTGTGGTTGCGGTCGGCAAAAAGGTAAATCTAATGGCTGTACCGGCCAAATTCTTAGAAATACCGAGCGCTTGGATCACGTGGC
>Ga0134126_10005548_pt1 | contig 15765 bp, 15 predicted proteins | sample KB31752_FD_96881 | JGI IMG/M metagenome (GOLD analysis project Ga0134126, IMG submission 96881) | Terrestrial soil microbial communities with excess Nitrogen fertilizer from Kellogg Biological Station, Michigan, USA - KB3-175-2 | ecosystem: Environmental > Terrestrial > Soil > Unclassified ...
TAAAAACCGAAGGATATACAACCCCAACCCCAATCCAGCAACAAGCTATCCCTTATGTACTTGAGCAAAAAGACCTTTTGGGCTGTGCCCAGACTGGGACGGGAAAGACTGCGGCATTCGCCATCCCTATCCTGCAACTCTTGTACAACAAGCCGAAACCAAGCGGAGCAAGGCCTCCTGTCAGGGTTTTGGTATTGACTCCCACACGCGAACTTGCCATACAGATCGGGGAAAGTTTTAGCGCTTACGGCAGGCATACCGGGCTAAAGCACACTGTCATTTTTGGCGGCGTTCCCCAAAGGCCACAGGAAACCGCAGTGCGCAACGGCGTGGATATTTTAATAGCCACACCGGGCAGGCTGCTCGACCTGATGAACCAGCATATCATAAACTTAAGCACCATCGAAATATTTGTACTGGATGAAGCCGATAGAATGCTTGATATGGGTTTTATAACCGATATACGCAGGATCATACCAAAGCTGCCGCCCAAAAGGCAGACTTTGTTTTTCTCTGCCACCATGCCGCCTGAAATACAGAAGCTCGCCGATACCATCCTGGTAAACCCTGTGAAGGTGGAGGTGACCCCTGTATCTTCAACCGCCGAAAATGTGGAGCAGCATTTGTACTACGTTGAAAAGAACAATAAACCCTCGCTACTGAAGCATTTATTGGTACAGGACCATCTGACCAGGGTCCTTATTTTTACTCGGACAAAACATGGCGCCGACCGAATAGTGAAAATACTGCACCAGGCAAAGATTCGTGCAGAAGCCATCCATGGCAATAAAGCGCAGAACGCCCGCCAGAGGGCGCTGAGCAATTTTAAGGAAGGCAAAACACCCGTGCTTGTAGCTACAGATATTGCAGCCCGCGGCATTGATGTGGACGATATTTCGCATGTAATAAACTATGATATCCCAAACATTCCTGAAACTTATGTACACCGCATTGGCAGAACAGGCAGGGCTGGCATGAGCGGCACTGCTATCTCATTTTGTGAGGTGGAAGAGCGGCCGTTTCTCAGGGACATCCAGAAATTAATCAAACAAGAAATACCTGTCATAGAAGACCATCCTTATGTTTCTGAAATACCTGTTCTGAAATCAATTCCCGCACAGCCCGCGCCGAGGTTCACCAAATCCCGCGGAGGCCAGGCCAGAAGGCAGCACCAGTTGTTCCAGAGAAGATAGAACAATGATCAGTTATCAATGCTCTGAAACCTATGAGGTTTTGAAAACCTCATAGGTTTTATTCTCCGCCTGTAACCGATTTCCACCGGTGCAGCATATTCATTCTTAAATAAGATTCTATCTTTGCTTTATGCGTTAATGATTTTTGACGCATTACAGGATTTTGAATTTAGAGTGTGAAGTATATCAAAGTGTAGCCGTTGGCGGTGAAAATACCAACAAGGGGCAAAAAATAGAATGAAATATATAAATATATTATTGTTGACCATATTTTTAAGTTCATGTTCTGGAGCTTACAAATATAAAATTAACGACATTTTTTTATTAATTGCGATTGACGATGATGAAGATATGACTTTATCATATATTGATGGGCAATCGATTGTTGATGTAGTTTCACCAACTGTATTTTCTGTTGGTTATAACCGAAATTTTATTATTGCCAAGCAACACCCCAGCAAATTTCCAACGCCAGGTAATAGATATATGACTAACTATTTTATTGTGGATATTAGGACTGTTACATCAAAAAATCTAAACTTCAAAACATATGGCCCTTTTACCCAGCAAGAATTCATTAAAAAAGAAATTGAATTGCGTGTTCCAAATGGATTAAATTTTACAAAGACCTTTAAATCATTAGAATAACAATTGCAAACAATCTTTGGGAATGGTCAAGATTGCTATATCAAGTGTCCTTCCAGGAATATAACCATCTTGAAATGCGGTTCCCGCGCTTGTTGGTGTTTTCACCAACAAGCATTCCGTCGGTGATCAATTTTCCATGTATGTAAGCCTTTGCCCCGCCATAGTAGCTTTTTTCACCAACAAAGACAGAAACAAAAGGTCAATTTTCTATAACCGGTTCTCTCTTTCCAGACCAAAAAAGAAATATAACTACAATGGCGATAATCAATACTATCCACCTGTAAAACAATTCGTTATTGAAACCTGCATTGCCAGCAGCATTGAAATTTGTTTTCTCGATGAGGCTGCTGAAAATATTATTGCCGTAATGCAATCCGAGCGGCAGCCAGAATGATCTGGAAGCATAATAAGACACAGTTAACAAAACGCCTGCTAAAAATAATTCCGGCGCGTCGTGCAGGAGATTTATCGCAGGGTTCATCACATGAATTGTTGCAAACAAGAGCCCGGTAAAAATAGAGAGCTTGATCTGCTTCTTTTTACTTTCAGCTAAGTTAAGAATTGGGTTTCGGAACCAGAGTTCTTCCCAAAGTACAGTAAAGAAAGTAAAAAATATACTGATCACGGCCATTTGATAAAATGACGGGAGAAACATCAGTTTACTGAAAGAAGTAAAGTGCGACAGTAATATAGGAGCAGACTGAATGACGGCCCCTGCAACGAATCCTATCGCAAGGAGATAAATTTTCCCCAATCTCCAATATACTTTTCCCTTGAAAAAGAAAGCAAGGCATATATAGCCGATCAGAAAGAAAACCGGTATAAGGGCTTTTTGAGTTGAAAGATTTTTGGAAAACAACCCAACTGAAATAAGGATAAGGATACCAATTACTACGTAGGCTAACTGAAAAATATAAGGCCGTAATTTATTATTGATCATTGATATTTGATCATTGTTTCCCTGCCAGCATACCAAGCAAGCTCGCCCCCAGGCATAATCCAAGGTTCCCGGCAATATTCAGAAATGCAGCTACGATCTCATTATTGCGGAATAAGGACAGGGTATCATAACTGAATGATGAAAAGGTCGTAAAACCACCTAAAAACCCAATGACTAATAACTGCCTCCAGAAAGGAAATTCTGAAGATCGGCTTTCGATATAAGCAATGATAAAACCGATTAAAAATGAGCCAATAACATTAACACTTAGAGTGCCGTAGGGAATATGGCTTTGGGCTGTTTTTTGTACAAGAGAAGATACCCAGAACCGGAAAACGGAACCTACACCCCCGCCAATAAAAACATAAAAGACCGGCCAGATCATCTCCCTCATCAGCTTTCTCTTTTGGTGGTAAATATAACAAGTTTTTGCATTGAGTCGCGGTACGGGCTGGGCTGGAACCCGTTTAAAACCGAAAATGCTTTTTCCTGGTATTCCATCATGGTCTTTTCTGCATAATCAATTCCGCCATTGGCTTTTACGAAATCAGCCAGGTACTTGAACCGCTTTCGGTCATTATCTTTTCCTTTTATAACGGAAATCACTTTTTTGCGCTCAGGCCTGTCAACCCGGCCAAGGGCATGAATAACAGGCAGCGTGAGTTTTTTCTCTTTAATATCATTCCCTGAAGGCTTCCCGGTGTTCTCATCCCCGAAATCAAACAGGTCGTCTTTGATCTGGAACGCAATGCCGACGTATTCCCCGAAAAGCCTCATTTTTTCAATGACTTCAGGGTCGCTGATCACAGACCTGGCGCCCATTGCGCAACATGAGGCAATAAGCGAGGCGGTTTTCATCCGTATGATATCGAAATATTCCGGTTCCTGCAGGTTCAGCGTCCTGCTTTTTTCAAGCTGGAGGAGCTCCCCTTCGCTCATCATTTTTACAGCAGTAGAAGAAATGCCAAGCAGATCAAAATCGCCATTATCAATGGAAAGCAATAATCCTCTCGAAAGAAGATAGTCCCCCACCAGCACCGCTATTTTATTCTTCCAAAGCGCGTTGAGTGAAAAGAATCCCCGCCGCTCCAATGAATCATCCACTACATCGTCATGTATCAGCGTAGCCGTGTGAAGCAGTTCCACCAGCGCGGCGCCCCGATATGTTTTATCAGAAATTTCTCCATGAATACCGGCAGACAGGAATACAAGAATCGGGCGGATCTGCTTACCCTTCCGCTTTACGATATAGGTCATGATACGGTTCAGCAAGGCAACCCTCGTAGATAAGGATTGCTGAAACCGCCGTTCAAAATCACCCATCTCACTGCTTATAGGCGCTTTTATTTGTTCCAGGGTGATATTTGCCAAAGGGATAGCGGGTTAAAATTTTTTCAAAACTAAGGATAAACAGCCTAACTTGCACACCGCTTTCCTTCTCCTTCAGGAGTTCTGTGAGAGCAGAATGAATCGCAGGGATAAGGCTTATGGAAATTTTAAAAAATATCGAAATAGAGGGAAGGCATGGCAAACCCATATTTGCTGACGCGTTCTATAAAGAAAGCAGGGAGTCAAAGCCGGTCATTATTTTTTCCCACGGGTTTAAAGGTTTTAAGGATTGGGGGGCATATAATCTTTTGGCACAGTATTTTGCAAGCAAAAAATTCGTGTTTATCAAGTTCGATTTTTCCCATAATGCCGTAAGCCGGGAGAAACCGGGGGAATTTGACAATCTGGAGGCTTTCGGAAATAATAATTTTGAAATAGAGATGGATGATCTCGGCGCCGTGATCGACTGGGCTGTTGAAACCCCATTGGTACCTGAGCATCAAAAAAATACAGGTGAAATTTACCTGATAGGCCATAGCAGGGGCGGCGGTATATCCATATTAAAAGCCGCTGAGGATAAGAGAGTTAAAAAATTGGTTACCTGGGCTTCTGTAAATGATTTTGCCGCCAACTGGGACGATTCCCTGGTTGAAAAATGGAAAAAGGACGGGGTGCTTTGGGTAATGAATACACGCACCCAACAAAAAATGCCGCTTTATTACCAGCTTTACGAAAATTATATGCTCCATAAAGACAGGTTTACCATCAGACAAGCGGTTGAAAAATTAACCATTCCCTTTCTTGTCATACAAGGCACTGAAGACCAGTCGGTTTCAATGGATGTCGCACTGGAAATGAAGCGGTGGAACCAGCGTATTAAACTGGACCTGCTTCCCAATGCCGATCATACTTTCAGCGTCAAACACCCCTATAATACCCTGAACCTGCCCTTTGACGCGCAAATAGCCTGGGAGCATACGCTTGAGTTTTTAAAAAAGACTGACTAATAAAAAAGCATGAATCATTCGTGGCAACAGTATGATATTGCATGATAAGATTCATTAATCAGGGAGTTTTTTTAACAAACGGTTTAAGTCTTTGACAGTAATAGTTTCCATTTCCGATTTATCGTATATGGAAAGTAAATAGACGATGCCCTTTAACACAGCAATATTTGTGATCACCCTTGCACCACCCGATTTACCCCTGCCTTTTGAAGTAATTGGCAAGCGTATTTTATAACAATTTTGTCCGATGGAATCCCCTTGATTTGGATTAACTGATAAAGAGTTAATAAGACTCTCAATTTCACGTTTTAAAGGAGGATACTTTTTAGTTAAGCGCTTTGCTTCTTTTTCAAAATTTGAAGAAAGCTTAACCTCAAAGCTCATTTAAAAATTCTTTCGCAGACTTTAAATGAATTTTGCCGGCCCTGTCAAGGTTTACTTCATTGACAGCTTCTCCCAGTCCTTTCAAAAATTGTGCTTTTGCGGCCTTTTTATCCGCAACAGGATTTATCTTAACAAAGGAGTATTGTTGCAGCAAATGCAATATATACTCCACCTTATTGTCTTTTATGTCCAGCACTATCTTCATGGTTACTCTGAAAATTTCATCAAAGTTAATAACATTAACAAAATTGACAATCAAAATCGTTCAGCAATATAAAAAAACCACCTGAAAATACCAATAAACTCTCGTTACCATTGACTGAAAAACTCTCGCAAAGGCGCAAAGCCGCAAAGAATCTGGTCTTAAACTCTCGTTACTGTTGACTGTTGACTGTTGACCGATGACTGTTGACTGATTACCTGTACCCTTCTGCCTGTAAACCAAATAGTTCAGCATATCGGCCATTTTGAGCAAGTAGTTCTTCATGCGACCCTATTTCCTGCATCTTCCCGTTTTCAATCACCAAAATCCGGTCTGCCATGCGTACTGTGGAAAATCTATGCGAGATCAGCACTGCCGTTTTGCCCTTGGTAAGCTCTGCGAAACGCAGGAAAACTTCATGCTCCGCCCGGGCATCCAGCGCCGCGGTCGGCTCATCTAATATCAAAAGCTGTGCATCACGCATGTAGGCCCTGGCCAAAGCTATTTTCTGCCACTCTCCGCCTGATAAATCCACGCCATTGGCAAACCGCCTGCCAATCATTTGGTTATATCCCTCAGGCAATTTATCAATCACGGTATTGGCAAGGCTTTGCAAAGCAGAATCTTCAATCTTCAGGCGGTTTTCTTTTTCTTCGATCTGCCCCACCGCAATATTATTGGAAGCGGTAAGCTGAAATTTGACAAAATCCTGGAAAATGACTCCCGTTTCTTTTCGCAGTTCTGCCGGGTCATATTCTTTCAAGTCATGTCCATCTAATAAAATGCGCCCTTCGGTTGGGTCGTAGAGACGGGAGAGCAATTTAACCATTGTTGTTTTTCCCGCGCCGTTTTCGCCAACCAGGGCCAGCTTCTCCCCTGCACGAAGATGGAAATTAAGGTTCCTTAAAGCCCATTTATCCGAATTCTGATACTTAAAACCAACATTTTCAAATACAAAGCCCTCTTGTATGGGATTTGGGAATGGCCTGGATATTTCCGTCGCTTTTATCATGGGTTTCAGGTCAAAGAAATCAAAAAAATCCTGGAGATAAAGCGAACTGTCTGCCATGCTTGAAAACCTGTTTAATACGCCTTCAAGCAACCCCTTGAGCTGTGCAAAAGCGCCGATATAAAAGGTCCATTGCCCTACGTTTACGGCGCCTGCCACTGTTTTTAAGGTGATGTAAATGTATGCAAGATAATATCCTACCGTGCCTATGGCAGAAAAAAAACTTCCCCATCCCGCGCGCCGGACCGAAAGTTTCAGGTTGGCATTATAAAACTTGTCAGACAGGTATCTGAAACGGTCAATAAAAAAACCGCTCAACCCGAAGGTTTTGATCTCTTTAGCCGTTTCATCGCTTGCCCCCGTATATCTCAGGTAATCCAGTTCACGTCGCTCCGGTGTAAAACTATTTGATAACGAATAGCTTCGTTCATTGAAATGCGACTCCCCGAGAAATGCCGGCACTACCGCAAAAAGCAAAAGCAGTATCAGCCATGGCGCAAATACCACCAGGCCGGCAGCCAAAAATGCCATGGTGATAATATCCTGTATCTGGCCAAAAACCTGGGACATTAATATAGTGCGGTTCAGGGTCTGGCGGCGCGCTTTTTCCAGCTTGTCATAAAAGTCCGCGTTCTCAAACTGATCCAGGTCAAGGGTACCCGCATGTTCCATCAGGTCAATGGAACTCTTGTTCGCGAATAAGTCGCCCAACATGCTGTCGAGCAGTCCCGTAGCCCTGTTCAGTAAATCTGAGATAATGGCCAGGGCAAAGCCGATGGCCACCACTATAAAAATAAAATTCAGGTTGCCGACAGGCCTGGGATGTACCAGCGCATTGATGATCAGCTTACCGATATATAAAGTAGAAACAGGAATGGCAGACCGCAAGAGACGTATAACCAGGTTCAGCAGCGCGATCCTGGGATTTGTCTTCCAGACCATGACAAAAAACCGCGGCAGGTTTTTCAGCGCCTTAAAGCGGTCTTTGATGCTCATGGGCTTTTGGCCCATTTCCAGGGGTTTGCGGGGGAGTTTGAACTTCATGGGATTTGCAAGACTTCAAAAACCAGTCCTTTTATCAAGAATAGACAATTTGACAGAAAAGCGAATAAGAAAGCCGTTTATTATTTATAGAAAATGACAAAATCAAAATGTAAATTTGAAATCTGATTCAATGCAGTATAGTCAAGCAATTTTATAGGTCTGCCGGACAACCCTGCAGGGGTTAAATGTGAATAACCCCCGGTGTAACCGGGGTATTAGGAACAGGGTATCGAATCCAACCCTGGAAGGGTTGAACAATGTCCTTCCGTTCTTATTCAACCCCTTCAGGGTTGCAGAGTACGGTTTTGGCCATCTGGCCGCGGGTTTTACCCGGGGTTATTCATGTTAAACCCTTTCAGGGTTTTAAAAGTAAAACCAAATGCTTAACTTAACGGCATTGAATTCTGATTGTAAATATCAAAATGGAAAATGATTTAAGTCATTCTGAATAAATATGTTTGCTCCCCCCACAAAACCGCTCGCAGAACGGATGCGCCCACACATCCTTGCTGAATTTACAGGGCAGCAGCACCTGTTGCAGCCTGGCGCAGTATTGAGGAACGCCATTGAAACGGGCCACATCCCCTCCATGATTTTCTGGGGGCCGCCGGGCTGCGGCAAAACTACACTCGCACGACTGATAGCGGAATCGAGCCATTACCAGTTCTTTTCCTTGAGCGCCATTTCATCAGGTATTAAGGAAGTCCGGGCAGTGATTGACACGGCAGAAAAAACCGGGAAATCCATCCTGTTTATTGATGAAATTCACAGGTTCAACAAGTCCCAGCAGGATGCATTGCTTGGCGCGGTAGAGAACGGAACCATCACCCTCATCGGCGCCACTACCGAAAACCCTTCGTTTGAAGTGATCAACGCCCTCCTTTCCAGGTGCCAGGTTTATATCCTCAAACCGCTCGATGAAAACGAACTTCTCTCTATTTTAGACCATTCCCTCAAAAATGACGAAATCCTGAGCAAAAAGCACATCACCATAAAAGAAATCAATGCGCTGATCCATTTCTCAGGCGGCGATGCCCGCAAACTGCTGAATGCATTGGAACTGATTGTAAACCAAAGTGCAACAGACAACATTATTATTACTGATAAGGAGGTGATGGACGTACTGCAAAAAAAAGCTGCCGCTTACGACAAAGGCGGCGAGCAGCATTACGATATCATCTCTGCATTCATAAAATCCATGCGCGGCAGCGACCCCAATGGCGCAGTGTATTGGCTGGCCCGGATGCTGGAAGGCGGCGAAGATCCGAAATTTATTGCGAGGAGAATGTTAATCCTTGCTTCCGAAGATATAGGCAACGCCAATCCCAATGCGCTGCTTCTGGCCACAGCTTGTTTCCAGGCTGTAACTATGATTGGTATGCCTGAATCAAGAATCATCCTTTCCCAAACCGTGGTTTACCTGGCATCCTCTCCCAAAAGCAACGCCTCTTATGAAGCAATTGGCAATGCAGCGGAGCTTGTAAAAAAGACGGGAGACCTGCCTGTACCCCTGCATCTCAGGAACGCGCCAACCAGGCTAATGAAAAATCTTGATTATGGCAAAGGGTACAAATATTCCCATGCTTTTGAGGGCAACTTCGCGGAGCAGGAGTATCTTCCGGAAAAAATTTCAGGTTATGTATTGTATGAACCTGGCGATAATGTAAGGGAAATAGAGATGAGGCGCTTTTTAAAGTCCGTTTGGAAAGAAAAATACGGGTATTAAAGCTCGCATTTTTATAGGCTTTACGGTACATTACTTTTCTATAAAAAATTAATTATTAGTTGATTATTATAAAGATACGTTTGATTGAAAAAAGTTCAAAAAAGCGTAATTTCTTACATCCGTAATGGCTTAACAATTATCAGTTAAACGCTAAAAAATGTTTTTGTTTCTAATTTTGGATTATATATATTTGAAGCCGATAAAGGGGTAGAACAATATAGGTACCCGGGGGTACCCCGTGTTCCAGGCTAAATGAGGAATGTAATCGAAATATCCGTGGATCAGGAAAAATCCAAAGCCGGTAGGTGGGTAGATGCCCGGTTTGAAGCTTTTATGAGCAACAGCCCCGCGGTGGCCTGGATCAAAGACGGCCTTGGCAGGTATACTTACGCCAACCAGGAATTTTGTAGCAAGTTTTCCATTGATATTGATGATGTCATCGGGAAAACAGATCATGATCTGTTACACCATGAGGTGGTAAATCTCATAAACGAGGATGACAATTATGTAATGGAAAGCGGCGAAAAAAAGGAAATTTATGAAAATGTTCCTGGGCCGGATGGCACCATGAGAACATGGTGGGTACATAAGTTCCCGATTATCAGCTCCAACGGTGAGACATTTACGGCAGGATTAGGCTTCGATGTCACTGATAAAACCATGGCAGAAGAGGCGCTGGCAGAAAGTGAAAAACGCTATCGCCTGATTTCCGAAAATACAAAAGACCTTGTCTGTCTTCATAAGCCTGATGGGAGATACATTTACGTATCCCCGTCAGTATTTAATATATCGGGTTACAATCCAAATGAACTTTTGAATAAATCCCTTTTTGATTTCTTTTATCCCGGTGACCATGAAAAAATAAGAGCGGCTTTTTCCAGCACAAAGCGTGATTTGATGGGAAGTTATACTTTGCGCTTTATAAAAAAGGACGGTAAGTTCATTACAGTTGAAATGACCTTTCACCCTATCTTTTCTGAAACGGGCGAGCTGGTTCAGTACCAGACTGTTTGCCGGGACATATCCCATAGAATTGTAACCGAAAAAGAAATTTCCCGCTACCTGGAGAACCTGGAACGGGTAAACAAAGAGCTGGTTGAGGCCAAAGAGGTTGCAGAAAAATCTGTACAGATCAAAGAAGAGTTCCTGGCAAATACGAGCCATGAAATACGTACTCCCATGAATGCTATCATCGGGCTTACCAGGCTATTGCTTGATTCTCCATTAAACGGTGAGCAAAAAGAATACCTGGAAGCGATAGCCAAATCGGGTGAGACACTTCTTGTAGTGTTGAACGATATCCTGGACCTGTCAAAAATAGAGGCGGGGAAAATGACCTTTGAAGAAATAAGTTTTTCTCCCCGTGAAAGCGTCCGTTTTACCATGGGTCTGCTGCGACCCAAAGCCTCCGAGAAAGGAATAAAATTTGAATATGCGATAGACGACCTTGTTCCTTTTTCTGTGATAGGCGACCCGATAAGATTGAACCAGGTATTAATAAATATACTAAGTAATGCCATTAAATTTACCCACCAGGGAGGGATAAAATTGACCCTCGGTTTATCAACATCAAATGCTGAAGACGTTGGCCTGGAGTTCGTTATCGAGGACACCGGAATAGGCATCCCGCTTGAAAGGCAGGCCAGTATTTTCAGCAGTTTTACCCAGGGCCACTCAAGTGTGGCGCGAAAGTATGGCGGCACCGGGCTTGGGCTTGCTATCGTGAAAAGGCTTGTTGAATTGCAGGGCGGCGCTGTTAGTGTTTCGAGCGAACTGAATGCCGGCAGCACCTTCAAAATTTTTCTAAGTTACAAAAGAGACGAAATAGGCCTCCAGACATCTTTAAATTTTAACCTGGAGAGCTACAGCAACCTGTTATCTGGCAAACGCGGGCTGCTTGTTGAGGATAATATTATCAACCAGCTCGTTTCGTCTAAAGTCCTCAAAGACTTTGGTTTGACTATTGACGTCGCAAACCATGGAAAAGAAGCCATTCAACTGATGGAAAAATATGAATACGATATCGTATTCATGGACCTTATCATGCCTGAACTGGATGGATACGAGACCACGCAATATATCAGAAATAAAATGCCTGACAGCATCAAGGCAATACCGATAATTGCAGTAACCGCCAACCCGCTAAACAGCGAACTTGAAAAGTGTATTGAATTGGGAATGAACGATTATATTTCAAAGCCCTTTGAGCCAAAGAACCTATTCAACAAAATTGTAAACTTAATATCAAACAAACTGAAAATGAACAGTTATCTTACTGAAAATGAAAATTCCGAAAAAATTACAAACCTGGATTATCTGAAAAACCTTGCTGATGGAAGTGAATCATTTATCAGGGAAATTCTAGAAATGGTTATCACCGAAATGCCCAAAACAGCTAACGATCTGAATGAAAGCCTTATATCCAATGATTGGGGGAATGTAAAATTCCTCGCACATAAAATGAAACCCTCTTTTGGGCTGATAGGGGTAAAAACAGGAGAAGTTCTTATGCAACGCATTGAAAAAAATGCAACTGACATGACAGATACCCGGATATTAAAAGAAATGGTGGAAGAGGGCGTAAGCCTTGTGCAAAAAAGCGTTGTGGAATTGAAACAAGAACTGCTCAAAATGGATTTAAAATAACTTTTTTTGGTAAGAACCAAAAAACAGTATTAAATTTGGCGGAAAGAAACCAGCAAGAATGAATAACGCGCGATACAAAAAGGCATTGTTGATTGATGACAATGAAATTGACAACTTTATCAACAAAAAATTATTGTTGAAAACGAGGTTTGCAGTGGATATTGTAGAAAAGAAATCAGCCACAACCGCCCTGGAATATCTCAAATCAATGGTTGACGAACCTGAAAACCTGCCCAATATCATATTTTTAGACATAATGATGCCAGTAATGGACGGGTTTGATTTCCTTGAAGCGTATGATTCCTTGTCAGATGTCATAAAAAGCCATTGCCGGATCATTATGTTGTCGAGTACCGAAAGCTTCAAGGACCTCAACAGGGCCAACAGCAACAAGTACGTGTACAAGTTCCTGAACAAACCACTTACCGAACTGGTACTTGCAGCTATTACCTAGTATTTATGCGTTGCAACAGACTTCTGGAATTGCCTGTTTTGCTGCACCAACTACTTTTAAACCCACTATTTTCATTATCCATTCGTAGAACTTGATATGGATAAAAACATTACCTTTGCTGCAAGATTGAACCCCCTTTCTATTGCAATGAAGCCTAAGATTATACCGGAAGCCAAATACAACCAAGTGCTTCTTATTGATGAAGACCAGATTGATAACCTGATAAATGAGCGCATTATTACTTCTGGTTTTTTTTCCAAAGAAGTTATAGTAAAAACCTCAGCCCAAAGTGCACTAGACTACCTAAACGATATACTCAAGAATAATATTTCCCTGCCCCAGATCATATTTCTTGACCTGAAAATGCCGGAAATGGACGGTTTCGGTTTCCTGGCTGAATACGATGGGCTGGTGAAAAAACATCCCAGGCTTAAAAAAGAGTGCAGGGTCATTGTTTTGTCCTCATCTATCAGCGCTGAGGATATAGACAGGGCATCAACCAACGTGCATGTGCTTAAATATCTCAATAAGCCGCTAAGCCAAAAGTATCTTGATGCGATCAACATATAACAACCTGAGGCTTTAACCCTTGCTTAGCCATTTATTCCCTTTTATCATAAACCTGTATGGCAATGCCGCATCTTCGGCCGCGTAGGATACATTAACACGCGGCCCGGCCACAATATCTTTTTTAGGGATACGTATCTTCCTGTCTTCAATCCAGATCGTATCTTCGAGAAGGCTGATGCCGTTCTGCTCCTTTGTGATGCCCAGGGCCTTGCACAAAACCCCCGGGCCTGCCGTCAGCTTTCTTTCAGGTGTTGCCATATTCCGCCTTTTGAGCATCAGGTCAATACCCTCTGTAGGTTCTATAGCCCTGACAAGTACGGCATGGGGCGTTTCGGCATGGTTGGTAACAACATTGAACAGGTAATGAAACCCGTAAATGAAATAAATATAAGCAACGCCCCCGCCGCCGTACATCACCTGTGTGCGGCCTGTTTTGCGGTTGCCATAGGCATGTGAGGCTTTGTCTATGGAACCTGCGTAAGCCTCGGTTTCCACGATTATGCCCCCAGTTATGCCTTCTTCGTGGATATTGGTCATCAAAAACTTGCCCAGCAGGTCTTTGGCGATCTGTACGACATCTTCTTGCTGGTAAAACGCCAAAGGGAGCTTTCGGTGCATCAATGCTGGTTCAAAACTGCAACTTCGGCAACCCTGATAACGTGCCCGTCAAACTGTGGGACTACAGAAGCCTGGTCATGTTTCAGGCAGTATTCAATGTCTTTGTCTAAATTCAGGTGCCCTAACCTCCTCCTGTGAGAGGATTTCTTTAAGAATTCAGGTATGTTGTCTTTAACGGAATGGTATAAAGTTAAGGAAGAAAGCGCGCTGTCGCAATCGGAATCGAAATCGAAATCATAATCATTCAGCAGCCTGTCTGTCAGGGCGCCCGCAAACAGCGCATCTTCAATACTGAATTTGTTTTTCCATCCTGCACAAAGCAGAAGGACATGTTCATTTTCCCTGTATAGCATTTCCGCAATGGCTGAAATATTGGTAAAGGCGCCCGCAAAAACCTTTCTGGCATGCTTTACCTGCAACATGGCCATGGTGCAATTAGAAGTAGTGAGCACCACCGTTTTCCCTGCCAGGGAGGGGTTCATGAATGCGAAAGGGGAATTGCCGAAATCAAAACCATCCACAACTTCGCCTTTTCGCTCTGCAGCCGTTATATATCCTCTCGCTTTATATTCAAGGGCATCTTCTATGTCCTTTACGGGGATAATTTCCTTTACCCCTGACTGTAATGCTGTGATAATGGCGCTTGTGGCGCGAAAAACATCAATCACTACAACTATCCTGTCTTCTATTTCATAAAAAGGCAGAAGGGCCGGGGTAAAGCAGACTTCTAAAATTTTTTGCGTCTTTATAATATAAAGTATTAATTGTTTTGATAAAAAGGCAGCTTTATTACCCTGGCATCCTGCATTTTGTTGCGGATGCTTACTTTTAAAGCTGTTCCCGGTTTGCTGTTTTCGGTTGTGACATATCCCATTGCAATGGGCTTATTGAGGCTCGGCGACATGGTGCCGGATGTTATTTCACCGATAACGTTCTTACCTGCTTCGTCGTATATTTCAAAGTGCTGGCGCGGGATAACCTTTTCAAACAGTTCCAGCCCTACCAGTTTTTTCTCCAGGCCATCCCTTTTCAGGTTTTCAAGAAGCGGTTTGGAAACAAATTCCTTGTTGAACTTCGTGATCCAGCCCAGGCCCGCAGATAACGGAGTGGTTGTATCATTTATATCATGTCCGTACAGGCAAAAGCCCATTTCAAGCCTCAAGGTATCCCGGCAGCCAAGCCCGGCAGGTTTTACCCCGAAATCCTTCCCGGCCTTGAAAACGGCATCCCAGATATGGGCGGCATCTTTGTTTTTGCAGTAGAGTTCAAACCCGCCCGAACCTGTGTATCCCGTGGCAGAAATAATAACGTCCGGGACCCCTGCAAATGTGCCAATCTTAAAATGATAATTGGCGATGTCATTCAGGTTTTCATCCGTAAGGGTTTGAAGCGCCGCGGTAGCTTTAGGGCCCTGCACCGCCAGTAATGACATCTTATCAGATATATCGGTAAGCTGGGCCGCATAGTTTCCATTGTGCTTTTGCAGCCAGCTGAAATCCTTTTCTATGTTGGAAGCATTTACCACCACCAGGTAGCTTTCTTCCGCTTTTTTATACACCAGCAGGTCATCCACAATGCCGCCATATTCATTTGGCATACAGCTGTATTGCGCCTTGCCTGGAGTTAGCGACGCGACATCGTTTGAAGTAACATGCTGGAGCAATCCTGTTGCGCCGGGGCCATCCACCATGAACTCGCCCATGTGCGACACATCAAACACACCCATATTGTTGCGGACATTCTGGTGCTCATCCACGATACCCGAATAAGACACAGGCATATCATAACCTGCAAAAGGGACCATTTTAGCGCCAAGCGCGACATGTTTATCGTAGAGAGCGGTTTTTTTCATCCTGTTTCGTTATTATTATTTTTCTTTCTTTAAAAGCGCAAAGATAAGGGTTTTTGAAGAAAGAGCGGACAGCGAAAGAGCGGAGAGCGAAGTGCGGGCGTACGCTTGATGGAAGAAGGGTCATTGCGTTCCTTGACTGACAA
>Ga0134126_10005549_pt1 | contig 15763 bp, 14 predicted proteins | sample KB31752_FD_96881 | JGI IMG/M metagenome (GOLD analysis project Ga0134126, IMG submission 96881) | Terrestrial soil microbial communities with excess Nitrogen fertilizer from Kellogg Biological Station, Michigan, USA - KB3-175-2 | ecosystem: Environmental > Terrestrial > Soil > Unclassified ...
ACGGCGTGCGGATCTTTTTCGAATTCCGCACGTACGCTGCGCCGGCGATTCGCGCCGAGGAAAATTCTCGCCAACAACGCGCCTCGCCGCAAGTCCTTGCCCGCCATGAGGCAGTGCCATTCGAGCCTGCCACCATTAATTTGATGGACGCGTTGAAGAAAAGTCTGGCCCGCGGCCGGTCTGCCGCGCCCAGTGAAGACGGCCGGCGCCATCGCGGCAAATCCAAGGAGTCGGGCCGAAAGCGGTCGAGCGCCAAACGTCGGCGCCGCGCCTCGTGAGTGCTGGCAATGCGAATGCTGGCAATGCGCTCAAGCCAACCGCAGTTCTTTTTTATGAGAACTGGTGATCGTTTGACGCACGGCGCCCATCTCGCGCCAAGGATCGCGTTTCAGGGAACCAACCCACTCCGGCAAAGCTTCCACGTTGAATTGATCGGGGCGGAGCCGCTCGGAAAGCTTGTCCCAAGCGACGGGCGCGGATATCGGGGCGCCGACCCTGGCGCGCGTCGAATACGGGGCCACCGCCGTGGCGCCGCGATCGTTGCGCAAGTAGTCGATGAAAATCTTCCCGCTCCGCAGCTTGCGCGAAGGATTGATCAGATAAAGCTCGGGGGCCTCGTCCACCAATCGCTGAGCGACGGCTTTCGAGAAAGCCTTCGCCAGCGGCCAATCGTGGCGCCGTTGCAGGGGCAATACGACATGCAGCCCTTTGCCGCCCGTCGTCTTGACGAAGCTGGCAAGATCGAGTTCTTCCAGAAAGGCACGGAGCCGGCGAGCGGCGGCGACTACGGCGCGCCACGGCGTTTCAGGCCCCGGATCGAGATCGAAGATCAAGCGATCGGGCCGCTCGACGTTATCGGCGCGGGCTCCCCACGGGTGAATCTCCAAAATGCCCATTTGCACCAATGCGACAAGGCCCGCGACGTCCTCGACCATTGCATAGTCGACGGTGCGCTGATGCTCCTCGATCGGCACGCGATGGATGGCCTGGGGCGTGCCGGGGCCGACGTGTTTTTGGTAGAAGCAGCTCTCTTGCAGCCCTTCGGGACATCGCAGCAGGCTCAGGGGCCGGCCGGCGACGTGCGGCAAGATCCAGTCGGCGATGCCCGTGTAATAGGTCGCCAGGCCGAGCTTGGTGATCCCTTCGTCGGGATAAACCATGCGGTTGGCGTGTGTCAGCTTCACTCCGGCCAACTCGGCCGTTTCTTCGGATGACGTTCGGGAGGCCCGGACCGCCGCTTTGCGCTTCGCAGTTCGGCCGCGGCTGCTCGCGGGCGTTTCATTCTTCATGGGTCGCTTCGTGGGCGTGCCGTTCTGCGGCAGTTCGCGAGTGATTTCGCGTGCCGCCTTATCCTCGCGCAGGCCTTGGAACGAGGGGTGCCGCAAAATGCCGTCGTCCGTCCAGTTCGTGAACTCCACCTGCGCGACAAGCTCCGGCTTGACCCAGTGCGTGCCGGAGGTCATGTCGCGCCGCGGGACTTTTTGGAAGGGCGACTTTCGCTGCACCTGCTTATCCAACCGCTGGCGCAGTTCGCGGAGCAGCTTGGCGCTGAAGCCGGTCCCGACGCGGCCGGCATAGGTCAATTCCCGCTTGTTGTCATGATAGCCCACCAGCAGCGCGCCGAATCCTTCTCGGCTGCGCTCGGGATCGGTAAAGCCGCCGATCACGAACTCGGCGCGCTGGATGCACTTCGTCTTGATCCAGTCGCCGCCCCGGCCGCCCACATAGGGCCGATTGCGGCGCTTGGAAATCGCGCCTTCCAACCCACGGCGGCAAAGCTGTTCGAAGAACTTCGCGCCCTGCCCGGCGATATGTTCGCTGAGCCGCAACGGACCCTCGTCGTCGGCCCCGGCGAGCAGCTCGGCCAAGATCTCCTTGCGACGTTCAAGCGGCAGCGGCCGCAGGTCGCGTCCGTCGAGATACAGCAAATCGAACGCATAGTAGAGCAGCGGCGCCGTCCGCTCGCCGCGAAAAGCGTTTTGCAATGCTTGAAAGCTGCTCACGCCGCTAGGCAACAGCGCCACGGCCTCGCCGTCAAGAATGGCGCTTTTCACCGGTAAACGCTCGGCAGCCTCGGCCAGCGAACGAAACCGCTTCGTCCAATCTTGCTCGCCGCGCGTGATGAAGGTCGCCTTGCCTTTGGAGACGCGGCACAGCAGCCGATAGCCGTCGAGTTTGATTTCGTGCAGCCATTCGTCGCCCTCGGGCGGACTTTTGGCGAGCGTCGCCAATTGCAATTCGCAGTTTCGCGGCATCGGCGTGGCGCGGCCTTCGTTATTCGCCTTCCGGGCCGACGCCGACTTGCGGCGCGAGGCGCTTAGAGCCGAGGATTTTTTAGCGCCAGGCTTTTTTCCGGCTCCCGAAGAAGCAAGCGAGGACGCTTGCTCTATGTCGTCCACGCGCCTCTTGGCCGACCGCTGCTTGGCCGAGCGCGGTTTGCTCGCGCCGTTGCCTTCGGCGGCGATTTGGTCGATGGTTCGCCGCGTGAGCACGCTTTCCGGCCGGGCCTCGACGACGTCGTATTCTTCGAGCGGCCGGGCCGTCTCGTCGCGCTCTTTGATCAACAGCCAGTTCACCTTTTTGTCAGGCCGACGCCCGCCCATTCGCACCAGCGCCCAGCTGCCGCGAAGCTTTTCGCCCGAGACGTGAAATTTCAGCTTTCCGTCGCGCAAACCTTGCTGTGGGTCGCCTTCGGGTTCCCATGTGCCCCGGTCCCAGACTTCCACCGGCCCGCCGCCATATTCGCCGGCCGGAATCACGCCCTCGAAGCCAGCATATTCCAGCGGATGGTCTTCCACTTCGACAGCCAGCCGCTTCTCGCGAGGATCATAGCTCGGGCCTTTGGGAACGGCCCAACTCTTGAGCACGCCGTCCAATTCGAGGCGAAAATCGTAATGCAGCCGCGTGGCGTCGTGCTTCTGCACGACGAATTTGAGGCCCTTGCCGCCGCTCTGGCGCTTGCCTCGCGGTTCCGGGCTGCGGGAAAAATGACGTTTTCGGCGGTATTCGGTAAGAGCCACGGAGCAGTTTTCCCTTCTGGGAACGCACGCCCACGCCCACGGCTCGATTCTATCCTGCAACCCCCGTGCCGCCGTCACGGCCAACCCCCGCCGGGCCTTGCCGACCGGGGGATTTTGTGTTCTCTAGATGAATTCCAACGGAGCGCAATCCCGGAGTTTTTCATGCCCCCGCAGTTGAACAAGTACAGTTCCCGTATCACCCAGCCCAAGAGCCAGGGCGCCAGCCAGGCCATGCTCTATGGCACGGGAATGACGCCCGAAGATATGCAGAAGGCCCAGGTCGGCATCGCCAGCGTGTGGTACGAGGGGAATACCTGCAACATGCACCTCAACGACCTGGCGGCCAAGGTCAAGGAAGGCGTGGTGGCGGCCGGGTTGGTCGGCATGCGGTTCAATACCATCGGCGTCAGCGACGGCATCTCGATGGGCACCGAGGGCATGAGCTATTCGCTCCAGTCGCGCGACCTGATCGCCGACTCGATCGAGACGGTGATGCATGCCCAGTGGTACGACGCGAACATCTCCATCCCGGGGTGCGACAAGAACATGCCGGGCTGCCTGATCGCGATGGGCCGCGTCAATCGCCCCTCGCTGATGGTCTATGGCGGCACGATCAAGCCGGGTCACAAGAACGGCGATACGCTCGACATCGTTTCGGCCTTCCAATGCTATGGCGAATATCTGGCCGGCAAGCTCGACGAGCAAGGCCGGCAGGACGTGGTTCGCAAAAGCTGCCCCGGCGCCGGGGCCTGCGGCGGCATGTACACGGCCAACACGATGGCCTCGGCGATCGAAGCGATGGGTATGGCCTTGCCGTACAGCTCTTCGATTCCGGCGGAAGATCCGGGCAAGCTCGACGAGTGTTTGCGGGCGGGCGCCGCGATCCGCGTCTGCCTCGAGCGCGACATCAAGCCGCGCGACGTGATGACGCGCCGGGCGTTCGAGAACGCGATGGTCGTGGTGATGGCCTTGGGCGGCTCGACCAACGCCGTGCTGCACCTGATCGCCATGGCACGCGCGGTGGGCGTCGAGCTTACGATCGACGATTTTCAGAAGGTCAGCGATCGCATTCCGTTCCTGGCCGACCTGAAGCCGAGCGGGCGATACGTGCAGGAAGACTTGCACAAAGTCGGCGGCACGCCGGCCGTGATGAAATATCTGCTGGAAAAAGATCTGATCGATGGCGGCTGCCTGACCGTGACCGGCAAGACGATCGCCGAGAACCTCGCCGGCTTGCCGGGCTTCGCCGCCGGCCAGGAAGTGTTTCATTCCCTCGAAAATCCCATCAAGAAAACCGGGCACATTCAAATCCTGAAGGGCAACCTGGCGCCCGGCGGCGCGGTGGCCAAGATCACGGGCAAAGAGGGCGAGCGCTTCGCCGGCCCCGCCAAGGTGTTCGATTCCGAAGAGGAAATGCTCGCGGCGCTCGAACAGAAGCAGATCGTCAAAGGCGACGTGGTCATCATTCGTTATGAAGGCCCCAAGGGAGGCCCCGGCATGCCCGAGATGCTGACGCCGACTTCGGCGATCATGGGCGCCGGGTTGGGCAAAGATGTGGCCTTGATGACCGACGGCCGATTTTCCGGCGGTTCGCACGGCTTCATCGTCGGCCACGTCACGCCCGAGGCCCAGGAGGGCGGCCCGATCGCGCTCGTCGAGAACGGCGACCGCATCGTGATCGACGCCTCGAGGAACCTGTTGGAAGTCGAGTTGAGCGCCGCCGAGCTTGCCGCTCGCCAGGCGCGCTGGAAGGCTCCGCCGTACAAAGCCACGCGCGGCACGCTCTACAAGTACATCAAGACCGTCAAGAACGCCTCGGAAGGCTGCGTGACGGACGAGTGAGCAGGCTCGACATTACGGCTTCGAGATGAGAAAATAAGGAAGAGGCCCAAGCACAAAGGGGAAAGGGGACTGTACGATGACCCTTCGCGATCAGATTGCCGAGCAGGCGTTGACGCTTCCGCCCGAGGACCGTGCGTTCCTTGTCGATCTGCTGGAAGAGAGCTTGAAGGGAGAAGGATTCGCGACTTCTGAACTCGCGGCTGAGTGGGTGGCGGAGGTCAAACGCCGCGTCGAGGCTTATGATCGCGGGGAGACCAAACTGCGATGCAATCGATCCGCAGGGAATTGGAAAAACGGCGGTCCGGAACGGCCCGCCAATCGACTCCAATAAAGTAGTAGGCACGCTCCGCGTGCCGTAACTCCCTGGGTTTCAGAACGTCGAGTGATATAAGATCGAAGTTGCTTGCTTCTATGGCGGTTGCGGCACGCGGAGCGTGCCTACTACTTTGTATTTGCGCCACTGCACTAGGAAGTCGCGCCTTGCCGGCGCAAAGAGAGTTGGCATCTCGGAGAGGAGTCATGCACGAACTGGAAATCAACGTCGAACACTGCCGGGCGCGGCAACGGCGCCTGCTGGCCGAAATGCGCGCCAAGAACCTCGATCTGGCGATCGTGTTCAAGCCCGAACACGTGCAATGGCTTGTCGGACCGAGGTTCCCCTGGCTGCTCGATGCGGCGGCGCTGGTATCGATCGACGGCCGCGCGGCCCTGGTCGCTCCGCGGCGCGAACCGGTCGCGGCGGCGGAAGACGTCGTGACCTTTGAGGCTAATCGCTGTTCGACTCTGCGAAACGATCAGCGGCAAGCCTGTTCCGAGGCGCTTGCGAAGTATCTTGAAGGGCGGCCGAAGCCGAGAAGAATCGGCGTCGAGTTTTCGATCTTCGGGCCATACCTGGCCGATGCCTTGGCCGCCGAACTGATCGATATCGAACCAGACCTCTATCGGCTGCGCCGCTACAAACACCCTGATGAACTGGCGCGGCTGAAGAAAGCCATCGCCGGCACCGGGGCGATGTACGCAAAAGCGCGCGAGATCATCGAGCCGGGCATCAACGAGTTGGAGGTCTTCAACCAGTTACAGGCCGTGGCCGTGCGTGAGTTCGGCGAAATGTTGACCGGCACGGGCAACGACTACGCCTGCGGCGAGAAGGGCGGCTCGCCGCGCGATCGGCAGGCGCAAGACGGCGAGCTTTACATTCTCGATCTCGGCCCGGCTTTCCGCGGTTATTTCGCCGACAATTGCCGCGCGATCGCCGTCAACGGCCGGCCGACCGACGTGCAATACGCGGCCTGGGAGCAGTTGGCCCAGGTGTTTCCTCTCGTCGAGCGCACGGTGAAGCCGGGCGTGAGTTGCCGCCAGTTTTACGGCAAGGTGAAGTCGAAGCTCGACGAGTTTCTGCCCGGCAATTTCGACCATCATTTAGGGCACGGCATCGGGTTGTTTCCGCACGAGGCGCCGCATCTCAATCCGCGTCTGGAATGGGACGACGTGTTCGAAGAGGGCGACGTCTTCACCGTCGAGCCGGGGCTTTACACGCCCGAGATGCGCGCCGGCATTCGCTTGGAGAACGATTATCTGGTGACGGCCAATGGCGTCGAGTTGCTCAGCGATTTTCCTTTGGAACTTTGAGCAGCTCGCAGATCACTTGATTTGGCCTCAGCGACCGCGCCACGTTTCGGTCCACAGGCAGCCGGCCCACGAGAATCCGACGCCGTAGCCGACCAGCAACGAGCGAACGCCCGGCCGCAAGCGGCCGCTGGCGCGCAGGTCGTGGATGGCGATCGGCAGCGTCGAAGAGACTGTGTTGCCGCAGTGCTGCATGGCCAGCGGCAGCTTTTCCCGATCCACGCCCAAACGGTCGCGCAGCCGCGACAGCATGTGCTCCGTGGCCTGGTGCATCAGATACAACTGGACGTCCTCGGGCTTGAGCCGGGCTTGCTTCAGCAACCGCTCGATCATCGGCGGGATGCGTTCCAACGTCAGATCGACCAAGGCCGGTCCGTCCATGTAGAGCGGACTCGGCCAGCGGCGCCGCTTGCTGGGCTGTAATGCTTGCTCGGCTGGCCGGGCGCCGCCGGTCGAAACCAGCAGCGTGTTGCCCGCGCTGCCGTCGGTCCCATAGGCGAACGAACCGATCGAAGGCTGTTCGGCGGCTTCGACGAGCGTCGCCGCGGCGGCGTCGCCGAAGATCGTGCGCAGCGAACGGTCTTCGGGATGAATGTACTTTGAATATGTCTCCGCCGTGATCAGCAATACCCGGCGGGCCGAGCCGGCGCGGATCAGGCCGTCGGCCAGCGAAAGCCCATACACGAATCCCGAGCAGCCAAGATTGAAGTCCAAGGCCCCGATGGAGGTCGGCAAGCGCAGTCGGTCCTGCATCAAACACGCGGTCGTGGGCAGCGGATAGTCGGGCGTTTGCGTGCAGAGCAGCAAGAAGTCGATCGAGTTGCGGTCGATATGCCCGTCCGCAAACAGCTTTTCGGCCGCCGCGACGCCCAGATCCGAAGAACATTCATCGGGCCGTGCAATATGCCGCGCCCGGACGCCGGTCTTCGAAGAGATCAACTCCAGATCCCACTTGGGAAACTGGGCCTGTAGATCGTCATTCGTCTCGACGGCCTCCGGCAACTGTACCGCGATCGGGCCGATGGCCGCGTAGTTCACCGTCTACTCCTCCACTGTCTCGCCGCCGAGCGCAAAATGCATTCGGTTAAAGCGTGGAAGCTACCACAGCCCCATAAATGCGGTCAACCGGACGGCGCCCCTTACCAGGGAATGACGCGGCGGCGGGTTTTGGGAGGCTGCACGACCGTCTTCGGCAAATCGCGCTTCAAGGGCGCTATATTGCCGGATTTGCGCTGGGGAATGCCGGGGGCCGTGCGCGTGCGCCGGATCGTTCGTTGATCGCTGGCAATCAGGCGATGCGTCGGACGAATCAGGGCGAATTGCGATTGGCCACTGTCCGGCAGATTTCTGTCCGGCAGATTGTGGTCCGGCAGATTGTCGTCCGCCGAGTTGGGCTGCTGCGCGAAACCGACGCCGCAGCAGGCGAGCGATACGAGCGGGGCCAAAAGGCGGAGCAGCGACATCGTGCCTTCCTTGCAGTTGCCTCGGGCTGTATCGGCAAGCCAGCCGGACGACTTGAATCCAATTCCGCAATCAGACGGACATTTTCATCCGCTCCGCCGAAGCCTCGAATTCACTCGGAAAGGCCCGGGCGTTTCAGCAAATCTCGCAAGTAATCGCCGTAACCGTTCTTGAGCGGGCGGGCAAGCCCTTCCAGTTGGTCGCCGTCGATAAAGCCCTTCAGGTACGCCACTTCCTCGACGCAGGCGATTTTCAGGCCTTGGCGCTGCTCGATCGTCTCGATGAAATTCGAGGCCTGCAGCAGCGATTCGTGCGTGCCGGTGTCGAGCCAGGCGAACCCGCGGCTGAATACCTCGACATGCAACTGGCCGCGGCGGAGATATTCGAGATTGACGTCGGTGATCTCCAACTCGCCGCGCGGCGAGGGACGCAGCTTGGCGGCCACGTCGAGCACCTGGTTGTCGTAAAAGTATAATCCGGTGACGGCGAAGGGCGATTTGGGTCTGGCCGGTTTTTCCTCCAAAGAAACCGCCATCCCCGCAGCGTCCAACTCGACGACGCCGTAGCGATCGGGATCTTTGACCGCATAGGCGAAGACTGTGGCGCCCGTGGCCAGACCGGCGGCCTTGGCCAGCATGGCTTGAAAGCCTTGGCCGTAGAACAAATTGTCGCCCAGCACCAGCGCGACGTGGTCTTGGGCGACGAACTCGCGGCCGATCAAAAACGCCTGCGCCAACCCGCCCGGCTGCGGCTGCACGGCGTAGCGAATCGAAATCCCCAGCCAACTGCCGTCGCCCAGCAGTCGCTCGAAGCTATCGACGTCGGCGGGCGTGGTGATCAGCAGAATATCGCGGATGCCGGCCAGCATCAGCGTCGACAGCGGATAGTAGATCATCGGCTTGTCGTAGATCGGCAGCAATTGCTTGCTGATCGCGCGCGTGATCGGATACAGCCGCGTGCCCGAGCCGCCGGCGAGGATAATGCCTTTTTGGAAGTGGGACATGGGGAAGGTCGGAATGCGGAGGTCGGAACGGAGAAGTCAGGAGAAAGTAGTCAGGAGACGCCAAGCCTTTCGCGTGCATACACGCCGCTGGTCACGCGCTCGACCCACCGCGGATGGTCGAGATACCAGCGAATGGTGATTTCCAAGCCCGCGGCGAAATCTTGAGCGGGCTGCCAGCCGAGTTCGGTGCGTATCTTCGAGGCGTCGATCGCGTAACGGCGGTCATGGCCGGGCCGGTCGGCGACGTAAGCGATCAAATGGGAGCAAGGGGCGTGAGGCAAGCCGGGACGCAGTCGATCGACCGTGGCGCAGATGGTCTTCACGACGTCCAGGTTCGCCTGCTCGCAATTGCCGCCGATGTTGTAGACCTCGCCGACCTTGCCCCGGTCGAGCACGGCGCGAATCGCCCGGCAATGGTCCTCGACGAACAGCCAGTCGCGCACCTGCTGGCCGTCGCCATACACGGGCAGCGGCTTGCCTTCGAGCGCATTCAAGATCATCAGTGGGATCAGCTTTTCTGGAAACTGGTAAGGCCCGTAGTTGTTCGAGCAGTTGGTCGTCACGACCGGCAGCCCGTAGGTGTGGTGATAGGCCCGCACGAAATGGTCGGAGGCGGCCTTCGAGGCGGCGTAGGGAGAATTCGGGGCGTAGCGGGTTTGCTCGGTGAAGGCGCCGTCGGAGCCGAGCGAACCGTAAACTTCGTCGGTCGAGACGTGCAAGAAACGGAACTCCGACCGCTGCGGCTCCGGCAAGCCGGTCCAATAGGCCCGCGCCGCGGCCAACAGCTCGCATGTCCCCAGCACGTTCGTGCGGACGAATTCGGCGGGCCCGTCGATCGAGCGATCGACGTGCGACTCGGCCGCGAAATTGACGATCGCCCAAGGCCGGTGCTCGGCCAGCAAGCGGCCCACAAGCTCGCGATCGCCAATGTCGCCTTCGACCAGTAGATGGTTTGCGTCGCCGGCCACCGGCTCCAGGGAATCGAGGTTGCCGGCATAGGTCAGCTTGTCGAGATTGACGAGCCGCCCGGATACTTCCGACAACCACTGGCGCACGAAGCAACTGCCGATAAAGCCCGCCCCGCCGGTCACCAGGATCGTTTTCATGATTAGGAGCCATCATAGGTCAGGCGGGGGGCATAGGCTAGGCGATAGGTGACGGGCGAAGGGAGACAGCGGACAGTCCCCAACCCCAATCTCCAGCCCGCCAACTCCGTTACTTTCATTAGACTCCACCGCGACGTGAAGCCGAAGTTGAGTAAGTCGATCGCACGAACCCGCTAGCCGGTCTCGATCCGAACGCCCGAGGAGCGCTATGTCGCGGTTGGTACGCCACTGCAAACGGCTGTATTTTTCCTATTTTTCCCAGCCATCCAGCGACCGCCTCGTCTATCGCTTGCTGCGCAAGCAACGGATCCGCAAGATCTTGGAGCTGGGAATCGGAACCGGCGTTCGAGCGCAACGCATGCTGCAACTGGCGACCGGCGACCAATACCCTCCGTCGATCTCATATACGGGCGTTGATTTGTTCGAATCTCGCTCGGAAACAGACGGGCCTGGGCTTTCGTTGAAGCTGGCCCATCGACAGTTGAAGATCGGGGGGGCTCGCGTCCGGCTTGTGCCGGGCGATCCCTATTCCGCTTTGGCCCGCATCGCCAACGAGCTGGGCGCGATCGATCTGATGCTGATCTCGGCGGACCAAGACCGCCAGTCCCTGGCCAAGGCTTGGTTTTACGTGCCGCGGATCATGCACGCCGAAACGCTCGTGCTTCTTGAAGATCGCCCCGCCACGGAGGACGTCATGAAGCTCTCTCGCGTGCCAAGGCTGCAAATCGAGCAGTGGGCGGCTCAAACGACGCCTCGCCGAGCGGCCGCCTGACAGCGCTGGCTTTGCCGCCCGAGCGTCCAGCGGCGGCGGCTATTTAACGGCAAAACCAACGAACCTCTGGCGCCGGGCCGCGTCTAAATCCCCAGTTGCCTGCCAATCCAGGGGCAACAATCACACTCGGCCGGCGAAGAACGTAGCGGCCAAGCCGGCATAGCGTCGCAACGCCTGGACCCGTCGGATATGATAAACAAAGCCGCGCGGCTTCCGAGCCGGCCGCCGCGACCCGAACTTATGGCGCCTGTACCCAACAAGCTTCCGCACCTTTCGCCCAACGATGTGACGCTCGACGCGCCCATCGCCGTGGCCTTGTTGGCGGCCGGCCGCCACGAAGCCGGTTCGTCGGCCGAATCTCACCCGCACTGTCCGAAAGTGCAGTTGGTCGAAGGCAGCACGGGCGGCCTGACAAGCCAGACCGAGTGCCTGCTGCGCGTGCGGCTGAGAGCGGCGGCGTTGGTGCTGTTTCTCGGTTCGAGCGCCTTTCTCATTGAAAAGCTGCTCGTGCGAGGCGCGCACGAGAGCAAGGAGCCGCTGCTGCGCTCCGGGGCGCAGATGCTGTTTTGGTTCCACGTGTTCCACGTCAGCATGTTGGGCCTGACCAACCTGGTGCTGTGGCGGCGTTGCCAGCAGCTTTCGATACGCCAATTGCGCTTGGCCGAATTGGCCATCTTCGGCTGGACCGGGCTGTTCTTTCTGCGCGTGCAGCACTTCAACACGCTCTATTGCGTCACGGAGTTGGGTTACCTTCCGAACTCGGTCGGCATGTGGTATGTGCTACTGTTCACCTACGCCATTTTCATTCCCAACAACTGGCGGCGGGCCGCGATGGTGATGGGCGCTCTTGCCTCGGCGCCGGTGATTTGGACCGTGATCGACATTGTCGGTTTTCCGGCAGTCGCCGCGGCGCCGCACGTTTACGAGCACCTGCGCACGCTGACCTTGATGATGGCGCTGGGGTTCGGCAGCGGCGTATATGGAACGCACATGATCGGCACTTTGCGGCGTGAAGCGTTCGAGGCCCGGCAGTTGGGCCAATACCGTTTGCGACACCTGATCGGCGCGGGTGGAATGGGCGAAGTCTATTTGGCCGAGCACCAGTTGCTCAAGCGGCCCTGCGCGATCAAGGTGATTCGGCCGGGCAAAGCCGACGATCCCAAGGTTTTGGCTCGCTTCGAGCGCGAGGTGCGCGCCACGGCCGGCTTGTCGCACTGGAACACGGTCGAAATCTTCGACTACGGGCGCACCGATGACGGCACGTTTTATTACGTCATGGAATACCTGCCGGGCTTTAGCTTGTCGGAATTGGTCGAGCGATACGGCCCGTTGCCGCCGGCCCGCGTGGTTTACTTGCTTCGGCAGACGTGCGACGCGTTGCGCGAAGCGCACGCGGCCGGCCTGATCCATCGCGACATCAAGCCGGGCAACATCTTCGCCGCTCAACGCGGCGGCGTGTATGACGTGGCGAAGTTGCTCGATTTCGGCTTGGCCAAGCCGCTGATGTCGAGCGAATCTTTGCAACTTACGCAAGAAGGCGCCATCACCGGATCGCCGCTGTACATGTCGCCGGAGCAGGCCCTGGGAGAGGTCGAGCCCGATGCGCGCGGCGACATCTATTCGCTCGGAGCGGTGGCCTATTTCCTGCTGACCGGGCGTCCGCCGTTTGATGGCGACAAGCCGATGAAGGTGCTGCTCGCCCATGCTCGCGAAGAGGTCGTGCCGCCGTCGCACATGCGGCCCGACATCCCATCCGATCTGGAGCAGGTCGTGTTGCGCTGCCTGGCCAAGGCGCCCGAAGACCGATTCCAGAACGTGAACAGCCTGGGGCAGGCGCTCTCCGAGTGCGAGGTGGCGGCCGATTGGAGCCGCGAACATGCCGCCCGCTGGTGGTATGAGACGGAGCATGCGCTCGCGGCTGCCGGCGGTTAGCGCTCTTCGGCGGATCTGCGAATTCGGATCATGTCAATGTCGTCCGGCCGGCCCCGGCAGGCCTTTTTCGATCAATTCACGGCCGAGACGGGCGCGCCACGTTCATGACCTCCTCGCGAGCGCTGGATTGCTCGAAGAAAACTGCCGCCCCGAAGGGTTCGGCGAAGCGTTGGCATGGCATCTGCAAGACTATGCTTGCGCTTGAATGAGTTTTTGCTTGGAGAGCAACGTGGGCGGAAGAGGAGGAGGATCATCCCATGAGAACCATGATCGAAAAACTATTGCGGGCCGCGGTGCTGGGGGTGATTTTCGTTTCGCTCGCGAGCGAAGCGGACGCCGCTCCGCCGACGGGGGCGACTACGCCCACGAACGCAGGTTTGTCGAATGCGGGAACGGACTCGGGCATCAACGCGAGCGTCGCGGGGACGCCAAACGTCAACGCGCCGAACGGCTCCGTCCCCGCCTTTGGCACGAGCATCAACTCCAATGTCGGGACCGGGGTGGCTGGAGTATCGCAGAGCGGGACGCCTATGAACGGATTTCTGCCGAATGGCGGGGTGCCGAATGCCCCTGGACTCAATGGTTTCGGCCAAAGCAGTTTTGGCCAAAACGGCATGGCCCGCAACATGGCGGGAGCTAATGGCGCGGCGGCAGGACAGGCGAACAATGCTGCGATCAACCCCAATGCCAACCTGAATGCCAATCAGTTCGGCCAAAGCGTGCCGCTGTACTATCTATCGCCGCCGCCGGCCAGCAACGGCTTCGGGCAGCCAATCCACGCCCCGCTGGAATATGGCCAGCACAACAGCTATTGGGGCCGTACCTTTGCACGAGGAAATCCGAGATATGTCGGCATCCGTCGCTTATATAGCAGCGGGAGCAACTATTTCAGGAGCTACCGAAGGCAGTGACCCCAGATGCTGAAGGGCTTTAGCAGGCTATTGAGGCGGGGATTCTGGATGGTAGAGTGGCGTTGCTCTGCCGAACCAGATCGGCCGGCGGGGTTAAGCCCCATGGCCGTATCCGCATCGCGAGATCTGCCGCATGGCCAAGAAAAAGAGGTTTCGCTGGGGCTTCGAGTGGGGTAAAGTCGTCAGTGGCGGCCTGATGTTGCTTTGCGGAGGCGGCATTACCCTGGCGGGATGGTTCCTCGGCTGGATCAGCATCTGGGCCGTGGTGCTGATGGTCGCCGGTTTCTTCACCATGATCACCGGATTGATGGGCGAAGACGGAGTTTGGTAGATTCGATGAGGCGTAAGCGTCTTCACCTTGCGGCCGGCGAAGTCACCTGTTCCATGATCCAGCGATCGACGTCGGAGAGCATCGCCGCAGTCAGTTCGTGACCGCAAGGATATTGGCGCAGGGCCACGTGCAGCCCGGCGCTATGAAATAGCTTGAGATGCTCGCAAACGGCCGAGGTGGGATACTGTCGGCTGTCGCGGCCGCAGGCCAGAAAGATGGGCAGACGCCTTGCTTCGGCCAGCGAGCGCAGCGTTCCGCGTCCGGCCGGAAACTCGCCGTTCAGCGACAACACGCCCCCGAATCGCCCCGGATGGTTCATGGCCAGCCGGAAGGCCATCGTGCCGCCGCAATCAAAGCCGGCCAGAAAGATGCGATGCGCTGCAATATGGAAGCGGTCGCGAGCGATTTCAATTGCGTCGAACACGCGCTGCTCGGCCAGGGAAATTTCCGCAGGGGTCTGCGACCAGCGATAGGCCGCTTTGCCGGCGAGCCGATCATCGCGGTGCGTGCCGCGCACCCCGACGGCCGCATAGTTGCGCATGCTCACCAGCGGCATGATCCGCTTCAGTTGGTTCTCATCATCGCTGGGGCCGTGCAGCCAAATCAGCAGCGGATAGGCATAGTTCGCTTCGTAGTGCAAGGGCGCGAATAGGGCGAGGGGGGTCTCGCCGCGGGCGGGCGTGAATTGCGCCGCGCCGACGTCCATGGGCGGCGCCGGCGCCTTGCTGAACGAAATCTCGCCCAAGGCGGTTGACAGAGACTGGATGCGATTCATTGGCGGTCGAATTCCTTCAGGGGCCGTCCTACGGAGCCATTGCGGTCGCACGGACATCGGCCATGCCTTGAGGCGTCCTTGCGCGGGCGATTCACCGCGTCCGTGTTCTCGACGCTCCCTTCCATGGTCGCCGTAGGATGCAGCACAATATACTTCCAGGGCCGCGGTTCGACTACCGGCCGCCCAGGCCAGGCGGCGGACTCTAATCGAGCCGCCGCGGGGTGTCAACGGCAGACGACCGGGGACCGCCGCGGCGGATTCGGAAACGGCGGCGGACCGACGTCGCCCCGCGAAAAATGTCCCCGGACCCATCAGAGGGTCCGGGGACTTTCGCGGCTGAGAGAAATTCGCCGAAAAACTGAACTACCGCAATGCCACGGCGGCATGGCTAGCATCGCTATCGCCGGCGCTCGCGCAGCCGGGGGCGTTACTGGCGCAGCCGGTGCAAGTCGGCCGCGGCACGTAACGAGGTACGCGGACTTGCACGGTATAGGGAACCTGCTTGCACACGCAGTATGGAACTTTCCGCACGACTTCCTCGGTCACCATCCGGCAAGTGACATACGGCACATTGCGAACGACCACCTCGGGCACGACGCGGCAAATCGGCACGTTGACCGTGCGCGTCACCGTCTGCGGCACGTAACGGCAGATTTGCACCGGTACGACTTCGCTCACTCTTCGCGTCACGTAGCGCGTGCGAGGGATTTTTTGTTCGACGATGTTCGGAACCCACACGCGGCGCGGGCAGGGTTGGCAGCAAGCGCTGCAACCTCCGCAGCCGCCGCACGGCGCCGGCGCCGCGGCCTGCATCTCCCAATGCCCGCAGTCGCGCCGCACGGTGCAGTAGGTGGTCACCGCTTCGCAGACCAATCGGCAGCGGGTTTGTTGGACGGTTTGATAGACCGGTTTCATCACGGTCGAGCACTGCTGACGCTGGACCGTGTCGGTCACGAATTTGCACACGGTCTGACGGCATTCTCG
>Ga0134126_10005551_pt1 | contig 15762 bp, 7 predicted proteins | sample KB31752_FD_96881 | JGI IMG/M metagenome (GOLD analysis project Ga0134126, IMG submission 96881) | Terrestrial soil microbial communities with excess Nitrogen fertilizer from Kellogg Biological Station, Michigan, USA - KB3-175-2 | ecosystem: Environmental > Terrestrial > Soil > Unclassified ...
CGAAGGCGGGAGCATTTCGCGGTCAAATGCAAACGCCAGCTTGATAAGGCTGGCCACGCCGGCCGCCTGCACCGGGTGCCCGATGTTGGACTTGATCGATCCGATCGGGCAGTCCAGCGTGGCTTCGGGTTCGATGGAGCGCCAGGCCCGTTCCAGCGCACTCAGCTCGATCCTGTCGCCGGTGGTTGTACCAGTCGCATGCGCTTCGAGGTATGACAGCTGAGAGGGCGGGACACCCGCCTTCTCGAGGGCGGCGCTGATACAGGCGGCCTGGCCTGGGATGCTCGGCGCGCCGAAGCTCGCCTTGCTCGCGCCGTCATTGTTCACGGCGCTGCCGCGGATCACCGCATAGACGTGGTCCCCATCCGCGACCGCGTCTGCCAGCCGCTTCAGCACCACCGCTCCGGCGCCGCTGCCGAAGACTGTTCCGCTGCGCGAAACATCCAGCGCCCGGACCCGCCCGTCCTTGCTGCGAGGGCCGCCTTCGGAATAGAAATATCCGAACGGCGAGGTCACCTCGACACAAGCCCCGCCGGCCACGGCCAGTGAGCATTCCCCCGCCTCCAGCGCGCGGGCGGCTAGGTGCGCCGCGATCAGCGAACTTGAGCACGCGGTCAGCACGGTCATCGCGGGGCCTGTGAGGTTCAGCCGGTAGGCCACTTCGGTGGCCACGTAGTCGGCGCAGTTGAGCATGGCCAGCACGCCCTCGTCGGCTATGCGCGGCATTCGGCGCAGGTGCTCGGACAGGTAGTCCGCCGGGCCCGCCGATCCGAAGACGGCGACCTGGCCCGGTACGGCGAATGCGTCATAGCCCGCGTTCTCCAGTGCCGCATGAGAGCATTCGATGAACAGCCGGATCTGCGGATCGGTGTGCCGGGCTTCTTGCGGAGTCAGCCCGAACAGCGTGGCGTCCAGCATCTCGCGATTCGGGATCCGCGGCTCGACAGGTACGAAATCAGGGTGCTCACGGACCTCGGCGGGCACGTTGGCGCTAGCGAGCTCCTCTTGGGTGAAGCGCTTGATGCAGTCTCGGCCGGCGACGAGGTTGTCCCACAGCTCTTCGGCGTCGCGCGATGCCGGGAACCGGCCGGCGAGCCCAACGATTGCGATGTCCACCCTTAGCCTCCGTCTTCAGTCGCTGCGCGACTGGCCTCGTCAGTTGCCGAACTCGAGCGTCCCGGCGGCGATGCCGCGACGCACGATACGTGAGAGCGCGAAACAAGCCAGGCACAGCCAGCCGATTCCCACTGCGGCCTCCAATCCGACATCACCAAGCACCGCGGGCGCTGACGAGCCGGCCAGCACGGCGCGGACCGCCATCAGGCCGTGGGTGACCGGCATGATCTCCGCGATCGCCCGCAGTGGCCACGGCCAGAACGACACCGGGACGTTGACGCCACAGAAAGCCATGATCGGCAGGTAGCCGAGGTTCAGCAGGAGCCAGATGATGCCCATGTGCCGCAGCCCGACGGCGCCGAGGACGCAGCCGTAGCAGTAGCTCGTGACGCAGACCAGCGGGATGAGCGGCAGCGCCACCGCTGCCCGCGGCCACGGCAGTGGCACCCCCAGCAGAGGCGGCAGTACGACGAGGGCCACGGTAGAAGACAGCATGCCGCTCGCCATCCAGTGCAGCCCGCGGCCGAGGTAGATCGGCACATGGCTAGTCGGCGCCGTGGCGAGCAGCGGCAGCGTTCCTGTGGCGCGTTCGCCGGCCATCATCAGCACCACGATCATCGACTCGAGGCAGCCGAGAACGATCGCGTTGCCGACCAGCGCGTACTGCTTGGTAACCCGGGTGCCGAAATAACCGGCCGCAAGTGAGAAGAAGGTGGTCTGCAAGATCAGCCGGAGCAGCCAGCCGAACAAGTAGGTCCGCCAGGTATGGGTGGCCCGCATCTCCTCGACAGCGAAAATCGCCGACTGGCGCGTCACCTCTACCGGGCTCACCCGCAGCGCGCTCATCCCAAGCCCGCCGTCGCGTTGCGCCGCAGCATGTCCAGGATGTGCCGGGTGAGCAGGACGGCTATTCCGAGCGCGAGGACACCGAGTCCAAGCGCCATCGCGACGTCCAGGCCGGCCTCCGGTACCCGCGTGGCGGTGAAGGAGTTCCTGAGCAGTTCGGCGCACCAGGACAGGTACACAACCTTGCTTAATGGATCGACCCAGCCGGGCAGGGCGGACAGCGGCACGACCACGCCGCCCAGGATGTAGATCGGGTAACTCATCGCGTTCTGGTACACGTGCAGGCTGCGGGACAACACGAACGCCGAAGCCAGCAGCGTTGCCGTGAAGGAGCTGGCCAGCACTGTGACCGCGAGGGCTAGGACGACCATGGCAGGGTGGTGCACGGGAACCGTGACGCCGAAGGCGACCCGGGCGACCAGCCACGACTCGGCGAACGCCAGCATGCCCACGACGGAGACGGCGAGGATCCTGCCCAGGACGACGAGGCTGAGTGACGCGGGCGTGGACAAGAACAGCTCGAGCCGCCCCCCGTACCGGTCCTCGCTCAGGACCGACGCGGCCACGTCAAGCGAGATCAGCCACATGCTCATCAGGCCGGGTGCGATCATCGCCGAGGCAACGCGCGAGGCCGCCCCCCCGTGCACGGCAAGCGAGAGGAATATGACGCTGAACAGCGGCGCGGTGACGAGGACGAGAAGCTGCGCGGGCGTGCGGGCGACGAGCGCGGACTGCAGGCGGATGCCAGCTCCCACCTCCGCGAGCGGCCTCACAGGCTTAGCCCCCTGGAGCCGACCAGGCGCAGGTAGACCTCCTCGAGAGAGGGCTCAGCGCGCCGTGCTGACAGCACGTCCCGTTCGAGCAGCCAGCCGAACACCTGACGGATTCCCGTGGACTCGCAAGGCACCACTCGCCACTGCCCGTCACCGGCGGCCCGCTGTTCCACGGAGGCCACGAACGGCTGGCCCCGCAATGCGGCGATGAGACCTTCGTCGTCGGATAGCTCGAAGTCCACGCACTCGCGAACCCCGAGCACCCGCGCGGCCGTGGCGGTCTGGTCGCTCAGGATCACCTTGCCGTGGTCGATCAGCGTCACGCTACCGCACAGCGACTGCGCCTCGGCCATGTCATGGGTCGCGAGCAGGATTGACCTGCCCTCCGCCTGCAGCTCGCGGATAAGTCCGCGGAATTCCAGCGCGGCCACCGGGTCCATCCCAGACGTCGGTTCGTCGAGGAACATAACCTTCGGCTCATGGATAAGGCCGCGGGCCAGGTGCAGTCGTTGCTTCATGCCTCGGGAGAAGGTCTCCACAGGAACGCCAGCGTGGTCCGCGAGGCCCACCCGCTCGAGCAGCGCGGAGCTGCGGCTGGCGAGCTCCGCACCGCGCAGCCCATACAGGGCACCCCAGAAGTGCAGGTTCCTGCGCGCGCTTACCCGCGTGTAAAGGCCGCGCTCGCCGCCGAATACGACGCCGACAAGTTCCCTGATCGCGCGGGCCTCGTGTGCGACATCGTGGCCAAGCACCCGTACCGATCCCGATGTGGGCAACAGCACCGTGGAGATGATCTTCACGAGAGTGGTCTTGCCCGCCCCATTGGGGCCGAGCAAGCCGTGCACCTCGCCTTGCTTGACCTGAACGGTTACCTGGTCGAGAGCGATCACCTCGGGGGTACGCCGCGTCTTCGCGTAGCGCCGGGTCAGGTCCTGCACATCGACCGCCAGCATGTCGACCTTTCGCGGGTTCGAGCCACTCATACGGTCAAACTGATGTCGCACTATATGTCCCAGCCATAGTTACCAAAGCCGCGACTGGGGTGTCCACGATCCGTGCTAACGGAAAAGACCGTCTAAGGAGCCGCGCTCGGCAGCGGCCCTGACGGCTGCGGCGAAGCTGACCGGTGTCGGTGCCGTCAAGACCGCCCGGAGCGACATCTTCACGCCGATGCGCTCGCGCACCTGCGCGACCAGTCGCGCCGCGCATACCGAGTCACCGCCGAGCGCGAAGAAGTTATCCTCAGCGGTCGCTTCCGGCCGCTCAAGGATTGTCCGCCACAGATCGACGAAGTCGACGCCGAACGCCTCGGCGGTCCCTGAGACCGGCAACCCTGTGACCGCGAGGTCATCGCCGACGCCGCCATCTGCCCGGTCGTCCATGGTCTCAAGCCAGCCACCGGCCGCCGCACGGACAGGGACGCCGAGCACGTCCGCGCCGTCGCGATCCAGCAGCCGTCCCCACATCAGCGGCAGCGCCTGGGCGCCGGACCGGTCCGCCAGCCGCAGCCCTGGCAGCGGCGGCATCCGGCCCATCAGGCTGAGACCGGCTTCGTCAGGCAAGGCGCCGACAAGCACGACGCCAGCGGAACCTAGCGGCCCGGTGACGCGAAGCATCGAAACACCTGCAGCACTAGACCGGTCGGCCAGGCCAGGGGCCGGCCAGCCGCCGCGCAGCACCACCCGCACGTTCGCCGGTAGCCGGCCAGCAGCCGACCCGGTCAGCAGCCCATCAGCAACATCGGGGGAGGTAACAAGCACGCTGGCACCCTGATCCAGCGCATGCCGTGCTGCTGATTGGTCCGCCGCGGCCATCGGCAGCACACGAGCGCCGGCGGCGAGAGTCAGCAGGACCTCGAGGAACTCCGGGCCGCAGCCAGCCGATGGGCCGACCGCGACCAGGTCGCTGGAGGTCAGGGGGAGATCGGCGGCCAGCGTCGACGCCGCCTGCGCCAGTGCCTCGTGGGAGAGTGCGACCGAGCTGCCGCCGTCGCGCACGACCAGGGCCAGATCTTCCGGGGACGGGAAATAGGCGGCTGTGCCCTGCGAAGTTATCCGGCGGATCGGCACGACGCCAGGGCCGGCCGGCTCGGTCGCGACAATCACGCCGGCATCCGGGCCGTCAGGGGCCTGGGCGAGCAGCACCGCGGCACCGCCAGCGGCCCAGCAGCCGAGCACCCCGATCACGGTGTCCGCGAGAGAGTCGGCCAGCACGCCGACGCGCTCCCCGGGGGCCACGCCCCGGTCGGCGAGCTCGGCGCCGAGCGCCGCGGCGGACGCGTCGAGCTCGCTGTAGCTGAGCCCGCGTCCGGCCGCCACCGGAACGACGGCGGCACCGCAGGGGTTCGCGAACGCTGATGTGGCGATCTCATCGGCCAGCAGCGGGGGCGGTGGCGTCTCGGCCGCGGGCATGCTCGCCAGGTCGGCCAGGTCTGCCTCTGTGCTCATGTCGAGTGCGCCGACGGCACCGCCCGCTGACGCCGCCACCAAGATGGCCTGTAGCCGGCCGAGCAGCCGGTCCATCTCCGCCGTCGAGAAGAGGTCTGATGCGTAGATGGCACGCAGGACGGGGCCCGCGGAGGTCTCCTCCACCATCAGGTCCAGTTCCATCCGGCTGTGTATGCGGCGCGGCGGTGGGCAGTCGCGCAGCACAGCTCCCTGCTCCGGCTGGGCGGGCATGTCGGCCATGTAGTTCAGCATGTAGCGGACGAGCGGGCGGCCACCGGGATCAGAGGCCTCGAACGCGCCGGGAATGACGTTGTCAACACTCACGCCGCCGTGCTGAAGGCCTTCGAGCATCTGCTCCGCGCACTGCCGGACCAGCAGGCTGAAGTCCTTGTCCGCGTCCACCCGGACCCGGACCCCCGTGATGCTCGCGTAATATCCGATCGCCCGGTGCGGCGGCATTCCCCTGTTGTAATTGGGTAGGCCGATAACGATGTCATCCCCCGCGCCGTGGCGGTTGAGCACGGCGGCTAGCCCGGCCAGCAGAACCGCGGTTACAGGGGAGGAGGTGCCTCGAGCGATCGCCGCGGCTGCTTCCCAGACCTCAGGGCGGATCCGCTGCCTGAGCGTGACACCCGGGTAGCCGGCCTCACGGCCGCGTGGCCAGCCGATATCCAGGTCCCGACTTGGCCGGGCGCCTGCCAGCAAGTCGCGCCAATAGCCAAGGGTTTCCTCGTCGGGATCCTGCAACGGCGGCGAGGACAGTGGGTGGGCGAACGAGGCCGGCGGCCGGCCGTTGGCATGCAGCGCCGCGTATGCCTGCTCTATCTCGGCCCGAAGTACTGACTGGGAAAAGCCGTCATAGGCAATGTGGCTGACGGTCACGATAATCACGTCCGCACCGTCGCAGCGCAGCACCGACACCCGTATCGGAGGCTGCGCCGTGAGGTCGAAGCCCGCAGACATCTCGCGGCTCTGCTCTTCCGCCAGCTCAGCCGGCCGCACTTCCCGTACCGTGACGATCTCCGCCAGCAAAGGATCGTCGGCGGTGAGCGTCAGGCGCCGTGGTTCGCCGTCTGGGGCGGCGGGAAACAGCGTCCGCAGGTTCTCGTGTCGCTGCATCACCGCCACGACTGCGGCTCGGAGGGCGGGCAGGTCCAGCTCAGTCACCGGCTCGAGGGCCAATGAGAAATTGAGGACGCCTTCGCCGGGAAGATACTGGTAGAGCACCCATACCGCGCGCTCCTTGGCACTTACTGGCTGCAGGAAAAAATCGGCGCCCACCGGCGCAGGCCGTTGCATTGAAACTGTCCGGCTTTCTCAGAACGGGAAGCGTTGTGGACCATCAGAGGCCGCTATTAGGCTCTGTCGAGTGTAACCGAGGTCTGTCCCAAACAAAGTCAAGCGGGGTCTCCAGGGAGTGCTCATGTCTGACGGTAGTGGGTCCGGCTTCGCGCACAGAGAAGGGGATTCCAGTGCCATCGCCGTGATCGGGATGGCGGCACGGATACCTGGCGCCGGCGACATCGAGGCTTTCTGGGAGAACCTCGCGCTGGGCCTGGAATCGATCACCTGGCTCGATGAGGCCACGTTGCTCGCGCGCGGGGTGAGTCCGGCGCGGCTCGCAGACGAGCAGTACGTCAGGGCGGCCCCACTGGTCGACCACGTCGAGGACTTCGACGCCGGATTCTTTAAGCTCGCCCCGCGGGACGCGGCGGCGATGGACCCACAGATCCGGCTTTTCCTTGAGATCGCCCACTCGACGCTGGAGAACGCGGGTTATGACCCGGTCAGGATGAACCGCGCTGTCGGCGTGGTAGCCGCGGTCGGGCCAAGCCGGTACGCGACCCTCCACCTTGCTGAGGATGCTGAGCTCGCCGGCGGGGTGGCACTGGGCAAGCACACCCTTACGCACGCGGACTACGTCGCCACAAATGTATCGTACCGGCTGGACCTGCACGGGCCGAGCATGACTGTGCTCACCGCGTGCTCGGGAAGCCTCGCGGCGCTCCACGTAGGATGCGAGATGCTCCGCTCTGGTGACTGTGACGCTGTCATCGTGGGCGGCTCCAACGTGGAATTCCCTGTTGGCTGTGGCTATGCGTGGACCTCGGGCGGCATCTTGTCTCCCGATGGACGGTGCCGCCCTTTCGACGCGAAGGCCGCTGGGACGGTATTCGGCAGCGGCGCGGCGGCTGTCTTGCTCAAGCCGCTTGACGAGGCGCTGCGCGATGGCGACCGGGTGGCGGCCGTCATCTTGGGCAGCGCGCTCAACAACGACGGCGCGGACAAGGTCAGCTTCAGCGCCCCGAGCCGCACCGGCCAGGCGTCAGTAATCATGGAGGCAATGAGCCTGGCTGGCGTCACTCCGCAGGAGATCGGCTATGTCGAGGCGCACGGCACCGGCACTGCGCTCGGCGACCCGATGGAGGTGGCCGCGCTCACGGAGGCGTACGCCGCATTGGCCGTCGGCCCCGCTGCCTCCGCGCCATGCGGAATCGGCTCGGTCAAAGGGAACGTCGGGCACCTAGGGCCGGTCGCCGGGATTGTCGGCTTCATCAAGGTCGTCCTCGCCCTCGAGCGCGAGCAACTGCCCCCGACCATCAACCTTGAGGTTCCCAATCCCGCGATCGGTTTCGGCGCTGGACCCTTCGACCCGGTCCGTGAGCTGCGTGGCTGGCCGCGCGATGCGGGACGTCCCAGGCGCGCCGCTGTCAGCTCGCTGGGAATCGGCGGCAGCAATGTCCACGTCGTGCTCGGTGAGGCACCTGAAACACCGGCGACAACGCCGCGGGCGGAGCCCCGGCTGCTGATCTGGTCCGGCCGTGACGAGGCAACGCGGGACGAGGCCGCCGCGCGGTTGGCCGACTGGTTTGTCCGGGTCGGCGAGGCGGAGCTCGCCGACGCCGCCGCCACCCTCCAGCATGGAAGGACCGCCCACCAGGTCCGCGGAGCGGTCGTCGTCGGCTCGGCGCTGGATGCGGTCCGTGCCTTGCGCGACCCGGCGCGCGTAGTGACCAGCGCGGCTCCCGTCCGGCTGCCAGAACTCGCCGGAGACGACTCGGCGCGCTTCGCTGAGCTCGCCCGGCGGCTGCCCGGGTTCGAACCTGAGCTTCGTGACGTGCTCGCGGGCAGCGCAGACGCGGGCGCGGAGGCGCTGCACGCATGGTCGACGGGGGCTGTGTCCCCGAACCCAGGCACGGACGCTGTTCTCGCCGTCGCGGTCAGGGTGGCGCTGGCGCGGGTGTGGATCGCGGCGGGTGCAGGCGACCCGGCGGCGATCGCCGACCCTGTTGGCATGCCCCGCGTCCTGAGCTGCCTGGGCGGCGGAAGCGGTCTCGACGCTGTCGCGGCAACGTTGGACAGGACGCTTGCCAAATCGCCTGACCGTGACCTGTGGTCGGAGCACCTGGCCGCGGTAGCCCAGTTCTGGGTGAATGGTGCCAGTCTCGCCTGGGAGAGCCTTGGCTTGCCGCCACCAGAGCGGCGCGCCGCCCTGCCCGGGTACCCCTACGCCCGGTCCAGGCACTGGGTCGATCCGCCCGGCCTGCGGTCTGAGCCCGGTGCTGCGCTCTGGTCACCCGGCTGGCGTGACGCGTCAGCGGAAGCCGGCTCTCCGGCGCCGTCGCCGCATCCCCCCATCCTGGTCCTCGCGCCAGCGGCCAGGGACGCGGTTCGTCCTCTTATGGTGTCCCTGCGGGCGGCAGGCGCTGACGTGGTGCGCTTGGAACCCGCCACGGACTTTGCCGCCTCAGCCGAGGACTTCGTCGGCCAGCCTGAGGACCCTGAGCATCTCGCCAAGGCGATCGACGCCATATCGGGTGGCGGGCAGTCACGGGTGCTCATCGTGCACGCGCTTGGCCTTGCCGCGCTTGAAGCGGCAGAAGATCGCCGCCGCGCGCTTGACTCTATTAGCGCGATCGCCCGCCTCGCCAGCAGCTCAATCGTACGGCGGCAGATCGTCCTGGTCAGCGGGTCCGCCGATGTCTCCGGTGCCGAGCCGATCACCGGGGCCTCCGCCGAGCTGGCGCTGCGCTCGCTCGCCGAGCTGCCGGGCTGTCATTGGATTGACCTGGGATCGCAGGTGGCGCCCGAGGCGCTCAGCGCGGCTGTCCTAGGCACTCCACCGCAGGACGGCCCCGGGTACCTGGCCACCGCGCTGCGCGGCCGCCGCCGGTGGGTGCCGGTGCAGCTTCCGCTGAGCGGGTCGCACCAAGCCGCCGATCCGCGCAGGCTACCCGCTAGAGGTCGGCCCTACCTGGTGATCGATGCCAAGGGAGAGTTCGCGACGCGGTTTACCGAGGCCCTTACTGCCGCCGGTGTCCCGGCAGGCGTGGTGGCTGCCACTGCCGCGGACGGCGCCGCACGCGCGGCCCTGCTCGCCGCTGCGGACGCTGGCGCCGCCGTGGAGCTGCTCGACTGGTCGGGCCGTCCCGCCGACCTGCCCGGCGCGCTGCGGCCGGTCGACCGCATCCCGGTCTGCGCGGTGCTTGCCGTTTCCGGCGGTACGCAGAGCGTGCGGACGACGGTCGAGGCGGTCGCGGCCAGGCTGTCCGGCCGGCCGCTTGATGCCGCGGTAGCCGTCCGGGTCGCCGCCCCTGGCAACCTCACGGCCGCACAGGCGCTGGCCTGGGGCGGGGCGGCCGCCCTTGACATCCTCGGGGCCGAGCGCTCGCTGACGGTGACGGGAACCGCGGCGGCGCTCGGCGGCACCGTGCTCGAGCTGCTGGCCAACGGCCTCGCCGACGATGTGGTGAGCGCCGGGTGAACTGGCTGGACGCGGCCACGGACGGACCCGGCCCACTCGTCGTGGTGCTGCCGTATGCCGGGGCCGTTCGCCCGCCTTCGGCACTGGTCCGGACGGCCGCCGACCCAGGCGTCACCGTCGCGGGCGCGACCTACCCCGGCCATGGGAGCGCGGGCGGTCAGTTGATCGACGATGCCGAGGAACTGCTCGACGGGATGCTCAGCCAGCTGATGCCGCTGGCCCGGCCCCGGCTGGTGCTTGTCGGGTTCAGTCTCGGCGGCAACCTGGCCTTCGAGTTGGCGCGACGGCTCACCGCGGCCGGTCGGCCGCCGGGCGGTTTGGTGACCTGCGTCGCCCGCGGTCCGCACGCCGGCGTCGGTCACCGGCCACTGTCCGGGCTGGCCAGGGATGAGTTCGTAGCCGAGGCTGTCCGGCTGGGCCTGCTGACGCCGGCGGCCGCCAGCATGGACGGGATGAGCGGCATGATCGACGCTCTCCGCGCCGACCTGACGATCGTGGAGCGGATGCCGCTTCACGCCGCCGCGCCGCCACTGACAGGACCCGCGGTCGTGATCGGCGCCACCGGTGACTGGCTCGTTCCTGACCCGTCGCTGCGCCGGTGGGCCGACGTGTACGCGGTGGCGCCGCTCCAGCTCCGCATCCCCGGCCGTCACCTAACCTGGGTCACAGAACCCGGACCGATGGCGGCTGCGCTGGCCCGCGCCTTGAGGCACGTCCTGCCCGCCGCGGACGGTGCGGCATGAGCGTGCGCGTCGGCGACCCGGTTCCAGCGGAGTGGAACCAGACCACGCGGCCGTTCCGCGACGGGATCCCCATCGGCGTGCTTCTTGAGGATGCTGCCTCCCGCCACGGGGCAGAACCTGCGCTGATCGTCGGCCCGCCAGGCAAGCCGCGCGTCTTCTGGACATATGCGCAGCTCGCCGCCGAGGCGCGGCGGATCGCGGCGGTGCTGCGGCTGGCCGGGCTACGCCGCGGCGACCATGTGGGCATCGTCGGGCACCACGCGCCCGGCACCGTGGCCAGTATCCACGCCGCCCTGCTGTCGGGGAACACCTATGTCCCTCTCGACCCGCGCTGGCCGGTGGCGCGATCGCGGCAGGTGCTGGCGGCTAGCCGTGCGAGCACGGTGGTGGCCGCCGCGGACGACCTGAGGTGGCTGCGCGAGACGCCGGGTATCGCGCACATTCTGACCCCGGCTGACGATCCCGTGGAAGAGGAATGGCGGCAGCAGGTCGCTCTGCTGTGGGATGGCATCACGCGCGCCGATGATCCGATGACGGCCGCGGGCTTCAACTTAAGCGGTGGCCTGGTTACGGCCGATGAGGTCGAGCATTACGCCCGCTACGTGGCCGGGCTGGTCACCGAGTCAAAACCCGCGGCGGTGCTTGAGATCGGCTTCGGCTCTGGTCTGGTGCTGCGGCAACTGGCCTGCTCGGTGTCGATGCTGAGCGGCATCGACCCTGCCCAAGCGGCTGTGGCGGCCGCCGAACGCTGGGCGCGGGACGCGGACGTCTTCGGGGAGTTCGTGACCGGATTCGGCGACGAGACCGACAAGTTGCTCCCCGGCCCGCACGACGCCGTCCTGCTCGCGAGCACCGTGCAGTTCTTCCCTTCGGAGGAATACTTCCGCCGCGTGCTTGACGGCGCCGCACGCGTGCTCCGCCCTGGCGGGACGGCCGTGGTCGCAGAGCTGATCCCGCCGGGAACCGCACCCGTCGACGGGATGCTCGAGATCCCTCCCAGGTTCTTCGGCACGCTCGACAAGGGCGTCTGGGACCAGGCGGAAATCCGCCGCCGCGACCCAGCCGACGGCTGGTCGCCGTTGCTGGCCGCCCGCTACGACGTAGTGCTGCACCGGTCGGCGCGGTCGGCCCCGGCCAGGACGCACGGGCCTGGACCAGCGGGGTCGGGCAGGCCGGGTGAGCCCAGGCTGTGGTCGGCATGGGACATCGCCAGACAGCCCGACGACCCGGTGCCGGATCCGCCAGGACCTGCGGACAGCGCCTACGTGATCTTCACATCCGGCTCTACTGGCACCCCCAAGGGCGTGCGGATCGGCCATCGTTCCCTGGTCAACCATGTGGAGTGGATGCGCGCCGACTACCAGCCCGGTCCGGGTGACCTGGCCTTGCAGGTGGTTTCCTTCTCCTTCGACCTTTCTGTCTTCGACATGACCGTGGTGCTGAGCAGCGGCGCCGCCATCCGGCTACTGCCCGATTCGCTGCTAGCCGAGCCCGCCGAGGTCGCCGCGGTCCTTGAGAGGGAGCCCATCACCATCTGGAACTCCGCGCCAGCGAGCCTTGGCTGGGTGCTGCCCTTCGTGCACCAGGGTCAGGGCCGGCTGCGGCTGGTCTTCCTCGCTGGCGACTGGATTCCGCTCACCATGCCAGCTGAGGTACGGTCTTTCGCACCGCGCGCGCTGCCGGTGAATCTTGGCGGCGCCACGGAAACTACCGTGTGGTCCAACGACTACCGGATCGATGCGGTAGGTCCCGACTGGGTCGCAGTGCCCTACGGCCGCCCCATGCCGAACTCGCGCTACTACATGCTTGACGATCAGTTGCGGCAGACGCCCGTAGGAGTACCCGGTGACATGTACATCGCTGGCGCGTGCCTGGCACAGGGCTACCACGACGACCCCGCCCAGACGGCGCAGGCATTCGTGCCCGACACCATCGCAGGGCACGGCCTGATGTACCGGACGGGCGACCGCGGAATGTGGGGCACGGACGGGCAGATGGTATTCCTGGGCCGACTCGACCACCAGGTGAAGATCCGCGGCTTCCGGGTAGAGCTCGGCGAGATCGAGTCGGTCATCGGCAAGATCGCCGGGGTCAAGGCCGCTGCCGCCGTCACCATCCCGGCAGGCGATGACCAGCAGATCTTCGCCTATTACACCGCCGATTCCGCAGAACCTGACGGCAACGAGGTGCTGGAGCAGTGCCGAGGGCGACTGCCACCATACATGGTGCCTGTCGCCGCCCGAAGGCTGCCGACAATGCCGCTGTCGGCCAACGGCAAGGTAGACCGAGCCGCGCTGGCAGGCCTGGCCCGCGAGCTTGCCTCCTATGGAGAGTCATGACGCAGATATCCCCGGCCCCCGCCGTCCACGCGCTGCTCGCGAGGGCACTCGGCCTCGAGCCCGGTCAGTCGCCACCGGATCTTCCGTTCTCCGTGGCAGGCGGCCACAGCCTGGCCGCCGCCCAGCTCGCGGCCGACCTGCGGTCGGAGCTTGGCGTCACGGTGTCGCTGGTCAGCATCCTGCGCAACGACCCGACTCCTGACCGGCTCGTCGCCATGGTGGCGGCGGCGGCGCGGACACCAGCAGACGAACAACCCGGCGCATCGCGCCCGCACGCCGACCGGCAGCACGCGCGCGCCCCGCTGTCGCGGCCGATGCGGCCGTTGTGGGCGTTCCACCGGATGTACCCGCAGTCGCCCGCCTACAACGTCCTGCGCGTCCTCACCGTGCCAGGCCGGATCCGGCCCGCCGCCTTGCGCGGCGCCGCCGCCGACCTGGCGCAGCGGCACGACGCCTTGCGGTCCTGCATCGTGGATACCAGGCCAGACCGGCCCGAGGTCGTCGTCAGGCCGGAGGTCGTCCCCGCGGTGAGCGCCGAAGTAATCCGCGACGACAGCGCGGACGCCGCCATCGCGGGCCAGGAGCCGGACTGGGAGGTGACGGCCCCGCCGGCGGTCGAAGCCGCGCTGCGCGCCGCCGCGGACCTCCCATTTGACATGACCGTCGCCCCGCTGTGGCGGCTGCACGTGGTCTACGTTCCCGGGCTTGACCGTACCTGGCTGCTGCTCGCCATGCATCACATGATCTCGGACCTGCGGTCGAGCGACATCCTGCTACTGGACTTGGCGGCCGGATACGACCGCCGCCTGAGTTCGCCGCAAGCCCCGGTGCCAGATCTGCCGCACCCGCCCAGCATGGTGCGGTACCTGCTGGCGGAGGCGGAGTGGGCCGCCTCCGGGACGGGGCAGGCACGGTTGAGGGCGGACATGGACTGGTGGTCACGGACTCTCGGCGGGCATCCCGTGCCACGGCGGCTGCCGCTCACCGCGGCGCCTGCGTCCGATGATGAATTCCGCTCCGACAGCGAATCAACCACCCTCGACGCGGAGTCCGTCGACCGGCTGGCGCGGGCCCTGCACGTCACCCCGGCCACGGTACTGCTGACAGCGAGCCTGGTCACGCTCACCGCGTGGCGCGGCCAGGATGATGTGGACATCGTCGGGATCCCCGCCGCCCAGTTCGTGCGGCCCGAGGACCAGGACCTAGTCGGGTTCCTCGTCAACACCGTTCCCGTCCGCTGCCCGCTGCAGTCCGGCATCAGCTTCGCGGGCGCCTGCGCCGCCGTCCGGACGGCCTATCTTGACTGCATCGAGCACACCTCCTCGACCCTCGGTGAGATGATGGCGCATCTGCGGATCCCTCGAGAGTCGGCTCGGTCGTCCCTGGTCAGCCTGTGGTTCAACGACCTGACGCATGCCCGTCGGCCAGCACAGCTTGGCGGCGTGGACTGTGTCGAGCTTGACCTGGTTCCCGGCTGGGCGCTGTTCGGCCTCGGAGTGTATGTCCAGCGCAGAGCGTCGGTGCTGCGGCTGCACGGCGTCGCGACCCGTGGCACGTTCGGGCCGGGCATCTTGCGGTCACTGATCACGCAGGTGGCCCGCGTGGTCCGGCGCGCGACCGCCGATCCGAACCAGCCGATGACCTGGCTAACATCCCCCGACCCAGCTACCGCGCCCCGCAGGGAAACCGCGGCGGGCGCGGCGGGCGCGCCGGTGGCGGTAGCGGTCAGGCGGCACGCGGCCCTCGCGCCAGGCGCGCTAGCGATCTCCGACGGCGGTACCGCGATCGGCTATAAGGAACTGGCGCAACGGGTCGCCGACCGGGCGGTCGGGTGGGATTCCGGCTGCCGGATCGCGCTGGGCGCCTCCCGGTCGCCCGACCACGTGGTGAACCTGCTGGCCGCGGTGGCCGCGGGTGCGTCGGTCGTCCTTATCGACCAAAGCTGGCCCGCGGCCAGGCAACTCACCGCCATCGAACTTGCGGAGGTGACAGAAACCGTCGGCCTCGACGCGGAGGTCGCCGCTGCGGCCAAGCTCGTTTCCCGCCGACCCGGCCATGGCGGGCTCGCCATCCAGTTCACGTCCGGCTCGACCGGCCTGCCGCGCGCGGTGGCGGCCAGACACACCATTCGCGACGCGTGCCTAGCCGACCTGGCCCGCTGGGCGCAGGTGACCTCCGCCGACCGGGTGTCTTTCCTCAGCGGGCCCGCGCATGATCCATCATGGCGCGACATAGGGCTGCCGCTGCTGGTGGGCGGGTCAGTGCACATCCCGCCGGAACAGGTCAAGCGTGACCCGAGCCAGGTGCTCACCTGGCTGCGGGCAGAAGACATCACCGTGGCGTCCGTCACCCCTGCGTTGCTGGCCCTGGCGTTGGCGGCGGACTCCCGCCCGTTGTCCAGGCTGCGGATGATCATCTCAGGTGGAGCGCCGCTGTCGGCCGCGCTGGCCAGGCGGCTCAGGACCGTGGCCCCGGCGGCCACGATCGTCAACGGATACGGGTGCACGGAAACTCCGCAACTGCTGATCGCCCTGGCACTGCGGCCTGGCGAACCGATTCCCGACGATGGGGACCTACCAGTCGGACAGCCGCTGCCGGGTCGGCTGGCTGAGGTCCGCGCCGCATCAGGCCTTCCCCGCGACGTCGGGCAGCTTGGCAGCATCTGGGCCGCGACGCCGCATATAGCGGACGGATATCTCGGTTCGGCTCCTGACGGCGATGGCGTCACAGCCG
>Ga0134126_10005552_pt1 | contig 15762 bp, 11 predicted proteins | sample KB31752_FD_96881 | JGI IMG/M metagenome (GOLD analysis project Ga0134126, IMG submission 96881) | Terrestrial soil microbial communities with excess Nitrogen fertilizer from Kellogg Biological Station, Michigan, USA - KB3-175-2 | ecosystem: Environmental > Terrestrial > Soil > Unclassified ...
ACTTTCGCGCCCATGTCCTGCAGCGCGGTGATGATCGGGATCGACGGCGCCTCGCGCATGTCGTCGGTGTTGGGCTTGAAGGTGAGGCCGAGCAGCGCCACCGTCTTGCCGCGTACGTCGCCATGCAGCGCGGCCGACACCTTGCGCGCCATCGCTCGCTTGCGCGTATCGTTGACCGCGACCACCGCCTCGACGATGCGCAGCGGCGCCTCGTGATCCTGGCCGGTCTTCAGCAGCGCCAAAGTGTCCTTCGGAAAGCACGACCCGCCGTAGCCGGGCCCTGCGTGCAGGAACTTGCTGCCGATGCGGTTGTCGAGACCGATGCCGCGCGCGATCTCCTGCACGTCGGCGCCGACCTTCTCGGCCAGGTCGGCGATCTCGTTGATGAAGGTGATCTTGGTCGCGAGGAAGGCATTGGCCGCGTATTTGATCAATTCCGCGGTGCGGCGGTCGGTGAACAGGATCGGCGAACGGTTGAGATAGAGCGGGCGATAGAGCCCGGTCATCACCTCGCGCGCGCGCGGATTGTCGGTGCCGACGACGACGCGATCCGGGTGCTTGAAGTCTTGGATGGCGGCGCCTTCGCGCAGGAATTCCGGATTCGACACGACGGCGCAATCGCAGTCCGGCCGCGTCTCGGCGACGATGCGCTCGACCTCGTCGCCGGTGCCGACCGGCACCGTGGACTTGGTGACGATGACGGTGAAGCCCTTGACCGCCGCGCCGATCTCGCGCGCGGCGTCGTAGACATAAGAGAGGTCGGCGTGGCCGTCGCCGCGCCGCGACGGCGTGCCGACGGCGATGAACACCGCGTCGGCCTCCGCCACCGCCGGCTTGAGCTCGGTGGTGAACTTCAGCCGGCCCGCGCGGACGTTGCTGGCGACGAGCGCATCGAGCCCCGGCTCGAAGATCGGCACCACGCCGCGCTCGAGCGCGTCGATCTTGGACGTGTCCTTGTCGACGCAGGTCACTTCGTGGCCGAAGTCCGCGAAACAAGCTCCCGATACAAGCCCGACATAGCCGGTGCCGATCATGGCAACGCGCATTACCTCCTCCGCTCTACTTCATACTTACATTTTCGACCGCCATGATTCGCGTTGGCAGATCGCGCTACCCAGCAAGAGGCAAACTGAGCAGCGCGTCTGGCAGGCGAAAGTTCCTGCACATCCTGAGCCGCAGCCACGATACGCCAGGCGCCGCTGCCTCTGAAATGTTTACAGGGCCAGATAAGCATGTTTCTCCCCGAAGCTTTAGGTTGCAATAGACATAGTAAACGTTGGGAGCCAGTTTATTCCAAAGAGCGCTGATAGGACGCAATCGTTTCTAGCTGACCGTCTGCTCCGAATCAAACCCCCTCACAATCTGCGGCCGATTGAGCCGAAATTAATTTACTGGGTTTAGCCAACACCGCGAGAAAACTTGCACACGAAGCTCAAAGCCCCGTGGCCCTCGAATGGACCTCAGGGCCCGCGACGTCGGAGACGTGCACTCGTAATTCCCGAAGGCACCGGCTGCAAGAGAATATCTGCAATTCGACATGAGGAGACCGTCGCTCGATCGCGCTCAGTTTCATTTCAGCACCACAGCCGCATTGGAAAATGCCAACAAGTTCCGAAGCTTTTTCGTCCAGCGTTGTCATTGACGATTCCGTACGAGATCAGCCACGAATGGAGCCGATTCGGCGCATCGGAGCTCTCACCGTTCTGGCCAATCGCCCCGGCTTAGACCGTCCTAGAAATCCTACGCCTCCGTCAGCCAACTTCGTGTAATAGATAAATAGATACCGAGCCATTCCAAGCCGCTGGAAACCTTAACATAAATTTCCTGCTCAAGCTCTGTGCCGGATGCGCCGTAATGTATGCCGTATTTGGCACAATGTTCGACGCGGGCGTTAATTCCTCGCCCATTGTCCTTCCGCGGGGCGCCGCTGCGCCCAGCCAACACAGAATGCGATGCATCCGTGGGAGGAAAATATAACCAGTGATTTCCGCAATAAATTCCTACCGAGTCTGCCCCCGTGACGTTATGGAGAACTCACCGAAGACTGCAGGATTGGAGGGTACTAGACATTGTATTCGTACGCGGGCGTAGCCCAAGGAAGAGCAGCACCGTCCCCGGTGAAGATATTGCGATCAAGTCCTTCGCCCGGCCCACTTCGTCCGACAGTCGCGCGTGATTTGCTGCGCTAGATCGCGGCCCTGACGCGTATAGATCTGCATCTGTCTGTAGAGCGGCAAGTGATCGGCGTACTTCGAGACAAGTCCTAGTCACAGTCGCGTGACCACCTCTTCGCGGGGATGCCAACAGTACATCGGCCGGCGCGCGACACGCCCTAAGCTGGGCCGGTACGACGTCCAGCCGCTCGCTCACGTCCTCATCAGTGCGATGCAAAGCGCCTTGGCAGCAGGGCTAGGCGTGAGCTTCGATGTGACTGTCACCTCGATCCACGGCAGATGGGCGGCCAAGGTTCGGGGCTTAGTCGCGCCTGACAGCGCGGATGATGCGGGCGCTCGGGTGCCCTTGCCGTCTTCCTCGGGACTCGCGACTGCCTGCTCGACTTCCTCCAGGCCAACCAGGAGCCGGCCCTCCGCCACCTTCTCCGCCTGCGTCCGTACCGATGCCGCTCCTTGATGATCTGTTGCAGCGGCTCGGCGCGCCCACGCTCGGCATGCAGATTATGCTACACGCGCCTGGCCCATAGGATAAGTCACTGTCGATGAAGCTCGCCCGGACCTTGGTCGAGAGCGCTTCGGCTCCGCTGCACTCGCTGGGCGGGCGCTTGAGCGAGGCGTGGAATTTGCCGTCGGAATCGGGTTCAGGCCAAGTGGATGGGACGCGGCCTGAAGACGCTGCGATAAAATGAAAGCCTTTCCAGCAAGCGTAAGTCACGTAGTCGGCGCACTCACATCTGCCGTTGCTTGGTGCCAAGCCCCGGACCGGTCCACCTCGGGCACGATCGATGTACACGCGCTGGCTCAGCCTTCAACGTGTTAACCGATCACTTGAGCCGAGCGACGTAGGTACCAGAGCGGGATCGCTAGTTATGTTGCTCTGGGAAAGAATGAGTGATGAGCAGCCCCACCGTCGTGCCGAGCATAGTTCCGGCAATGACGTCTCCGAGAAAATGAAAGTTAAACGCCACCAAGCCCGCGGCGGCGATCCCACACCAAGCGATATATAGCGGACGAAACCGAGGGTACGACATCCAAAATACAGCGATAAGTGCCGCGACCGCAGTCATATGCCCAGAAGGAAACGAGTTGAACGGGCCAATTCCATGAAACCAATGAAACTGGTACTCCCGAAAACCAAGGGGCGAAGAGTTCCTCATTAGCCAGACGTCGGGCGACGCCCTTCCAAATACCCATTTCAAGGCCTCTTTGATCGTTTCACCAACCAGTACACTAATTGAAGAGGTCAGTGCTACGTGCTCCAAGCGCGTCCAACGCCGCTTCGCTAATTTAGAAAGGCCCAGAAGGATGAACAGAACCGAACTAACCAAGATTACCGGGTTTGGAATTCGAGCGATCGGGTTGAACTCGTCCCTCGCCGCGACATAGCTTTGATGAGCATGAACCCAGAGTGCGACGGGGCGGTCGATCCAGAAGTAGGAACAGATCACGCATACTGCGCAGCCCCCCAAGATCGCCACCCAGTTTCGAAATCGCCGAGATCCGATACAGGCCTTTTTAAACAGAAGCTGGAACGGGGAGGCATCCATGCGGAAGTGCGTACAGGGCTCGTCCATCGGCATCACTGGTAGTTACTCTCAGGTTAAGGTCGTCGCTCCCCTCGGTTGGACCAACGCAAAAGCCCGAGCAAAAAGTTTAAGCTACCCTGGACTTGAGAACCCGATCCCGAGGAGTTTCCAATTCTGGTTTGCTGTCGCATCTAAACGAACAGTCGCCCCCCTGCTCATCTTCCCAGTCGCCATCGTTTCTTTCGCGTTTCCGGCACCGTTGAGTTCGCGTTCTTCATCGCCAGCAATCCTCGGGTCTGCTGCTCAGGTAGGCCATCGTTGCGCATGTACCATACGAATACGATAAAAACAGCAACAATTGAAAGGAGATAATAGATACCTTGCATCGCTTGTCGCCTCAAACCGAGCTGGCGCTTCGCTCCATGAAGCCCGAGAACATCCAAAGCAACCAAAGGGGCCGACTGAAATCGCGAGCCCCCTTCTGATGGCGCGCAAGCATACCTTCGACCTCAGCCATATTGAAATACTCAGCGAGCTGATCGCGACGCTTGGCGATGACGTGTCCGAAATCTACGCCAAAGCGGCCGCGAAACCAAGGCGCCAGCGGAATGGAGAATCCCTGCTTCTGGCGGTATAGCAGGTCTTTCGGCAGCAGGGGTTCGAGCGCCCGCTTTAGCACAAACTTACCCTCGCCCCCCTGAAGCTTGAGGCTGGTTGGAAGCCCCAGCGTCCACTCGACGAATGTTGGATCTAGCATGGGAACGCGGACTTCGAGGCCGCACGCCATTGATGTCCTGTCGACCTTGGTGAGAATGTCGCCGACCAGCCAAGTCTTAAGGTCGACATATTGAGCCACGGCGACAGCATCATCCAACGGCGCCATCCGCATGTGGTGTGCGATGGTATCGACCGGATGATATCCCCCCATCGTCGCCCGCAGTTCAGGCGAGAAAAGCCGCGCCCGCGCCTCGTCATCCATGACGCTCACGTTGTGAAGGTAGCCTTCGGCTGTATCACAGCTGAGCTCGCGAAAGGTCTGCCGCGCACGAAAAAAACGGGGCGCCCAATCCAGCTGAGGGTAAATACGGGCAAGCGATCCGAACAGCGGTTTTCTGAGCGCGCTCGACACTTTGGCCCGCAGCGCTTCCTCCCGATTGTGAAACAGATAGCGCAGATATCCCGCAAAGAGCTCGTCCCCTCCATCGCCGGAGAGCGCCACTTTAACGCTTCTCCTCGCGAGCCTCGCGAGCCGGTAGGTCGGAAGCGCAGAGCTGTCCCCGAACGGCTCGTCGAAAATGCGCGGCAGTGCGGCGAGGGATTCGATGTCGTCGACCCTTACGGTTTCGATTGACTGCCGCAAGCCGTAACGCTCGGCCACCGATGCGGCATATGTCCGTTCATCGAATCGCGACTCTTCGAATCCGATAGTGAAACACTCGACGCTTTCGGGCACGGAACGCGCCATCATTGCCGTTACGGCACTTGAATCGACGCCGCCTGACAGAAACGAGCCAACTGGCACATCGGCTACAAGCTGCGACTTAACGGCGGTCCCGAGCCGTTCGCGCAATTCGCGGACGGCCTCTTCCAGTCCGCCGCGAAAGCTCCCGCTCGGCCTGGGCGTCCAGTAACTCCTGATGACGGCGCTCCCGCCTCGGCTCCAAGTGAGGGTGTGGCCTGCCTCCAACTTCTTGACGCCTTCGTAGATGGTACGAGGATCATTGATGTAACCAAACGTGAAATAATCCTCCACCGCGCATGGATCGATCTTCCGGGGCATCATCGGGTGAACGGCAAGGGCTTTCAGTTCGGATCCGAAGATCAGGCTGCCGTCAGGCAAAGTTGCGTAATAAAGAGGCTTCTCCCCGAGCCGGTCGCGCGCCAGAAAAAGCAACTGATCCCTACTATCCCAAAGTGCGAACGCGAACATCCCGTGCAGCCGATCAACGCATTCACGTCCCCAATGCACCCAAGCCCGGAGGATGACTTCCGTGTCCGACCGCGTTGAAAAGCCGTGGCCGAGTTCCTGAAGCGTCTCTCGCAACTCTCGATAATTATAGATTTCGCCGTTGAATACGATCGCGACGCGTCCGCCCTCCGTAAACATCGGCTGGCCGCCCGTCTGCAGGTCGATGATCGCTAGCCTGCGGTGGCCGAGCGCGAGCCCAGGCTCGAAATGAAACCCCTCGCCGTCGGGGCCGCGATGCTGAACGGCATCGTTCATTGCACGCACCAAGGCTTCCTCAGGCGGCCTGCGCCCTCTGCAATCGAACCAGCCGGTAATGCCGCACATGTCAGTTGCCCGACGCCCGTTGGAGCCGGCCCGTGATTCCCGTCAGCGCCCTAAACGCGCGGTCAAGACGCGCGCGTGCCTCGCCTAGATTCCCCTCTGCCGGTGTCGAAAGGGCCATCAGCGCCGCGCCGCCGGTTCGCGAAAAGACGTTCCGGAACATCTCGAGTTTGACGAGCCGGGGACTCGTCGTAAACAGCCCTTCTGTCCAATAGGCCCACCAGACAATTCGCATCAGTCCTCCCGAACTGATGACCGACTCGCGCACAGCCATCCCATGTCCGCCAATAGCAGTTTTGCCGCTGCCCTCCGAAATAGTGTGCCACACGGATTCCAGAGCTATCCTGTTGCCCGGGCTAAGAAGTTTCCGGCTCCCATTTTTCCCGGCGTAGTAGTCGACAAATACATCGACATCCAGCGGAGACCATTTGGGCTCGCGCATCGCAAAGGCAAGTCGGCCGTCGGCCAAAACGTAGTCGGGGGACCAACCGCCCGAAGGCGCCTCCTGCTGCCACCCTGGAAGCGCCATTGGGCCGGAAAACACGGATGCATTGAAGCCGGTTGGCGCGCCAAGAGCCCAATGCCGAAACGTGGGAACGGAACATATTGCAATCGCCGACAATCCCAGCGTCACGACCAAGGGCACCGGGCGAAGGCGCGCTTCAGCCGAAATCCGCCGACGCTCGTCCTTCGGGGCGGCGTCAGCATAACGACCGCCGATCAACATCAGCACGAGCAGTACTGCGACCAGAAATCCCCAACCGTATACAATGTGATCGACGCCCACCGCGAGCCTATTATCGCTCCAATGTGCAATCAAGACGATTCCGAGCGCGCGAAATCCGTTTGCAACAATCGGGAGCGCGAGGCAGGCCACGAGAAATAAAACGGCCTTGAGCCATTTGCGGTACGTGAGCCAGGCGAAAAGAACGCCGATAGCAAGGGTCGCAATCAGAAAGCGCAATCCAGCGCAGGCTTCCGCTACTTCAAAATTTCCGTTACTCAACTTGATTATGTATCCCTCGGTCAGGTGAGGAATGCCCAGAACCGTGAGTCCATACGATACGAAGGACGTCGTGAACTGCTGCAGCGGATCAATGAGATAGTCGCCAGTAGGAACGAGAAAAAACAGAAAAAGAGCAGGAAATAGAATTTTCCGATATGTAATCGGTCCCAACACTGCAAGGACCAGCACCTGCAGGATGGCGACAAAGGCGAATTGCTCGAACTCATTGATGTCTGCGATACAGCCGGCGATCGCAAAAAGGATCAAGGGCGGCGCAATCACGAGCGCGAGCGGATATACCGAAGGAACGGATCGGGCCAAGTCGTGGCGCCGGCGAAAGATCAGGTACCCTGATATCGGAATTATGAGAAAACAATGCGAAAAAGTGGGAGAAACCCACCACACTTGGACCGCACTCTCGATTGCGCGAAGGTTGAACCAGACCAGGAGCGCGACGAGCCCGGCTAAGACCGCGAGATGTGTTGCCCACACCAGGCGCTGACTTGCCAGACGGTCCGCGGTCCTGTCCGCCCTCGTGGGCACGACTCCTGTCTCGGCGGAATTCACTCTGCAGCCCTCGCGAGTCCAGAATGAGACCCAAATGCATTTTGTGCTTTCACAGCTTCTACAAGCCGATCGAGCGTTTCCAGGTTTTTCGCCCACTGATGATGTTTTTCGACATACCGCCGTCCATTCAGGCCGACCCGCGAAGGCGCCTCCATCACGCCAAGGACGTGATCGGCAAATTTCCCGGGCTCGTCCGCGACCAAGAGTTCATGTCCTGGCGTGACATCGAGGGCCTGAACGGCAGGTGTCGTGGCGACGACCGGCCTAGACATGGCCATGCCTTCCAGCACCTTATTCTGCACCCCTCGGGCTAGCTTCAATGGTGCGACCACTGCACCCGCATGTGCGAGGTAAGGACGAACATCTTCGACCTGTCCCGTAACCACTATGCTTCCACATTCGAGAGCCCTTACTTCTCTGCTCGGACGAGCGCCAACGACGTAGAATTTTGCCTCTGGCTTTCGCGCCCTGATCTGCGGAAGCACAGAATTAGCAAACCAGAGAGCTCCCTCCACGTTGGGACGATAGTCCATGGTGCCGGTCATCACGATCGCCGCCTGCCCCTCTTCGAAGGGATTTGAATACGTATGCTCGGCCGAAAAGAAGTTCAGATCGACTCCATTGGGAACGCTCCAAAGGCTCTGCCGCGCAAGGGGTGCCAGCCTAACAAAGGTGCCGACTTCATGGGGCGACACCAGCAGCGTCGCGCCGAACCCAGTGGCAGCCTCGCGCTCTAGAGAGAGAAGCGTTCGCATCTCGCGCCGGTAGATCCAAGCCAGCAAGCCAGAAGCACCATCGCCATACTGGCGCCATTTATCCGAATCGAGGTCTACCATATCGAAGATGACGCGCCGTGGATCGAAGGCCCGCTGGCGCAGCAGATAAGGCGCCATCGCAGTGCTATACACGATCGCGACCTCAATATTTTGGGTTCGCAATATGAGATTTATCCAGCGGGCGAGCGCGCGGCTTCGGAAATACGAAGCAGATAGTGGCGCGCGGTGCACAAAACCCGCCGCCATGTTCAGGCGTGCAGCGGCACCGAGCGGCACGAGGCAACATTCACCTCCGAGCATTTCGCGCAACATGGCCGCGTAACGCATCTCGGCGGGGTCTTCCACAAAAGCGCCGAGATATATCGTATGCCTCTGCGCCAGATGTGCGAGCATGTGGTACGCACGAATCTTCTCCCCTTTATCGGGCGGATAGGGAATGCGGTGGCAGAGAAAGAGCATATTCATGGTGCCGCGTCACTGCTCGCTAGAAAGATCTCGTCCATCCGGCGCCACCGAAATGACTGCAGCAGCCTCGTAAGTCGCGGCTGCACCTTGTCCAAATTAATATAATGGCGCACTCGCGACTTCAACGTCGCCCCCGCTACCCGTGGCTGCTCTGGATCCAGCTCCCACGGATGAACGTAAAACACGCACGACTTGCCCTCCCGGTTCACGCGAGCCAGCGCGCTTTCCGAAACGATATAAGGCAACAGACGAAAGTAGCCTCCTCCTCCGCAGGGCCAGTTACGTCCCAAAAAGCGAACGGAAGTGACCGGAATTTCCAGAAAATCATGATCGCACAAAGGGTGAAACGGGAACCGCGGCCCCTCCGGTATGCCGTAGTTGTCGTGCACGATGGGGTACGTGCTTGAACTGTAGGAGTAGCCCGTCTCGGCGAGTACCTCCATGACCCACAGGTTACGGCGCGAAACGGAGAAACTGGGTGCTCGATAGCCTCTGACTTCGCAGCCGCCTATGTCTTCGAGTACGGCCTTCGCGCGTCTGACGTCGGAAAAGAATTCAGCCCGGGTCTGACCGTCCGCGCGATAGTGATCGTACCCGTGGGAGGCAAGCTCGTGCCCCATCTCCACGATGGAGCGGACGATGCGCGGGTGGCGCTCTGCGATCCATCCCAAGGTAAAGAAAGTCGCGCGTGCGCCCGCGCGCGAAAGAATTTCTAGGATCCGGTCGACATTCGCCTCGACACGCGGCGGATAGCCGCTCCAGTTCTTTCGGTCGATTACGCCAAAGAACGCCTCGACCTGGAAGTAATCTTCGACATCTATCGTAAAAGCGTTTGCACCCGCGTCAAATCCCGCGACCGGCCGCGCTCTCCAATCCGCGATAACCGAGTCCGCGTCGCGCGCGATATTTCGGTCAACCGGCACGGCTTCGCCCTGGTCCAAGCACCACATCGGCAAGTGCCAGCGCGGTTTGACGAAATCCTTGGTAAATACGAGAAATGGACTTCTCGTGAAGATCGAGCCGATGCTCGACGTTGCCTAGGCGCTCCGCAAACGCCATCTCATCCCGTCCGACGGCGAGGCCTCCAAATTCGTTGGATGCGACGGTTTGAAGGCTTCCCATCTCCTGGGCCATGTCTGCGGCGACGCGCGCCACTTCCTCGCCGCTGAATTCGTGTACATTGTCCAGAAAGCCCAATAGCAGGAGGCGATTACAAAGCGTGTTGATCCTGCGTGGAATGCCCTCGGTGTGCTGAAATATCGCCTGCAAGGCATCAGGCCTAAAAACCGGATCATTCGACCAGCCCACCCGGGTGAGACGGTGAAGCACATAGTCACCGCATTCATCGGGGCTCAATCCGCCCAGATGGTAGGAAGCGATCACACGCTGTCGAAGCTGCTCCAGGTCAGGATTGGCGAGCACTCTCCGGAATTGCGGCTGGCCCACAAGAAAAATCTGACAGGGAGAGGTGCTTCCAACCTGAAAGTTCGAGAGCATCCGAAGCTCTTCCAGCGATTCCGCTGACAGGTTCTGCGCTTCGTCAACGATGAGAAGACCCTTGTGACCTGCGCGACCAATCTCTTCGAAGAAGGCCTGAAGGCGGCGAATGACACCGTCCTTTTCCTCCGGGACATCCGCAATCCCGAAGTTCGAGCAGACCATCCGAAGGAGCTCGTCACCGCTCAGGAGCGTCGTTACGATATGAGCGGCAACGATATCCTCGGCTCCTATAGTCGCACAAAGGCGTCGAATGATCGTGGTCTTACCGGCGCCAACTTCGCCAGTGATGACGATAAACCCCTCGCCTCGCTTGAGGCCGTACATCAGATGGGCCATCGCCTGCGCGTGGACTCTGCTTTCGTAATAGAACTGGTGGTCGGGCGTGAGCATAAAAGGCTCGCCCTTCAATCGATAGAACTCCGTGTACATTGATGTATGTCCTGGATAGCTCCCTGAAGCTGAATTATGCTTTAGGCCACTTTGGGGCAAAGGCGTAGGGGTACGAGTACATGTAGTTCAATGGGCGCTCCCATTGAGGCGAGCGATTAAATACCAAGGCCATACTCGGGCAACGCGACACTTCCGTCAGAGCCGCTTGAACCTGACTTCGCTCCGAACGTCCAGCGGCGACCACCATGAGGACATGATGTACGTGGGCTGCCATTGCCGTTGCCTCAGACGCGGCCAGCACGGGGGGCGTGTCGAATAGCACAATGCTTTCCGGGAACTGTTTCGATAGTGCTGCACAAAGTTCTTCCATGCCGCGACTTGCAAGCAACTCTGGGGTGGAATCATGTCTGGCGCCGCTGAAGATGACGTGAAGTTGCGGCAAGTCTATGCAGGGGTGGAGTACCTCGTCGAGCCGCTTATGTTCACCGGTCAGCAGCTCAAGTAATCCGTTTCCCTCTGATGGCTGGAAATACGTGGCGATCGAGCTTCGTACGAAGTCGGCATCGACAAGTATGACATTGAGATTGGGCTCGGCAGCCAGAGCTACAGCCAGATTCATCGCGGTAAAAGTCTTGCCCTCGCCAGGAAGCGCACTGGTGACCATCACCAGATTACGCGTGATGGCTCCGGTTTCAGGGTCGGAGGTCATCGGGATCAATTTACGCTTGAGGGAACGAAACTCGCTGTAAGTCACGGAATCCACGTTCTCGGGAGAACTGATCCGTGATGCGGTAAGCTTCGCGGCATCAAGTCTAACCGGCTGGCCTTTTCGCAGTTGCAGAGGTTCGACAACCTCGGCCCGAATTGGCGATGCCGCGCTGGTAGGACTTTTAGCAGCCCCTTGGCTCGCTTGCGTTGCTTCGGCGCTGATTGGAACGCGCTCCGGTTCGGCAACCTGACTTGGTCCGATCCCCTCACGCGCCAAAGCTTCGCGCTGCATTGCCCGCGCGATCAGGTTTAAACGTGACGACGGGTCGCTCATAGCACCGGACCTCTGGCCCCTGCCAAGGGAGCATGGAAACGATAGAGCACGGCCATACAACCGATCATGAGAATGCCTAGACCGGTCGCAAAGAGGAGATTTGAACGACGTGCACCAGCGATGTCTGCTGCGGTGTAGACGGTCGTGACTGCTCCCAGAATCGGAAGGTTGATCGCCTCCTTTAGCTGCTGCAAGTTTACGAATGTGCCGGATAGATAACCGAGCGCGAAGGCCAGGCTAGCTCCAGCGCCCGTTCCGGCAAACAAAACCGCCGCAGCCAAAAGAAAGCGGTTTGGGGCAATAGGACGATCAGGTCTGGCCGGGGGCGAAATGACCCTAAAGGCGAATGAGCCGTGCTGGTCGCCTGCCGCCTGGGTAATTTTCGCCGATTCACGACGGGCTACCAGTTCTTGATAGTTTTTCTGCAAGACTTGGTAATCACGATCGATGTTTTCGTATTCTCTCTGGAGACTGATGGCGGTCTTTGCCATTCCTTTCGCCCGCTCGAGTTGTTTCTTCGCTTCTTCGAGCCGATTCCGATAGGTAGCGACCTCGGTCTCGGTGTCGGCGAGTTTCGACAGCATCATGGTATAGGAAGGATTGGAGATACTTCCGTTTCCAGTAAGGTCCTCTACCTTCTCGGATCTGAGCCGTGCGACCAGCCGCTTCTGGCTGATCACCTCTGGATGGCTGTCTGTGTACCGGGTCCGCAAGTCAGTCAGTCTCGCAAGCGCCGCGGCTAACTGGGCCTGCCGGCTGATCGCGGTTCCAGTGCGGTCCATGGTGGCCGGGAGGGGCGAATTTACATCCAGCGTTTTCGAGGTTTCCTTGAGTTGCGATCGCAAAGTGTCTCGCCGATCGATCGCCTCATTGAGGTAAGTCTGGGCTTGCGTGACCGCTGCTTGAGCAGCGACCACGTCCGTCACTCCCCCAGGCTTATCCCCGCCATTCGCAAAGAAGTCGAGATGACCCGTTTTGAACTCGGCGCGCCGCTGGTCGGCTGCGACGAGTTTTTGCTGGTAGTTGGCGATCTGAGCATCGAGGAAGCTTCCTACCTGGTCAGCATCGCGCCGCTGCCCTCCCAGACTGGTGTCGATCAGCACGGACACGAGCGTTTGCGCTACTGACTGCGCGTAGCCCGGGTCCTGGTCCCGATAGGTGATGCTATAGACATCCTTTGCAGCGAGCGTCTTGAGCGCGATTTGCTTGCGCAGGCCCGCGATCGCGTCGCGAATTTGTTCGGGCGACATTGAAGAAGCATGCAAATTCGTCGCGCGCACGATCCGCTCCAGCGTCGGATCTGTCAGAAGCATCTGCAACATCACCGCGATCTCCTGATTAGGATCGTTGGTGACCGCAAGCCCCCTAAGCAGCGGATTAAGCAGCCCGTTGGTGTCGATGTACACCTCCGCCGTTGACTCGTAGATATTGGGGGTCACGGCGACCCAGAACCACCCAAGAAGACAGACGACCCACGCGGCCGCGAGGCCCTGCCATCGATAGCGCCAGGTAGCACCAAGGTAGGTTAAGAGGTCACCCCTCCAGCTTTGCATTGGATAATTCTCCAAATCGCGGTGGTGCTGGTAACCGTTTGCTCGAGAGGTACACGTCCGGTTCCCCGCGTTCAGGGCTCCGCCCTGCCTTGATGCACACTTGCTTTTGCCCTGCCTTCCGGCCGCGAGCAATACCAAGGTATTGATGCGGTTAATGTCACTCGTTAAAGGAAATCATGAAAAATGTGTGGCCGCAATGCGGGACCGGTGACAAAAATCATGGCTAAAATCTGGTCACTGAGCATTGCTTAATAGCGAAGCAGGTAAAATTCCGGACGTTTGAATTACCGCCTGTGCGGCTGAAAGACTGGCATGACGAATGCGAATCCCGGCCCAAACCGTGGGCCTTGGCCGGAGATGCTCCGCGGGTCCGCCTGGATGGTCGGCCTGCGCTGGGCAATGCGGCTGACCGGCGTGGTGAGCACGATTGTGCTTGCTCGACTACTGAGCCCTGACGACTTCGGCGTGGTCGCGATCGCCATGATCGTGGTGGGTATGTTCGAGACAGTGAGCGACACTGGGCAAGGCGCCGCCATCATCCGCCACCGCAATCCAACTCACGAGCACTATGACACGGCATGGACAATTTACGTCGTCGTAGGTCTCGTACTGGGCGCGGCCATATTTCTGGTGGCGCCGCTTACGAAGGTTTATTTTCAAGACGAACGAGCCGTCTTCGTCATGCAATGCCTCTCGCTTCGAGCGGTCTTGAGCGGGTTCGAGAACATCGGCGTACTAGATTTCAAACGAGAGCTGCAATTTGCGTCCGTTTTCGGCTATACGTTTTATGCGAAACTTATAGCTTTCGTAGTGACCGTTAGCCTGGCATTTCTATTGCGCGACTATTGGGCTTTAGTTGGCGGAATGGTTTGCGGTCAACTCGCAAGGACGGTTTTAAGCTATACGATGCACCCGTATCGCCCGCGCTTTTCGCTTGCGCGGATATCAGAGATTTACTCATTTTCGATCTGGGTATTTATTCGGTCCATGGGGAGCTATTTGCAGACTCAAGTTGATGCGATCGCGGTGGGTGGCGCAACGGGCACAATATCGATGGGGCGCTACACGGTGGCCAAGGACCTTGCCTCTAGCCCCACCGACGAGATCGTAACGCCGATGGTGACGGTCCTTTTTCCCGTCATGGCCAAGTATCAGCACGATCCTTTACAACTGCGCGAGTTGTATTTACGCGTGCTCGGCTGGTCTTGGATCATTGGGCTCTCGACCGGCGTCGGCACCTCCCTTGTCGCTCCGGACGTAGTGCCTCTGGTGCTTGGCCCGAAGTGGCTCAGCATTACACCGCTCCTCGGCTGGCTTGCGCTGGAAGCAGGCCTCGCAGCGACCAGCATGGCAGCCTACACCGTGCTCGATGTACGCGGTCTCCCGCATGTCGGCGCGCGACTGCAGTGGCTCCGGCTCGTCATCCTGGGGCTCGCGATGTTTCCTGTCGCTTACTTGACCGGCGATTTGCTCGTGCTGGTCATCGCGCGGCTGGCGGTCACCGTCCTCCTGACCCCTGCCGTACTTGTCGTCGCAGCAAGAAGCATCAGAGTCGGCTTACGAGAACACATGAGCGCGATGTGGCGAGCGTCCGCCGCCGTTGCTGTTATGGCCAGCGCCGTGCTTGCATTGAACCAGGTCCTCGACATTAGCGGACCTGTGCGCCTGGGTTTGGACGTGTTTGCCGGGGCCGCCATCTACGTAGTCAGTCTGGTACTTCTGTGGAACGCAAGTGGACGTCCCGTGTCAGCCGAACAGGACCTTGTTGCGCTTCTCGCCCACGGGTGGAATGGCCTGCAGACTATCCGAGCCCGCGCACCAAATGTGGTCCGATGAAGTTTGCGACAGGCAGCGGCAGGCGCTTCCAGATCGCAATCAACCCTGCATACTTGGGATTGTTCGGATTTTTGTCAGGCATAACCGCGCCCGGAGGCAGATAGTACTCGTATTCCAGCCACTGCGGCTCAAAACCCCAGTTTTTCTTGAATGAAAAAGCTCCCGTTTCGGCTTTACTTCGCCCGAAGTCGAACCGACGATAGCCTCGCGCAACAGCACGCCGCATCACCTCCCAATACATGAAATCATTAGCGCCATTGCGTCGGGCAGCGGGGCGCCCGCCGCCATAATAGGGCATCACGGTCTCCCGAAAATAGAAGTTCATCACTGCGCTGACGGGCTCGGCGCCTTCACGCACGACCACGACATCGCAGTCGGACCCAAAAGTCTTTAGAAGTGCGGCAAAATAAGCCTTCGGAAACACCGGCGTTCCTAGATTACGAACGCTTTCCGAATAAACCCGAAAAAGGCCATTGGCATCGCCCTCGACATAGCTCGTGAGACCGGACTTGATAGTTTTGCGTACAACGGCGCGCTGCTTGCGAGGAATCGATTGAAGATTGTCGTCGTCGTCATCTGAAAGTTGACGCTCAAACGTGGCGTACAGATCCTTTCTCACCGACCACCCAGTGCGGCT
>Ga0134126_10005553_pt1 | contig 15761 bp, 13 predicted proteins | sample KB31752_FD_96881 | JGI IMG/M metagenome (GOLD analysis project Ga0134126, IMG submission 96881) | Terrestrial soil microbial communities with excess Nitrogen fertilizer from Kellogg Biological Station, Michigan, USA - KB3-175-2 | ecosystem: Environmental > Terrestrial > Soil > Unclassified ...
ACCTTCGACGTTGTGCCGGGAGTGCGCTGCACTTACGTCGATGCGGGTCACATTCTGGGCTCGGCGTCGGTACTGCTGGACATCACCGAGAACGGGAAGACGAAGCGGCTTGTGTTTTCCGGCGACATTGGACGGCCGGGCCTGTCGATCATCCGCGATCCGGTAGTACCGTCGGGCGCTGACGTGGTGATCATGGAGTCGACGTATGGCAACCGCAATCATGAAACCGTGGTTGATGCGCGGGCCCAGCTCGCCGCAGTCGTGCGGGACACGGCGGCACGTGGTGGGCGAATCCTGATTCCATCGTTTGCCGTGGGACGTACTCAGGAGCTGCTCTACAATCTGAACGGGTTGTCCCGGGAAGGGGCGATTCCCGCGATTCCTATTTATGTGGACAGCCCACTTGCGACCGACACCACCACCGTATTCGAGATGCATCCGGAGGTATTCGATCACACCGAGGATCTGGTGAACAAGGCGAAAGACCTTTTCCAGTTTCCGCAGGTGCACTTCACGCGAAGTGTGGAGGAGTCGAAGGCATTGAACACGGCGCAGGGGCCGATGGTGATCATAGCAGCCTCGGGAATGGTTGAAGCAGGCCGCATCCTGCATCATCTGGTGCGAGGTGCCGGCGATCCCAAGAACACCATTCTGTTCGTGGGTTACCAGGCTGAAGGAACGCTTGGCAGGAGGATCGAGGCGCGACCGCCGACCGTGCGTATCTACGGGGACGATGTTCCGTTGCGAGCTGACGTGAAGATCATAGACGGATACAGTGCTCACGCCGACCAGGTGGAACTGACCGCGTGGATCGACGGCGTGAAGGCGACGTCGCCGCGGCTCGGTGAAGTTTTTCTGGTGCATGGCGAGGCTGACGTGCAGGATATCTTCAAGACGGCGCTGACGGCGAAGGGGTACAGTGTGGAATGTCCAGAACCGCGCACGACGCGGACGGTCTGACATGGTAGGATCCAGGTTATCAGCCCGGTGGCTGCTGTCTGCGGGAGCCGCCGCGACGGTGGCACTTGCGGCAACTACCGGCGCGCAATCGATACCGCGCATTCCATTCGAGAAGTACACACTGCCGAATGGGCTCGAGGTGATTCTTCATCAGGACCACACAACGCCCATGATCGCGGTGGACACGTGGTATCACGTGGGCTCGGGCGACGAGAAGCCGGGCCACACGGGATTCGCACATCTCTTCGAGCATCTGATGTTCATGGGCTCGGAGCACGTACCGACGGGGCAGTTCGATCAACTGCTCGAAGCGGCCGGGGCCAACAACAACGGCTCGACCACTGAAGATCGTACGAACTACTACGAAACGATGCCGTCCAACGCACTTCCCCTGGCGCTTTACCTCGACAGCGATCGGATGGGCTTCCTCCTTCCCGCGCTGGATAGCGCGAAGGTGGATTTGCAGCGTAATGTGGTGAAGAACGAGCGCCGCCAGCGCGTGGACAATGTGCCGTACGGAAAGTCGGACGAGACGATTCTGGCGGCGTTATATCCCAAAGGCCATCCGTACTCGTGGCCGGTGATCGGCTCGATGGCCGACTTGTCGGCGGCGACACTCGCGGATGTGAAGAACTTCTTCAGGACGTATTACGCGCCGAACAATGCAACACTGGTAATCGCCGGAGACTTCAATGTCGATTCGGCGAAGGCATTGGTGAAGCATTACTTAGGCGACATCCCACGCGGTCCGCAGATTCCGCCGAGGCCATCACCGGTGCCGGTTGTGATCCCTCGCGACACGTTTCTGGTGTTACAGGATCGGGTTCAGCTTCCGCGGGTTTACTACACATGGCCGTCGGTGAAAAACTTCGCGCACGACGACGCAGCGCTGAACGTGCTTGCGTCCGTGCTTGCGGACGGCAAGAACTCCCGATTGTACAAACGGCTCGTCTACGACATGCAGATCGCGCAGGACGTGAGTGCGTATCAGAACGGCGAACGTCTGGCGGGATACTTCCAGATCATAGTGACGCCAAGAAAGGGAATTGCTCCAGCACGAATCGACTCGCTGGTTCGCGCGGAGCTCGTCAAGCTGCAGAAGGACGGCATCACCTCACGCGAGCTGGCGCGCGTGCAGAATTCGACGCGGTCCGATTTTCTCCGATCGCTTGCCACGGATCTGGGCAAGGCGGAGCTGTTGAATCAATACAATTACTTTGTCGGGGATCCGGACTACGTGCAGCGCGATGCGGCGAGGTACGACGCGGTGACGAGGGCTGACGTGCAACGTGTTGCGCGGATGTATCTGGGCAAGCCGAAAGTTGTATTGACCGTTGTGCCGGACGGAATGACGGCACTGATGGTGAAAGGAGGCGGCAGATGAGATACCGTGTCCGGGACGTCATCGCAGCGTCCGTATTCGTCGTGGTGGCAGCCAGCGCGGCGCCGGTGGCTCAGGCGCAGGTTGATCGTAGCAAGCCACCGGTACTGGGGCCGCCGCCGGCGTTGCACATACCGCCAGTGGTGATACGCGAGCTTGCGAACGGTCTGAAGCTGATGATTGTGGAGCGCCACAACCTGCCGGTCGCCGACTTTGTTCTGGTGATTCCATCCGGAGCGACCGCGAATCCGGCAGATCGTGCGGGGACCGCGGATCTCGTCGCGAACATGTTGACGGAGGGGACTACCACCCGTAGTGCGCTACAGATTGCGGATCAAACTGCGTATCTCGGCATATCCCTGTTCAGTTCGAGCGGATGGGACGCGACGACGATCCGGCTGTCGACGCCTACGGCCCAGCTGGACAGCGCGCTCGCGCTGTTCGCCGACGTAGCGTTGCGCCCATCGTTTCCAGCGAATGAGTTCGCGCGCGTGAAGCAGGCGCGACTGACGGCATTGCTGCAGCTGAAGGACAGGGGGCCGGCGATAGCGAGTCTCGTGTACCCGACGCTTCTGTACGGAAAAGACAATCCTTATGGTCGCTCCGCGGTGGGCACCGACGTATCAGTCAGTGCAATGACGGCGACGGATCTCAGCACTTTCTACCACAGCCATTTCGTCCCTGACGATGCAACGCTCATCGCGGTTGGTGACGTGACGCCGGCCGAGGTGGAACAGAAGGTGAGCGCATTATTCAGTCGGTGGGCGCGCGAGAATGTGCCGAAGGTGAACGTGGGGGCCGGCCTCCCCGCGCCGGCGACCACGATCTATCTGATAGACAAGCCAGGCGCCGCCCAGTCATCGTTCAGAATCGGCTCCGTCGGCGTAGCGCGATCGACGCCGGACTACTTCCCGATCGAGGTGATGAACACCGCGCTCGGCGGATCGTTCACCAGCCGCCTGAATCAGGTGCTGCGGGAGGACAAGGGCTATACGTACGGCGCCTCATCCAGGTTCGACATGCGCAAGTATGGCGGCATATTCATCGCCTCCGCGGAGATCGTGTCGGCGAAATCGGATTCCGCTCTGGTAGATTTCATGAAACAACTGAACGCGATTCGCGATACGATCCCGACAACGGAGTTGAACAAGACCGAGCGCTACCTGCAGCTGGAGCTGCCAAGCGGGTTCGAAACTACGGGCGAGATCGCGATGCGGCTGAGTGACGTCGCGCTGTATGGCCTGCCGCTGGACTACTACAATCACGTGGTTGACGCGATTGGCGCGGTTACACAGAGTGAGGCGCAGAGGGTCGCAGAGAAATACATCGACCCGTCGCATCTCACGATTCTGATCGTTGGAGACAGAAAGACAATCGAAGGGCCAATTAAAGCACTCAACATCGGGCCGGTCGTGTTTCGCGACGCGAGCGGCAACCCGATTCAATAATCGGTGAGGAATCAGGAGCTTCAATGTCGAGGAGAATCGGCGCAGGCATGGCGGTAGCATTACTGGTCATGGCAGGAGCATGCAGGCAGGCTGACAATTCACACGCACCGCCGCGAAGCCCATCCGAAGCAGCAAACTCCGTCACATCGCGTGACAGTGTGGCAATTCGAACGACCGACGGGGCGATACAGCTTGGACTGGCACGCGACACGGTTTACATGGGGCTCACGGATTCGGTGCTAACGCTGGCGCGGAAGGACATGGCGCGCGATACGGAAGAAACCGGTAACGTGATCGCCGGGACGATCGAGCGATTCGTCAAGAAGGGCGTAAGCTCCGCACTGCAGACCCGACTCAAGTATCCTCTTGCCGATCTGGATAGTGTCACGTACAGCGGCGGCGCCATCAAGTTCGCGTATCGGGACAAACGGCGAATGGGTTTTGAAGATGTAAGTCAGAACGGTCACAAGGCAGTGCAATCATTCGCCCCGGATGACGCGCAACACTTCGTGAGCGTAGTCAACTCCGCCATCCGCGAGAGCCGGGGCACCTTCCAATGACATCGATGATTCAGGACATGCGGTATCCGATCGGGCGGTTCAAGTACGATGGTGATTCGTCCCGCGAAGCGATTGATCGCTCGATTGCCGACATCGCGGCATTGCCATCTCTGTTTCGCGCATCAGTCAGCGGCCTGAGTGCCGACCAACTGAACACGCCCTACCGCGACGGAGGTTGGACTGTCAGGGAAGTGGCACATCACGTCCCTGACAGTCACATGAACGCGTACGTCCGCTGCAAGCTCGCGCTGACCGAGGAGTCTCCGACCATAAAGCCATATGACGAGGCTGCGTGGTCCAGGCTTGGAGACGTGAGCGTCGTACCGATAGACGTCTCGCTCGCACTGCTCGAGACTCTTCACACCCGATGGGTGGCGCTGTTGCGATCGCTGCCAGCCGGTGACTTCGAGCGTGTCTACATACATCCCGATCAGCAACGCGCGGTACCGCTGCGAGAAGTCATAGCGCTGTACGCGTGGCACGGCCGTCATCACACGGCGCACATCTCGTCATTGCGTGAGCGAAACGGGTGGGCCTGACACAGCGATGCACGTTGGCGTTCGTCGTACTGCTTGTCGCAACGGCATTGCGCAGCAGCGCGCAGGGGATCAAAGTACCTTCCGTTGCTCCAACAGCAGCTGATGACTCGCTCTACCGGTTAGCGGTAGATCCCGCGACGCATGAAGGCGAGGTCACTCATCCGATCGCGGATTTTACGACTGTTACAGTCGAGAGTGATGGCAGGGTTCTCAAGACTTTCCGGCGCGTCATGCAGGTTCTGACGGATGCTGGCGCATCACACCTGCGGGAGCAACAGTTTGGCTACATACCGGGGCATCAGAGTTTCGACGTGCACTGGCTCCGCGTGGTACGCCCGAACGGATCCATAGTAAGTGCGGCGCCGACGCAGATTCAGGAAGCAGATGTTCCGGCGCCCGTGTCGACATCACCGATATACAGCGACCAGAAAATCGTGCGTATGTCGCTTTCAGGCGTCACAGTGGGAACGATCCTGGACGTGGAGTTTACGGTCGAGGAGCGCAATCCAGCGTTGAAGGACGACTTCACTCAGACATATGTGTTCACTCCTGGCGCATCGATCGAGCGAGCTCGCCTGGTGCTCGACGTGCCGTCCTCGATGAAGCCCATCGTCAGAGAGGAAAACCTCGACTTCAAACGGATCACTCGTACGTCTGGCGACCGTACCCGGTATCTGTGGTCACGGGACACAACGCCAAAGATTCGTCGAGAGCCATTCGCGTCAGACTCGAATGGGGTCGTAATGCGTGTTCGGGTCGGTGGCCCGCTTAGCTGGGACGACGTATCGCGCTGGTACGCGGGTCTGGCACGTGAGAGATACCGGGCAACACCCACACTCAGCAGGACCGTAGACTCCCTCGTCGCGGGCGCGAAGACGCGAGACGATTCCATTCGTGCTGTTCATCGGTGGGTTGCGCAGGATATCAGATACGTAGGAATCGAGCTCGGGATCGGCGGTTACCAGCCGCGAATGCCCAACACTGTAATCGCGACAGGCTACGGCGACTGCAAGGACAAGGCTACGTTGTTCGTCGCGGCGCTGGATCACCTCGGCATCAAAGCCTACCCGGTGCTGTTGAGCATCAACGCAACCGCTCGCCGCGACTTGCCTACACCGCAGCAGTTCAATCATGAAATTGCAGCCGTTGCGCTTGCATCTGGCGGATATCAGCTCGTGGACCTCACGTCTTCGTACAACGCGTATGGAGAGCTGCCCAGCAGCATTCAGGGCGGATTTGGGCTTCTGGTTTTCCCTGACGGCCGGAACCTGGAAGTAACGATTCCAGTCGACGCACCAGCATCAAATGTCCAGACAACCAGAATTGCCGGCGTGCTGTCGTCCGATGGAAAATTCGAAGGTCATTACGTAGAGACGGGAGTCGGATCGATCGCGGCTGGAATGCGTGCGGCGTTCGCATCGCCGCTGGATTCGGCTCAGCGGTCGAATGCCGCACGCCTGGTCGCGCGCAAGTATTTCCCAAATGCGGAGGGGGATTCGCTCTCGGCGTTCAACGGAAAGAATTACTCAGCACCGGCCCGCGTGAGTCTCCGAATTCTCAACGCGGACGCCACCACCACAGCGGGGACCGTGGAGCTGTTGAACAATCCGTTCTCCAGTTTCGCCAGAATGACGACAGCAGCTGACGACATCGCGCGTCTTCCTACTCGGCGTTTCCCGATCGACGCGTCGAAGATCGTAGGGCGGCTCACTGGCGTGTCGGAGTTCCGCGTCACCCTCCCGGCAGGGTGGCACGCGCGGCTTCCGACGAATGTGTCGGCGACTAGTGTATTCGGCAGCTACACGGCGACGTATTCACAGGACGGGCGCGATTTCATCATCAGTCGCCGCATGGTAGGCGGGACGGGAATCTTCATGCCGAGCCGAGTGAATGAGCTCGTGGCCTGGTTACGCGCCATCGGTCGTGACGACACAAAGTTCATCGTGCTGGAGAAGCCGGCGAACTGAGCGCCACAGCGGGAACGCAACTGTATGCTGCGCTGCACATATCAGCTGGTGCGCGATACTGGAGGCAGGTCTGGTGTGGACGTGACCCGGGTACCTTCTGCGATAAGAGGGGCGACGAAATTGAAACTGTCCAGGATCAGCTTGCCAACGGGTTCCTGACTCCGATCCACGTCGAAGCGAGTGACGGAGCAGTTGGCTACCTCGTTCTCGCGGTCGATTTTCAATATTTCTTCCTCCGTGAGACTTTCGACGATGTACCGCATGCAGAGCACCACGACGGAATGCGCTACGACGAGAATCCGTTCGCCATGATATTCGCGGCACATCATCTCGAACGCGCTTCTCAGTCTCAGGATCACGTCGCACCAGCTCTCGCCGCCCGGCGGCCGGTGGTAGAACTTTCCGAGTGACGTACGGAGCGCTGCCTGTTCGGGAAAGCGTTCAAGGATTCCGTATCGCGTGAGGCCATCCAGAACTCCGAATTCCTTCTCACGAAAGCGCTCGTCCACCACGAGGCTTGCCGCATCGCTCGTGTAGGGGAAGTCGCCCAGCGACTTGATTATGGCTGTGGTCTGCCGGGCCCGGACGTAGGGAGACGTCATGACGACTGTAGGCCGCTGGTCTTGCGGTAGAGCGCCGAACCAGTGACCGAGTGCTGTGGCCTGGTGCTCGCCGAGTGGGGACAGGGGGACATCGACATCACGGGATGACGAGGTGCGGATGACGGCCTCTCGCGCCGCATTTGCCTCATCGCGCGCTACGTTGCCGGCCGATTCGCCGTGTCGCACGATGAAGAGAGTGCGTGGCCAGACAGATGCATCGATCATTCTGAAGGCGTTGCCAGGGGAAGAAGTAAAGGTGGATACATTCTATATTACCCGGAAACCAATCACTGTCATGCGTATTCCGATAGAGACATTCCGACTCGGGAACGGTTTGTTAGTAACGCTTTCCGAGGATCATACCGCGCCAATCGTGGCGGTGAACTTATGGTATCACGTGGGCTCGGCGAACGAGCGCCCAGGGCGTACGGGCTTCGCCCATCTGTTCGAGCACATGTTGTTCCAGGGGTCTGAGCATGTAGAGGCGAACGAGCACTTTGAGCTGGTGCAACGCGCTGGCGGGACACTCAACGGATCTACATGGCTGGACCGGACCAACTACTTCGAGACGGTTCCGTCGAACCAGCTGGCGATAGCGCTCTGGCTCGAGGCGGATCGCATGGGCGCCCTTCTACCGGCTATGACTCAGCAGAAGCTCGATACGCAGCGTGACGTCGTATCGAATGAGCGGCGCTGGTCTGTCGACAATCAGCCTTATGGGACGTGGTGGGAGAAGCTTCCAGCGCTGACCTACCCTGATCCGCATCCGTTTCATCATTCTCTGATCGGATCGTTCGAGGATCTGAACGCCGCATCCCTGGACGATATCGCCCACTTCTTTGCGACGTACTACACGCCGGACAACGCGGTGCTGACGATTGCGGGCGATTTCGATCCGCGGGAAGCGCGCGAGCTGGTGCAATCGTATTTCGCGGCCATCCCTCGTGGAGCGGGCAAGCCCGCACTTCCGGACATGTCGCTCCCCGCAACGTTTGGCGGGACGTTGCGAGAGGTGGTGAAGGATGATGTGAGCCTCCCGCGTCTGTATCTTGCGTTCCGGTCACCGGCATTTGGAAGCAGCGAGTATTACGCAGCGTCCGTAGCCGGCGCGATTCTCGGAATGCGCAAGGGAAGCAGGCTGCAGCGAACGCTGGTGCGCGAGCGTGAAGTCGCGACTGACGCGACTGCATTCACATTCGATCTACCGAAGGGAGCAGACATTCTGGTAGTCGATGTCACGGCGCGGCCGGGTATCACACCGGAGCGTCTGGAGCAGGCAGTAGTGAGAGAGATCGATCGCATGCGGTTCGACGGAGTGACGCAGAACGAGGTCGATCGGGCAATCTCGCTCATCGGCACTGACTTCGTAGTGTCGATGCAGCAAGCGTCGGAACGCGCGGATCAGCTATCGCGTTTCGCGACGTATTTCGGCGATCCGTCGTTCATCAACGATCAGATGAATCGCTATCGATCAGTGACCGTCGAAGACGTCGACCGGTTTGCTGCGACGCGACTGGGCGAGGACAACCGGGCCTTTCTGATATACGTACCTCGTGAGGATGATGAAGGGACGGATTCCACAAACACGGTCAACGCTGATGCAGCTCTGGTAACGTCATCATGACGATAGCCACACGTCCCCAACCCGGGCCGGCGCGCGAGTATCATTTTCCATCGTTCGAGCGCCGGACGCTGTCAAACGGCCTCACCCTGCTCGTTGCGCCAACTCACAGCCTTCCTGTAGTCACGGTTCTCGCGATAGTCGATGCAGGGGCCGTCGCGGAACCACCTGGTCAGGAGGGAATTGCGCATCTCGCGGCGCGCGCGCTCAACGAGGGAACACCGAAGTATGATGGCGAGGCACTCACGGAGTATCTGGAGCAGCTTGGCACTTCCGTGGGCGGATCAGCGGGATGGGATTCGGCGTCGCTTGCAATGACCGTGTTGCGTGACAATCTCGAAAACGCATTCGTGCACTTCGCCGAGGTTCTCGTCACGCCGACGTTTCCGATAGCAGCGATCGAGCGACTCAAGGGAGAACGAGTCGCAGAGCTCATGCAGATCGAATCCGAGCCGCGTGAGCTGGCCGATGAAAAATTCGATGAATACATCTACGATGCATCCTCCCGTTTCCGTCTGCCACTTGGCGGTACGAGGCAGTCGGTAACGGCGCTCACGCGTGACGAGGTGGTAAAGTTTCACGGGACCAGATACCAGCCGTCCGCGACGACGCTGATCGTTGTCGGTGATGTGAACCCGACCGAAGTCGAGCGTATGGTAAGTGGCGAGCTGGACGGATGGAGTGGAGTCGCTGTGCCGGCATCGAGAGCGAACGACAAGCCAGTCCGGGCATCACGCGCGGTAAGGATCGTACGGAAGGAGGACGCCCCACAATCCGAAGTACGTATCGGGCATGTCGGGGTTCCGCGTACTCATCCGGATTACTTCTCGATAACCGTCATGAACGCCGTGATGGGCGGGTTGTTCTCGTCTCGAATCAATCTCAATCTGCGCGAAGCACACGGATACACGTACGGCGCTTCGTCGTCGTTCGACTGGCGGCGTGAGGCCGGCCCCTTCGTCATTGGCACAGCAGTCGCCAGTGATGTGACTGTGCCCGCGATTCAGGAGACGCTCAAGGAGATCGATCGGATGCGCGCGGACCCGATCAGCGAGAGCGAGCTGTCACTGGCTACTAGCTATCTCGAAGGCGTTTTTCCGATTCGGTATGAGACAACAGCAGCCATAGCTGCGGCACTTGCGACGCTCACCATATACGACCTGCCGGCCGACTGGTACGACAGCTATCGCACGCGGATGGGCGCCGTCACGGTTGACGACGTGCTCGCAGCGGCCAGTGCATACGTGCATCCGGATTCGTTACAGATTGTGATCGTGGGCGATCCGGCCGCGATTCGCGAGCCGCTCGAGGCACTCGCGTTCGGTCCCATAGACGTCGTGAATCCCTAGAACATCAACCACCCGAATCAATGTCCGATCCACTGATTGCGTCACACCGTATCTACACCGGCAAGGTGGTATCCCTGGATGTGGATCAGGTTCGCTTTCCAGACGGGACGACGGGTGACATGGAGATCATCCGCCATTCCGGGGCGGCCGCGATTCTCCCCTTCATCAGCGATCCTGCGGGGGAAGATCCTCAGATCATGTTGCTGCGGCAATACAGGTATGCAGCGGGCGGCTACCTGTACGAGGTGCCCGCTGGAAAGCTGGAGAAGGGTGAGAGTCCCAGGGATTGCGCGGAGCGGGAATTGCGCGAGGAGACCGGCTGCAGCGCGCAACGCATCGAGCCCATGCTCAGCTTTCTCACGACACCGGGCTTCACGGACGAAGTGATTCACTCATTCATGGCGACCGGTCTCACGACTGGCGAAAAGCATCTCGAAGCAGACGAGTTCAGCGAGGTCGTGACATTCAAGTTGTCGCAGGCCCTGCGAATGATTCAGACAAATGAGATCCGCGACGCGAAGACCGCGCTGATAATTCTGTACGCAGCCGGGTTCGGCGCGGAGCTGTAGCAGGATCGCAGCGCGTCACGGATTTTGAGCGTCAGCTCAAACAGCGTGCGATGGGTGTGATGCCGCCACGGTCTCCACGGCGCCATCAGTCTGACGTGGCAGCCAGAGTGTAAAGGTGGAACCTTGTTGCGGCTGGCTTTCCACGGTGATGTCGCCGCCCATCATTCGTGCCAGGTGTCGACTGATTGAGAGCCCCAGTCCGGCGCCACTCTTCTGGCGTGTGTACGGATTGCCGCTGTCTGCCTCGAGCTGCATGAACGGCTGAAAGAGCTTGTCGAGCTTCTCCTGCTCTATTCCGATTCCGGTATCCGCCACGCGTATTGCTACGTACCTCGAATTACGATCGAGCGTCGCGGTGCCGGCAACCGGTTTTGACAACGAGCATGTGATCAGGACCTCGCCACCAGCGTCGGTGAACTTGACCGCGTTGGAGAGGAGATTCGCGAGCGCCTGCCGTACACCCCGCTCGTCTCCTCTGTATTTCAATGCAGCAGGATCACTGACGTGCACCACGATCTCGATGCGCTTCGCGGCGGCCTGAGGCTCGACGAGCGCCACGGCGGCGTCGATCGATGGTCGCGCTTCGACATCCGCGGTGCGCACGTGCATGGCGCCTGACTCGATCCTGGCCAGGTCGAGCACATCGTTGACCAGAGCCAACAGATGACTGCTGCTGGTTCTGATGCGACGCAGGTTCTCGTGCTGCTTGGGATTGAGCGGTCCGGAAATGCCGAGATCGAGAATGTCGGCGTAACCGATGATAGCGTTGATCGGTGTTCTAATCTCGTGCGACATCGTGGCGAGGAAGTTCGATTTTGCCTGACTCGCGCTCACAGCCACTTCCCTTGCCTGCTCCAGCTCATCCGCCAATCGTTGTGCTTCCTGAACCTGCCCCGCCAGTCGCGCCTGCGAAGCCGCGACCTTGCCAGCCATCTCGTTGAACGAGGCGCCGAGTCGTCCGACTTCGTCGGTATTCTGAACGGCAACGCGCGTAGAGTAGTCTCCACTCGCCATCGATGTGGCGGCTCGTGTGAGGTCGACGAGTGGTCCTACTGCACCGCGAATCAACAGCCATGATGCGGCTGCTGCAGCGATCAGGAGAAGAGAACTCAGCAGTGTGAACCGCACGAGCATCGACTTGGCGGGGGCGACCACCGCTGCGTGCTCGACCTCCACTACCAATGCCCACGGTGTTCCGTCAATCGGAATAGTGGTCGCCAGCACGGTACCATGTTGCGCGTGGTCGTATGACGCGACACGAAGCGTATCTGTTTCAGTTACCCTGGAAAGTGCTGGTGCATTGGCTGGTGCGGTGGTCGGAATGCCGCCGATCGTGCTCCAGAACGTGCCGGTGTCGTTTCGGAAATAGGCAGCTGTGTGGTCACCGATCAAGCCGTTGATTTGCCGATCGGCGTTCCGGCCCGATTTGATGCGCGCCTGTTCCGCGATCCAGCCGACGCGCTTGCCAGCATCGATCACCGCCACGGTCATCCAGTAATACACCTCATTGTCGCGGCCTTCGAAGAACGGCAGGAATCGCGCGCCGCTGCCGCTTGGCATCGTCGTCTGCGGCTTGGCATTTCCCGGAATTGCAAAGGACTGATGGGTATCGCTGACCGTGCCGGGTGTTGCGGGAGGGCCGCCAATGCTATCGATCAGCTGCCCGTCCGCTGACCACAGTTCTATTGCGAGCGTCGAGTCACTGGGGAGGACCAGCCGGTGCAGCGCAGCATATGCCTCGGTGTGGGCTGGTGCACCGGGTGTCGTGGGGGAACGCGAAGTCGGCGACGCGACGACGCGTCTGACCGCAGATGTCGCCGCAACCTCGCGGAGCAATTTCGCGCGCTGGGTTACCGATGACGAGGACAGCGACGCGAGTTGCCGGGACGCAGTCTGGATGCGCGCACCAGCGGCGAGCTCCGCGGAGTGACGAACCTCACGGTACGCCAGCCCCACCGAGGTCGCCAGTGTGGCAACGAGAACGGCAATGACGAGTAACGGGAGCTTTCGCTCCAGGGACATATCGCGGATAGGCATGGCGGGGACGATGAGAAGTTATCCCCGCCGCCTTTCATCCGGCAGTCGTCAGGCTGATGTCACCATGGCCCGTTGACAGCTGCACGGATCGGCCACCGGAGCCCAGAACGCCGTGTGCCGATTCGTTCCGCGAGTGCCTACCCCGATCGCCGATCAGGAGGGGGAAATTCGACGTTACACTGCCTCGGCCCGTATGCAGATCCACATCGCCGCTCAGGGCTCTCGGCGCAACGACGCTTACGTTGCCGTGTCCCGTCTGGAATATCATGTCGTTGCTGCCTGTGGCGGCACCGCCAGTGAGCTCGGCGACGATGTCGCCGTGGCCAGTGTTTGCATGCACGGCACTCGCGCTGGAAACGTGGATATTGCCGTGACCGGTCGTGGCTGTGACTTGCTTCGTGGCGTTCAGTATATCCATGTCGCCGTGACCGGTATTCGCCGAGATAGTGCCCGCTGCGTTTCGGATGGAGATATCTCCGTGCCCGCTGGTGGCAATGACGGCCGCACCGGCATCGGCGATGCGAAGGTCGCCGTGCCTGGTCGCTGCCTGTAGTGATACGCCCGCAGGCAGCAGCACGACGATATGCATCGGTTGTGGATGCCAGTCATCCTGATCGTCGGGAGAGGACAAGTCGTTTGCGTTGCAGGTTCGTTTCTCGTCGGAAATGGCGCAGATCACCACATCCGATCCCTGGCGCTGAGTGACGAACCTGACAGGCTCGACCGATCCGCCGAACCAGTTCCAGCGATCCGTATCGGGCTCCTTCGTGGCGCGAACGTCGACTGTGTTTCCCGCCGTGCGCCGGACCTCGACGCTGCCTGCAAGATTGCGTATGCGGAGCCAGCCACCGTCTGGCACCTTGCCGGTCCAGGCAAAATTCGCCGATGTATCGGCAATGCTGGTGACCGCCGTTAATGTTGAAGGGTCGGTAGCGGGAAATCCGTGCAAGAGCATGACGGATGCGGCTACAAGGGCGGTTCCAAGCATGGGCACTCCTGTGATAGGGCTGGGAATCCAGCTACAGCAATTGGATGCAAAGCGCGTCAGGATGGTTGCAATGGAACAAAGTTCCGTTCTCGTGTTAACGAAACGGGCCTGAACGGCGTCTAATTGGCGTTGAGACAGTCGGCAAATCAGTCATTGCGTCAATATGACGCGACAGAATGGCAGCCGAAGAATCTTGGTAATGTTGGCTAAGTTGTTGGTGTGTAATATCTTAGCTGACTTTGTAAACTACAGGCAACCCGGCACGTCTGGTGCCTGTCTAACATGTGAGCGAAGCACCTGTCCGGAGGGACTTCGCATGGGCCGGCCAATCCCGACCCCACCCCGTTGAACAGTTGTCCCAAAAAAGGGGATTTTATGGCCATTGCCGCTCGTAAGACATTACCAGCACTCGCCCATGTCGAGCTCGTCGGATCCACAGTCCGCGAAAGGCTTCGCACGGCTGAAGATTCCGAAGTCGTCTCGGCGTTTCTGAGCGGTGAGGAGCGTGCATTTTCGGAGCTCGTGGAGCGCTATCAAACGCGCCTCCTGAATTTCATTTACCGGACGATCGGCGACAGGGAGAAAGCCGAGGACCTGGTGCAGGAAGTTTTCATCCGCGTGTATCGGCATCTGCACCGTTTCGACAGGTCGAAGAAGTTCTCGACGTGGGTCTATACCATCGCCTCCAACCTTGCCAAGAACGAGTTGCGGAACCGCTCACGCAACCCTCTGGTGCTGTTTCAGACGATTACCAAGAACTGGCAGGATGAAGAGCGCCCGCTCCAGTTCGAAGATCCTGGCAACCGGCCGGACGATCTCTTCCGGAAGCGCGATATCCGGGAAAAGGTCGAGGAAGCGGTGGGCCAGCTCCCGGAGCATCACCGGAACGTCTTTGTGCTGCGTGAGCTCGAGGGGAAATCGTACGAGGAGATCGCGGAGATAACTCACACGAACCTCGGCACCGTGAAATCGCGGCTGAATCGGGCACGGAACAGCTTCGCCGAGATAATCGGGCCCTGGCTGGGATAGAAGGGGTTGATACAGGGCGAGAAACGCGTGATCGGGGTACTGGTCACGCGTTTTCTGTTTGGGGGATCCATCGGCACCTCGTCATTCCCGCGAAAGCGGGAATGACGATATCCGGACTTCCGGCCTGGCTGGTCGATTGGCCGGGAACTATTATTGACGCCGCCCGGTATCCTTATTCGATGCGCTGTTCTGAGTTCAAAGATCTCCACTGCTCCTTCGTAGACGACACGCTTGCCGGGGTCGAGCTGGTACGCATGCAGCGTCACATTGCTGAGTGCGCCGACTGTGCTCGTCTTGACGCATGTGTGCGGCGCTCGCTCATGCTCGTGCGCAACCTTCCGCCAATCGAGCCCTCAGCCGACTTTGCGTTCAGGCTCGACGCTCGGCTTCGAGAATGTCGACTGAGCCAGGCGAGTGTAGCCGGCGGGCGATTCCGAACAGTTGCCGCGATCGGCGCAATCGCATCGCTGATAATGCTGGGATATGTGGCGGAGACGATGAGGGTTGCGGATCAGAGGCACGCGTTACCAGAGATCGTGCTGCCACCCGTGGTGGCGATTGCAACTCCACCTGATACGACGCCGGTACCTTCGATAGTCGCATCGGTGTCTGCCGGAATGCCGATCTGGCCGGCCGCGTTGCTGGTGGAACAGGGCGGTCTTCAGACCGTGAGCTACACGCAACCGCGATAGTCGCCACAATAGTCGCCAC
>Ga0134126_10005554_pt1 | contig 15760 bp, 12 predicted proteins | sample KB31752_FD_96881 | JGI IMG/M metagenome (GOLD analysis project Ga0134126, IMG submission 96881) | Terrestrial soil microbial communities with excess Nitrogen fertilizer from Kellogg Biological Station, Michigan, USA - KB3-175-2 | ecosystem: Environmental > Terrestrial > Soil > Unclassified ...
CGAGCATGACGCTGGGATTGGAGGTGTTAGTGCAGGAAGTGATCGCAGCGATTAGGACATCGCCATGACCCAGATCAACTTCCGCGTGCGGAAACTCTTCTGGATGAACCTCAACCAGACGATCGGGAGTCGGACGGTTGTTGACCATTTCAGTCTCGGTCCAGACGCTTGTGCTTTGCGGCGTCTCACCATCCTTGCCTACCACCGGAGCAGTCTCAGGTCGCTGTTCACCACCACCCGCCAGCGCGACTGCAGAGAGATTGACTGTTCCAATCCGTGTGAAGTATCGAGCCGCTGCGTCTTCTTTTGACTTCCCATACCCGCCATCGGCAACCGGCTTCGACAAGAGATCAAGGAACTGGCCCTTCAACTGCGGTAGTTCGATGCGATCCTGCGGGCGCTTGGGACCAGCTACACTAGGCACGATAGAAGCAAGATCAAGATCGAGCAGCGTGCTGTATTCGCATTGGCCCCTTTTCGGAATGCCAAACATGCCCTGCGCTTTGTAGTAATTGCGCACCGCCTCGATGCATTCGTCGCTTCGGCCCGTCGCCTTGAGGTATAGGCAGGTCTGTTCATCGACCGGAAAGAAGCCCATCGTTGCTCCATATTCCGGCGCCATATTTGCGATGGTGGCCCGGTCAGTTACTGACAGACTGGCGGCGCCGTCTCCATGAAACTCAACAAACTTTCCGACGACTTTCGCCTTACGCAGCATCTCTGTCACTCGTAGTACAAGGTCAGTGGCCGTCACGCCGTCGCGCAAGCTGCCGCTCAGGTGCACGCCCACAACATCGGGCGTAAGAATATAAACCGGCTGTCCCAACATCGCTGCTTCGGCTTCAATCCCGCCGACACCCCAGCCGACAATTCCCAACCCATTAATCATCGTAGTGTGGGAATCAGTGCCCACCAGCGTGTCTGGAAAGTAGAAGCCGTTGCGTTCCCAAACGCTTCGGGCAATAAACTCGAGATTCACCTGGTGACAGATCCCAATGCCCGGCGGGATCACACCAAAGCCACTGAAGGCTTGCGTTCCCCATTTGAGAAACTGGTAGCGCGAGTTATTGCGCTTAAACTCCATCTCCATGTTTTTGGCAAACGCGTCTTTGGTGCTGGCAAAATCAACCTGGACCGAGTGGTCAATCACCAGATCAGCGGGAGCGAGCGGTTCGATCATCTCCGGGTTTTTGCGCAAGCGAGAGACCGCTGAACGCATTGCTGCCAGATCAACCAGCAACGGCACACCGGTGAAGTCCTGAAGCAGCACGCGCGCTACCACGAAAGGGATTTCTTCGGTGCGTTGACCGTTTGGCTGCCAGTTCGCTAAGGCACGGACGTCGTCATCGGTAATCTTTTTGCCATCGCAGTTGCGCAGGATGGATTCCAAAACTATGCGAATGCTGACTGGCAGTTTTGAAATTGGTCCGAGGCCGTCTTTTTCAAGCTGAGGCAGCGAATAAAATTTGCCGGTTTGACCAGGCGTTGCTTCGAATGTTTGCAGGGAATTGAAAGGACCTTGTGGCATAGAAACTCGATGATGCTAGCTCCGAACCAGTAAATGCTAGTAGCTCTGGTAGAAAACCACGCGCTGAATGTTTAGCTGTTTATTGAACAAACTTAAGTGTAAAGTCCGCGCCGCATATCGTCAAGGAAGCGTCTTTTGCGGTAGTGGGTCAGTTTCACAGAAAATGTCCGACAAACTTCAGTTTGTCGTAGCACCACGACAAGCTAAAGCTTATCGGACATCAAATCAGAACTGGGAGCGCAGCGACCAGCCAAAGGAGCAACTCACAAACAACTGTAACCTAAACCGTTTCAACCCCAACCTTTCGCATTGAGTCCTTGGTTGGTCGCTGCGCTCCCAGTTCCGATTTTGTTCGACCATTGTTGAGTGTTCGATGGTCAGTTAGGGGGATCGTATTCCTGCGTCAGCATGCTTGTTGCCGCGCCCTCGTCTGTTTGTTATAGTCGTCCCAACCCCCACAGTTTTCTGCAAATATCCGAGACTCGGAAAGATTTATGCTGAGTCGAGATTCGCGCACAGTTACAAATTGGATTGAGGAGAGTTTACATGTCAAAGAAACCAGCCGATGGCTTCGAATACTTGAGCAATGATCCTGACTTCGTTCCTAATCCGGAAATCGAGGAATTTATGGAGGAGGAGATCGCCAGGGCTCCCAAAGATCCTGAACAGCTGGCGCACCGGCTGCGCAACAACACCGCCGCGTCTCCAAAGGATGCCGGCGGCGACCTGGATGCTAACTGGGAAGATGTGAACGAGAGCGGTTCAGAAACTGTGGGCGGCGACAACCCTACTCCCGATCAATCTATGGTTGAAGAAAACGCGAACGCAGTGGGCGTTAACTTTGAAGACAACGAGGAGCTGGATTTTCTCGATAAGATTGAGAAGCGCGATCGCGATCGCTATGAACTGGACGAGGGTTCAAAAACCACCGACGACATGATCTAGAGTTTTATGACAGTAGCCGCGTTTACCAAGGCTAAGGTTGACTTGCGGCATACTTCGATCTCGGTTGCAGGGTAATGCTCTTCACGACAATCTTGTCCGCGGGCCGCTCAGTGTCATCTACCACGGGAGCGCGCATGATGATCTCCGCATTCGTTAGTCCTGCAATCACCTGACCAAACACTGTGTAATCTTCATCAAACTGCGGCGCGGGCGCGAGGGTAATGAAGAACTGGCAATCCGCGGTATTGCGGGCCTGTTCCTCAGTCACCGCTGCGCGGCCGTTAAACTCCGGTGACGCTCCTCGCCTGGCAGCTCCTACCGTTCCGACGTCAAAAGGAAGATCACTGAACTCGCCCGGAACGTTCCCATAGGGTGACTCGCCGGAGCCATCGTTTTCCGGATCATTGTCCTTCGAGAGTGGATCGCCACCTTGAATCAAACGTGCTGAAGCATTAATCCGATGAATAGCGGTGCCATTGTAAAATCCTTCCTGAATTAGTTTCTTGAAACGCTCCACCATCTTCGGGGCCACGTTGGGGTACAACTCAATAACGATGTCACCGTAATCCGCGGTGGAGATAACCGCTACCTGCTCGTCCGGCTGCGGCTTAATTCCCTTCTTTACATCGCTTTTGACAGTGGGCTCTGCAGCGGCGTCGAAATCTTTCACGGCCTTCGATGTCTTGTTACAAGCGGAGAGCGAGACGATCAAAAGAAGTGCAAAGACCAGCAAAGCAGGGTTCAATATGTTTTTGGGCATAGCAATCAACATGAATCGTGCAGTTTCAGTCCCTCTGTGCCATCTCGGTGTTCTCTGTGCCTCTGTGGTGAGTTTCTGCTTAACGTTTTTTTACCACAGAGACACAGAGAACACCGAGATGGCAAAGAGGGAGAAGTTAAAACTGCTTACGGCTGTCGAGCAGAATTGTCACCGGCCCGTCGTTCACCAGTTCCATCTGCATCAGGCTGCGAAAACTGCCGCAAGCGACTTCAGCGACAAGTTTGCCGGCGCGCTCGATGAAATACTCATACAACGGTTTCGCCGTTTCCGGGGCTGCCGCTTCGATCCAGGAAGGACGCAGGCCGCGCCGCACATCCCCATAAAGAGTAAATTGCGAAACCACCAACAAGCCACCGCCAATATCCACCAGCGAACGATTCATCTTCCCGGCTTCATCATCAAAGATTCGTAGAGACGCGATCTTCGAGGCGAGGTAATCAGCATCCGCTTGCGCATCGTCGCGCGCGACGCCTAATAAAACGACGAGACCCTGATTGATCTCGCCGCTGATTTCATTTTCGACGGTAACTTTCGCGCGCGTCACGCGCTGCACCACAGCTCGCATTATTTTTTTGGCGGCCGGCTCGGCCTGATCTCAACACGACTGGGAAGACTTCGATCATCATGATGAAGGAGATCGATTACTACTCTGGCAATGTCAGCCGGTTGCAACTGCCAGGAGTTCTTCTCGCCAGGCGTGCCGCCGCCAAACTCCGTATTCACCGAACCGGGCATGATGTAACTAACCTTAATGCCGTCGTGCCTGACTTCCTGCATCAGCGCTTCACTGAAACCATTCAGCCCAAACTTCGAGGCGTTATATGCAGCCATTCGCGGATGCGGGTTGGCGCCGGCCAGTGAAGAAATGTTGATGATGTATCCGCCACCGCGCTCTTTCATTCGCGGAATAGCCTCGTGGCAGCAGTAGAAAACGCCGAAAAGGTTCGTTTCCAAAATGGCACGAAAATCTTCAGGCGCCATCTCTTCAACTGGAGCAAACATTCCGACACCGGCGTTGTTGATGAGGATATCGACTCCACCCAACTCAGCGGTAGTGCGCTCAAAGAGCGACTTCACTTGCGCATGGTCGCGAACATCACAAACAATACCAATTGCTTTTTCACCACCGAGTTTGTTTAGCTCCTCGATCGTTTTCTCTACTTCAGGTGCGTTGCGAGCGCTAATACAAACTCGCGCACCCTCACGAGTTAAAGCCTCAGCGATACCGCGGCCGATGCCTTTGGTCGCACCGGTTACGATTGCCACCTTGCCAGGTAAGTTCATCGCGATAGAATGCTGCGTTTGGCTAACAAACTAACAGGTAGTGATCCGGTTCGAGAATCTCTGTTAACCCTCTGTGTTCTCCGTGTCTCCGTGGTGATTTAGAACTATTCTCACCACTGAGGCACAGAGAGCACAAAGGTGACACAGAGAAAATGGAACTGAGATTCACTACCTGCTAACGGTCTGCCTCAGGAAAAGCTAGCGCACAGAAGTCGCAGGCAATGACACACTGCGATTGAGAATCACGCCAAACTCCGTGCCCGATTTCACTTCCGCTTCTTTTTCTTTCTCGAGGACGCGCGCGCCAGTGCCCAGGGCACCGCCGAGTATGCCGCCGATTAAGGCGCCCTTGCCGCCACCTGCGATGCCACCGATGATCGCGCCGCCGGCGGCGCCGCCACCGATGAATACTGCGTCTCGCTTCCGGTTGCTGGTGCCTTTAACCGTGCCTTCGTTGTCGGCGTTCATGTCATCAGCCTGCAAAGTCGTCAAAGATCCGTTGATTACCGCAGTTCTGCCATTGGGCAGCCTGATGGAATCAAAGGCCACCGTAATGCTGCCGGGGGTCCGTTTCCCGGCGCGCCTTACCTGCGTTACACGTCCACCGATGCGGCTCCCAACCGGCACCACTTCGATGCCATTGCCGGCGTAGACAGGCTCTACCACGTTCGCGGTAAAACGATCCCCAATCCGAGCCTCGCCTGAGTTCAGCTCTTCATTAATACGAGCGCGGATTACTGTGTTAGTAGGCACTGTGTAGAACTGGACCGCCGGCGTTACCACGCGTGTAACCCTACGCCGGCCCCGTCGCCGCCTTGTTTGACCTGAAGCGTCCAGGACAGCACCGGCTATCAGCGTCAGTAACACAAGAAAGGTCAGCATGCGTACGACCAACTTACTATTCATCTTCATCGTTATTCCATCCTCCCATCAGCGTTAAAGAATCATTCTGATTGTTCATCCGCCGTGCGATATCCGACACGTTGCGGCGGACTGTGTACTCCCGTGTAAAGTCGTTTAGAACACCTGCAGTTTGTTTTTGAGTCTTTCGTTTACAACTTTCGGATTTGCCTTGCCCTTTGAAGCCTTCATGACCTGGCCCACAAAAAACCCGAACAAAGTTTCCTTGCCCGCCTGATACTGCTCGAGTTGTTGCGGGTTCGCGGCAATTACCTCATCGATAATGCTGTCAATCTCACCCGTGTCGCTGACCTGAACCAGCCCTTGCTCGGCGATGATCTTCGCCGCGCTGTTACCAGACTTGAACATCTCAACCAGCACGTCCTTCCCTTGTTTGCCATTGATCTTTCCGTCTTCAACCAGCCGCACCAGCTCGCCTAGTTCTTCGGGGGCAACCGGCGAGGAGCCCGCCAACAAGCCGGCGCTCTCGAGCTCACGCAGCAATTCTGAACGTATCCAATTCGAAGTGCTGCGCGGGTTACCCGAAACTTCGGCCGCTTTTTCGTAGTAATCTGCCAACGAACGCTCTGACGTTAATTGCGACGCATCGTTGTACGAAAGGCCATACTGATCCATGAACCTTCGTCGCCTGGCCTCAGGCAATTCCGGCATGCTCTGGCGCACTCGCTCGACAAACTCGTCGGCAACAATTAATGGTGGCAGATCGGGTTCGGGGAAATAGCGATAGTCATGCGCCTCTTCCTTGGATCGCATCACGCGAGTCTCACCGGCGCGTTCATCCCAAAGTCGGGTTTCCTGTTGCAACTGACCACCTGACTCAAGCACGCCAATCTGCCGGCTGACTTCAAACTCTATTGCGCGCTGCATGAAACGAACTGAGTTTAGATTTTTCAACTCCACCTTGGTGCCAAACTTCTCAGTGCCGCTTCGCCGGACTGACACGTTGGCCTCACAACGAAGGTTGCCTTTCTCCATGTCAGCCTCGGATGCCCCGACCCACTGCAGCGCCCGTCTAACGTGATTGACGTAATCGTAGGCTTCCCATGAAGTGCGGAAGTCGGGCTCGGTAACAATCTCGGCCAGGGGTGTGCCGGCGCGATTAAGATCAATGTAGGAATACCGATCTACATCAGGTAATCCTTCGTGAACATTTTTTCCGGCATCTTCTTCGAGGTGCAGGCGTGTGATGGCGATCTTCTTGATCTTCCATTCGACCGGGTGCCCCGCCTCATCTCTTTCGGCCGTCATAATCTCGAGCTCGCCGTTAGCCGAGAAGGGTCTGTCATACTGCGAAATCTGATAGCCCTTGGGAAGGTCCGGGTAGAAGTAATTCTTGCGGGAAAAAATAGACTCGCTGTTTATGTGAAGCCCGAGAGCAAGGGCCGCGCGCGCGCCGAGTTCCACCGCGCGGCGATTCAAGACGGGAAGAGCGCCTGGCAACCCCAAACATACGGGGCAAGTGTTTTCATTGGGCTCGTCGCCAAATCGAGTCGAGCAGCCACAGAAGATTTTTGACTCAGTGCTCAGTTGCGCATGAATCTCCAAACCGATAATCGTTTCCCAATCGCTCATGGTTTCTAGTTTCGAGTTCCTGGTTTCTACTTCCTAGTTTCTAGTTCCTAGTTTCGAGTGTCGGGTCTTTTTGGATCTCAGATCTTAGATCTCAAATTTCAGATCGTAACTCAGAGCTTGCCATATCCTCCCGCCAACACATCCTGCCCCTGCATCCTGCTCCCGCCTCCTGCCTCCTGCTCCCGCCTCCTGCACCTGCCTCCTGCCTACCGTCCCCTCACGGCCTGAGCCATCCCGGCTGCGCCCCGGCGCGCCTGGCTTCGTCTTCGAGTTCTCGCCATCTCGCATTAAGTCCCGCCCGAGCGGCGCCTAATTCATTGAACTGTGTGACCAGCTGACTGCGCTCGGAAATATCATAAGGCTGCCAGCCAACAGTATTCGGCCACCCAAACAGAGGCAAACCAAACTGCCGCGAACGATCAAATCTCCGCGGATTGAAAAGCACTTGGCCTCGAGTTGATCCTCCGCCGAATACAACCCGTCCACTCAGCTGTGCGCCGTGTCGCGGTGGGCCAAAAACTCGCGCTTGCCCGCCTCGAGAACCAAACGCGCCATGCCGGCCGGAATTGCCGAATGAAATAAACGGAACAACACTAGTGACACTGGCAAACGATCCATTCGCTCCGGAAAACAGCGGCTCATCCAGTTGGCTCCGAACAAACCTGATTTGGGCATCAAGCGCAGCGATCTCAGTTCTCAACTCAGTCGCTCGGGCGCGCCAGTAGCTTTCCGATTCCCTTTCCGAACTGCGTGCCTGTTCCAATTCAGTGGCGATCGAATCAGACTCAACCGCGGCTTGCCTGCGTGATTCCTCAACCGACGGCAGCCCAAGCTCTTTTCGTCTCCGTTCATAAGCCAACTCGGCATCGAGCCGGCGGCGCCTCGAAAATTCCAGATCGCGATTAGTGACAGTGCGCGTACTCAGCGGGGTAGCAGGAGCTTCATGGTCTGCGCGCGGTTGAAATCCTGTCGCTGACGGCTGGGCGCGCCGCAGTAAACTTCCGGGCAACTCGCTATTAGCAGACTCGGTCGCAGGAATATCGATCGCTGCGAGATTAAGTGTGACCTGAACCCCCGCTGACACTTCGTAAGTCAGAGTCGAAGTCGTGACGACGAAATTTGAAGGAATTTCGATTCGACGCCCACCCCGCATTATCACCGTGTATGCGCTCACCGTCGCGGTCACGACACACACAAAGACAAAAACAGAAATGATCCGGCCGAGAGTCCCAATGGTTGCTTGAAGTGCATGCATAGCTATAGCTTTCTTAGGCTTCTACATTCTTCTTGTTTTTGGGGGAAAGTACGGAGACTAGTATAACATTCCAGGGAACAGGCAGCTTGTCAGCCGGCGTCCGGGTAACAGGATAATCTTTACCGGCGTCCGCTCCAGCTGCGACTCTTCCTTAATTATCCTGTCGCGAAAATGCTTTCCAAACTCTGAACAGTTTGATATATAGGGCCTTACATTCCGACTTCGTATTCGCTTATTGAAGGTGGGAGGCACGTTTTCTCTTGGCACCCACGCAGATGTCAACCTTCATTCAGGAGATAGAAACAAATCATGGCAAAAACCATTGCGAAGATTTTGGGAGTGGTATTGCTGCTGGTAGGTGTGCTGGGGTTTACTCACTTGCTCGATCCGCTGGGCGCGCATCTGTCGCCGGCACACAATCTCGTCCACATTATTTCGGGAGTCCTTTCGCTGTATTTTGGTTTAGCAGGCACCTTCGGCGGCGCAAAGGCCTTTTGTACTATCTTCGGCCTGGTGTATCTGGCCCTGGGAATCATTGGTCTGGTCACGGGAGAGTTGAATCTCGGACCCTTAATGCTGGGAAAAGTTGATCACGGAATCCACCTCATAGTTGGGGCGGCATATCTCGCGGGCGGACTCCTTAGTAAGAAACCTTAGTTTGGATTACCGCCTAAAAGTTTCAGGTTGCAAGGTCATAGCTCGTTAAGTAGCGCACTGGCGCCCTGAGCTTTGAAGCTTGCAACCTGAATCGTTTCAGCTCTCAAATTTCTGATCTCAAATTTAAAATTCAAGGTCAAAACCTAAACTTCACCCCACCTCTGCCCACGATCCCAGGCGCCAGGAAACCATTCTCGTAGTAGCGCTGGTTGAAAATATTGTCTGCCCCAATAAACAAAAGCATCGTCGCTCGTTCAGACAATCGCCGCTCGTAGCTCCCAAACAAGTCGGCTTTGGTGTAGCCGTCAAAACTGAGTTCAGCAGTGCGAAACGGAAAATCATTTTCGAATACTGGAGCAATATGTGATCCCGTGTAGTTGAGATCGAAGTTGAACGCAAATGAGCGATAGCGCTGAGTCAAGGTGAGCCCAAAGACATTACTGGGAATCACATACTGCGGTCGCAGGCCAACAAACGGAACCAACCGATCGCTATTGGTATAGGTGTAAGACGCTCGTAGTTCAGTCCCCCGCCACGGCGTAGTTTCAATAAAGGTTTCCACTCCTCGCGAAAATCCGCCCGGGCGGTTCTCGTAACCACTGAAGCGCCCGAGTCCGAGCGGGTCAACGACAAAGAACGACTGAAAATCAATAACCCGCGGCTGATGTGTGTAGAAGTAAGTGACGCCGATAAGCGCTCGATCGCGTGCGAACCTTTGGTCCACGCCACCATCGACGCTGATGGATTGTTCCGCTCGCAGTGTGGGATCGCCAAATCTGTGCAAGCCAAGACCTGGAAATAGTCCGGCGCCAAACCTCTCAAAAAGTGAGACGGCGCGAAAACCGTTTCCTACGTGTGCGCGAAGCTTGGTGTTTGTCGAACGGAAGAAGTAAGCAACGGAGCCGTCTCCGGTAATCGACTTCTCCGCGTTCACGCCGCTAAGAACGCCGGGACGATCGGCGGCACGAATGCGAAAGAACTGGCCGCGCACGCCAAAAGATAACTGTAGTCGATCGTCAAACAGAGAGATTTGATCCTGGCCAAAGATCGCGAAGGTACGTTGCCGATCGGTTGTATTGTTGAAGGCGCTAAACGACGGAATCGCCTGCTGAAACAACGACTCGAGTTCATACTCAAACCCGAATGTAGCCAGGTTTGATCTCGCCAGCCGGGCATTGAGACGAGCATCGAGCGTATCCGTTGTTCCTTTGTTAACGTTGATGAATTCAAAATCGCCAAAGGGGTAGAAAGCCGCGAACTGCGGATCGATGCGGCTGCCATTGTAATTCCGGCGCTGACTGGAAACCCGCTGATAAGCGAGCGAGTAGGAAAAACGCTCATTGATTTCATGAGTTAGCTTCACCGAGCCAACCAGCAAACGGTTTCTGCGGCCCTCGTCAGGATTGTTGAAATCGGGTTGAAAGCTCACGCCGGCGATCGCCCGCGGAAACGGCTCGCTCCCCGTGAAGGCCCCCGGCAGCGCAAATGGACTGTCATTGAGGCGCGCGTTTGCGATCGTGCCGTACAGATTCACAGAGATCGTAATCGCCGATGAAGGAGCGAACAGAAAACGGCCGGCGCCGGCGGAGTTTCCATATTGGTCCTCTCCATCCACGCCGCGCCGCACATCGAGCCGATTGAGTCCCAGATTAAAGCCCGCGTGTCCGTTACCTCCCGAAACCTTGAAGCGTTCGCGAAACGTCTTCAGGCCGCCGCCTTCAACGCCTGCTTCAAAATGAAGACCGGAGCTCGTCGTTTCGGGAACGATGTTGACAACTCCGCCAATAGCGTTTGTGCCATAAATTGAGGAACCAGAGCCGCGTAGTATCTCGATGCGGTCGGTGGCTACAGGAACCAAATCGGAAGTAAGCGACGCCGCCGAGCCGCCAATATCTGAAGCGTCGCGAACTCGCAAACCATCAAGCAGAACCGCTGTATCGTATTGCCGCTGACCCCGCAGTCGTATTGAAGTAATTGCACCGGGGGAACCTTGCTGTTGCACGCGGACTCCAGGAATTCCTCTTAACGACTCCCACACTGCCAGTTCGCGTTTGTCGTCAATCTGCTGCGAGTCGAGAATTGAAACAACTTTGGATACTTCATCAGCCCGCTGCGCCGTGCCTGTCGCCGTGACGACTATGTTTTCATTTACGCCTGCGACCTTGAGTGTCAATTGAAGTTGTTTTGCCTGCCCTCGCTCAACAACTAGTTCGTCTGAAACAAGCGTCGCAAACCCATGTGCCTGAACTTCAATTAGATACTGACCCGGAGGCAGATCGCGAAATTCAAAGGTCCCGTTGCTCGTGGATGCCGTATTGAGTTGAACTCCATTGCGCGACCGCAGGCGAACATCGGCGCCGCTGACCTTGCCGCCGTTCTCGTCTGCTATTTCCCCTTTGATCGAAGTAGTGGTTTGGCACAAGCCGAGGACTGAAAAAAGAAGGAGTAAGGCGCTGACAGCAATTGCCCTTGCGAGGGAGCGCCTGAGGTTGGTCTTTCGCTCGCGACTCTTGTCACGAGTGTTCTTGCGAGTATTTAGTCCAATCATCGTAGCTTCTCCTGCCCGACGCAGTGCGAGCTGAAACTGACGCGGCCGGAAGGTTTCCTGACTTGCGGAGTGAAAGGCAAAGGATGAACGCGGAAGGATGAGGATGAACTAACATCAAACCCATCCGATTTTTTGCCAATCGTGCGCATGCGCCTTCCCAGGTTGAAGAAATCTTCGCGAAAGAATTTTCATCCTTCCGCCATCATCCTTCCAATTCTCCCAGTGGCTGAAAGCATGCGTTATAACCGCTTACAGTTGCGCGGGCAGTGACGGTTTTTCACCGTCTTCCCTCGCCGGCCGTTCATGGTTGATAGATTACCGGAGCACTTCATGCACCGGCGTAATTCGAGGCACCCCAGAGATCGGATGTGCATCGACAAGCACCCTGACTGCAAATACCTCCTTGAGTAGATCGGGCGTCAGCACTTCGTCTGGTGTGCCAAACGCCACGGTCTTTCCATCCTTCATTAACAAAACGTGATTCGAAAACTCCGCCGCCAGATTAATATCGTGAGTGACTACCAACGCCGCGGTGCCGCGACTGTCACATCTGTTTCGCACTAGTGCCAGAATCGCGGCCTGATGGGCCAGATCAAGATTCGCAGTCGGTTCATCCAGTAACAAAGTGCCGGCTTCTGTGGCCAATGCTCGCGCCAGAACCGCTCGTTGTCGTTCGCCACCCGACAACTCCGTCATCAAACGATCGCCCAGTTCTTCCAGCTGCGTCTCCCGCAGGACCTCGCGCGCTACTTCAACGTCGTGCGCAGTTTCCCAGCCCCATCCCGAAGTGCTCGACCAGGCATAGCGCCCGCCCAGCACAAACTCGAAAACCGCAACCGGAAATCGCAAGTCGGCTTCCTGCGCTACTACGGCTATCCGCTTCGCAATTGCCCGCCGCGAATAAGAGCCGAGCGGTTGCGAGTCAAGAATGATCTCACCAGAAGCGGGTGCAATCCCGTAGTTTAAAGTGCGCAGCATGGTTGACTTGCCGGCGCCGTTTGGCCCAATGATTGTCGTTACTTCATGCGGCGCCAACATCAGCGAAACTTCAGACACCGCCAGCCGGGAGCCGTACTTGACTGAAATGTCGCGTGCTTCAAGCATCACTTTTGGAGTGCGGTGACCTGTCACCGCTTTGGCCGGTCGCGACCTGTCGCGACCACCGTTGGAATAATTGAATTTTAGACCTGGGCGAAGGCCGCCCAGGAAAAAGCGGTGACAGGTCACCGCACTCTAAAGTCCTAGCGTCTTCGCAGTAGGTAAACAAACAACGGTGCGCCGATGAGCGCGGTAATGGCGCCTACCGGTAACTCCCTAGGCGCAATAATCGTGCGGGCAATTGTGTCAGCAACGACTACAAAGATGGCGCCACAGATTGCTGCCGCCGGCACGGTAATTCGGTTGTCACTTCCGAGTGATAAACGAACGAGATGCGGCACAACGAGGCCCACATATCCAACCGATCCGCTTGACGCCACCGAACTGCCGACCAGCAAACTGGCCACAATGAAGACAATCAATCGAACTCGAGAGACCTCAACACCCAGGTCGAAGGCATCTCGCTCGCCCAACATCAACAGGTTTAGCGAACGCGCGTGGGCCGCCAGCACGAGGGTGCCGGAAATTGCAATGAAAAGCGCCAGCCACAGTAATTTCGCAGTTGAACCTGATAAGTCGCCGAGTAACCAGAACGTGAACGATCTAATTCGTGTCGCATCCATCAGCGTAGTCACAAAAACGATCGCGGACGACAGGAAGGTTGTAACGATCACCCCGGCCAGGATCAGGCGTTCGGGAGTTGCGCCGGTCCTTCCCTGTGCCAGCCGGTAGACAACCAGCGTCGCAATCAAAGCACCTGAAAACGCCATCAGTGGCCGACTCCACTCATGCGCGCCCATGAAAACCAGGGCGATCATTGTTCCCACCGCCGCTCCATTTGAGATTCCAAGGAGGTAGGGTTCAGCAAGTGGATTTCGAAGTAGCGATTGATAGCTGGCGCCGGCGACCGCCAGTGATCCGCCGACTGCAGCACCCAGCAAAATGCGAGGCAAACGAATGTCGAAGAGTATTGCGTCCTGATCGCCGGTTAAGCCACAAGACGATTTACCAAACGTTAATAGCGCGCAGAGGGACGCCTGTGCTGGAAGTTTTTCACTGCCAAGCAGCGACATGACGAGAATGATAAGCACTAACGCAGCAAACAGAAGGGCACAAACAAACAGAGTCTTCTTGAAGGTGGCCCGTGTTCCATCAATGCCGCGAAGGATGCGGTGCTTTGGAACTATTTCTGTTGAACTGCTGATGGTCATTGGTTAAAGGCTTCCGGATGAAGCGCCCGCGCCAGATCCTCCAGGCCGTCAACCGCACGTGGGCCCGGCCGCGAGAGATGATCATCGTTAATCTTGTAGACGCGGCCGTTCGCTACCGCAGGTGATCGCTTTAGCGCGCTTGCTACGTTGGAGTTGGCGTCGCCCATGGAGCCGCCAGTTGGCAATATGATCGCGTCAGGCTTAGCGGCCAGGGCCGATTCAGCGCTGTACTTGGGCCAGGCGCCGGGAATGTCAGCCGTGACTGAAACCCCACCGGCGCGTTTAATCAGGTCGGTAATAAATGCCTCGCGGCCGATCGTATAGAGAGGTTCGTCAGAGACCTGGTAGAAGACGCGAACCGGCGGCCGCGATCCAACCTTTTCGGCAACGGCGCTGACTCGACCCCTCAGTTGTTTAAGTAGCTCGTCCGCTTGCGGCCGTTTACCTAATACATCTGCGATTCGTTCAATTGAATGAAACACTCCTTCAAGATCGTGTGAATCGGTAACGTAGACCGCGATGTGATGCACTTCCAATTCATTGGTGAACGCTTCAAGTTGTGACGCGGTGGAAACGAAAACTATTTGCGGCCGTAGCGCGATTATTCGCTCGATGCTTGGTTTCAGCGTGTCACCAACTGCTTCGACCTTCTGAGCTTCCGCGGGATAAGTGCAATAGCTGGTTCTGCCAACCAACCCATCCCCAGCCCCAATCGCGTAAACAATCTCGGTCAAGCTTGGAGCTAGCGAAATGAATCTCGTGACCGTGTCCGGGACCGTAATAGTTCTGCCGGCCTCATCAGTTGTTTGATGGGCGCTGATCTGGCTGTCAGTTTTTTTGTTATTAAGCTTCGAACAAGCGGTGAGCAGTAAGCCAAGAGATAGGACAAGAGCGAGGACGCGTCGCGTGCCAGCGAATGTTTGAAATTGTGAGAAGTGTTGTTTCAGCAAAAGACCCGCCGATTCCTGTTCCTTTGCGAAAGACGACAGGTCGGCAGGACTTGAAAATGTTTCGAATCCGGGCGGCCTGAACGCCTTCCGCGGGCGTTCAAAACTGCAAAGCTCCTGGGCAGGTCTCCTGACTTAAAGACCAACTGCCTACGCTACCAGATGGTAGTCAGCAGAAGTCTCATCACAGTGGCGCGACCGCACGGGATTTACACCCGTTTCCCTATTCTCCCCAATTTGCTGGGGCACCCAGATGCTTTCAACGACAAAGAACAATTCGTGATCGACGCGGACACTAGCACGCTCGGTTTGACAGTGTCAATTCCGGCAACCAGATGAGTGATTTGCTGGGACCGCGGGCGTCTCGCCCGCAAATGCGACGAAGGGCTCAACCTTATGAGTGATTTGCTGGGACCGCGGGCGTCCCGCCCGCAATGAGCGCGAAGCGCGAAAACAGATTTCGAGTAAAGTTCTGAAAGGTTGAGCCTTCGTCGCATTTGCGGGCGGGACGCCCGCGGTCCCAGCAAATCACTTGAACCTTTGCTTCAGCAATCCGCCTCCAGTAAGATTCAGCGCAACTTCAACTCAGAAAGAGCCGCCGGACAAAATGATCAAAACTATTGAATGGACTGATGAAGGCATTAGCATGCTGGACCAGCGACTGCTGCCGACGGAAGAGAAATATCTCATGCTGAGGTCGTATGAAGAAGTGGCCGAAGCGATCAAGAAAATGGTCGTGCGCGGGGCGCCGGCCATCGGCGTCTCGGCCGCAATGGGCCTGGCCCTGGGCGCCCGCCAGTCAGTTGGCGCATCGGTCGCCGATCTGGAAGACGACTTCGACTACATGTGCAAGGTTATGTCTGAGACTCGTCCCACGGCAGTTAACCTCTTCTGGGCGATCGAGCGGATGCGCGCGAGACTGCGACGGGAAAAGTCTCTCACGAAAGATCCACTCGAGATCAAAGAGCGTTTGGTTGAAGAGGCTCTCAGTATCTTTCGCGAAGACATTGAAG
>Ga0134126_10005555_pt1 | contig 15759 bp, 15 predicted proteins | sample KB31752_FD_96881 | JGI IMG/M metagenome (GOLD analysis project Ga0134126, IMG submission 96881) | Terrestrial soil microbial communities with excess Nitrogen fertilizer from Kellogg Biological Station, Michigan, USA - KB3-175-2 | ecosystem: Environmental > Terrestrial > Soil > Unclassified ...
AAGGCCTCGCCGAGCAAATTCGCACGGCTGGCGTGAAAGACCTGCCCCTCATCATCAAGGGCGACGTCACCGGTTCGGTCGAAGTGCTGGCAGACTCGCTCGTGCGCATGTCCACTGAGAAGGTGCGGGTCAAGGTCATCCACTCCGGCGTCGGCTCCATCACCGAGTCGGACGTGCTGCTCGCGACCGCGTCGAACGCCATCATCATCGGCTTCAACGTGCGCCCGGAACGTAAGGCAGCCGAACTCGCGCAACAGGAAAACGTCGACATCCGCCTGCACTCCATCATTTACGAGTTGCAGGACGAAATGCGCGCCGCCATGATGGGCCTCCTCGAACCCACGTTCAAAGAGAACTACCTCGGCCGGGCGCAGGTGCTGCAGATCTTCAGGATTCCGAAGGTTGGCACCATTGCCGGATGCCGCGTGCAGGACGGCACCATTCGCCGCGACTCAGACATCAAGGTGATGCGCGACGGCGAACAGGTGTTCAAGGGCAAGATCGGCTCGCTCAAGCGCGTCAAGGACGATGTCCGCGAAGTCACCAACGGAATGGAGTGCGGCATCGGCATCGCCAACTTCGGCGATCTGAAGGAAGGCGACCTGCTCGAGGCCTTCACGACCGAGAAGATGGCCGCGGATCTGGGCGCGCTAACGTCCGCAAAGGCATAGCCACTTAGAATCAACCCCAAACGAGCGGCCTGCTTCTCGCATGAGACGCGGGCCGTTTCCTTTCCTGAATCCAAATATCAGAACGTCACGATGCGCGCACTGTCCTGGCGGAAGCCATGCACTTGAGTCGTAATGCCTGGGAACTGGCACAACTCGCCGGCGGCCCGCTCTGTGCGGAATGCCCATCGGGGACTATCCTGTTACAGTTTGGGTGACTAAACCACGAACTCGAACCTATGGCGGAAATTCAATTCAGGGAAGCCCAATCCGCTCACGACCTCGATCAAATTCATCGACTGAATCACCGGGTGTTTGCCGAGGAGATTGGCCAGCATGGCATAACCGCTGACCATCAACTCGTCGACCGTTTTCACTCCAGCAATCGTTATTTCATCGCGCTCAAGGGCGGTGAACTCATTGGAATGGTATCGGCGCACGCGGGCTCAGAGTTCTCCATCGCGTCCCGCTTGCCCGATCCATCCATTTTGCGAGAACTTCGCGCTCCGCTGGAAGTGCGCCTCCTCGCCATTCTCCCCGACTATCGCCAATCGCTGCTGCTCCCCGGCCTGCTCCTCCAGGTCCACCGCTACGCCACCCGGCACGGGTTTTCTGACCTGTTGATCTCGGGCATCGCCACGCGCATCGCCATGTATGAGAAGATCGGCTTTCGCGCGCTCGGCCCCGCGGTGCCATGTGGCGCTGCACAATTCATCCCCATGCGTCTTTCACTGGACGCGCCGCCGTCTGAATTCAGCCGGCTGGAGCGGCTTTATACCTCCCGATTCAGCGGCGATCCGTACAACGGCTTTCACCGCAGTTCCCGGGTCCGTCGCGCCATCAGCTTGCTGCCGGGCCCCGTGGAGATTGCTCCCGAGGTAACCCGGGCTTTCCATAGGGCGCCGGTTTCACACCGCTCCAGTTCTTTCGTCGCGGAGTTCGAAGAGACACGCTCGCGCCTCAGCCTGCTCATGGGAGGCATGCATGCTGCGCTTCTGGGCGGGTCGGGCACGCTTGCCAATGATGCCGTCGCCGCCAATCTGCGCGCTGCCTTCGCCGATGCCCCGGGCCTTGTGCTCTCGAATGGAGAATTCGGAGAACGATTGACTCGCCAGGCAGCCCGCGCCGGACTTCTCTTCAAAACCCTCAGCTTCGACTGGGGAAGCGCATGGGACTTCAACGCCATCGAGCAGGCTCTCGATCTCCGCATCGGCCAGAGTGGCCTCGCCCTCAGGCGTCCTATCGGCGGCCGCCCTGCCTGGGTCTGGGCTGTCCATCTCGAAACAAGCACCGGCGTCGTCAATGATTTGGCACTCCTTCTTTCCCTGGCAGCAAGCACGGGCGCCGTGGTGGCCGCCGATTGTGTAAGCAGCCTCGGCGCAGTCGAGACGCGCCACGAAGGACCGCTGTTCCTCGCCTCCGGAGTTTCCGGCAAAGCGCTCGGATCCTATGCCGGACTGTCGTTCGTGTTCGCATCATCGAGTGCTCTGCAGCGGCTGGCGGGTAAGAAGCTGTCGTCCACATTCGACCTGGCTGAAGCCGTTGCGCACAACGGGCCGCTCTCCACCGTCTCCACTCCGCTGGTTTCTGCCCTGTGCCAGGCCCTGCGCCGGAACTTTTCCGACGGGGATGCCTGCGCAGCCCGCTTCATGCATCACCAGCAACTCGGCCAGTGGACGCGTCGCCGTATCCGGGACTGCGGTCTGAGCCCCCTGGCAGCCGAGCAGCACGCCGCTCCCACCATTACGACATTTCCGTTACCTACCCCGTTGTTCGCGGACCGGTGCCTCTGCGCCGGTTTTCACATCGCGCACGAAAGCGAGTACCTTCGCACCCGCGCCTGGGGCCAGATCGCCACGATGGGCAGCGTCACGAGAACATCGCTCGCGCCGCTGTTCGATGCGCTGACAGTGCCTATCCCGTTGCCCCGCGCATAGTCGGCGGCACAAGAGCCACGTAGATTTCCGAACACCCGGCGCTTCCTCTCCGTCTTAGCGGATGTACAACGGAGTTGAGCCACGACGGGAGCCGACACGCCTTGACCAGGGATGAAGAAGCGGAGTTTACGGCGCTGGTAGAGCGCCAGTCGCGCTTCGTATTTCGTGTCACCTATGCCGTCCTGCTCAACTGCGCGGATGCCGAAGATGCTGTGCAGGAGAGCTTCTTGAAACTTCATCGCCATGGCGGCTGGCAGCAGGTCGACAACGAGCGCGCCTTCCTCGCCCGCGTTGCCTGGCGCACCGCGGTCGATCATCTCCGCTCAAAACGCACAGCTTCCCGCTTGCAGAACCCGCAGGAGGTTCTCAGCGAAATGCCTTCGCTCCATCCGGGGCCCGAGCAGACGATGATGGCGGCCGACCAGCACGCCCTCATTCACAGTCTCATCGATACCTTGCCGGACGACCTGCGCATTCCGCTGGTGCTGTCGTCCACGCAGGAACTCAACTCCCGCGAAATCGCCGCCATCCTCGAGATCCCTGAAGGCACCGTGCGCACTCGTCTGCAACGCGCGCGCCTGTTGCTGCGCCAGAAACTCGAAGTTCGCCAATTCCGCAATCAGGAGACGCGTCATGCCTGAACACGACGAAATGGACCGTCTGCTCGACTCGGCTCTCTTCACCTACGCCACGCCGCGGCCAGGCCTGGAAGATCGTGTGCTGCGGTCGCTCGCCGTCACCCGGGCCGGAGATTCGGAGAACCGCCGCTTCCGCTCAACGCGGCGATGGCTGCCATGGGCCATCGCGGTTCCCATTGCGGCCGCGATTGCTCTGCTCTTCCTGCTGACTCGGGGAACGCCGGCGCCTCGTCGCAATTACGCGCAGAGTGTGCCGCAAGTTCAACGCCCGGCGACTCCTTCAGAGCGGCCTCAATCATCCAAGGTCCGGGCGCCCTCACGCGCCGTCCATTCGGTTCGCAGGCAGGCAACAGGGGCCCCTGAGATCGCAATCCGTCGCGACCTTCCGAAGCAGAATATCTTTCCCATCCCGCAGCCCCTTTCCTCCGAGGAGCAGGCACTCGTGGCCCTCGCTCAAGCTCCTGAACCCGTGCGCCAGTCCCTTATCCAAGCGCAAAACAAGGATGAGGGGCCGATCACCATTTCCGCCATCCAGATTCAACCGCTCAAAATGCCCGATCCGGGCCAGAACTAAGGAGAACCCGTGCGCAAACTCGCCTTCAATCTCTGTCTCCTGCTCCTCACAGTTTTCTGTGGCAGCACGATCTTGGCGCAGGAGGGGTCCCAGACTCCTCCGCCGGCGAAAGCTGCCGAAGCTCCAGTTCATTTCTTCCACTTGCTCTTTGTAGTGCAGGAAGTGGGTCCTGACGGCAAGCCCACCAATAGCCGCTCCTATACGGCTACGGTCAGCACGGATCCGCGGGAAGAGGGGACATCCATCCGCACCGGTGCCAGAATTCCGGTTGCGATCGGACCCTTCTCAAGCGGGGAAAACAACACGCCCGTGAATACGCAGTATCAGATGTTGGATGTCGGCGTGAATATCGATACGCACAATGCCCGCGAGGTCGGACGCCGGCTGTCGCTTCACATCACCGCGGATATCAGCAGCCTGGGCAAGTCGCCCGACGAGAATCTCCATCAGCCCATCCTTCGCCAAAACAAATGGCGGGCGACGGTTCTCATCCCGCTCGATAAGCCCACCGTCGTCTTTACCTCGGACTCTCTCGACAACAAGGGCAGCATGCAAATGGTCGTCACCGCCACGTCGCTGCAATAGCGGCCTTAGCCTCTCTGCAGAATCGACGGCCCGTCTCGCGCATCGCAGGCGGGCCGTTTTGCCTTGCCCGTGGTCGCGCCGGAGGAGAGCCCCGGCGCGACTTCCTTTGCGGGAATGGTCTTCATGAATGCGCGATCAAGACGCGTGACTATCTTTATTTCATCCTGACGCGATTCCCGCATTGGAGTATGAAGTCACGCCTAAGTTGTTGATAAGTTCCCCGGTGCAAGTTATCGATTGACTGTCGCTTTCGATCCGGGCAAAACTGGTGACGGTAACTACTCACCGTAAGGAGGAAAACATGCGCCGTACACGACTCGTAATTCTGCTCTCATCCATGTCTATCGCCGCAGTCGCTGCTTCAGCCATGCAGTTGAACGACGCTGCTGCCCCAACCTCCCGCGCCATCTCAACCGGTGTCACCAGCCCGAAACTGGTGTACACCGCGTCCATTAACATCCCCGCAGATAAACTGTCGTCCACACCCGGAACCTCCGCCAAAGTGGTTCTGCACGTGGACCTCGACGCGACTGGCACGCCAACATCCATTCGCGTCCTGCAACCTGTCACTCCTGAAATCGACGCGCGCGTGATCGACGGCGTGCGCCGCTTTCGCTGGACGCCCGCTATCCTGAACAACAAGCCCGTAGCGACGGACCTGACCCTCACGGTCGACGTCGAGCGCTGAACTCAACCGATTCTGTGACATTGGAAATTCGATTTACTGCGCTGAACTGGCGTCCAGTTACCCGTCAAGTTTGGCTGCATTAAAAAATGTGTATCTTAAGTGGGCTCATATCTATCTAAGCGCTAGATAAATTAGAGTCGACCTATTGACGTGCTGAGCGTCCTGGCGGTTCCCGACCGCCAGGACGGATCAGTTATCGCAGTTATTCAGGAGGGGAAGTTTCCGCGGCCGTAAGGCTGATCCGCACCAGGACCTGAATGGTGCGATTGCGCAATGCGGTAAGCAGGCACGCGCGCTGCTCTCCCTCGCAGCGCTCCTGCGCGACCTCAACATTCCCTTCGCGCCACAGCAGGAACAACCGCATTGCTTCCGCGCGCAGAAATGGTAGCGACGAAGGCACGCGGCCTTCCGCAACGATGCGGCAGGCGCGCTCCAACTGCCGGTCCGAAAGAGACCAGAAATCGGGTATAGTCGGCTGCTCAAGGGAGAATGTGTTCTGCTCATCCTGCGTCGACTCCACCCTTTCGGAGCAAAGATCGGCTCCCATTTTGCTCATCGGCGCGCCATGCGCCGGCTTGAGATGGAATGAGGAAGCGCGCACCGATTCCATTTAAGCCGGCTCGCGGCATCCGTCGGTTCCGCTGCAGGCAGGTCAGGACCGCGTGCACATCGCCGGGAAAGTTTTACACGCTTTCTCTGTCACAGATTCCTGCCAATACCCGCCAGGAAAGCAATCCGATAGGTTCTCTTCAAAATCTAAGTAGCTGATAAGTTATAACTTCCCGCCGATTGCGTCGGTGTGGCGAGCCAAATGCAAAGCTCCCGGGCGTTGCAGGTTAACTTTCCCCCAGGCGGACTGGCGCCGGCCGCCTCGAAATTAATAAAAAGATTTGCAAGGAGGTCCTATGAAGACCATCAAGATTCTCGTAGTTGCGGCGGTGCTTTGCTCTTCAATTCCTTTCTTCGGCCAATCGGCCGTTGCCTCGGCTTCAGCTTCAACGTCGGCCGGCAGTTCGAAAGCGCCGCGCAATGCTTCGTCCTCAGCCGATACGTCGGGCGCCGCAAGCGCCTCGGCATCGCGCTACGCTGGCGCGTCCGGTTCTGCTTCTGGCGCAGCAAGTGCGTCGGCGCAGATGACGCCGGTTTCCGGCGAGCTTGCTGGCAAGCTGGATTCGAAATCGGCCAAGGTCGGCGATCCCGTGGTGCTGAAAACCACGCAGACGGCGCGAACCGCCGATGGTGTGATCATTCCCAAGGGCAGCCGTTTGCTTGGCCACGTAACAGCAGTTCAGGCGCATGGCCGCGACAGCCAGAATTCCGAACTTGCGATGCAGTTCGATCGCGCAGAATTGAAGAACGGACAATCGATCGCGATTCGCTCTGTGGTCGAGTCGGTGAGCCCATCGAGGGTATCCATTGAAGCGGCGCAGATGAGTGACACCGACATGTTCGCATCGGATCCGGGCGCCCCCGGCGGCACGGCAATCGGCGGGGGAAGTATGGGGAGCGCCCGGTCGGGCGGCGGCCTGGTCGGCGGCAGCCGCGGCTTCGTTGGAGACACGGGATCGCTGGCGGGCGGCGCAGCCGGATCGGCAACCGGCAGCGTGGCGCAGGGCACACGCTCTACTACCGGCGCCGTCGGAGCCGGTGCGGGACCGGGCCTGAATGTCGTTGATGGCGGCGCACGCGGCATTGCTGGATCCGGCGGATCGCTGTCGGCTCAGAGCACAGGAATCGCTGGCGTGATGCTGGGTGGCGACGCGTCGGGTGCTGCTTCGGGAGTTCTGTCGGCCTCAAGGCGTAACGTGCATCTCGAGTCGGGAACCCAGATGGTGCTCGGCGTCTCTTCGGCAGTGAGCAAGTAATTCCATAGTGCCTGAATTTCCGGGCAGATCCGCATGGCAATCGTTCGAATTGCGCGGCAGTGGATGCGGCGCGCTTCGGCGAGATTTGCGCGAATTTACACGAAGGGCGAACTTTATTCCGCGTTCGGCGGCCTTTGGATTCCCAGGGGACGCCGCGGCGTTGGTGCCAAGCCCCCTTACAAACAATCTCTTCGCTCGACACTTGCACGGTATTGCCCATTTGGCACGGGCGTTGCAAATAACCTCCGTTGAGTTCTCGCGCCCGGCTGTCGAATGGCCTGGAGTGGAAATCAACGGAGGTTAATTTATATATGCGAAATTTCAAGCTCTACTTTTCGGCTGTTGCATTGGTCGCATTGGCAAACCTTTCTCTTGCGGCGCAGCAGCCTTCGCAGAGTCCGTCGCCTCCCGGCCCTTCGCAAAGTGCCCCGGTCATGCCAGATTCGGCATCCCAATCTGCGCCGACGCAACCTGCCTCCGCCAATGCGGCCCTGGTGCAAAGCACGGCCAACTCACCTGAGGCGAACAATGCGCAACTTCGCCCGGTCGAAGGGGAACTTGAGAAGAAGCTCGACGCGAAGCATGCCAGGGCGGGCGATCCCGTGGTGCTGAAGACGACCGACAAAGCCACCATCGCCAATGGGGTGATCATCCCGAAAGGTTCGAAGATTGTGGGACACGTGGTGGAGGCCGCGGCCGCAGGAAAGGGAAATGCGAATTCGAAGGTGACGCTGCAGTTTGACCGTGCGAAGTTGAAAAGCGGCCAGACTCTCGCAATCCGTACTGTACTGCAGTCGGTGGCGCCTGAATCCAGTTCCGCGACCGCACAGGAACTCGCAGCACCGAGCGGCGCTCCCTTGGCCGCGCGGGCAGGAGGATCGGCTGCAACTCCTTCGTCGGGCATGACCGGCGGCGCTTCCATGGCCGCGCCGCCTTCGGCCCAATCGGATGCGACTGCACAGGCCGGCATGGCACATGGGACCAATGCCTCGGCAGGAAACAGCGCTGCCGTGGCTGGGACCGTGGTTGCGCGCCAGGGAAACGTGAGTATCATGACCACGGCCATTCCGGGAGTGTTGATCGGAGTAAGTGCGGATGGCAAGCCGTTTTCGAATGCGGCAGGCGTACTGCTCGGCGCGCGTCAGAACGTCCGGCTGGTCGGCGGAACCCACATTGTGTTGGCAATCGCCGCCGCCGGCGCTAAGCCCACAAATTCGCGATAGGCCAAATACAGGTATGGCTGCCAACCATAAGTGTGATTGCTTTGGGGTGCGCGAACGGGCCGGGGAGAGCCCCGGCCTGTCCTGTTTCGAGACAGTCGATTACCTCGAGACAGAAAGGCTGTGCGGGTTCGTAATCTGGCGCGCAATGCACCTGTTCGGTACTATCGACCATGCATGAGAAATCTTGAACCCGGCACGGCATCCGCCATGCGTGAGGCCCCTCGTCAAGGCAACGTTTGCCGCAAAAAGTTCTGCGAAGGAAAGCCAATGTTAGAACGTCTTCCCCCCGATGGTTTCGAAATTAGTCCGCGCTTCCGCCGCTCCATCGAAGAGAGAATCGAACGGCTGGAGCGAGGCGCGGATTTCGATGAGCAGCAGCTCGTCCTTATATTTAACGACGATCATTTGCGCAGGCAACGGCGACTGATCGCCGCGCAGCGAGCTGAAGCGCTGCGCATGCGGATCTTTCTGGACCGCGCTGCTACACGTTTGGCGGCACCACTGATCGAGTTGGAAAAGTGGGACAGGCAAGCGGGTCCAGCTCTCTAAATAGAAGCGCCGTAAAGGGCGCTACGCCCGAATTACAGCGACAAAAAAAAAGAGGCCGTGGAGTGATCTCCGCGGCCTTTTGGCGCGTATGCCGAGCCTTGTCTTGCAGATTCGCGACGGATCTCCGGTTAAGTTTTAACGGAGTTGAAGGCATGGCTATATCTTCTTCCGCTTCCACTTCCCCTGCCGGAACAGCACCACGCCACCGACAGCCATCGCGCATTCTGCAATCACAATTGCCAGGAACGCGCCCTCCGCGTGCAGTCCCGTCTTCTCCGCCAGAAGCCAGGCCAGCGGCAGTTCGAGCACCCAGAAGCCGAAGAAGTTCACCACCGTTGGCGTCACGGTATCTCCCGCGCCGTTGAACGCCTGCAGCATTACCATGCCGTAGGCGTAGCCCACGTTGCCACAGGCGAAAGTGCGGAGCGCTGCTGCTGCAATGGGAATCACTGCCGGATCGCTGACGAACAGGCGTACCGCCGGGGTAGCGAACACCGCGAAGAACACCCCGATGGTGCCCAGGAAGACCATGTTGTAGAACCCGGTGCGCCACACCGCTGCTTCCGCGCGGTCTGGCCGTTGCGCGCCGAGGTTCTGTCCTACCAGGGTGGCGGCGGCATTGCTGAGCCCCCACGACGGCAGAATGAAGAACATCACGATGCGGATGGCAACGGTGTAGCCGGCCACTGACGCTGCTCCGAAATCCGACACGATGCGCACCACGAAGATCCAGCTCACGTGCCCGATGGCAAACTGCAAGATTCCAGTCGAAGACACCCGCAGCAGCCGGCCCATAACCGCCAGGTTCACACGCAGGTGATACGCCAGCGGACGCAGCCGCTCCGTTCCGCGGGCGAGCCGCCAGAACTGATACAGTACGCCGATGCTGCGACCCGTGAGGGTGGCCGCGGCGGCGCCGGTCACGCCCATCCGCGGAAACGGCCCGAGCCCGAAGATCAGGCATGGATCGAGGATCAGGTTAATGATGTTCGACACCCATAGCAGCCGCATGGCGATGGCGGCATCGCCCGCGCCGCGGAAGATAGCGTTGTTAAGGAAGAGCATCAGAATGGCGCCGCATCCGCCGAGGGCGATTCTGGCATAGCCGGAGCCGACGGTGACGATCTGCGGCGAGGCGCCCATCCACTCCAGTAATTTAGGCGCGTAGATCCCAGCCGGAATTCCCACGGCGGCCGAAATCGCCAGTCCCACCACGATGGATTGCACGCCTGCGATCGCCGCGTCTTCCGGGTCTTTTTCGCCGATCCGACGTGCCACCATCGCTGTGGTGGACATGGCGAGGCCCAGTCCTACGGCGAACACCAGCGCCAGCATGGCCTCAGTGAGGCCCACTGTCGCGACGGCGTTCGCACCGAGGCGGCCCACCCACGCCACATCGACCACCGCGAACAGAGATTCGAGCACCATCTCGAGCACCATGGGGATGGCGAGCAGAAAGATCGTTCGATTCAGATTGCCGGAGGTGTAGTCCTGGTGCGAGCCGCGCAGTGCCTCCCGCACCGACGGCCAGAACCTGCGCGCAGCCTCATCCGCCGGCTGCGACGCAGTTGTTTCTATGGTTGCCATGGAATGCTCCACTCTGCCCCGCAATGCGAGGCGGAAACGAGCGGGGTCACGCTGCAATCAACGCGCGTTCAGTTTGGATTGTGCAGTGCGAATCCCGGGGCTGATGTCATCCTCGGGGTGCCGCGGGGACGCGGCGGCAAAACGGGGAGAACCCGAGGCAATCTTCAGCGGGAAATCGGAGGTCGGACGATGACGGGCTGGAACATAGTTCTCCTCCACGGCCGGAGAGACCGGGTTTCATGATCGTACCGCGATTCGAGCATCCGCGCCAGCGGATTCGGATTGTGCCACAATTGAGAGGCAACCTGGAGCGCCGACCCAATGCAAGCGTTCGTCGAAATCCCGGTCCTTCCCCCGCGTAGCATCGCGCTGCATCCTCCGCTCAGCGATGAGGAATTCGAGACCCTGTGCCAGCGCACAGAGTTTGTGCAGTTGGAGCGCACGAAAGAGGGGACCATCCACGTGAACGTACCGGCAGGCGGCACCACAGGCGAGGGCAACAGCGAAATCATTCGGCAACTACGAAACTGGTGGATTCGACACCGCCGCGGCCGCGTCTACGACTCGAATACGGGTTTTTTCTTGCCAGATGGATCCATGCTGAGCCCCGACGCAGCGTACCTGACACCGGAACAGATTGTCGGACTTTCGCAGTCGGAGCTATCGCAATTCATCCGTCGCGCGCCGGCATTCGTGGTTGAGCTGCGCTCGCCGAGCGATCGGCTCTCGCCGGTGGCTGAGAAGATGGAAAACTGGATGGCGAATGGTGTTCAAGTGGGGTGGCTGATCGATCCCGAAGATCGGCAGGTCCACGTCTATGAAGCGGCGACGGCGCCCCGCATCGAATCGTCTCCAACGATCGAGGGCACGGGGCCGATCGCCGGGTTTGTGCTCGATGCCAGCGAGGTCTGGCGCTGCTACGAGTAGCCACTCATTTGAAGCCGCGACAGGCGCAGTCGGCCCTACTGCATGTGGTTACCGCGTCATCTCTACCGGGGCAGTTCGCGGCGCGTCGCCGTTGCGCGGGTTCTCGTCCATTTTGCCGAAGATCATTTTGCCGCTGGCGGTCTGCAGCACGCTTGTCACCGAGATGTCCACCGAGCGGCCGATCATCTTGCGCGCATGATCCACCACCACCATAGTGCCGTCGTCGAGATAGCCGACACCCTGGTTGTATTCCTTGCCTTCCTTGAGGATCAGCACCGTCATGCGCTCGCCCGGTAGCACCACCGGCTTGAGCGCGTTTGCCAGGTCATTGATGTTCAGGACTTCGACGTGGTGCAGGTGGGCCACCTTGTTCAGGTTGAAGTCGTTGGTGACGACCTTCGCCTCCCACTTCTTGGCCAGCTCCAGCAGCTTCAGGTCCACCTCGCGGATGGTCGGGAAATCCTCTGACACGATCTGAATCTGCAGGTTGGCGTTCGACTGCATCCGCTGCAGCATGTCCAGGCCGCGCCGTCCGCGCTGCCGCTTGCTGCCATCAGTCGAGTCCGCCACTACCTGCAGCTCGCGCAGCACAAACTCCGGAATCACCATCACGCCGTCAATAAATCCTGCCTCGGCGATATCGGCGATCCGGCCGTCAATAATCACGCTGGTATCGAGCACCTTGCAGGTGCGCTTAGCCGGCCTGTCAGTCGAGAAGAAGTTGCCCAGTGCCGCCGGATTCAGCAGGTCACCCTTGTTGGCGCCCACCAGCAGCCCTACATAGGTCATGAGCAGCAGCACGAAGATCTGCAGCGCGGCTGACGTATGCGGGCTCAGAGGAGCCGAACGCAGAACCAGGCAGAACAGCGCAGCGCCGAAGATGCCCAGCACCGAGCCTGCCACTGCCCCGATCAGCCGCCTCAGGCTCAGCGCACGTACGCGGAATTCAAAGACAATGACGGCCCCAGCCGCCAGGCCTCCGGCAAGAGATCCTTGCCAACCATCGAGACCGAATGGGTGAAGGAAGTAACAAACAACGCTGAGAAGGATAACAAAACACACACGAAGAAAAACGAGATCCATATAACCCTACCCCGTTGGCGCCAAAGGAAGTGCGCCATTCCGGGCACAGTCGTGGAGTATGCCCACCCGCCAAGGCAGTCGTCAAGCGGGAAAATGGCGTACGGTCCATTCCGCCCATTTTTTGGGGTTTTCATCACCCTACGAGTGCCTCGAAACGGAATCCATCTTGCCGAATCTCGCATCACGTCTGAGAGTTGAGAACCGAACGCTCAAGGCTGCAGATTGAAGGCCGTAAAAGCCAGAAACCCGCAGCCAGAAGCTGACGTTCTTGTCCCCGTTCTCCCGCGTCTACGACGCAACCGCTAGTTGCGGCTGGACCATCCGCGTGCTGCCCTTGCGCGGTCCGCGCTTGCGTGCACTCATCACCTTGATTCGCTCCAGCAACTCCTGCGGCGAACAGTTCTTTTTCGCGAGCAGGGCATCGGCTCCATGCAGCGCATCGCCCATCTTCTGCGGGTCTCCAAGCAGGATCATCGGAATGTGCGAGGCGATCTGCTTCAGCCTGCGCACCATCTGATCGCCGTTCATTTGCGGCATGGAGAAGTCACTCAGCACCAGGTCCACGGGCGTGTCGGCGAAAATGCCGATCGCCTCCTGTCCATTGTTGGCGGACACCACGCGGTATCCGTTGGTGGCCAGCATGAACTTCAGCACGGACAATTCCTGTTCGTTTTCATTGACGCAGAGGATGATTTTCTTTGGCCTCATCGGTACCACTAACTCCTTCATTGTGAGATCGTTCTGATCGCAGGCAACACGAATCCCGTACCGTCCGCGGACGGTCTTTTTTCGTTCCTTTTGCCGTGTGACGCGGGACGCCAATTGGTGCCCGGACCGGATTGGGTGCCGGAGCTGGTCACGCGAGTCGGCCCTGGCGGGCACATGCATTCGCGCGACATCCTCCGACAATCGTGGGCCCGGCAACAATCAGCCTTCGCACGCCAGATTGCGTTTGGAAGCCTGGGTCAGATCCGGCTCATCGCCGGTTCAATTTGCTGCAATGCTTGGCAAGAGTACGGACACCGGGGCCGTGGGGAAAGCGGGAAAATTTAGCGAAAACAGAGGTGGAAAAAAAGTCTGGTTGGAGGAACGGCAGTTACATCTCAGAAATAAAAGCGGTTGGAAAGATGAATTCCTGTTGAAACCATGTGCATCAAGGCAGGAAAAGCCGGCCGTTTGCTACAGGAACAGTGCTGCCCCCAACCGTCACATCCGTGAGCCTCGCACCCACTGCCCGCGCTGCGAGAAAAAGATCGCTCGGCCGGCCCATCTCCACGCCCTGCCTGACATGCACCCGCTGCTCCGACCGGACGATGCCGCGGCGGACGAGATAGGCGATCGCACACCCGGCGGCAGACCCCGTCGCGGGGTCTTCGCCTCCGTTGAACTGCATGCGCGCGCGAAACTCCCCATCTGCTTGTGGCGACATCACGTAGAACCAACGAGCACGGCGTTTGCGCAGCCACTGGGTCGCCTCTTCCTGCCGCACATGAAGCCGGGCCAGAGCTTCTTCTGTGCGCAGCAGCACGATGGCGAACGCCGTGCCGGTGGACACGATCTGCGGCACAGCGTGCGGGTCGAGATCTTCGCTTGCCAGGCCGCACAGGCGGGCGACTTCCGCAGCTTCCAATTCTGCTCCGAACTCCGGATCGCGCTGGGTCATTTCGCCATAGAGATCGTCTCCGGCAAATCGCACCGGAATCGGCCCGACATTTTCAGCAAGTGTGATCACGGCATCACGCATCGTGTCTGGAGCCGTGAGTTTCAGTACGCTGGCGGTTCCGAGCGTCGGGTGCCCGGCAAAATCCAATTCCTCCTTGGTGGTGAAAATCCGCACCCGCACGCCTTCCCGTTGCTCCACGGCAGCTGAGCGCCGTTCCACGAACGTCGTCTCTGACAGGTTGAATTCACGCGCAATCGCCTGCATTTTCGCGTCATCCAGCCGTGCCTGATTCATCACGACGGCAAGCGGATTGCCCGCCAAAGCCGTTTCACTGAACACATCGACGATCTGGTAATCAAGATGCGGCATGCGCCTCCAGTTCACGCTGCACTGCAAGCGTCAGCGGTTATTACGGAAGTTTCGCATAGCGCGCAGTACGGGTTTCTGGAAATCCCGCGAATCGCTGGTTTAAATCCAGTTCCCTGCTTCATCGGCATCGCGCACGTCAACGTATCAAAGGCTGATACTGGAGCGGTTACCTTAGGGTTGGACAGGTGGTGACCCTCGTGTTATATTCCCGATCAGATTTAAGAGCTGTTCAATCTCCTGCAACACTTTGGGTCCTAGTATGCCTCCTTGTGCCTTGGTATCGATTGGGGTTGCGGAATCTGACGCGCATCCCTCAGGGTGGGACGAGCGAAGTGCCGTCTCCGCTTTTCGCGGAATGATCAACGCTCTTTTGGTGGAATTCGGCTTCGGCGCTTGCGCCTGGGCACTCTACCGGGAGTGGCCGCGGCTGTATCAGCCGGTAATGGCGTTTGCGCAGCATGTGAGCGCTGCCGCCGTCACTGCGCTGTAGGGGCCGGGGATAAGACGCCGCGTACCCGTGTCGCTGTCAGGGACACGCCCGGTACTGTGCGAGGCCGCGCTTCCTCATGCCGAAAAGGGCATCAACGACCGGCCGCGGATCCTTGTCTGCGAGAGGAGATCGGGGAGACCAGATTCGCGAGACCAGATCCGCGAGGCCAGGCGCCGCTCATTTTGGGCGCCCGGCGATTTTTTAGAGACCCATATCCCAGCCCGACATCCAAGCTTTGGGAACTCCCAGTTGGGTTTGAGAAGATTAATGCCAGTGAGTGAAACGGAATCAAGGATTGCGTGCCGCCGCAGGACCGCGGTGTGGAGCGCTTCGGCAGCTGCGATTTGCGCGCTGCTCGTGGCCGCGTCCGGCGTCGTGACACTTGCGGCGCAGACGCCCAATCCGACGTCGAAGGCGAATCCGTATTACGGCAGTGTGACGCTAAAGCCGCCGACGGACGAGGTGTTGCATCTTTCGCTGGACGATGCCATTCAGAGGGGATTTCAGAACAACCTGGGGCTGAAGGAGGCGGAAAACGCCGAGCGTGCGGTGCATGCGCAACGGATGCAGGCGCTGCAGGAATTCCTGCCTACCATCACGCTCACCGGCGACACGGGTTTCTACCAGCACAACCTTGCGGCGCAGGGGTTCGGGCCGGGGCTGATCAGCAAGTTCGGCGGATTGTTCGGCGGAGGCGGGACTCCCAATATTTCGTTGATTACGCGCGACACGCTCACCGAGGGGCAGATTCATTTCGACCAAATCTTGTTCTCGGGGCCGGTGCTTGCGGCGTGGAAGGCTGCCGGGGCGGCGACGCGGGTGGCGCATTTTTCAAAGATGACCGCGCGGGGTGAAGTCGTGCAGCAGGTGGCGACTGCGTACCTGCATGCGGTGGCGGCGGCGAGCGAGGTGG